>Ga0136612_10000565_pt1 | contig 13562 bp, 12 predicted proteins | sample AntDryUQ224A2306_2_FD_106644 | JGI IMG/M metagenome (GOLD analysis project Ga0136612, IMG submission 106644) | Polar desert sand microbial communities from Dry Valleys, Antarctica - metaG UQ224A (23.06) | ecosystem: Environmental > Terrestrial > Soil > Desert | place: Antarctica: Dry Valley... | reverse complement strand
TCCTGTGGCTGGGCTGGTTCGGCTTCAACCCGGGCTCGACGCTCAACGCCCTGGACGGGCGCTTCCCCGAGATCGTGATCATCACCAACCTGGCCGGCGCGTGTGGCGTGCTGGCGGCGATCACCGTCGCCTACTGGAAGACGAAGAACCTCGACATCGGCATGGCGGGCAACGGCGCGATCGGTGCGCTGGTGGCGATCACCGCCGGCTCGGGCTACGTCGAGATGTGGGCCGCGGTGCCGATCGGCCTGATCGCCGGCGCGATCGTCCCGCTCGGCGTGTACGCCATTGACAAGCGCCTGGACGACCCGGTCGGTGCGCTGACCGCCCATGGCCTGTGCGGGATCTGGGGGACGGTCGCGCTGGGCTTCTTCACCTCGCCGCGGTTGGCCGAGTACAACGCGTTCGGCGACCCGGCCGGTGGCCTGTTCTACTCGGGCTCGGTCGCCCAGCTCATCGCCCAGGTCGTCGGCCTGACGATCGCCTTCGCGTTCGTGTTCTCCATGAGCTACGCGACCTTCTGGGCGATCAAGAAGACCTACGGCCTGCGCGTCAGCGAAGAGGAGGAGGACGCCGGACTGGACATCTCCGAGCACGGGATGTACGGCTACCCCGAGCAGTTCATCCCCGCGCCCGAGCTCGTTGGCTACGGTGCGATGCCGGGCCCGGTGCCGGTCGGCGCCGGGCACAGTCCCATTACCAGCACGAGGGAGGTGCCGGCGTGAAGAAGATCGAGGCCTACGTCCGCCATGAGGCGTTCGAGCCGATCCGCATGGAGCTGCTGAGCCTGGGCTTCCCCTCGCTGACGATCAGCGAGGTGAAGGGCTCGGGCCGCCAGAAGGGGATCACCGAGCGCTATCGCGGCGCGGAGCTGACCAACTACCTGCGGCCCAAGATCAAGCTGGAGTGCGCGGTGGCCGAGCGCGACGTGCAGACGATCGTCGACACGATCCTCAAGCACGCGCGCACCGGCGCCGTCGGCGACGGCAAGGTGTTCGTGATGCCGCTGGAGGAGGCCTACCGCGTGCGCACCGGCGAGTCGGGCGAAGAGGTCCTGCAGGCCCATCCGGACGCTGCCGCGGTCGGGTAGCGGACTCCATGTCCCAGGGCGAGGCCGCCGCACCGGTCGCCGGCGGTCTCGTCGAGCGTCTGCGCGCCGTGCACCGGGACATGCTCGACGCCGTCCTCAGCGGCGACGGGCTGGCGCGGGTCGCGGCGCTGGCCGCCGACGCGGCGGGCGCGCCGGTGGCGATCGTCGTGCCGCGCCTGAGCGTGGCCGCGGTCGCCCCGGCACTGGACGAGGCGAGCGTGGAGACGCTGCGCCGCTATGTCGCCGACCGCGTCAAGGACCGCCCCGTGCGCGTGCCGCCGGTGATCGCCGCCGAGGCACCGATCACCTCCGGTGACGAGGTCGTCGGGGCGGTGCTGCTGCTCGCCGGCGAGACGGCGCCCGACGCCGACGCCGCGGAGTTCCTGCATCTGGCCGCCGTCGCCTCGCTGACCGAGGTCGCCGTCGAGGGGGCCAAGGAGGAGGTCGAGGAGAATCTGCGCGGCTCGTTCCTGGAGGACCTGCGCTCGCGCCCGGAGCTCGAGCCGCGCGAGATCGTGCGCCGCGCTGGGCACCTGGGCTGCGATCTGGCGCGCGGAGCGGTCGTGCTGTGCGCCGAGCTGACCACCGATCGCCCGCGCCATGTCGTGGCGATGGTCGTCGAGGACGTTCCCGGCGCGCTGGCCCAGCACGTCGACGGGCGCGTGTACGCGCTGCTGCCCGCCGCTGGCGCCGACGACGCGCCCGAGCAGACGCTGGCCCGCGCGCGCAAGCTGGCCGAGCGCCTGCGTCGCCACGGCACCGTCGGGCTGTCGAGCTTCTATGCGCACCCGGGCGAGTTCTCGCGTGCGATCCAGGAGGCCGAGCTCGTGCTCGACGTCCTGCGCCAGTCCGACGCGCCGATCGCCCAGGACATCGGCAGCGGCACCTACCGGCTGCTGTTTCGCGTGCTCGCCTCCCACCCCGAGGAGGTGCGCTCGTTCTATGAGGACACCGTCGCCCCGATCGTGCGCTACGACGATCAGTACCGCACCGACCTCGTCGGCACGCTGGAGTCCTACCTCGAGTGCAACTGCAACATGAACGCGACCGCGGCGGCGATCTACGCCCATCGCCACACCGTCGCCTACCGCCTGGAGCGGGTGAAGGAGCTCACCACCCTGGACCCGATGCTCAGCGAGGATCGCGAGCGTCTCGGGCTCGGCCTCAAGGCCTACCGCATCATCGCCCCGCGGCTGCCGAAGTAGCGCTCTCGGACGGCGATGGATCCTGCGAGATGCGGCGGATACGCGCAGTACGGTGATGGCGTGCTCGCGCCGACGTTGCGTCCCGAGGTCCATCTCAGCCACCGATCCAACTGGTTGCGCGCCGCTGTGCTGGGGGCCAACGACGGCATCCTGTCGACCGCGAGCCTCGTGCTCGGCGTGGCCGCGTCCGGCGCGTCGGGCGCCGCAATCGTCACCGCGGGGATCGCCGGGCTGGTGGCCGGAGCGATCTCGATGGCGGCCGGTGAGTACGTATCGGTCAGCTCGCAGAGCGACGCCGAAGCGGCTGACATTCGCCTGGAGGAGCGCGAGCTCTCCCGCGATCCGCCCGGCGAGCTGCGTGAGCTCACCGCGATCTACGAGCAACGAGGCCTGTCCCCGGCGCTGGCCGGCGAGGTGGCGCTGACGCTGTCGCGGCGCGGCGCGCTGGAGGCGCACGCCCGCGACGAGCTGGGCTTCGCCCAGGAGCGCCTGGCCCGGCCGTTTCAGGCTGCGTGGACGTCGGCGCTGTCGTTCTCGGCCGGCGCGGCGCTGCCACTGCTGGCCGTCGCGCTGACGCCGGCCGGGGCGCGCGCCGCCACTGTCGCGGTCGTGACCCTGATCGCGCTCGCGCTGCTGGGCAGCCTCGGCGCGCGGCTGGGCGGGGCGCCGCGGCGCCGCGCGAGCATCCGGGTCGTCGCCTGGGGCGCGGTGGCGATGGCGGTCACCGCGGGCATCGGCGCGCTCGTCGGCGCGGCCACCTAGTGGCCCTTATTCGCCGTCGCGGACCGCGAGCCCGGTCTCGGGGTCGACGCGCGCCTGCGCCGGGCGGGAGGAGACGTCGACCATGAACTCGCCGGCCGGTGCCTCGTTGCCCTCGAGCACGGCCTTCGCGCGACCGGTCAGCCCGGCGGCGACGCGATAGCGCACGCGGTGGGTGCCGGGCTCGATCGGCGTCACCCGCCACACGAAGCGCCGGGTCTGGCCGGGAGCCAGTCGTCCCAGCGCCCACGTGCCGGAGTAGGCGGTGTCGGCGCCGGCGGGCCCCGAGTCGACGATCCACAGCGGGCGGCGGGCGTCGGAGAGGTCGCGGCGCTCGCTGCGCCGGACGAACGAGTCGACGCTGACTGCGACGTTGGGCAGCGCCTCGGGGCCGGCGTTGCGCACGGAGATGACCAGCCGCTCGGGGCGGGCGAGGCGCTGGCGCTCTGAGAACGTGGCGTCGACGATCTCGACGCGATGGGTGCCCGAACGCTCTTCGGCCGCCCGACTCTCGTCGTCACCGCAGCCCGAAGCGGCGAGCGCGGCGGCCAGGCCCACGGACGCCAGGGCGCGACGCATGGCGCAGGTTCCCTCCACGGCGCCGCGAACCTACCACAGCCCTCGCGGCCGACACGCCGGAGCTTCGGCGCGACGGTAGAGGTTTGTCAGCGCCCCCGGCGTTTGCATAGAGTCACGGCGCGGGTCGCGTCGAGGCGTCCCCCGACCTGGGTTCCGAGGAGGGGTACTGGGCATGGTCCGAGGCGTCGCCGATCGAGCGTTTCTTCCCACGAAGAACGTGCTCGAAGAGGTCGGGGACATGATGATTCTGACGGGCAAGACCATCGTGTCTGCCCTGCGTCCGCCCTACCCCTATGGCGGCGAGTTCGTCAGCCAGTTCCTGTTCGCCCTGCGTCTGTGCTGGTTCCCCCTGCTCGTCTCGACGGTTGCCTTCGGCTTCGGGGCGCCGGGCCTGCAGGCCGCCAACTTCCTCGTCCTGTTCGGCGCGCTGGATCGCCTCGGCGGCTTCTTCGTGCTCGCCTCGATCCGCGAGTTCGCGCCGTTCGTCACCGCGATCGTGCTGGCCGGCGTGGCCGGCACGGCGATCACGGCCGACCTCGGCGCACGCAAGATCCGCGAGGAGCTCGACGCGCTGCAGGTACTGGGCGTGGATCCGGTCAAGAACCTCGTCGTCCCGCGCTTCCTGGCGCTGATGATCGTCACCGGCCTGTTCGACATCTACGCGCTGCTGTTCGGCATCTTCGGTGGGATCCTGGCCACGCTGGTCAACGGCGCGGCGCTGGGTCCCTTCTGGGCCACGTTCTTCACCAGCGCCTCGGTCACCGACCTGTGGGGCTCGGTGCTGAAGTGCACGATGTTCGGCGCGATCATCGCGATCGTCTGCTGCTACAAGGGGATGACCGCCTCGGGCGGTGCCGAGGGGGTGGGGCGGGCCGTCAACCAGGCGGTGGTCATCGCCTTCCTGGGTGTCTTCGCGTTCAACTACGTCTTCACCCAGACATTGCTGGCCACCCACCCCGAGATGACGAGCATCCGCTAGTGAGGGGCCGCTAGCCCATGGGCCGATCGTGGCTGGCCGTTCCGCGCGACTGGATCGCGAACTTCGGCGAGATCGCCAAGTTCAGCGGGCGCGTCCTCGGCCAGGTCTACGGCCTGCGCGTCTTCCGCTTCTTCGGCGAGGCGCTGCGCCAGTCGGGGATCCTGATCCTGTCCTCGGCCCTGGTCATCTGGGGCCTGGTCTTCATCATCGGCCTGCAGTGCGGGATCGAGGGCGCCTACTTGACGCGCGCGCAGGGCATCCCGGCCTACGCCGGGGTGTTCACGGCCTGGTGTGACCTGCGCGAGCTGGTGCCCTACGCGTTCGGCTACATGATGGCGGCCAAGGTCGGCACCGGGATCGTCGCCGAGCTGGGGTCGATGCGCATCTCCGACGAGATCGACGCGCTCGAGGTGATGGGAATCGACTCGATGGTCTTCCTGTGCGCCACGCGCCTGCTCGCCGCCTGGTTGGTGCTGCCGTTCCTGTACCTCGCCGCCGTCGGCGCCGGCTTCTTTGCCAGCTACCTGGCCGTGGTGCAGCAGATCGGCGATGTCTCCAGCGGCGGCTACTTCCTGATCTTCTGGATGTTCCAGAACCCGCCCGACCTGTTGTTCAGCGTCATCAAGGGCATGTTCATGGCCACGGCGATCGTGCTCGTCGGCTGCTACTACGGCTACAACGCCAGCGGCGGGCCGGTCGGGGTCGGCACGGCCACGGCCAAGTCGATGGTGCTCAACATCGTGCTCGTGCACCTCATCGGCATGCTCGGCACGCAGGTCTTCTGGGGCGCCAACCCGCGAGCTCCGATCGGAGGATGAGCATGAGTCCAGACGACGAGGGCCGCGACGAGCCGGCGGCGCCGACACCGCCCTCGCGCGTATCGGTCGTCCGCGAGGGTGGCGGCGGCGCCGACGAGGAGTACCGCTGGCACACCGGCCTCAACCGCCCGACCGGCGTGCCCGACGCCGTCGAGTTCGTCGATGTGCACAAGGCGTTCGGTCGCAATCAGATCCTGCGCGGCCTCAACATGGGCATCCCCGAGGGCAAGATCTCGATGATCCTGGGGCCGTCGGGCACCGGCAAGTCGGTGTGCATCAAGCACATGGTCGGGTTGCTGTACCCCGACGAGGGCGACATCCTCGTTCACGGCGAATCGGTGCCCAACATGCACGACGACGAGCTGTTCGCCATGCGCAAGCGCTTCGGGGTCCTGTTTCAGGACGGGGCGCTGTTCGGGTCGATGAACCTGTGGGACAACGTCGCCTTCCCGCTGCGCCAGCACACCGACAAGGGCGAGGAGGAGATCGGCGAGATCGTCAATCGGCGCCTGGACGAGGTCGGGCTCGGCCAGTCGGGCGACAAGCTCCCCAACGAGCTGTCGGGCGGGATGCGCAAGCGCGCCGGCTTCGCGCGCGCGCTCGTGCTCGACCCGGACATCGTGCTCTTCGACGAGCCCGACTCGGGGCTGGACCCGGTTCGCACGGCGCTGCTGTGCGAGCTGATCCAGGAGATCCACGAGGAGAACGGGGGCGCCTACGTGGTCATCACCCACGACATCATGAGCGCCCGGCGCGTCGCCGAGCACATCTCGGTCCTGTGGCGCGGGCGGATCGTCGAATCCGGGCCCGCCGAAGAGCTGTTCGACTCCGACAACGCGTTCGTGCGCCAGTTCCTGTCCGGCGAGTCACAGGGCCCGCTGGGCATGGAGTGACGCATCTGCCTGAGCTGACGACACCTATGCCGGCGACGGTCGGGGCCGCGACATGAGCGCGGCCCGACCGATCGCCCTCGCCGCCCTCGCCATCGTGGTCCTCGCGCTCGCGTTGTTCGTCGTCGGCGGCGGTGACGCCAACACGTACCGGTTGCGTTTCCAGAACGCCGGTCAGCTCGTCTCCGACAACGACGTGCAGGTCGGCGGGCGCCGCATCGGCTCGGTCACGGACATCCGGCTGACCGACGACAACCAGGCCGAGATCGAGATCGAGGTGCTGGACGAGTTCGCGCCGCTGCACGAGGGCACCACGGCCACGATCCGGGCCACGTCGCTGTCGGGTGTGGCCAATCGCTACGTGGCGCTGACCCCCGGCCCCAACAGCAGTCCTGAGCTGCCGGATGGCGCGCTGCTCCGCGCCGACGCCACCACCTCGATCGTCGATCTCGATCAGCTCTTCAACACGCTGGACCGCCCGACGCGCACCGCGCTGCAGGACTTCATCAAGGGCAGCGCCGCCTGGTATCAGGGGCGTGGCAAGGAGGCCAACGAGGCGGCGCGCTACTTCAACCCGGCCCTGTCGGCCTCGCGTCGGCTGGTCAACGAGGTCGTGCGCGACCAGCAGACGTTCAACGCCTTCCTGCGCAACTCGGCCGGGACGGTCGGTGCGCTGGCCCAGCGCCGCGACGACGTCGCCAACCTCGTCACCAACACCAACACGACGGCGCAGGCGATCGGCTCCGAGAACGCGTCCTTGAACGAAGCGCTGGGCCTGCTACCCGGAACCCTGCGCAAGGCCAACACGACGTTCGTCAACCTGCGCGCGACGCTGACCGACCTCGACGTGCTCGTGGCCGAGTCCAAGCCGGCGACCAAGGACCTCGCTCGCTTCCTGGCCGAGCTGCGACCGCTGGTGCGCTCCGCGCGCCCGACGATCGCCGACCTGCGCACGCTCGTGCGCCGACAGGGTGAGGGCAACGACCTCACCGACCTGCTGGCCAAGACGCCGGCCCTGGACCGCGCGGCGCGCCCCGCCTTTGCCAACTCGATCACCGCGCTGCGCAAGACGACCCCGGTGCTGCGCTTCATCCGCCCCTACACGCCGGACGTCGTCGGCTGGCTGCGGGACTTCGGCGCGGGCGCCGCCAACTACGACGCCAACGGCCACTTCGCGCGCGTGCAGCCGATCTTCAACGCCTATTCGTTCTCGGCCACCCCGACGGGCGGAGCGCTGACCCCGCTGCCGCCCAGCCAGCGCATGGCCGGCCTGCAGAGCGGCGCCGTGCGCCGCTGTCCGGGCGCGTCGATCGCCCCGCCGGCCGACGGATCGGCGCCGTGGCGCGACAGTGACGGCAGCTTGGACTGCGATCCCGCACTGGTGGTGCCCGGCCCGTGAGGCGCGTCGTGGTCATCGCCGTCGTCCTGGTCGCCGTCGCCCTGCTCGTCGTCCTCGCCGCTGCCGGCGGGTCGGGTGGCGACGACGCCTACCGCGTGCGCGCGATCTTCATGAACGCGTTCTCGGTCATCCCCGGCGAGGACGTCAAGGTCGCCGGCGTCCGCGTCGGCCAGGTCGATGCCGTCGATGTCACGCCCGACCATCGGGCCGCGGTCGTGCTGCGCATCGACCGCCCCGGCTTCGACGACTTCCGTCGCGATGCCGAGTGCTCGGTCCGCCCGCAGTCGCTGATCGGCGAGAAGTACGTCGAGTGCGACCTGACCCAGCCGCGTCCGGCCGGGGCGCAGGCGCCCCCGCCGTTGGCGCGCATCGAGGACGGCGACGGCGAGGGCCAGTACCTGCTCCCGGTCGAGCAGACCTCCCGGGCCGTCGACCTCGACCTCGTCAACAACGTCCTGCGCCTGCCCTACCGCCAGCGCCTGTCGATTATCATCAATGAGCTGGGCACCGGGCTGGCCGGCCGTGGCGCCGACCTGCGCCAGGCGATCGCCAACGCCAACCCGGCGCTCAAGGAGACCGACAAGGTCCTGAAGATCCTCGGCGACCAGAACGAGGCCCTGGCCGACCTGGCTCGCGACTCCGACGCGATCCTCGCCCCGCTGGCGCGCAACCGCGATCGCGTGACCGGCTTCGTCGAGAACGCCGGGGAAGTCGCTCAGGCCACCGCCGAGCGCTCGGCCGCCCTGGAGCAGAACATCGCCAAGCTGCCCGCGTTCCTGCGCGAGCTGCGCCCGACGATGGTGCGTCTGGGCGCGCTGTCGGACGAGATGACCCCGGTGCTCAGCGACCTCGGCGACGTCGCGCCCGACGTCAGCCGCTTCATCGCCGAGCTCGGGCCGTTCGCGCAGTCCTCGACGCCGGCGCTGCAGACGCTGGGCGACGCCGCCGACGTCGGGCGCGAGGCGCTGGTCAAGGCGCGTCCGATCATCCAGGATCTCGGCGAGTTCGGCCGCACGGCGCGACCACTTTCGAAGGACCTCGCCGCGCTGCTGACGTCGGTGCGCGACACCGGCGGGATCGAGCGCGCGATGGACTACCTGTTCTTCCAGGTCGCGGCCATCAACGGCTATGACTCCTTCGGCCACTACCTGCGCGCCGGGCTGATCGTCAACAACTGCTCGACCTACGCGCTGACCGAGTCCGCGGCCTGCTCGGCCAAGTTCCAACCGCCCGAAGACGAGGAAGGCGACGCTCGTGCGGCCCCCGCGCCCGCGCCGTCCGCCAAGCCCGCCGCGGCCGCAGTCCCCGCCGCGGCTCCTGCGGCCGCCGCCGCTCCCGCCGCTCCCGCCCGGATCAGCGCGCCGGCGTCGGCAGCGCCGGACGCCGACGCCACGCGCTCGCTCCTCGACTACCTCCTGGACGGCTGATGCGCCGGCGTCGCTCATCGTCGATCGCGGCCAACCCGGTGCTCATCGGGGCGGCGACCACGCTCGTCGTCGTCGTCGCCATATTCCTGGCCTACAACGCCAACTCCGGCCTGCCCTTCGTGCCGACCTACCAGATCAAGACCGAGCTGCCGTCCGCGGCCAACCTGGTCGTCGGCAACGACGTGCGCATCGGCGGCACGCGGGTGGGGACGGTGGCCGACATCGCGCCGCGTCGGCGCCGGGATGGGAGCGCCTACGCGCTCCTGACGCTGCAGCTGGAGACCGCGGTCAAGCCGCTGCCGATCGATTCGACCGTGCTCGTGCGCTCGCGCTCGGCCCTTGGCCTGAAGTACGTGGAGCTGGCGCGGGGCTCCAGCGCGCAGGGCCTGCAGGAGGGCGCGACGCTGGCGCTGCGCCAGGCCACGCCGGCGCCGGTCGAGATCGACGAGTTCCTGGGGACCTTCGACGAGGCGACGCGGACCAACTCGCAGCGCAACCTGACCGAGTTCGGCAACGCGTTCGCCGGTCGCGGCCAGGATCTCAACCGCGCGATCGAGGAGCTCAACCCGCTGCTGACCACGCTCGTGCCGGTGATGGCCAACCTCAGCGATCCCGACACCCAGCTCGCGCGCCTGGTCAGTGCCCTGGCCCGCACCGCGCGGATCGTCGCGCCGGTGGCCGAGACCCAGGCCGCGCTGTTCGCCAACCTCGACACGACGTTCGCCGCGCTGGCCGGCGTCGCGCGCCCCTACCTGCAGGACTCGATCGAGGGTGGTCCGCCCGCGCTGGACGCGGCCACGCGCTCGTTCCGCGTTCAGCGGCCGTTCCTGGCCAACACCGAGCGCCTATTCGCCGAGCTGCGCCCCGGCGTGCGGGCGTTGCGCGCCTCGGCTCCGGCGCTGGCCGACGCGTTCGTGCTCGGCACGCGCACGCTGCGCCGGGCCCCGGCACTCAATGCGCGCCTGAAGCCGGCGTTCGTCGCCTTCCAGCGCTTCGCGGAGGACCCGCTTGTGGCGCTGGGCGTCGACGACCTGACCAAGACGGCACGCATCCTGGCGCCGACCATCGCCCACCTCACGCCGACCCAGACGGTGTGCAACTACGTGACGCTGTGGTTTCGCAACCTCTCGAGCCTGCTCAGCGAGGGCGGCGTCAACGGGACCACGCAGCGCTTCATCATCATCTCCACCCCCGAAGGCCCCAACAACGAGGGCGGCCCGTCCGCGGCACCGGCCAACGGCCCCGGGCCGAACTACCTGCGCACCAACCCCTACCCGAACACGGCGGCGCCCGGGCAGCCGCGCGAGTGCGAGGCGTCCAACGAGCCGTTCGCCGCCGGGCGCCAAGCGATCGGCAACGTGCCCGGCAACCAGGGCACGCGTCACGACGAGACCAAGCGGGACGGGCGCTGATGGCCGCGCTGCAGATTGGCTCTCGTGCTCGGGGCTCTGCTGACGAGGCCCCGCGCGTGCCGCGCAAGGACCGCATGGGGGCCAGCCCGCTGCGGGTCGGCGCGCTCGTGCTGATCGCGCTGGCCGTCGTCGTCTACTTCGGCTTCAGCAAGGACATCCCGTTCACCCACGGCTTCCGCGTCAAGGCCGTGTTCGAGTCCGCCAACTCGATTCGCCCGAGCTCGCCGGTGCGCATCGCCGGGGTCAACGTCGGCAAGGTCGCCGCGATCGAGCGCGCCGAGGGCAGCGACGCGGCGATCGTGACGATGGAGATCGACGACGAGGGGCTGCCCATCCACAAGGACGCCACGGCGAAGATCAGGGCGCGCATCTTCCTGGAGGGCAACTTCTTCGTCGACCTGCAGCCAGGCACGCCGGCCGCCCCCGCGCTCGACGACGGCGACACGCTGCCGGTGGCCCAGACGGCCCGGGCCGTCCAGCTCGACGAAGTGCTCAGCGCGCTGCAGGCCGACACCCGCGCTGACCTGCGCCGCGCGCTGGAGGGCCTGGGCACGGCGTTGAACTCCAAGCCGACGGCGGCGCAGGACGCCGACGCCGACCCCGACACGCGCGGTGAGACCGCCGGCCAGTCGCTCAACGACTCGATCGCCTACGGGCGCGAGGCGCTGCGCGGCACGGCGATCGTCGCCGACGCGCTGCAGGGGACGCAGCCGCGCGACCTGTCGGGGCTGATCGCCGGGCTCTCGCGCACGACCGAGGGCCTGGGCCGCAACGAGCAGCAGCTGCAGGATCTCATCACCAGCTTCAACACGACGATGGCGGCCACCGCGTCGCAGGCCGCCAACCTGCGCGCGTCGATCGGGCTGCTCGGCCCCACGTTGCGCAGCGCCGATCGCGCGCTGACCAGCCTCAACGCGGCGTTCCCCAACACGCGCGCGTTTGCGCGCGAGATCCTGCCCGGGGTGCGCGAGACACCGGCGACGATCACCGCGTCGTTCCCGTGGATCGAGCAGACGCGCGCGCTGTTGGGACCGGCCGAGCTGCAGGGCCTGGCCCGTGAGCTGAGCCCGGCGACGGCCGACACGGCCAAGGTGATCGACGCCAGCCTCGGGCTGCTGCCCCAGGTCGACCTGCTGGCCAAGTGCGCAACCAAGGTGGTCCTGCCCACCGGCGACGTCGTGATCCAGGACGGCGCGATGACCACCGGGGTGGAGAACTACAAGGAGTTCCTCTACACGATGGTCGGGCTGGCCGGCGAGGGCCAGAACTTCGACGCCAACGGCATGTACGTGCGCTTCCAGGTCGGGGGTGGCGACCAGACGGTCTCGATCCCAACCCCGAACGGCACGCTGTTCGGCAACGCGATCGCGCGGCCGCTGGGCACGCGCCCGGCCTATCCGGGCAAGCGCCCGCCGTTCAACACCAAGGTCGCGTGCCACACCAACACGCCGCCCGATCTCAACAGCGCGGCGGTCGGCCCGTCCGACGCCGCCGTCGGGGCGGCGCGGGCCGCCACCCGGTCGACCGCGAGGACCACGCGGTGAGGCAGGCGATCGCCAAGCACGCGCGCGACTTCGTCTTCGTGCTCGCCGCCGCCCTGATCGGCCTGCTGGTCGGCGGCTACATCCTCTCCAACCAGCGCTTCTACCTGCCCGACTGGGTGCCGGTCCTGGGCAGCGACTTCGTCGCCTATCGGGCCGAGATGTCCAGTGCCCAGGCGGTGACGCCCGGCCAGGGGCAAACCGTCCAGGTGGCCGGAATCGACGTCGGCGAGATCACCGACGTATCGCTCGAGGATGGCCGCGCGGTGATCGCGATGGACATCCGCCGCCGGTTCACGCCCATCTATCGCGACGCCAGCGCGCTGCTGCGTCCCAAGAGCGGGCTCAACGACATGGTCGTCCAGCTGATGCCGGGCTCGCGCCGCGCGGGCGAGGCGCCCGTGGGCTTCACGATCCCGATCGGCAGGACTCTGCCCACGGTCAACTTCGACGAGATCCTGGCCGGCCTGGACGGCGACACGCGTGACTACCTGCGCCTGTTGATCGGTGGCGCGGGCGAGGGCGTCGGCGGCCAGGGCCCCAAGCTGGCCGCCGCGCTGCGCCGCTTCGAGCCCACCGGCCGCGAGCTGGCGCGGCTCAACGGCCCGCTGGCCAAGCGCCGCGCCAACATCCGCCGCTCGATCCACAACTTCCGCCTGCTTGCCCAGGCGTTGGGCGACAAGGACGACGAGCTGGCGACCTTCGTCGACTCCTCCAACCGCGCCTTCCGCGCCTTCGCCCGCCAGGACGAGAACCTGCGCGAGGCGCTGTCATTGCTGCCCGGCGCGCTGGCCGAGACGAGGACGGCGCTGACCAAGGCCGACGCGCTCGGCCGCGAACTGGGACCCACCCTCGGTGGCCTGCGGCCCGCCGCCCGCGCGCTGGGTCCCTCCCTGCGCGCCACGCGTCCGTTCCTGGCCGACACGACGCCGGTGATCCGCGACCAGCTACGCCCGTTCGCCCGCGACGTGCTGCCCGTGGTGCGTGAGCTGCGGCCCGCCGCTGCGGACCTGGCCGTCATCACGCCGCGCCTGACGACCTCGTTCGACGTCATCAACGAGCTCCTCGACGCGCTGGCCTACAACCCGTCCGGGCCCGAGGAGGGCTACCTGTTCTGGACGGCGTGGGCCAACCACGCCGGTGCATCGGTCTTCAACCTCCAGGACGCCCACGGCCCGATCCGTCGCGGTCAGGTGCTCGCCTCGTGCGGCTCGCTGCAGGTGCTCGAGTCGATTCGCAAGGTCAACCCGGTGCTGGGCACGCTCGCCGACCTGTTGCGCGCGCCCCAGCGCACGGCCGTCTGTCCGGCCACGGCCCAGGCGCCGGGGGGCGGGCGCGCGGCGCCGGCGGCGCGGACGCCGGCGCCGGGGGGCGGCAAGTAGTGGTCAAGCAGGCCCCCAGCCTCGGTCGTCTGCTCGTCATGGCCGGCTTTGCCTTGTCGTGCTTCGGCCTGCTGCTGTTCC
>Ga0136612_10000563_pt1 | contig 13576 bp, 14 predicted proteins | sample AntDryUQ224A2306_2_FD_106644 | JGI IMG/M metagenome (GOLD analysis project Ga0136612, IMG submission 106644) | Polar desert sand microbial communities from Dry Valleys, Antarctica - metaG UQ224A (23.06) | ecosystem: Environmental > Terrestrial > Soil > Desert | place: Antarctica: Dry Valley... | reverse complement strand
CCTTGGTCGAGCCAATCCCGACGCTCTTGTCGGTTTGCGCGGCGGAGTCGTTCAGGTCGGCGTAGACCGAGACGCGGCCCAACACCCCGTCATCGGGGCTGTCAACCGGCTTGTCGCTGTTGGGCGACAAGAACAGCAGCGAGAAGTCCTCTTCCAATCCCTCGACCTCGCCCAGCCAGCAGTAGCCCTCGTTGTCCTCGAAGTCACTCAGCACCAGCTCGCTCGTCAGAACCTCCCGGGCGGCGGCCAGGGTCATACCCGCCTTGAGACCCCCGATGCCGAAGGCGGTTATGGGCGTATCGCCGTCAGGGGCGGCGGTCGGCGAGCTGGAGCTTGTGGTCGGGGCGCTGGACGTCGTCGTATCCCTCCCGCTTTCGGCGGCGGGTTCGTCGGTGCCGCAGCCACCCAGTAGAAGCGCGGCGACAAAGAGGCCGAGGGCCAGTCTCAGGATGCGGGATGCCATACGAGGATTCTCACATGGCGGCTTCGATCGCGTGCCCGCGGGCGCGATCATGAACGGGTGGGGTACGACGAGCCGCCGGAGGAGGACCGATCACCGGAAGACCGACCGCCGGGCGACGCTGAGGAGTGGTCGGACGAGGAATGGATCGAGTGGCTCGACTCCACCGATGGAATGGCCGTCGAGCCCGTCAACCCCGTGCCCCGCAAACCCAAGACGGTGGCCGGCCAGTTTCTGGGCGCAGCCATGCTGGGCCTCCACGAGATCTTCTACGGCCGGCGGGAGGACAAGCAGGCCCAAGTGGCAGTGGCCCCCGGCCCGGGCGACGACGAGGACTTCGAGATCAACCTCGATCCCGACGACCCGTCGAAGTCCGAGGTGAGGTTCCGCGAGGACTGAGCCCCAGTACGGTTTGGCATGGCAGAGAACAGCACCGAGCACGGCGGACGAACCGAGAAGGCGACTTTCGCCGCAGGCTGCTTCTGGGGCGTGGAGGCCAGCTTCCGCCGCCTCGAGGGAGTGATCGACGCGAAGGTGGGCTACACCGGCGGACAGAAGGACAACCCCGGATACCGGGAAGTCTGCTCCGGTCGTACCGGCCACGCCGAGGCTCTGGAAATCACCTTCGACCCAGACCGCATCAGTTACACGCGGCTGCTCGAGGCTTTTTGGCAGGTCCACGACCCGACCACGCTCAACCGCCAGGGGCCCGACGCGGGTACCCAGTACCGGTCAGGCATCTACACCCACGACGAGGTGCAGTCCATCGAGGCCAAGGCTTCCATGGAGGCGGCGCAAGAGAAGTTCACCCGCCCGATCGTCACCGAGATCAGCCCGGCATCGACCTTCTGGGACGCCGAGGACTACCACCAGCGCTACTTCGAGAAGCAGGGCATCGAAGGCGGCTGCGTAGTCCATCTCTGATCGCCAGCAGCCGGACGACGAGGCAACAGAACGACGAGACAGCGGGGGACGAATTGAGCGCGGCGGTCTTCCCGGGCTCATTCGATCCGCTCACCGTGGCCCACCTGGCCATCGCCGACGCGGCCTACGAGCAACTCAAGGTGGATCGGGTCGATCTGGTGGTCAGCCACTCACCGCTGGGCAAGAAGGCGGGGGAGCAGGCACCGGTGGCTGATCGACTGGCCGCCATTGCCGCGGCAGCCGCCCACGGTCGGCCCTGGATGAGGGGCTTGGAGAGCAACGCGAAGCTGGTGGCCGACATCGCCGCCGGTTATGGGTTCGTGGTGGTCGGAGGCGACAAGGCCCTGCAGTTGTGGGACCCCCGCTACTACGGAGGGTCGGAGGACACGAGGGATGAAGCCGTGGCTCGCCTTCCCACCATCGCCTTGGCTCGGCGGCCTGGTGGGGTTGTCCCCTCAGATTGTGTGGAGCTAGACCTACCCGAGCATCTAGGAGCCGTCTCCTCCACTGAGGTCAGGGGCGGACGAATCGAGTGGAAGGCGTGATCCCGCGGGCAACCGCCCCTCCTCGCTCAGCTTGACGAGCCCCGCCCGGGTCGACAGCTCGGCAGCGGGCCATAGCCGGGAATCGATGTCGGCGTAGAGGATCTCGACCAGCTGGTTGGGGGCTTGGGACAGTGCGGGATCGTGATCGAGAGCGTCGAGGATCGCCTGCTCCCGCCAGGCCCGATGTTCGAGGTAGTAGTCAACGACCGCCCCTGGGTTCTCCCCGAGATGGGGCCCATGCCCCGGGTAGAGCACGGAAGGCCCGAGGTCGCGAACCCGGCGCAATGATTCGAGGTAAGCCACTAGATCGCCCTCCGGCCAGGCCACGACGGACGTCCCCCGGCCCAGGATGTGGTCGCCGCACAGGACCGACGCGTCGGGAAGTCGGAAGGAGACATGGTCGGCGGTGTGGCCCGGGGTGGGGACGGTTTCGATGCTGAACCCGCCGGCCGAGATCGGATCGCCGGGGCTGAGCAGCCGTCCTTCAGGGCCAGCGACTTCGGCACTCGAGGCCCACACGGTGGCCCCCAACCGGGTGCCCCAGGCCAGAGCGGCTTCTGAATGGTCGAGGTGGTGGTGGGTCACCAGGATGGCGGCACACTCCGCGTCGGAAGCGGCGAGCGTGGCTTGGACCCGACCAAGGTGCACCGGGTCGGGCGGGCCCGGATCGATGACGAACAGGGCCCCCGAACCGGCCGAACCGACGATGTAGGTGTTGGTGCCGTCGAGCGTCATGTGCGACGGGTTGGGGGCGAGAACCCTGGTAACCGAGTCGCTGAGCTGTTCGACCGGGGGTAGCCCACCGAAGCCTGGTAGGTCCCAGGCCGAGCGCGGATCAATTGGTGCGCTAGTCACTGCGGCGACGTCCTCATCCAGCCGATGATGTCGCGCACCTTCCGGTAGCCCGCCAAGCGGCTCTCGTCATCGGCGGCCGCCTCGGCGGACTCGCAGACATCCCAGAGGCGGTCGAGGGCCGCGGGGCCGAGCTCGAGAAAGGAGGTCGAGCCTTCGGCAGCCCAGCGGGCCAGGACAAAACGGGCCACCACCGCGACTGGGAGCCCCACCATTTCCGCGAACGGGACGAGGGTCTCCATTGGATCGGCGTGCGACCACAGCGCCACCTCCTCCAAGAAGTTGGCGTGCTCCGACTCAGGATCGACGGGCCCGTCCCACTTCTCCAAGCGGAGCATTATCGGCTCGTCGTCCGGGGAGGCCACGCCGTCGACCCTATGCGGGCGGCTTCCACAGCCCTATGCCGCGGCAAACCCGCCCGCAACGCCGGGCCCCCTCTGCGGGCGGCTTCCACGGCCCTATGCCGCGGCAAACCCGCCCGCAGGATGGGGCGACTGCCGGGCGGACGCGAAGAAGCCCCGAGTAGCCGGTTGGCCGAAACCTCCCGGACTCCTCGGGGCCCTTCTGACTGGCCGACCCGGTTGCGGCCGGCGCCTCCTCCGGCTGCGCTTCCCTTGCGGGTTCGCTTTCCTTCGTGGCGCCTGCGCCGCTCGTTGCTGACCTGCTGAGATGCATCATGCGGATCGACGGGAACAGCGTCAACCCCTTCTGGTCAAATCCAGAGGTATTCCACAGAGATCGTGGGTTGTTCGACCTTGCGGTAGCAGTTGACCACAGCTTCTCCCCAGATCACACCGGTGAGCGGTAGCCCTCGGGGGCAACCAACACGCTGTCGTAGCCCGCGGCTGCCTGCACCGCGGCAACCACCTCGGGCACAGCCCTCAGGGCGCGCTCGAGGTCTTCGCCGGCCAGCTCCACCCTGGCCTCGGCGCCGGCGTGGCGTACCCGCATTGGTTGGGCCAGCCCATACCCGAGGGCGCGCAATGCCCTCTCGGCTCGCTCGACCCTGCCCAGCAACTCGAGGCTCACCTCCGTGCCTTTGGGAATTCGGGAGGCGAGGCAGGCGGCGGCTGGCTTGTCGGCGGTGCGCAGCCCGAGGGCACGCGATGCCGCCCGAACCTCTGCCTTCCCAAAGCCGGCCTCCACCAGCGGGAAAGCCGTGCCTCGTCGGGCCGCCACGACCTGGCCGGGCCGGTCGTCGCCCAAGTCGTCGACGATCACGCCGAGGCACACGGTCGCGGCTCGCAGTTCCGCCAACGGTGCGCTTGCATCCAGCAGGGCGTGTTTGCAATGCGCGCACCGGTCTCCGGCATTGGCTCGGTACTCGGGGCGGTCGAGCTCGTCGGTGGTGACGACCTCCCAGGCCAGTCCCCACTCGGCGGCGAGCTCCCGGCAGTCGTCAAGCTCGCTGGCCGGAAGGGATGGCGAGACGGCGGTCATCGCCAGTGCCTTATCGGGCCCCAGCACACGGTGGGCCATGAAGGCCAACAGGGAGGAGTCGGCACCGCCGCTCCAGGCCACCACCACGGAGCCGAGCTCGCCGAGACGGCTTTCAAGGGCAGCTAGAGAGGACTTCGTCATGACTGTGGCCCGTCCGGGTCTGGAACATCCCCACGACGCCGGTTGCGGCCGTCGGCGCGGTGTCGCCATGCATCCTCCGCGTCGGCCTTCACCAACCTCAGCGGACGATGGGTCAGGCGGGCGACCTTCTCGGCGTCGTCGTGCTCTGCCTTGGCTTGAGAAGGCCCGACCTTGACCCGAACCGGCATTCCGTCGACCTCCACCGTCTCGGTCCGCCGGGAGGCGGGTCGGCGCTCGACGGAGGTAACCCTTACGCCGAGGCTGCCAGTTTCCGCAGCCAGTCGGTCGGCTACTTGGCCGGCCAGCGAGACGTCAGCCAGGGCAGACACCACGTGGGCGGGCCGCCCCTTCTTGGCCACCACCGGCGTCACCCATGCGTCGCGGGCACCGGCCTCGAGCAGGACGGTCACCGTCCAGGCCAAGGTCTCGCCGGTGGCGTCGTCGAGGTTGGCCTCGATCAGCGCGGTCGGCTGCCCGGGCGCCCCCGCGGCGACGGTTAGATCGCCGATCACGACCTGGCACAGATTCGGCAGGCCATCGAGTTCAGCCGTGCCCGCGCCGAAGCCAGCTGAGGTGATGGTCATAGCGGGCAGCGGACCCCACCCGTCCTCGGGTACCAGCCCCCTTAAGAGTGCAGCGCCTGTCGGCGTGGTCAGCTCTATAGGGACATCGCGGCCGTAGGTTGGCGCACCTCGGAGCAGCTCGACGACCGCCGGGGCCGGGTTGGGCAGCATCCCGTGGCCGGAGCGGATCATTCCCATGCCCACGGCCACCGGGCCGGAGCGGACCTCTTCGATGCCCAGAACCTCCAGCGCGGAGCAGGTGCCGAGGATGTCGACCATGGCGTCGACCCCACCCACTTCGTGGAAGTGGACCGTGGCTGACGGCCGGCGGTGGATCCGTCCTTCCGCCTCCGCCAGAGCGGCGAACACAGCCAGTGCGCGGTCGCGGACCCGGTCGGGGAAGCGGGCCTCCTCGATAATCCCGACGATGTGAGCGTGGGTCCGCACGATCTGCCGACCCCTCGTGGCGACCTCGATCTTCAGACCTCCGATGTCGCCTCGCTCCGCAGTCTCCACGCGCACATCCCAGCCACCGATGGGGATCCGCTCGAGAAGTCGGCGGACCTCCTCCCAGTCGGCTCCGGCGTCGATCAGCGCGCCGAGCGCCATGTCGCCGGCGATACCCGCGAACGGATGAAACCAGGCCGTAGGCCTCGGCGGGGCAAAGCTCATCGCAGAAACGGGCTCATCGCAGGATCCGGCCCACCGCGCAAGCGGCGCCGTAGCCGTTGTCTATTCCGACGACGGTGAGCCCGCTCGCACACGAGGCGTGCATGGCCAGCAGAGCGGTAACTCCTTCGAGCGAGGCGCCGTAGCCCACCGAAGTGGGTACGGCCACTACCGGAGCTCCGGTCAGTCCACCGACCAGCGAGGCGAGGGCGCCCTCCATGCCGGCAATGACAACGACGGCGTCGGCCTCGACCAGTTCGTCGGTGGTGCTGAGGAGTCGGTGGACTCCCGCCACTCCACAGTCGGGGCTCAGTTGGGGTCCAAGCCCGTAGCCCCGCAACGTGGCGAGGCACTCCGCGGCCACGGGAAGATCAGCTGTTCCTGCAGTGACCACCACCACCCGGCCCGGACGGGCGGTCGACGGCCGCCACAGCACGAGCGAATGGTCGCCGGTCGCCACCACCTCGCCCCCTGGATTGGCGCCTGTGGCTGCTTCCACCTGGGGTGCTGAGGCCCGGGTGAGCAGCACGGGCCCGCCATCCGGCTCGGCCAAGAGCTCGGCCACGATGGCCGCGCAGTGGTCGGCTGACTTGCCCGGTGCGTACACCGCCTCGGGGAAACCCTGGCGGAGGGTTCGGTGGTGGTCGACCTTGGCAAAGCCCAAGTCGGCGAAGGGGAGGCGGCGGAGGCGACGGACGGCTTCGTCAGGTTCGATTCCGCCGGAGCGGACATCGTCGAGCAGGCTCCGCAGGGCCCCTTCGTCCATCCCCTCATCCTCCTACAGCCGTCCGGGCCCTCCTACAGGGTCGGCGTGCTGAAGGGTCAGGGCGAAAGGGTCACGTCCAGCGCGAGGGTGAGGCACCGGCAGGCGCCGCCCGCTTTGAGGAACTCGCTCACGTCAGTGACCGCAACCTCAAACCCCCATGCTTCCAACTGCCGGCCCACCCGGGGGGAGCAGGAGGGCATGACGATGTTGGAGCCGACCACGACAGAGTTGGCCACGAACCCCAGGGCCTCCTCGGATTCGAGGACCAGCGGTTCAGGGACCAGCGCCTCGATCACTTTCGTGCCGTAGGCGTCCCACCCCATCGGATTGAGGATCGCCCGCCGATCATCGAGAGGGCAGAAAGTGAGGTCTAGGTGGTAGAAGCGCGGGTCGACCAACTCGACGGCCAATACCGGTGCGCCGGTCATCAATGACAGGTGGGCGTGAGCGGCTGCGTCGGACCGAGTGCGGTATCCGGAGATGAGACGACCGGCGAAGGGGAGCGCGTCGCCAGCGCCTTCGTGGGAAACGCCCTCGGGCAGTTCCACGATCTCTGAGCCGGCGGCTTCGAACCAGGCGATGTCGTGCGGAGTTTCCGCTTGGCGTTCGGGATGGCGGAAGCGGGCGGGAATGAAGCGATCTCCGTCGACCAAACCCGCGTTGGCGGTGAAGACCAGGTCGGGGAGGCCCTCAACCGGCATCTGCTGTTCGATTTGGGCGCCAGCCGACTCAAGGGTGCGGACGAGACCTTCCCACTGTTGGTAGGCCAGGTCGGCGTCGACCAATACCTGCTTGTGCATCCAGGTATTGATTTCGTAGAGGACCCCAAAATGCTGCGGGGCGCACATCAGGAACCTTCTGCCCCAGTCGAGACCGCTCACGAGGCCCAACCTAGGCAACGTTCAGACGGGTTCGACGATCCGGTCGGGAGGGGCGATGTCGGCGGCTGCCCGTGGACGCCGGCGCTGCCGGGATTCAAGCCAGGCGGCCACCCGTCCGAGGGTGAAGTTCACCAACATGTACATCAAGGCGACGACGACCAAGGTCTGGAGCGGGTTGGAGAAGAACTCACCGGTGCTGCGGCTCCGGCGGAGCAACTCCTCGTAGGTGATCACGAAGCCGAGCGAGGTGTCCTTCAGCAACGTGACGAGTTGGGCGACTATCGACGGCACCATCCGGCGGACCGCTTGCGGCACCAGCACGAGCGACATCGACTGCCAATAGCTGAGGCCGATGGCCGAGGCGGCTTCGCCTTGGCCCCGGTCGAGCGACAGGATGCCGGCTCGAAAGATCTCGGCCAGCACTGCGCTGTTGTAGGCGGTGAGCGCAGCCACCAGGAACCAGAACGGTCCCCAGTCGACGCCGTACCGAGGTAAGCCCAGGCCGGCGAAGAGGATCAACAGAAGCAGCGGCACGGCCCGGAAGAACTCAACGTAGGTACCCGCCAGGTTGCGCGTCAACGGGTTGCGGGTCAGCCGGCCAAGGGCCATCACCAGGCCGATAATCAGTGCCAGCGCCATAGCAGTGAGCGCCGCCTTGAGGGTATTGACGAGGCCGCCGAGCAGGAACTTGAGCACCGCGGTATCGGCCAGTGGTTCCCAGCGGGCCTTGTCGAGTTGACCCGTGGTGCGTAGGCGACCCACTGCGAGAAAGATCACTAGGGCGATTAGTCCCACCGACACGGCGGTGGCAATTGCGACCCGGCGTCGTCCGCGGGGTCCGAGGTCGTCGCCCAGGAAGGCAGCGCCGGTGCTCATCGGCGGATAGCCACGCGTCGTTCGATGGCACCGACTGCCCAGCCGGAGGGCAGGGTGAGCAGCAGGTAGCCGCAGGCAGCCCCGAAGAAGACGACGATCGGCCGAGCCGTGGCCGTGTTGAGTCGGTCAGCGACCTCGGTGAGTTCGAGCACCGAGATAAGCGAGGCGAGCGAGGAGTTCTTGATCAGGGCGATGAACACGCTGCCGAGGGGGCCTGCGACCGTTCGGAAGGCTTGGGGTAGCACGACAAGGCTCAGCAGCTGGCCGAAGCCGAGGCCGATGGCCCGCCCTGCTTCCGCCTGACCCTGGGGAACCGAATTGACTCCCGACCTCAGCGTCTCGGCCACGAAGGCGCTTGTGTAGGCACCCAGGACGATGATCGCCGAAGTGAATGCGGGGTACTGAATCCCCAGCTTGGTGAAACCGAAGAAGAAGATGACGAACTGAACCGCGAGTGGAGTGTTACGGATTACCTCCACCCAGGTGGCCCCGAGGGCCCGCAATGGGGGAACCGGGCTCACCCGCGCCGCGGCCACGGCCGTCCCGATCACCAAGGCCACCACGAAGGCGGCCAGGGTCAGGACGACCGTGGTGCGGACGCCCTCGGCGTAAAGGCCGAGGTTGTCGAGGAGGAGGTTCAGGGAGCCGCCGTGGTTGCAGGAGCAGCGCCTGTGTTGGCGTAGCGGTCGATAGAGGGGGGCTCAGGGGTCTCGAGTCCGATAGCGCCCAGAGTCGACTCGAAAGCCGCGGCCCAATCACCGCTCTCGAAGGATTCCTCCAAGGTGTCGTTGATGAAGTCTCGGAAGTCCTGGTTGTCCTTGGCCAGCCCGATGCCGTAGGGCTCGTCGCTGAACGGTGCCTTGACCAGCTTGAAGGAGTCTCCGCTGGCCTGAACGAGGCCGGCGAGGATGGTGTTGTCGGTAGTGACGGCAACCACTCGGCCGTCGGTCAGGGCTTCAGCACACTGGGAGTAGGTGTCGAAGAGAGTGACCTCGGCGCCGGGTGCCTTGGCGCGTACGTTCTTCTCTGACGTGGACCCCTTCACGGTGCAGACCTTCTTGCCCTCGAGGTCCTCGACCGAACTGATGGTGCTGTCGTCGGTCTTCACCATGATGTCCTGCTTGGCCACGAAGTACGGACCGGCGAAGTCCACGATCTGCTTGCGCGTGTCGTTGATGGTGTAGGTGGCGGCCACGATGTCGACTTTGCCGTCCTGGATGAAGGGCTCCCGGTTCTTCGATACGGATTCGACGAACTCGATCTTCGATGCGACGTCCTCCACCGTGCCTCCGAAGATGGCGGTGGCGATGATCTCGGCGATCTCTACGTCGAATCCCTCGACTTGGCCGTTGGTCGGGTTCTTCAATCCGAAGCCGGGCTGGTCGAACTTCGTGCCAACTACGAGCTTGCCCTCAGCCTGAATCTCGGCCATGGTCGTGCCCGCCTCGAACTCCGGCGGAGCGGTGCTGGCTGCGGTGGTGTCGGTTCCGCTGTCACCGGTGTCGATCGCCGGGTCGTCAGATCCACAGGCGCCGAGCAGTAGTGCCATGGCCAGCACGAGTCCGGCCACTATGCGAGTACGTCTCATCGTTCCCTCCTTGGGATGATTGGTTGAGTTGCTGTTGCAGTTGCGGGTGCTGTTGCAGTTCGGGTGATCGCTTAGTGGGCGAGCACCTTGGCCAGGAAGTCCCTGGCCCGTTCGGTGGACGGGTCGGTGAAGAAGTGCTCGGGGGCAGCCTCCTCGACGACCTGACCACGGTCCATGAACACCACTCGGTTCGCCGCCGAGCGGGCAAAGCCCATCTCGTGGCTGACGACCACCATGGTGGTTCCCTCACGTGCCAGTTCCAGCATGACGTCGAGAACTTCACTGATCATTTCCGGGTCGAGCGCTGAAGTGGGCTCGTCAAACAGCATCACCTTGGGGTCCATGGCTAGCGCACGAGCGATGGCGGCGCGCTGCTGCTGCCCGCCGGAGAGCTCGGCGGGGTAGCGCTGCGCCTTATCAGCGATGCCCACCCGCTCCAGCAGCGCCATGGCCTTGTCGCGAGCGTCGCTCTTTGACAGCTTGCGAACCTTCACCAGGCCCAGGGTCACGTTCTGCAAGACCGACTTGTGGGCGAAGAGGTTGAAGGATTGAAAGACCATCCCCACGTCGGCCCTTAGTCGGGCCAGCGCCTTGCCTTCCTCCGGCACCAACACGCCGTCAATCTCCACGGTGCCGGAGTCGGGTCGTTCCAGGCGGTTGATGCACCGGCACAGAGTCGACTTGCCCGATCCCGACGGCCCCAGCACAACAACCACCTCACCCCGACCGACGCGCAGGTTCACGTCGTCGAGAGCGTGGACATCGCCGAACCACTTGTGCAGGGCGTCCACGGCGACGAGCGGGGTTTCGTCTGTCATCCGGGAGCCGAACCTACTGTTTCCAGGCGTTCAGCCGCAGAGCTGCTCTCTGAGTCCTTGAACAAAGAGGCCCACGTCAGTCACGATGCCGAGAGCCTGATGGCTGCCCCGATCGGCCAGCTTGGTGACCACTGCTTGGTTGATATCGACGCAGAACGTCTCCACGCCCGCGGGGAGCAGGTTTCCGGTGGCGATGGCGTGGAGGGTGGACGCCAGCATCAGGGCCACGCCAACACCGGGCACGATCTCGCGCATAGCGTCGGCGGCCGCCACCACATCGGTGTGGACGTCGGGCAACGGCCCGTCGTCGCGCACTGAGCCACCTAGAACGAACGGGAGGCCGGCAGACACAAGCTCGTACATGACCCCCCCGCGGACGTAGCCCGCCTCGACAGCCGCCGCGATCGAGCCAAAGCGCCTTATCTCGTTGATGACTCTGAGGTGGTTGGAGTGTCCGCCCTCCACCCCGGCCCCCTCGGTGAGGGAGACCCCGAGAGAAGTGCCAAGCACGTTCGACTCGATGTCGTGGGTGGCGAAGCCGTTGCCAGTGAAGAGTGCGTGGACCCAGCCCCCCTTGACCAGTGCGGCCAGATCGGGACCGGCTCCGGTATGGATCAAGGCCGGGCCAGCGACCACCAGGACCTTGGCGTCGCGTTCGCGAGCCCTACGGATCCTTTCGGCGACCTCAGCCAGCAGCCGGGCCTTGGGCTTCTCGGAGGAGACCTCCGACGCCATGAACTCGAATGGATGGGTGCCGCGGGGCTTTTCCAGAGCGGTGACCCGGATGCCGTCGCTGCCCACCACGATCTGGTCGCCGGCACGGACGCGGTGCATAGGCAGGGTGCGTGCCCCTTCGGCGGAGAAGGTCACCGCGCAGTCCATCTCCGGATTGGCGACTTCCAGCCAGTGGCCGTCAACTCGGATCGACGTGGGGAGATTGGTCGTGGAGTAGAAGCCAGCGGGCAGCACCCCGTCGGTTTCTGCTCTCTCGAAGGACGCGTCCGCGGCCGACACGCGGTTGGCGCCGTGGGCCTGCAACTCCTCGAGGAGGGCGGTCAGTGCATCTTCATCAACGGCCGTCACTCGCACGCGGGCCGTGGACAGATCCGCGTTGGCTTTGCCCACGTCGATGTCCACGATCTCGTAGTCCGCACCGGAGGCCACGATGAGGTCGAGCAACTTGGCCAAAATCAGCGAATCGATGATGTGGCCTTCGACTTCGAGCGTCTCTGTCGCCATCGGGGTGTGAACCTACTGCCGCCTCATCCGGAGGGGAGCGGCTCTGTTTTCGGGCGTCGCAGGGCCCTGCTCTTGCGTCCTCAGGCGTTGCACGGCCGGGTGGGATAGGCCGGAGCCTCCGGGGGCGCGAGCGCCGCAGAACCATGTGACTGAAAGTCACCGGTGGATCGTTCCTGGACGTAGCCCGCCCCGGCTTCGGGTGTCTCGGCGATCTCGGCCACCGCCTGAAGCAGCGCGTCCACGTCCTCCTCAGTGGTGGAGATGCCACAGCTGGCCCGTACCGCACCGGGAATGCGGCTGCGATCGCCCGCGATCACCTCCGCCTTGAAGCGCTTCCACTCCGAGTCGTCAAGGCCCAAAAGCCGCGCCAGATAGGGATGGGCGCAGAAGCATCCGTGGCGGACGCCGATGCCGAACTCGGCCGACAAGCGGGCGGCCACCAAGGCGTGGTGCGTGCCCTTCAGATTGAAGGCCGCCACCGCCAAAGTGGGGGTACCCAGTCGCGGGCCAAGCAGTTCGACCCCGGGGATACGGGCCAGACCTCCTCGGAGCTGGTCAGCCAGCGCCTCCTCGTGGCGGATCACCGCCTCCCAGCCGATCTTGTCGAGGGTGTCGATGGCGGCATGAAGCGCCACCGCGCCGATGACGTTGGGCGATCCGGCCTCTTCTCTTTCCGGGGGATCGGCCCAGATCACCTCATCGAGCTCGACCACCGAAACTGCGCCGCCACCGTGGATGAACGGGTCCCCGTCGGCGAACGCCGCTCGGGGGCCAACGAGCACCCCAACCCCAAAGGGGGCGTACATCTTGTGGCCGCTCCATGCCACAAAGTCAGCCTCAGGCGGAATGGGGCGGTGAGGTGCCAGTTGGGCGGCGTCCAGGCAAACGGGCACGCCGCGGGCATGAGCCGCTTCGATGATCTCGTGGATGGGAGGCAACCAGCCGGTGACGTTGGAAGCGCCCGTCAGGGTGAGCAGTCGGGGTCGGGGCTCCGCCTCGAGACCAGCCACTACGTCGGCGACCGAGAACGTCCCCTCGCGGCAGACCTCCACGTGGCGCAGCTTGGCCACGCGAGCCCATGGCAGAAGGTTGGCATGGTGCTCCGCCACCGTCGCCAGGACTACGTCGTTCGGATCGAGGCGGAGTCGGTAGCTCAGGTGGTTCAGGGCATCGGTGGTGTTGCGGCAGAAGATGGCTACCGAGTCGCTCTCGTCCCGTCCGGCGAACCGAAGAGCGGCAGCCCGGGCCGCCTCATAAGCCGCAGTGGCCGCCTGTGACTTCCATCCCGCGCCACGGTGAACGCTCGAGTAGTGGGGGAGGAAGTCATTGACCGCAGCTGCCACCTCCGGCAAGGCGGCGGTTGAGGCGCCGGCGTCGAAGCACAGGTAGCGCCGCAATTCCCCGGTGGCCACGGGTACCTCACGGTCGTCGCCGACGAGGGTGGCCAAGCGGTTCACCCCTCCACATTGCCAAAGCTCACCGGCCGCGGCTTGCCCACTGTGGAGCGGGCCCTCCCACTGCGGAGCTGGCCCTCCACTTCGAAGCTGGCACCCAGTTAGCTTGTGCGGGTGACTCCTCAGGCTGACGACAACCTCCTCCGTTCCGAAGCGGCCCGCCGCGGCGGGCTGATCGCCAATGTCGAGTACGAGGTTCACCTCGATCTCACCGGCGACGAGCACACCTTCGGCTCCGAAGCAAGGGTGTCCTTCGACGGCGGCGGCGGTGCCGACCCAGCGGAGCTGTTTCTCGATCTGATCGCCGCCGAGGTCGAGTCGGTCGAGGTCGACGGTCAAGCCTTGACCGTGAGCGACGTG
>Ga0136612_10000562_pt1 | contig 13587 bp, 12 predicted proteins | sample AntDryUQ224A2306_2_FD_106644 | JGI IMG/M metagenome (GOLD analysis project Ga0136612, IMG submission 106644) | Polar desert sand microbial communities from Dry Valleys, Antarctica - metaG UQ224A (23.06) | ecosystem: Environmental > Terrestrial > Soil > Desert | place: Antarctica: Dry Valley... | reverse complement strand
GGGCGGGGGTCGTAGTCGTAGATCCGCACGTGGATGTGGTCCTCGTGGTGGGCAAGGGGGATGACGACGCCGCGCGGGCCGCGCAGCCGGCCCGCGCGGTAGAGCGTGGGGGAGACGAAGACGTACTGGGCGCCGGCCCGGACGAAGCGGTCGACCAGGTCCTGGGCCAGCGCGGGATCGATGTCGTCCGGAGTGTCGGGCGGGCACTCGCACAGGTCTCGCCGCGGATACACGACGTCGACGTCGAGCCCGTTCTGGTGCGAGGAGTGACCGAGGCCGCCGTAGCGCCGCCCGAAGCGCCCGCCGAACGGGCGGGAGATGTCGGCGACCCCGATGCGCTCGGCCTCGGGGTGCGCGGCCGCAAAGGACGTCGAGACGCACCCCAGCAGCGACACCATGCGCCGAGCGCCCACCCGCCGCCACGAGGGGTTCGGTGTCAGGCCGGTCGTGAGGTCGAAGGTGAACTGCGCGTCGGTCTCCTCGGGAAGCACCGCCCCACCGGTCAGCCGCCCGCGGTTGGGAAGCCCGAGCGACCGCGACGGACCATGGGCGAACGAGGCGACCCGGCAGGGAGCCGCGGGATCGGCGGCCGGAGGGGCGACGACCTGCGCCGCGCGGGCGCGCTCACGCGCCTTTGCGCTGGCCTCGCGGTCGGCGAGGTCGGCCGCCCCGACGGACATCGTCACGGCGGCGAGGATCGCTGCGGCCCAGGGTTCACCCATCGCGCTCACAGGGTGTCAGAAACACACCGGCGGCCCCGCTGTTGCGGCCGGATCGCCGCTGACGCCGTGGCTCAGGCCTTGGAGGCGTCGCCGGGGTTCTCCGGCGGCCGGCCCTCGCCGTCCCAGTCACCGGCCACCGCGCCACCGGGATCCTCGTCGGCACGCGGCTCGGCTCCCGGGACCGAGGGGTCATCGCGCTTGCGCTCCCAGTCCTTGCGGGTGTCCTGGATCTCGCCCTCGAGCTGCTCGGACTTGTCCTCCAGGTTGCGCAGTGAGCGCTCCATGCGCTGCTCGGCGTCTTCCACGTCGCGCTCGAGCCGGTCCTCTGAGTCCATGGGCTGCCCCTACCCCGGGTGGGATGAGCGCAACCGGCCGATTCGCCGCGCGGCCGACCGGGCACAGGAGGGGCAACGACTGAAAGGAACCAGATGAGCCGAACCCCTATCCGCCCCCAGAGCCGGGCGCGCCGCATCGCCGGAACCCTGTTCGGGCTCACCCCCCCGGGCCGTGCGGCGAAGCTGGCCAAGCGCGTCAAGCGCCGGCGCGAGTCCGATCGTCCGCGCCGCTTCGCCGTGCTGGGCGCGGGCGCCGCGGCGATCGCCCTCGCCGCGGCCGTGCTGGCCCGCCGCCGCAAGCGCGACCCGGATGGCTCCGAGGCCTACTCGCCGCCCAACGAGGGCGCGATGAACGCCGAGGCGATGCCGGCCGCGACGGCGAACGGCGCGGGATCGGCGGCCGAGGACGAGGAGCCCGCCGCCCAGGGCTAGCTATCAGCTCAGTGGTCGGCGACCCGGCCGCCCTCGGGAGCGAGGGGCAGGCCGGCGCCGGCCCAGGCCTGGATGCCGCCGTCGAGGTTGTAGGCCTCATAGCCCGAGGCCCGGAAGGCCTGGGTGGCCATGCCCGAACGCGCGCCCAGGCGGCACTGGAAGATCACGGGCTGGTCCTTCGGGATCGAATCGGCCTGCCCGGCGAGGCGCTCGAGCTCGATGTGGCGGGTTCCCTCGATGTAGCCGGCCTCGCGCTCGTAGGGCTCGCGGACGTCGATCACCAGCCAGCCCTCGGCGAGGCGGTCGGCCACCTCCTGGGGAGAGAGCTGGGGGTCTGAGGCGGCGAAGCCGGGCATCGGCGCCGGAGCCTACTCAGCGCAGGCGCTGCACCGTGGTGCTGCTCGACTTACCGCCGGCGCCCAGGATGAACCTTCCAGTCACGTCGAAGCGGACCGTCCGGAAGCCGGGCTGGGCGAACTCCACCCGCAGGTGGGCGGCATAAGCGCCCCGTCCGGTGAAGCGGCGCTGGGCGGCCACCTCGAACTGGCTCTCTGACGACCTGCCGGCGCGCACGCTGGCCGCGGGCAGGGCCACCCGTCGCGTGGGGAGGAACTCGGCGCAGGGCCGCGGCAGCACGAGGACCAGCTTCGGCGAGCGGGCGGTGGGGGCGGGCGGCGTCAGGAGCGGACGGGTCGTCGCCGGGCGCACGGGGCCGAGCCGGTAGCGCACGGTCACGGTGACCGGGGTCGCCAGCAGCAGCGCCCTGCAGCCGCCGAACGAGAAGCGGGCGACGATGCCGTTCTCGAAGCCGGTTCCCTTGCCGACCGCTCCGATCGCCGCGGGCCGAACGGCTCGCAGCACGATTCGCGTCGTCTGCGTGCACGGCCCGTCGGGGGTCACCTCGTCCCACGAGAGCGTGAGCGTGACGCTCCCCGCGCTCGGGAGGTTCAGCGCGAGCGTGACCCTGCCAGGTGCCGTGAGCGTGGCCTGCGCGCTGCCAGGTGCCGGCACGGAGGCGACCACGTTGGAGATCGCCCCCTCGTACTGGCCCGAGATGGTGAGCGCCGTGGTGGAGTGACCGGTCGGGACTGGGGCGCCGTCGTCGAGGCCGCGGGCCTCGGCGCGGATGTTGGGGCATGGAGCCGCGGAGGCCGGCGCGGCCAATATCCCCAGCGCGACCGTCAGGCCGAGGGCTGCCGGGATGGCTGTGCGCCGCACAACCTGATCCTACTCGCACCTGCTCTGCCTACGGTCGCAACCCCCGCGCCTTGGGGCCGGCGCCCAGGTCATGGCCAATCAGCTCATGGGCCCGGGCGGCCCAGTCGCACAGCAGCGGGCGCGTGTCGCGCGGGTCGATGATGTCCTCGACCGAGAAGCGCTCGGCCGTGCGAAACGGCGAGCGAACCGCGTTCAGGCGCGCCTCGATCTCGGCGCGCAGCGCCACCGGATCCTCGGCGGCCTCGAGCTCGCGGCGGTAGGCGGCCTCGATACCGCCGGCAATGGGCAGCGAGCCCCAGTCGCCACTGGGCCAGGCATAGCGCAGGTTCAGCCGCGAGCCGTCGCCGTGGCCGGCGCCGGCGACGCCGAAGACCTTGCGCACGAGCACCGACACCCAGGGAACGGTCGCCTGGTGGGTGGCGTAGAGAGCGCGCGCGCCGCGGCGCATGGTGCCCGCGCGCTCGGCCTCGGTCCCGATGACGAAGCCCGGCTGGTCCACGAAGTTCGCGACGGGTAGGTGGAACTGGTCGCAGAGGTCCACGAAGCGCACGTGCTTGTCGGAAGCCTCCGCGGTCAGGCCGCCGCCGTAGAACTTCGGGTCGGAGGCCAGCACGCCCACCGGCCGGCCGTCGAGGCGCGCGAGCGCCGTGATGAGCGAGCGGCCGTGACGCGCGCCCAGCTCGAAGACCGATCCCGTGTCGCACACCGCGCGCAGGATCGCGCGCATGTCATAGGTCGAGCGCGGCTCGCGCGGGATGGCCGAGAGCAGCGCCTGCTCGCGGCGGTCGGGCGGGTCGGCGCAGGCGGCGACCGGCGGCGCCTCCCACACGCTGGCCGGCAGGTACGAGAGAAAACGCCGCAGCTGCCCCAGCGCATCGTCCTCGTCGGCGGCTTCGTTGTCGACCGCCCCCGCCCGGGTCTGCGCCCGCGACCCGCCCAGCGTCTCCTTGTCGGGCGACTCGCCCATCGCGGCCGCGACGACCGGCGGCCCGGCCACGAAGAGCTGGGCCGAGCCACGGACGATCACGCTGAAGTGCGAGCACACGACGCGGGCTGCGCCCAGGCCGGCAACCGGGCCCAGCGCGCCCGCGACGACCGGGACCCGGGACTGGTTGGCCACGACGAGCTCGAAGCCGGGCACCGGGGGGACATAGGAGAAGCCCATCGTCTCCAGGCTCTTGACGCTGCCCCCGCCGCCGGTCCCGTCGACGAGCCGCACGAGCGGGATCCGCAGGTCGTGGGCCAGGCGCTCGGCCCAGACCATCTTCTGCCAGATGGCCGCGTCGGCCGCCCCGCCGCGGATCGTGAAGTCGTCGCCCTGGATCGCCACGCGGCGCCCTTCGATCCGAGCCGAGCCGACCACCATGTTCGCCGGAAGGAAGTCGGAGAGCTCCCCGTCGTCGTCGTAGCTCGCGACCCCGGCCAGGGCGCCCGTCTCGTGGAAGGACTCCGGGTCACACAGCCGGTCGATCCGCTCGCGGACCGTCAGCCGGCCGCTGGCATGCTGACGCGCGACGCGCTCGGATCCGCCCATCCGGTGCGCGAGCTCGACGCGCCGCGCCAGCTCCTCGAGCTCGGATTCCCAGGTCATCCCGGCCGCAGCATATGCGGGCTACGATGACCCCCATGTGGCGCAACTGGGCCTCCGACCAGCACTGCGCGCCCGTCGCGCACCATCACCCTGCGCGTGACGAGGACATCGCCGCGATCATCGCGCGGGCCATGGCGGAGCAGCGATCCGTGCGGGTCGCGGGCGCTGGGCACTCCTTCTCGGACATCGTGCTGACCAACGGGCATCTGATCGAGCTCGACCGCATGGCCTCGGTGCTCGACGCCGACCGGGAGTCGGGCCTGGTCAAGGTGCAGGCCGGCATCACGCTGCGCGCGCTCAACCGCCGCCTCGACGAGCTCGGGCTGGCGCTCGAGAACCTCGGCGACATCGACGCGCAGTCGCTCGCGGGCGCCGTGGCGACCGCGACGCACGGCACCGGTGCGCGGCTGGCCAACCTCTCCGCCCAGGTGGCAGAGCTCGACCTCGTGCTCGCCGACGGGACCATCCACACGGTCGGAGCCGACGATCCCGAGCAGCTCCGCGCCGCCCGGGTGAGCCTCGGGGCGCTTGGCGTCGTCACCAGCCTGACGCTGCGCTGCGTCCCCGCGTTCGGCCTCCACGCCGTCGATGCGCCCGTGCCGCTGGCCGACACGCTGGCCGACCTGGATTCGCTCGTGGACTCAAACGACCACTTCGAGTTCTTCGTCTTCCCGCACTCCGATCTGGCTCTGACCCGCACCAACAACCGCACCGAGGGGCCGCGCCAGCCGCGCTCGAGGCGGAAGGCCTGGGTGGACGACGTGCTCTTGGGCCAGCACGTGTTCCACGCCGCCTGCCTCGCCGGGCGCGCGCTGCCCGGCCGGATTCCCGCGATCAACCGGGCGGTCTCCCGTGCGGTCGGCGTCTCGGAGCGGACCGATCGCTCGTGGGAGATCTTCGCCAGCCCGCGCACGGTGCGCTTCACCGAGATGGAGGTGGCGATCCGGCGCGAGCATGCCGTCGCGGGCATCGAGCGGATCCGCGCGCTCGTCGCCGAGCGCGGCTTCGCCGTGAACTTCCCCATCGAGGTGCGGTTCGTCGCCGGCGACGACGCGTTCCTGAGCCCGGCGGCGGGGCGCGACACGTGCTATCTCGCGGTCCACGTCTTCCGCGGCATGGAATGGGAGCCGTTCTTCGCAGCCGTGGCCGAGGCGCTGGGCGAGCTGGGCGGCCGGCCCCACTGGGGCAAGCGCCACTTCGGCACCGCGGCCGACCTGCGCGAGCGCTACCCCGAGTGGGACCGCTTCGCCGCCGTGCGAGCGCAGCTGGATCCGGACGGTCGCTTCGCCAATCCCCACACCGACCGCGTCCTGGGCCGGGTCGCCGTGCCCGCCGGGGTCTGAGGAGGCGAGCGGTGGCAGAGCGCACGGTGATCCGAGGCGGGCAGGTCGTCTGCGGGGATCCCGGCCTGGGCGACGTGCGCCGCGCCGACGTCCTGGTCTCCGACGGCCGGATCGAGGCGGTGGAGCCCGACCTCGGGGAGGTCGATGCCGAGGTGATCGAGGCCGGGCAGTCCTTCGTCCTTCCCGGCTTCGTGGACACCCATCGCCACCTCTGGCAGACGGTCATGCGCGGCGTCACGGCCGACTGGAGCCTGCTCGAGTACTTCTGGGGGATCCGCCTCAACGCGGCGACCGCCTTTGCGCCCGAGGACATCCACGCCGGCACGCTGGCCGGCGCCGCCGAGGCGCTGGCCGGCGGAACGACCTGCCTGATCGACTTCTCCCACTGCATGAACACGCCCGAGCACGCCGACGAGGCGCTGCGCGCGCTGCAGGAGTCAGGGGTGCGGGGCGTCTTCGCCTACGGCTTCTACGCCGTGCCGCTGGAGGCGCCCCACTTCACCGAGCACGCCGCGCGGCTCGCCGACGCACGGCGACTGGCGGACGGTCACGTGAGCGGGCGGGTGTCCCTTGGGGTGGCGCTGACCGAGATGGGGCTGGCGCCGTGGGCCGCCACGGGGGCCGAGGTCGCACTCGCGCGCGAGCTCGGCGCGCTGGCCACGGCGCACACCGGGTGCCTGTGGACCGGCCCGAGCCGTGTGCGCGAGGTCGAGCTCCTGCACGCCGGGGGCCTGCTCGACCCAGACCAGCTCCACGTGCACTGCAACGCCTGCAACGCGCGCGAGCTGGACCTGCTCGCCGAGGCCGGCGCCGCCGTGTCCTGCACGCCCGAGACCGAGCTCCAGATGGGGATGGGCTACCCCGTGATCGAGAAGCTGCTGGCCCGCGGCATGTCCCCGAGCCTCGGGTGTGACATCACCTCGAACAACGCCGGTGAGATGTTCACCCAGATGCGCCTCGCCCTCCAGGCCAACCGCGCCCGGCGCAACCAGCCGATCCTGGACGGCGGCGACATGCCCGAGCAGACGCATCTCGGCGTGCGCGACGTCCTGCGCGCCGCGACGCTCGGCGGCGCCGAGGCGCTCAAGCTCGACGAGGTGTGCGGCACGGTCGAGGCCGGGAAGGCAGCCGACCTCGTCGTCCTGCGGGCCGACGGCCTGCACATGCGCCCGGTGCACGACCCGATCGCCTCCATCGTGCTCCACGGGCGGCCCTCCGACGTCGAGACCGTCCTCGTCGGCGGCGTGGTCGCCAAGCGCGACGGGCGGCTCACCGGCCACGACCCCGGAACGCTGGCGGCCGCGGCCGAGCGCTCCGGGGAGCGGCTGGCGGCGGCGCTGGCCCCGCGCGGCGGCTTCCTGCCACCGCTGCCCGAGGGCCTGCTGGCGATGACCATGGCGGCCGCCGAGACGAACCTCGCCGGCGCGCCCGCGCTGCCCGCCTGACGCCGGCTACTTGCGGGCGTAGGCCTCGCTGATGCCCTCGGTCAGCGTGTTGACCTGCTCGCGCAGGCCACGGACGCGGCCGGCCAGCTGCTCCTCACCGGTGTCCGATGAGGCGACGGTCATCTGGACGACCTGGGCGTGGATCGTGCCCAGCGCCGCCACCGTCTGCTCCATCTCGGCGTAATAGCGGTTCAGCTGGCCCTCCATCTGCTGCTGGGCGGCGAGCTGGTCGCGCAGCGCGGCGACGGTGCGCTGCACGGTCTCGTCGGCGCCCGCGGACTCGAGCTGGCCCAGGCGCTGGCGCACCGCGCGGGGGTTCTGCCCGGCGAGGTAGTCGTAGACGAGCTGCGCGCGCCCGGCGGTGCGGTCGAGCTCGGAGACCAGACCCGTCACCTCGGTCACGAGCTCGGTGAACGGCAGCTCGGACGTCTCGATCGCGCGGCGGATGCGGGTCTCGGCCTCCAGCGCCGCGCTGAGTTGCGTGGCGATGGGGGCGGCCAGGCGCCCCGGGTCGATCGCCTGGCGCCCTCCTGCCGTGCGGTCGCGCCCGTAGACGCGGTCGCCCACCCGCTCGGCCTCGCCGGAGTCGAAGAACGTCTGCAGCCCGAGCACCGTGTAGACCACCAGCGCCACCGCCACGAGCCAGGGCGTGCCGAGGAGGATCGCGGCCACGACGAGCCCGGCCGGCACCGCCACGTTCAGCGGCTTGGTGGCCGCGTTGACGGCGAGCGCGCGGCGCAGGTCCGAGCGCGTGATCTCCTTGCCCGGGGCCACGGTCAGTGGCTCACTAGAAGAAGCTCGAGATGCTCTTGTAGACCGACTCGATGTCGTCCGGGTCGCCCCGGAAGTCCTTGCCGCCCGACGCCGAGGCGATCTGCTTCAGCGCTCCCTCGTTGGGCTCGGAGCCATAGGCGATCGTGTAGACACGGACCGAGAAGCCCTCGCTGCGCGACTGGGCTTCGAGCGTGCGCGAGACCCCTTCGACGGTCTGCGAGCTCTGGTTGTCGTCGCCGTCGGTGAGCACCACGACGGCGTTGATGCGCGTCGGGTCGTTGAGCGCGCGCACGACCTTGAACCCGCGGTCGGTCGCGTCATAGACCGCGGTCTCCCCGTCAGGGAAGAGATCGCGGACCGCGGCGCTCAGCCGCCCGCGGTTGCGCGCGAAGGGCGCGACGTCCACCAGCGGGATGATCTGGTCGTTGAAGGCGAGCATCCCGACGCGGTCCTCGGGCGAGAGCTGCTGCAGGAACACCTGGAGGCCCTGCTTGGCTTGGTCGAGGCGGCCCTCCTCGCTCATGGAGCCCGAGACGTCGACCACCAGCATGACGTTCGCGGGCTTGCGGTCCTCGCGCCAGCCCGTCTTGATCTTCGCCAGCACGCGCGGCTGGGGGAGGGACAGGACGCGACGGGGCTGGGCTGGGTCGGCGCCGCTGGCGGCGTTGACGGGTGGGAGCGCGCGCGCGTCCGGGTCGCCCGGCCGGAACCCCCCCTTCGCCGCGACCTCGGGGCTCACCTCCTCTGCCAGCCACTTCTGGAACACCACGGCCGCCTTGGCCTGGGCCGGGCTGACCCAGGGCGCTTTGAGGACGATGAACGGATTGTCGGAGAAGAAGGTGCCCTCGGCGGGGTAGAGGCCGATGAGCTTGCCCTGGTCCCCGCGGGTCCGGTTGAAGTCGACCAGGGTCACCTCCTCCATCGCGACCGCCGAGGCGTAGGCGGGGCCGTAGCGCTTGAGCTGCTCGGCGAAGAACAGGGTCGTGTCGCCGTAGTGCACGATCGACCGCTCGATGCCCTTGATCTGGCGCCGCACCGCCGGATTGGACACGTCGGCCTCGGTCAGGCCCTCCCGCTTGCCGGTCGCCGCGTAGTACTCCGCGGCGACCGCCGACAGCCCGGAGGTGGAGAAGTCGGGGTTGGTGTGCCCGAGCTTGAAGGCGCCGAACTGCGGCTTGCCGTAGGCGCCCCAACCGCGCTTGTCGCGCGCCAGCGCGAGGATCTGCGCGTAGGAGACCTGCTTGCGCGGCCAGCCGAGCGCCCGGGCCAGGGGCTCCCACATGGCGATCACCAGCGGCGTGCGCACGATGGACGGGTTGTCGTCGGCGACGTACTCGCGGTCGGCCTCGAAGTTCAGCAGGCGCCCCCACAGCGACGAGGCCGGCGACCAGACGACCGGCTTGAGCTTGCCCTGGGCGATCTGGCTTTCCGAGGCCCCTGACGAGACGACGCTGCCCGACACGAAGATCGGCGCGCCGCCCGACTCCTTGCCCTCGGCGTTGAACTTCGCGATGAGCGGCTTGAGCAGCTTCTCCTTCTCGGGGGAGTAGGCGAAGGAGATCCGCACGGCGTCTGACGCCGGCTTCGTCTTGCCGCCGCTCCCGGTGTCCTTGCCGCCGCCGTCCCCGCCGCCGGTGGAAAGGACGATCGCCACGATGACCGCGGCGACCGCGGCGGCGATGACGATGCCCCGTTCCCTCATGGGGGAAAGAGTCTCATGGGCGCGGGGTCAGAGGAAGCACTGTCCCTCGCCCCGGTAGGTCGGCACGGTGGCCGTGACCCGGTCGCCCTCCACCAGCTGCAGGCGGTCGAAGCGCTCGCACAGCTCCCCGGCCTTGGCGTGACGGAAGTAGACGCGGTCGCCCACGCTCAGGTCGCGGGCGGGCGCGCCGAGCAGCGGCGTCTGGACCTCGCCCGCGCCCTCCGCCGGGTCCAGGCGCAGCCCCGCGGGCAGGTGCGGACGGGGCAGCCGGTCGGCGCCGGCGGCGCCCGACGCGTGGTAGCCGCCGCCCAGAACCGTCGCGATCGCAGCGGTGGGCTTGCGGGAGACCGGCAGGGCGAACAGCGCGGCGGGGCGCGGCCTGAAGGCGCGGTAGGCGTCAAAGAGCGTCGGGCCGTAGAGGCCCGAGCCGGCGGCGATCTCGGTCACGGCGGGCTCGGCACCGGTGCGCTCGAGGCTGCCGGTGCCACCGCCGTTGACCCAGCGCAGCGGCGCCACGGCCCGGACCGCGTCGACGACCGCGGCGCGGCGCGCCGCCAGCTCGCGGGCCGATGCGGCCTGGACGGCGCGCAGCACGAGCCCGCGGGCGCGCCGGCCGGGCGGGCGGTCGCCGACACCGGCGATCTGGGCCTCGTAGGCCATAAGCCCGTCCAGCGCGAACCCCGGGTGCTCGGCGATCCGGCGCGCCAGGGCGGCGGCCGCCTCGGGGGTGCGCAGGGGCGAGCGCTTCGCACCGATCCGGATGCGGGCGCCCAGCGGCGCCCAGCCGGCGTCGACGTCGATCGCCACCCGGATCGGGTGATGGCCGGCTCCGCCCAGCGCCGCGTCGATCAGCGCGAGGTGAGCGGGGGAGTCCACCATGACCGTGACGTGGTCGCGGTGAGGGCCGCTCGCCAGCGTCCGCAGCGCGCCGCGATCGGTGGTCGGATACCCGACCACCAGGTCCTCGAAGCCGTGTCCTGAGAGCCACAGCGCCTCGGCCAGGGTGAAGGCGAGCGTCCCGCGGAAGCCCGTGTGGTCCAGCGCCCGCGCCTGCAACTCGCGGCAGCGCAGTGACTTGGAGGCCAGGCGCAGCGGCGTCCCGGCCGCGCGGCGGGCCATGTCGTCGGCGTTGGCCCGGAAGGCGTCGAGGTCGACCAGCGCGAAGGGCGCGTCGAGGTCGGCACAGGCACGTTCGAGGCGATCGTGATCGGCGGCCATCGCGCGAGCGTAGCCGCCGGGAGCGACCGTCGAACCGTGGAGTGGGCTACACTGCCCGCTTCGCACCAGCCGAATCCCGTTGCGTACGCGCAGGGGGAACGGGGGACCCAGAGGGCTTTGCAGCCCCGGGGCGAATCGTCATCACAGGTGACGTAGCGCGACTTTTCACGCGCGAGCCCGACAGCTAACCCCGTAGGCGAATGAAGAGAAGGGGTTACGCAGGATGGACCGCAAGCACAGACGCCGACAGCGCCTCGTCGCGCTGGGCGCCACGATCCTCGCCACGGCCCTCATGCCGGTGGCGGTCGCCGACGCCAGGCTCGGCGACCGCACGCTGCGCCTGGGCATGCACGGCTCCGACGTGTCCGAGCTCCAGGGCAACCTCGATGCCGCGGGCTACACCATCGTCGCCACGGGCCGGTTTGCGGCGAGCACCCGCACGCGGGTCCGCCAGTTCCAGACCGATCACGGCCTGCGCATCGACGGCTCCGTCGACCGCGCCGACGCGCGCGCCATCCGCGCCGCGGCGGCGGCGCCGCCGGCCTCGGGCGGCAGCTCCGCCGACAACCCCTCCCAGCCCGGCGCACCGCCGACCGTGCCCGGCGCGAAGGCCCGGCTGCTCGCCAGCGGACTTGCCGCCGCGCCCGCGAGCGCGCCCTATGAGGTCAAGGCGATCATCGCCCAGGGCAACAAGATCGCCAGGCTGCCCTACAAGTGGGGCGGCGGGCACGCGAGCTGGAACGACACGGGCTATGACTGCTCGGGCTCGCTGACCTTCGCGTTGCGCACGACCTTCCGCAGGGGCGCCTTCCCGACGTTCGGCTACTCCAACTGGAAAGAGGCCGGCGTGGGCCGGTGGATCACCACCTACGCGAACTCGGGCCACGTCTACATGGTGGTCGCCGGGCTGCGCTTCGACTCGAGCGGCGTGCGCCAGACCGGCTCGCGCTGGCAGACCCAGATGCGTGACGGCAGCGGCTTCGTCGCCCGCCACCCCGCGGGCTTCTAGCGGCACCGTGGCCGTCTGGGAGCGCGGGCGCCCGGGCGCGCCTGCGATCATGGCGGCGTGCTTCACTCGCTCCGAGTCCTGATCGTGCCGGTGCTCTGCGCCGGCCTCGCCGCCTGCGGCGGAAGCTCGGGTGGCGATGACCCCTCGCCGGCGACGGTGCAACCGGGTGCCGGGCGCCAGGAGGGGACCGCCCCGCGCGCCGACACGCGGCGCGCCGACGCGGGCTCCCTCTCGGTCATCCGCGGCTGGGCTGCCGCCCAGGGCAAGGGGGACACGACGAAGGCCGCGAGCTTCTTCGCGCTCCCGACGATCGTCGCGAACGGCAGCGACCCGCTGCGCCTGACCAAGCCCTCGCAGATACGGGGGTTCAACAAGGCCCTGCCCTGCGGCGCCGACATCACGCGCGCCTATGACGCCGGCCGCTACACCGTCGTGACGTTCCGCCTCACGCGCCGGCCCGGCGCCGACTGCGGCGAGGGCACGGGCGGCTCGGCCTCGACCGCCTTCCAGATCCGCGCCGGCAAGATCGCCCAGTGGCTGCGCGTTCCCGACGACCTGGCCGAACAGGGCGCGGCGCCCCGCGCGCCCGCGCCGCAGACCCCGCCCGACGAGGACCCCGGGGAGGAGCGCCCGGTCGTTTAGCGTGGAGGGGGCCTTGAGTCGAGTGATGCACGCCCCGGCGTGCCTGAGTCGACTCGCCCGAGCCACGGAGGCCCGGTCGACCTCTCCCTGATGCTGTTCTGGGAACTACGTCTAGGCGACGAACCGCCAGGTCGCAAAGGCAGCGGTGAGCAGAACCAGGAGCATGGCGGAGGCGACCGGCACGGCGACTCGGGCGCGGCGGTGGTCGTGCAGCACGAGCGCCCCCCACAGGTACAGGGGGAACAGGACGAGCACGTAGCGGGGGGCCGAGGCCAGCGCCTCGTGGGAGAAGGGCACGGAGGCGAACAGGAGGATGGACAGCGCCGCGTAGGCGCCGTAGGCGCTCGGCAGACGCCGCAGGACGCCGGCCGTCCCCGCGACGCCGAGCCCCAGCGCCGCCAGGTTCAGGACGTTGCGCCAGTCGCGCGGCACGTCGCCGCCGCCGCGCGAGGCGAGGTCTGAGACGGAGTCGGCCGCCGCCTCCAGGCCGCGCCACGCGCCCAGCAACGGGCCGACACGCTCGCGCATCCAGACGTCTACTTCGTATGGATCCAGCGGCCGCCCGGTCGTGATGCCCCGCTGGGCGAGGTAGACGCCGAGGCCGAGGGGGACGAGCGCGAGCCAGGCGGCGTCCGGGCGCAGCGCATGGCGCGGCCGCCACGTCCACGGCCCCGGAGCGGCGCGCTCCTCCCCCCGGGGTCCGTAGAGGTAGAGGAGGCCGAGGGTGGCGAGCAGCAGGACGCCCGAGTTCCGGGTCGCGGCGGCCGCACCGCCGAGCACTCCCGCGAGGGCCCAGCGCTCGCGTCGGCCCGCATACACGGCGCCCACCGTCAGCGCGAGGAACAACGACTCGGTGTAGACGGCCGAGAAGAAGAAGGCGACGGGGGCGAACGCCATCAGCGTGATGGCCAGGCCGGCGCGCTCGGGGCCGATGTCGAGACAGGCGAGCCGGTGCAGGAGGTACAGGGCGGTGGCGAAGGCCAGGAGCGACACGAGCAGCCCGGCGCCCACCGGCGAGCCGACGGTCTCCTGGCCGGCGCGCATGATCCCCGGATAGAGCGGGAAGAAGGCGGTGTCGCTGACCGTGCGGTAGCCGTGCGTGGCGATGTCGACGTAGCGGATCGAGTCCCAGCGCACGGAGGGCGCGAGCAGCGCG
>Ga0136612_10000561_pt1 | contig 13589 bp, 10 predicted proteins | sample AntDryUQ224A2306_2_FD_106644 | JGI IMG/M metagenome (GOLD analysis project Ga0136612, IMG submission 106644) | Polar desert sand microbial communities from Dry Valleys, Antarctica - metaG UQ224A (23.06) | ecosystem: Environmental > Terrestrial > Soil > Desert | place: Antarctica: Dry Valley... | reverse complement strand
ACGGCGATTTTGCGACGAAGGCATAGTCGACACTATGTCGAGGAGCGAAATTGGCGTGCAACGAAGCAGACAGGCCGCTGTCCGTCGTCTCACGGCGAAGGTCTGTGAGAAATGCGGGCTAAGCTGCTATCTCACTGGCTGTTCACTACTTGCGGTTATTGAGCGTGTTATATTGGGACCGGTGCGGTAGTGCTGAATTATGATTGAAATTCAAATCCATCCAAGCGATATCCGCAGAAGAGTGCGTTACCTCTTCGTGTCGAGAAGGTCCGTGATCGCCATGGTCACGGTCGCTTCGATCGTGCTTGCTCTGGTCATCGGTTCGATGGCGGCAGCGCCGTCGGTCATTCGCAGGATCTACAAGAGTACGAGTCTTTTTCTGATGAGGCAGGAGAAAGCGATTCAGGTCGAGCGGCTGCGAGCTCACGTCAGTCAGATGAGCTCGCTCGAAAAAGCTTTCGACGAACATCGTCTCCGAGTGGAAAAGCTCCTCACTGTCTATGACCTGGAAGCGGCGACCCTCGGGCAGGGTGGTCTGTCGGTCACCCCTCGCGAAGACGCTCGCCGCATGTTCGAGCTCGACGACGCAAGGAAGCGGGAAGCTCTTCTCAAGTCCGCCATTCACCGTCTGGAGCGGCAGGTGGCCCTGCTGAGCAAGTACGAGAAAGAGAACGCGGACATCATCCGTCATACGCCGGCAGTTCTTCCCCTCCCTCCTGATGAATTCGTCCTGACTGCCCCTTTCGGACAGCGCATCAATCCCTTCACAAAAGGTTCCGAGTTTCACAAAGGTCTCGACCTCGCGGCACGAACGGGTACGTCGATTTTCGCAACTGCTGACGGGGTCGTTACGTTTGCAGGACGTGTTTCTCTCTCCCAAAGCGTCCCCTGGTGGCGCATTGGGAACGTCGTGGTTGTGGAGCACGGAAGTCGGTTCGTCACGATCTATGGGCATTGCGACACGACGCTCGTAAAGCGGGGAGACCAGGTCCACCAGGGGCAGACCATCGCCACCGTTGGATCGACGGGCTGGAGCACCAACTCACATCTTCACTATGAGATTCGGAGTGATCTGCAGAACCCCGGCGAATTCCGCGCGGCCGATCCGCGGATCTACATTCTCAACTATGAATGGAGTGACGAGGCGACTCTTCTGGCAAAAGCCAGGGCATTGAAGAACGTGAAGGATTACGACCCGCTACCACGTGCATTCTTTTAGACTCCGCATCGCGCAACCAAGGCAGTGAGGGGGGATGGGATGTCGTCACCAGAAAAGTACCCGACGATGGTCATACCGGAAGGGACCGAGATCCGACTCAACCGTGAGGGTCAACTCTCGATTCGGACTCCCGGAAATCTGGTGATCCAGAACTCCGGGACCTACGCGGAGCTGGAGTCGACCAACGGCTCGATACGGATCCAGGAGAGAGTCAGTATCGAAGCAGTGACGGTGCGTGCGGCGGAGAGCTGTTTCGTTGAAGGGGACCTCACGGCGTGGCGCGTCGTTGCAAAGCGAATTGTGCTGGAAGGAAAGTCACGCGCCTGCATCATGATCCCTGATGCCGCCACCATGGAAGTCGACACAACCAGCCGCCTGGTCGGAAACTTTGGTAGCGAGCAGGAGATTCGCGACGTTCTGAGGCGTTTCGAGTCGAAGCTCTATCCAACGCAGGATTCCACGGTCGCGCAGCGCCCCGAGCCGGCGTCGCGATTCGTGGCGGGCGCTCCCAGAAAGTAGATGTCCGCGGAGTATGTAATCCCGAGCGTCGAGCGAGGGATCTGGGAGGGGGCCTTACGCTGTGAGTCATGATTCGGAATCGTTGTTCGGGCCTGAGGTTCCCTCCCAGATCCCTCGCTCGACGTTCGGGATGACATTCCGCAACTGATGGCTCTGCTGCTCTATCTCCTCACTGCAGCTCTGCTTCTGTTCGCCTCATCGCGTTACTGCGTCTCATTGACGCGACGGACGATGCTGATTCTGGCGGTCATGCCCTTTTGCTTCACCGGGTATGCCCTGTTCACGGGACGAGTTTACGCACCGATCGACATTGCCTATGAGGCGAACCCGCTCAAGGCCTTCGCGCCCGAAGTGGGTGTCTCTTCCACCCGAAGCGGATCTCTGAGCGATATCTACGCCCAGATCATTCCGTGGCGCGCGGCAGTCCGCTACTCCTTGTCACAGGGGGAGTGGCCGCTCTGGAATCCGTTCACCCTGTGTGGTGACATCCTCGCCGCCGCCGCACAGCCCGCGCCCTACTACCCAGTCAATATTCTCAGCCTTGTTGTGCCGCTTCCCGACGCACTGACCTACCTCGCAGTGATGACCTACTTCGTGGCGGCGCTGTCCGCATTCCTTTTCCTTCGCGCCCTCGGATGTAGCGAAGCTGCTGCTCTCATTGGCGCAGCCGGCTGGATGTTCTCGGATTTCATCGCCTTCTGGCAGGCCTGGCCCCTCGGCGTCTCCACATCGCTGCTGCCGTTTGTTTGCTACGGCGTCCGCCTCGTAGTCGACCGTCCGTCCATCAAATCGGCAGCCATTCTTTCGGTCGGGCTGGTCCTGTTGATTCTTGCGGGCCACCCTGAGACAGTACTCCATTGCGTAGCGGTCGGCGTAGCATTCGGACTCTTCGAGATGTTCCGCATCGCCAGGAAACGCTGGATGATCGTCATCGGCGTGGCCACGGCAGCGGGCGCTGCTTCGCTCCTTCTCACGGCGATCTATCTTCTGCCGATTCTGGAAGCGCTACCTCAAACCGCCGAGCATCTTTACCGTCACGAGGTCTACGCGCTTCAGGACCACACACTGAAGTGGCCCACATCCATTGCGCGCATCGTACGGAACTTCGTCCCTTTGATGCACGGATTACAGAGTCCCGAGCAAACGATGATTACCTCCAGTTTGCCGCCAGGCACCGCCTACGCAGGGACGGTAATTCTGGCCCTGGCCATTCTCGGTTTACGGGGTGGCGTGATGCGTGAGCGATGGTTCATGCTCGGTGCGATCATTACTGGACTGCTTTTCGGCGCCGCCGCTCCGGTAACGTACTGGATGCAGAAATTGCCACTCTTCGACATCGCCCTCAACGAGAGGCTTTCCTTCGCCGCCACCTTCGGGCTCATTACGCTTGCGGCGTTCGGTTTCGACGTCCTGCTGAGAGACGGCGGCAGGGGGTTTGCCCTTTCGGCATCTGTCACCGCAGCGCTGGTGCTTACCTGCTCGATCGTAACGATCCAGGCAACGTTCGGTGGGAGAATCTTCCCCGGCAACGTGCCGGCCACTATAGCGTCGATCGTCTTTCTGGCCGCTGCGTTATGCGTCGCGCGTTTCAGTGCCCACGCAACAACCGCAGGCATTCTGCTGCTGGCGCTGGTACTGGCCGAGCGGACTCTGGCCATGGGAGCTTTCTACCCCACGGTTCCGCGGAAGTCGTTCTTCCCGGTGGTTCGGGAGCTTCAGCTCATCCCGCGTCAAGGGGTGTCGCGCATGTCCAGCCTTTTCTACACATTCATTCCGAACGTCAGCGCGCTCTATGAGCTGGAGGATGTGCGAGGCTATCAGGCAATGAATTTTCGAAAACTCGCGGAGACTGCATCCTTCTGGAGCATTCGACAACCGGTTCACTACAATCGCATCGACGCATTTCACCCTTTCCTCTCGTTCCTGAACGTTCGCTACCTGCTCGTGGCCAATGGAGTTCCCTTCGAGGGAGGCCTTCGGGAAATCGGTCGAGGACGTTCCATGACGGTCGTCGAGAACCAGAAAGCGATCGACCGGGCCTTTGTACCTTCCTCGGTGCGCGTCGGACTGAATGGAGCCGAAACCGTAGCGGCGATGGCGCTCGAGAAAGACTTCAGAGCCCGCAGCTGGATCGAGGCGATTCCTGATCCAATCAGCGGTCGATGGGAACGGTCCCTCGGACAAACCTGGGACAAAGGGCCGGCGGATTTCGAGAACGGTCCCGGAACGGTTTCCGTGAGACGCAGTGGCACGGGTCTCGATCTCGAGGCAAGAATGGAGAAGCCCGGGTGGGTCGTCGCGTCCCAGACGGGATGGAGCGGCTGGAGGGCGCGAACCCGAGGCGTCGATCTCCCGATCTTTTTCGCGAACCATGCCTTCATCGCGTTCCGGCTTCCGGCGGGCGTTCACAGGGTGGAGCTGCGCTACCTGCCGCAAGGCTTTGTCATCGGACGAACGATCACGTTTGCGTTCACGTTAGTGGTGATCATTTCCGGTCTGCTGCTGCATCTCCGGACGCGATCAAGACAGAGAGAAGGCAGGCAGTTAACCCGCATTTCTCACAGACCTTTGTCGTGAGACGGCGGAGAGTGGCTTGGATGCGAGGCGCACGGCAATTTTGCGACGAAGGCATAGTCGACACTATGTCAAGGAGCGAAATTGCCGTGCAACGAAGCAGACAGGCCGCTATCCGTCGTCTCGCGGCGAAGGTCTGTGAGAAATGCGGGTTTAAGCGAAGCGTGACTGTTCAACCGCGTGACACAACTCTGCTGCGAGTGCGAATGCTCGCTGCGTTTCTCATACTGATCGCGGCGGCGAGAGTCATTGCGACGTATCGCGTGTTTAGTCAGACCGCCGATGAGCCTGCGCATGTTGCCGCAGGAATGGAGTGGCTCGACAAGCAGCGGTACACGATTGACATCACACATCCTCCATTGAGCCGCCTGGCCTTCTCGCTCGTGCCTTTCCTCGAGGGAGCGAGATTTCCCGACACCGATAATCTGGTCCAGGCAGGAAATGATCTCTTTCACTGGCAGGACCGGTATCGTCACAATCTTGCGTCGGCCAGACTCGGCAACCTTCCTTTCCTGATCCTTGCGTGCATCGTCGTATTTTCATGGGCCGGGCAGCTCTTTGGTCGGAATGCCGCGCTCGCGGCGCTCGCGTTCTTCTCAACGCTCCCGCCGGTTTTGGCTCACGCGGGCCTGGCCACTACCGACATGGCAGTCACTGCCTGTCTTCCAATTGCCTTGTTCAACTGGTGGCGCTGGCTCGAGAGGCCGACGATCGGCCGCGGGGTATTGCTGGGCCTCACCCTTGGCCTCGCGATCCTGGCGAAGTTCTCTACACTTCTCTTCTTTCCGGCTGCGGCCACGGCAATGCTCCTGGTCTCGCTCTGGCAGACGCGCGCGCGCCACGAGAACATCACTGGATCATTCGAGAGGGTCGAAGTGGGCGATCCTTCCGCGGACCCGTTACGAGAGCACGGTCGATCGACGACCCCTCGTTCCGCTCGACGCTCTGCGCCATTGCGGTTGCGCTCCATGCTGCTGGCTATTGTCGCGGGGTTCCTGCTGGTCTGGGCAGGGTATCGCTTCTCCTTTGAGACTCTCCACGACGCGCATCCTGAAGCGCGGGCAATCATCGATCACTTCGCTGCCAGGATTTCGTTGGGAGAAGTCCCCGCAGGGCTGACCCGGGAATGGCAAATGCCGGCACCGGCGCTGATACTTGGCGCGGCCATCGTGCAGCGCCACAACGAGTCAGGTCACGACGCGTATTTGCTCGGCGACTATCGCCGAACCGGTTGGTGGTACTACTTTCCCGTCGCACTCCTCGTCAAAACGCCGATTCCCTTTCTCTTTCTCCTCGTCTATTGGTTTGCGATTGTGCTGAGAAAGAGAGAAGTTGATCGCGAAGCCGTGGCGGTCTCCGCTGCTGCCGTTGCGGTTCTCGCCGTATGCCTCACCAGCAGGATTAATATCGGCGTGCGACACATCCTCCCGATCTATCCTCTCTTGTCGATCCTCGCTGGACGTGCAGCAATTCTTCTCTGGCAACGATACCGAAGCGCGCTCGGGCGATTGGCGGTTGGCCTGCTGTTTTTCTGGCAGGCTGGAACCGGCATCGTTGCCCATCCTGATTACCTTCCGTACTTCAACAAGCTCGGAGGGGATCATCCGGAACTGGTGCTGCTCGACAGCAACCTGGACTGGGGGCAGGATCTCATTCGCCTGAAGAAGGCCTTGAAGCGATGGCACGTCGACGAGCTCCACATCGCTTATGCGGGAAGTGCCGACCTTGGCCGTCATGATCTTCCGAGATTGCACGAGCTCAAGAGGTATGAACCGGTGACCGGCTGGGTAGCGATCAGCGAAACGAAGCTGAAGGATCCAGGTTCACCCCAGGATCGGGGGGAGGCTTACGGGTGGCTCAGGTTTTACAACCCCGTCGCCCGCGTGGGTCGCTCGATTCTTCTCTACTACATTCCGAAGCGTTAACCCGCATTTCTCACTGTGAGAAATACGGGTTAACAGAGCGGACTGCCAGATTGAGAAGTCCTCGTGTCGCACAGGGTGCCGCCTGCCTTCGGGTTGAGAAATGCGGGCTAGAACGCTTTCCTCAGCGCGACCGCCGCGTCGAGAGGATCGACGATGTTCGTGATGATTCCCGTAGCCAGTTCGAAACCGGCTTCGATCGTCACTCGAGGTGAGATCTCGCAATACCAGTGGAAGGGGGCCTCGGGGTTGCTGTGCGCAGGATACGCGTTCTGAAAAGTCCAATTGAAGGAAACCCTGCCCAGAACTCTGAAGAGCGCCCGAAGGGTTTCCTGCATCAATGTACCGAGCTCGCGAATCTCTCCATCTGAAAGATTCATGAAGGTCCGCACATGACTCCTCGGAGCGATCCTGACCTGATACGGCGTCCGCGCGATCTCGGCTGTGAGCACCACGAAATGTTCCGTCGCGGATATGAGATGCGGATTATTTTTTGTGTGACAAAAACTGCAGACGTTCGCTCCTCCAAGGAAAGTGGCCACCTCCTGAAGCGCGCGTATTGGTATCTGGTTGAATGCCACGAGCTGGCTGTGAAGATGAGGGATCGACGCTCCCGCGAAGCGCCCGTCATTCTTGAAAATGGCGATGTAACGAACTGCGGGATTTGAGGCATGGGCTCCATACCGCGACATATAGCAGTCAACGATCGACGCTGCCGCCTCGTCATCGAGCTGATCGAACTCTGCCTCGTGATCAGGCGATTCGATGAGGACTTCGTGCTGGCCCGAAAGGCCGACTTTCCGAAATATCGAATCTGTCAGCGCGACGTCAGAGGCACTCTCTGCTTCAATCATCGGATACCGGTTCGGTACGACCCGGAGCAGCCAGCTGCCGTCTCGCTCGATTCTCGAAATCTCAGGAGGAGTCTGGTCTTCATGGCCAGGACAGAACGGACATTCATTTTTCGAAAGAACAGGCTCACTGAGGAATGCGGCGGTACGTCCAGCCCGCCCGCGGGAGAGAAGGATCAGATGTCCGGTCATGGGATCTGTGCGGACGACGCTCATAAGTCGCTCAATGTAGGACAGACACTCTTGTCTGTCACGGAGGGATGTAGAACCGACACCAAATCTTAACGGGCTAGTGCGTTGATCACGATGTAAAAGCAGGCCAGCGAGTAAAGCGCATTCTGGAACCGAACGACAGACAGGAGTGTCTATCTACGGAGCAACCGTCTCGCCGCCAGCGGGAGGCTGGTTTACGAACGCGAGCACTTCACGATCGTACCGTTCGCTCTCCAGCGAGGGGATCTGGCAATGGCCTGCTGTCTCGGAGACGAACAATCGTTTCGGAACTCTTAGATCGGCAAATATTTCCTCTCCCAGAGAGAAGGGGAGGGTGGTATCTCGCTTCCCATGCATGACCAGCACCGGCCTGCCGGCCTCGTTGAGCCAGTCCACGGTCCGGAGCGACTTCCTCACGAAAAGATGCAGCGGTACAGCGGGATAGATCACTCTGGCAATGCTCTCAAGCGAGGCGAAAGAGTTTTCGATGAGAACACACCTGGCCGGACGTTCCTTCGCCACCCAGGCTGCGTACGCCCCGCCCAGAGACTCCCCATAAAGTGCAATCGACGACGCCGCTCGCCCCAGATCCTTCGCAACGAAATCGTATGCCGCGAGGGAATCCAGGTAGAGGGCTGCCTCAGTCGGAACCCCTTCACTCCGTCCGTATCCGCGGTAATCGAAGAGAAAGACATGCACCCCTTTCTGCGCGAGCCGCGCAGCGTGAGTGCCACGCTCCGAAATGTTGTTTCCGTTTCCGTGAAACCAGATCAGAGTTGGCGCTGATGAAATCGATGTGCGGAAGCTCCAGGCGTGTAGACGGGTCCCATCCTTCGACGGAAAGAAGGTCTCGTCGGGACGTATGGCAAGCTGCCCGACGTCCCAGTCGCCCATTGGATACGGCTCGGGATAAAAGAGCGACGTCCTTTTTACGAAATTGGCGAAGAGTGCGCCCCCTCCGAGCGCAGTAAGAGCGACGATCGCCAGGATCACGACGATTTTCAGAATCATGATCATGAAGATGGGAAGCGTCTCGCTTCAGCGAAACGTTGTAGAAATCCAAGGACCGCGAATAGCACGATGGCCGCCGTCATCCACTCCGGGACTGTAAGACCAAGATAACGCTCGTCCGCGAGCTGTGCCTGGTGAAGGGTGAACAGGACGATCGGCATCACCACCAGGGCCAGCACGAACTCCCCACGCCCGACGGCATCGTAGTCGCGCTTTCCGAACGACGCTTCCACCTGCGTCCCGATGTAGCCATTGAGCGAAACCGCAAGAACCGCCAGCGTTGCCAGGGAAAGCCGGATCTCAGCGCCGACCATCCAGCCAACCAGAAGAGCTCCGTCGCTCACACGGTCGAAAAGGTGATCGAGGAAGTCTCCCCATCGTGACGTTTTTCCCTGTGCCCGGGCTACCGCTCCGTCGAGCGCGTCGAGTGTGCCCCCGATCGAAATAAATCCGATTGCAAGTAAAAGCGCCGCGGGCCATCGGGCTGCCTGAGCCAGGGTGACAGCTGCCAGAACGTTGAGGGCTAACGCGATGCCTGTCAGCGTGTTAGGCGAAACGGGCAGCTGGGACGCTATCGGCAGAAGCCACCGATTGACGCGCGCTCGCCATGGGTTCACCTCGAGATTGTAATATGCCCTCTGAATCTGGAATGAAAGCTCTCGTGATTTGTTATTTCAGATGCGATCACACGATAAAGGCAAACTCTCGGCGACGAGAAGGCGCAAAGCTACGGATCTGATGAACAGATGGCCGGGCTACCGAACGTGGCGAAGGTAATACTTCGTCCCTCCGCCCAGATGCATGGGGGCGTTCCCGTGAGAAGATCGCGAGGAGCGTCCAATGCGTTTGCGAATTTTCGCGTTTGCAGCACTCCTCATGGCTATGAGCGTCAGCTCGTTTGCGTACCGGACCTCAGTCTGGATTGCGCCCTGGGAAGAGAGCTCGCTTACCTCGATCCAGATCAATGGCGCCCACATCAGCGAGTCCAATCCAGTCTGGTATTCGATGGGCGAGGATGGCTCGATCGTCAAGAACTGGAACGCGGAGAACCCCACCTGGCGAGCTGCGATGGTTGGCAGCGAGATTCTCCCGACGATCCAGAATGTCGTTGGTGGTCGCTTCAACGGTGCCACGGTAGTCAACCTCCTCAGCACTGCATCATCGCGTGAGCGGCACGCCGAAGCGATCGCGCAGCTCGTGATCCAGAACGCGTTCGACGGAATCGACATTGATTACGAGCGGGTACCCACAGCCTCCAGAGCGCAGTTCACAGACTTCATCAACGTGCTTGCGGGAAAGCTGCAGCGGGTTGGGAAGAAACTCTCGGTCACGGTCTATCCAAAGATCTCGGACAAGCAGAACTGGGACGGGCCGGGATCCCAGGATTGGAAAGCAATCGGGGTTGTGGCGGACTTCGTCAAGATCATGGTCTACGACTTTCACTGGTCGACGAGCGAAGCAGGCTCGATCACGCCGCTGAGCTGGCTCGATGGTGTGGCAACCTATGCTGAGAGCGTCATGGCCCCGCAGAAAGTCATCATCGGTCTTCCATTCTACGGGTACGACTGGGTGGCGAGTAAGGGTACGCCTGTCGACTATTCGAGCGCACAGGCTCTGATCCGCTCGACAGGTGCTTCGGTTTCAAGAGATGCCGAGGGAGAAGTCACATTCTCCTACTCGGGCGGCCACGTTGTGTACTTTCAGGACGCGCAAAGCTATTCAAAGAAGGTCGACGTCATCGTTCAGAAGCACCCCTCGATTGGCGGTTTCGCTCATTGGCGGGCAGGCAACGAAGACCCGGCGATCTGGCAGCGAGTCGCAGCTCTCAAGAGCGGCTCCGCGACTCCTGCTCTCTCAACAAAAGGATTCGTTTCCAGCGCCGCGGTGCGGGGCGATGTCAATGGCGACGGCTTGGTGACGTCCAGCGACATCTTCTATTTGACCAACCACCTTTTTTCTGGAGGTCCTGCACCGATTGGGATGGCGGACGCAGACAGCGACAGGAGTGTCACGACAGCGGACATCTTCTTCCTGATCAACTTCCTTTTCGCCGGCGGCCCGGCACCCATCTAGTGTAGCTCCGAGTGCCCTTACCCAAGCTCGAGCGAAGCTCTGGAGTGCGGCAGCCGCAGCTGCCGCTTTTGCTTAAAACGTGCGAGAAAAAGGAAATTCGCAAGGCTTCGCAGCTCACCCCGCCCCTCGGGAGTAGGTGAGCGACTGCGTGTGTCGCAACGCCCGGCGGCTGGATGTCACTCCGCGCGCTTCTTCTCCTGACGATTCGCTCAGTGTACGCGGGGGAGAACGCCCTGTTTCCGACGGCTTCCGGCTAGGGCGTGACTCGTCTATCTCTTGCCACCCTCGGCGGGGTCTCTGTAGACTTACAGCATCCATTCTAATTTTATGTCCCCTGGAGGTCGCCGTGGTGCGCCCCATCAGGTCGTCGTGTCTGTCGCATAACCAATCAATCTGCCCGGAGGCATGGAATGCGGTTAACAGTTCTCGCTCTCGTTGCTACGCTTTTCGTCTTTCCCTGTCTCGCGCAGCAGAACGCCTTCGTCATCGACTCTGAAGGCCGTGCCATGGCCACAATCGATCTGGAGCGCGCATCCGTTACATCCAAAGTGTCGCTGCCGTTCGAGCCCTACCGTGCGTTACTCGCTCCAGACGGCCGGTCGTTGCTGGTGCTCGATCGCGGCGCAGGCACGGTCGGCTTCTGGGCCGGCGAGTTCCGGCCGAAAGGCAAGTCGCGCGCGGCAATCCTGAGCGGGGAAAAAGTGATCGGGCAAACCGAGCTCGGATGGGGACTGGCCGAAGCTGCGTTCTCGAAGGATGGGACCTCGGCGTATGTGCTGACCACAGGCTACGAATCGAACAAGCCCGCTGAGCGGAAAGAGTCGGAACTGATCCGACTCGACGCCGCAACCGGGCAGGTGGCTGGCCGGATCGCTTTCGACGCCGCAGCAGAAGCCTTTGCGACTGACTCCACCGGCTCACGCGGCATCGTCTATTCGCCGGCGTACCCGAAAAAGAAACCATCCCCGCTTCCCGCTCGAGTGACCTTCGTCGATTTGAAGGGATTCAAAGCGGGAATGTCGATTGATCTTGCCGGGGACGTCCGGAAGCCTGTCGCGGTTGGAGACATGTTGTACGTTCTGAATCGCGGCATGAAGGGCGCCGGAGGCCACCTCTATGTCATCAATACGACCAGCGCCTCTCTGGTCAAGACTATCGACCTCGGCGCCGAGGCCGTCATGGCAGGCAGCGACGCTGGAGGACGCGTTTTCGTTCTGAGCCAGGCGGCCGACAAGAAATCGGGACGAGTGATGATCGTCAAGGGAACGGACGTTACGGCAGAGTATCCCGGGCCCGCGGCCCCGAAGTTCGTGTCTCTAACTCCCGACAGCAGGAAGCTCTATGTCGCCGGCTGGAAGGAGTTCTCAGTCATCGACCTCGAATCGGGGAAGGGAAGCCCGGCGGTGGAACTGGCGAGAGCTTCATTCTCGATCCTCCCATCGCGCGACGGCAAGCGTGCATTCATCGTCAACATGGACGGGAACCAGTGTTGTCGCATCACTGCCTTCGATGTCGAGGGGATGAAGAGGTTGACGACTTTCCTTGGCGGGAGCAAAGGTGAGCGCATCGGTCAGGGCCTGGCGGCAGTGGCACTGACAGTTGTCTCGTATGAGGCCGGCCGCTCGCTGGCCAATGCCTCTGGCTCGGAGACATTCTCTTACTCCATCTATGCACCGACGGCCCGGGGCGCTGCGCGCGGTCCGCTGGCATTTGGTCCGGGAGAGAAAAAGGTTTATCTCGTCGATACGCAGACCAACGATGTGACCATCGTCGATGCCGTGACCGGCCAGAGACTTTCCACTCTGGATGCCGGGAACGGGCTCAAGGAAGTTGTGTCACTCCAGGACGCCGGAGTGGTGGCGGGGATTGCGGATTCCGCGATCACTCTGGTAGACACGACGTCGGATACCGTGCGCACCACCATCCCCATGTCGGGAGACGTCGTCGATGCCGTTGTGACTCCCGACGAACGACGTCTGGTGGTGTTCGGAAAGGAGCGAATCGTCATCATCGACGCCGCAAGCGCAAAAGAGATCGGCCGTATCGAGTCGCTCAAGCGTCCCACACGAGTTCTTTTCCCCACCACGAAGCTGCCGAAAAGCTGAGCGTGATCCCGCAAGGTGTGAGAGTCGTTCAAGCCGACTAGCAAGCGTGAAAATTCAGCGAGCGGGGAGGGAGGCGTTCGCTCCTGCTGGAACTTCCTTTCAGTTCTCGGCTGACAGACGTCTCTCCGTCTCCTGTTGAAGCGACAGGTACTCGTTCATCTCCGGCGCGTTCATCGGGATCTCCCCGACTTTTTCGGAGATCTGCAGAGCGTTTTTTGCGCCCTGCCAATTCGCAAGACGGACGTGCGAGCGCGCAATGTGAAAGTACGGGTAGTAATCGATCATCCAGACGCCGTACATCCGCGCCCGGGGCTGAGGGTCGGGGCGGCGTGAGACCGCATCAATGAAGTGTGTCAGTGCGCGCGGGTAGTCTCCTTTCCGTTCCAGCTCGAGCCCAAGCTCGTAGTTCGCGTACCAGGGAATCCTGTCCGACCTGGTTCCGGCGGGAACGTCAAACTTTTCCATGATGTCGGCACGAAGGACGTTGAAGTCGCTCTCGCTCAGCACAGGCGCCTTCCGCGAGTACACCGCGTATGCGGGACGCGCCAGCCTGCCGGCTGTGCTGCCTCGTAGTAAGAGCTGGTAAGCGACCAGCAGCGAGCGCCCGACATCGCTCCTCACTGCCACGCCGGCGTCCTCCGCAAGTGCCAGCTCTTTTCGAGCACCTTCCACGTCCCCTGTCATCTGATGAGCGATGGCAAGGTAAAGATGGGGGATGTAATCGATGTATTGCTGCGAGCCGGTACGGACCTGAAGTCCTTCTTTCTCGCGGAGCTTCAACGCTGATTGCAATTCGACCTGAGCGCGGGTCGCGTTTCCCTGTTCGATCAGGCGGAGCGCCTTGTCGTAGTGGTTGTACCAGGAGACGTCGGTGACGGTGGTACCGGCCATGAGGACCACGGCGAGCAGGGTCGATAACATGGTTCTCTCCTTTGGTGGAATCTACTATTTTATCTTACAAACGTTGACTGGGGTGCCCACAGTCACAAATCCGGCCAACGCCTCAAAGCTGGCAAGGCGCCCGGGCTCGCTTCGACGTTTTAGCCCGCATTTCTCACAGACCTTCGCCGCGAGACGACGGATAGCGGCCTGTCTGCTTCGT
>Ga0136612_10000560_pt1 | contig 13590 bp, 18 predicted proteins | sample AntDryUQ224A2306_2_FD_106644 | JGI IMG/M metagenome (GOLD analysis project Ga0136612, IMG submission 106644) | Polar desert sand microbial communities from Dry Valleys, Antarctica - metaG UQ224A (23.06) | ecosystem: Environmental > Terrestrial > Soil > Desert | place: Antarctica: Dry Valley... | reverse complement strand
GGTGCGCTCAGGTGCGCTCTGCCCGGCACCTGCACTTCACGCAAACTTCACTCACTCACGTCAGCGAGGGCGTGGGCGCGAGAGCGGGATCGAGATGGACCTCGAGGTCTTCTATGTGCACCGTGCCCGCGACGGAAAGCTGGCGCGACTGGAGATGTTCTTCAGCCGCGAGCAGGCCCTCGAAGCCGCGGGACTGCGGGAGTAGCACTTGTCAGCGGGTGATCGCGCGGCGTACGGCGCGGCGTACGCGCCTCCAGCGGGAGGCACGCCGAGCCGGGACGGCGTAGCGGACGCTGTCGGCGCGGGCGCTCAGAAGCCCTGCCGTCTGCTCGAAGACTTGCTTCTCGCGCAGCGCGGCTTGGGTCTGGGCGACTTCTTTGGCGACCAGGCGCGCCATAGTCTCGGCGGTGGCCTGCGCCTCGGCGCGCGCGGCGCGCTCCTGCTCAACGAGCGCGTGGAGTCGGGCGATTTCCGCGGCATGTCGTGCTTCGAGCGTGTCCTCGGGTGCAGGCACGCTGCGAATCGTGGATCGCCTGCCACGCGGGTGCTCGGAACGCCTGCGCTCAAAACGCCTGCGCTCGACGACGCGTCGCTGAGAGTCTGTGCTCATCCGTCCTCCCCTGCGCCCCATCGGCCTAGTTCCAGGAACTTCCAGCAAGGCCGGTCATCAGGAACTTCCAGCAAGGCCGGTCATTGTACAAAGGGAACGCTCGGGCGGGCTCGAGGTTGGGCGGTAAGCCGATGCGACCCCGCACGGCTTCCTGATCACCACGACGCCGCCCGCCCGAGGAACGCGGGGTCCGCGCCCAGCTCCGCACTCCAGCGCTCGGCCAGGGCGGGCGCAGGGCGACGCTCCCCCGTTTCAATGCGAGCGACGAGGGCGGCTGACACGCCGAGGCGGGCGGCCAGGGTGCGCTGAGTGACCTTGGGCTCTTGCAGATGCCTGAAAGCGATCAGGGCGGACCTGCGCGGGTTCACTCTCTCAGTCAGCATCGGCGACGACAACAGTACCGCGCGGTTCGGGTGTTCCGACGGGCAAGGTCCGCAAAGCGGGGGACTTTTCCTCAGACTTCACGCACCGCTTCATTCACCACCCCGGAAACGGCAGAACCCCCATTGTTTGCGGGGGCTCTGGAGTACCGCTACGGGGATTCGAACCCCGGTTTCCGCCGTGAGAGGGCGGCGTCCTAGTCCCCTAGACGATAGCGGCGCGCAGCGGGGCCAGCGTACCAACTGCGCTACCGTTCGCCGCCTCGCGGTTGTGGCGGAATTGGTAGACGCGCGGCGTTCAGGTCGCCGTGGGAGCGATCCCGTGGAGGTTCGAGTCCTCTCAACCGCATCGGGGCCCTGGCCCCACCCTTCAGCGCACCTCAGGAGCGGGCGACTTCTCCATGTCGGCGTGGGATTGCTGCTGCTCTCCGGAGAGTTCTGAGGTCGACCCGACCGAGGACTCCTGGTCGAAGCCGAAGTCGGGCAGGCCACCGTCGGTGTCCTCGTCGGCCCCCTCGTCGGCCCCCTCGTCGCGCTCGGGCCCGTGGGGCGTATCGGTCGTCTCGGCCAGTGTGCGCGCGCGGTTGATGCCGACGAAGGCGGCGATGATCGCGCCGAGGACCACGAAGGGAATCGCGTACTGGACTCCGACGGCGACACCGGCGACGATCGCCGCCGCGGCGAACGCGACGATGGTCGCCGCCACGAGGTACGGGAACGGCTCCCTGGCATCGGACCCACCGGACTCCCCCGAATGCGAGCCCAGCCGGCCGCGCTCATGCTCCTCAATCGGCTCGTTGGTCGGGCTGAGCGAGTCGTCGCCGCGATAGCGCGGGTCGCCCTTGCGATGATCGGAAGCGGACATGGGGCCTTGCCTACCCGTCCGGCGCCCGGTCAATCCCACGCGCTCACCGAACGTTTACCTCGGCCTCACCGCACCTTGCCACTCTGGCGGAGCGTCACCGCACCCGAGCGAAGGAGAGGCAGCGATGCCGAGGATCATCGTCCAGACCGAGGCCGAGCCCGACACCCGCCCGGACGTCGTCCATCAGGAGCGCGTCGTCGCGGGCTGCATGGAGTCAGAGCACTTCTCGACCCAGCTCGTCGAGCGCCTCCAGTGGGCCCTCGCCGACGCCGAGGCGGCAGAGCGCCGCGCCGATCCGCCCGCAGGCGCTGAGCGCTAGCCGGTCTCCTTGCGCATCCGGGTGAGCAGGTCCACCTGGTTCTGCTTGCGCATGATGAGGTGCTCCATCAGGTGCTCGAGCGCCTCCGAGCGGCCTTCCTGGCCGGTGTGCGGGATGACCTTGTGCAGCGCCTCGATGGTCTCCTCCTCGACCTCGATGAGCCAGTCGATCGCCGCTCCGGCCTCGTCGGAGAAGCGCAGGGCGGCCACCTCTGTCGTCGGCTCCCCGCCCAGGGCCGCGATCTTCTCGACCAGCAGGCGGGCGTCGGCGAGCTCGGCGGTGGCGAAGTCCCACAGCCGGTCGCTGATCGCGAGCGCGTCAAAGCCCGAGACGCCGGCGGAGGTCAGGGAGTACTGGAGGGCGGAGCGGTGCTGTAGGCGCAGGGCCTCGTTGAGCGTCGCCAGCGCCTTGGGGACATCGAGCTTCTCGTCGGCCATCGACGGGCCGCGTACCCAGCACCGCCTCCGGCGAACCCGGGAAGCCCCTAGCCCGGTTCGACGAACACCTGCACGGCGGCCGAGCGGGCGAGCACCCGGCGGCGTGAGTCGAGCGCCTCGAGCTGGATCGAGAGCAGGCCGGGCGGTAGCTCGGCGGTGAGGCGGTAGCGCCCGGCGCCCACCCGCCGGGCGGGGAGGCGGTAGTCCAGCGCGGTGCAGCCGCCCGGCCTCACGCAATCGGTCCGTCCGCGTCGGATCCGCGCCGCCACGATGGTCACGCGCCCGGCCTTGCCGGATGCCGCGCCGTCGATCGTGCAGGCCGGCGCGCACCGCACACGGAGAACCTGGAGCCGGGGCACCGTGGCGCTCGGTGGTGGCTCGGGGGGCCGCGGCCGCGCGAGCTCGGCCGCGATGAAGCTCGCTGCGGCGGGCACGCGCGCATAGACGCTCGGGCGCCCGCGGACCGCGCAGCGATCGCCACCGAAGGAGACGATGCCCACCAGGCGCGCGCCGGCGCCGGCGCCGGCGACGAGCGGACCGCCACTGTCGCCCCGGCAGGAGTCCGGTGGGCCGCCCCTCAGGCTGCCGGCGCACACCATGATCGGCGGGCGGAACTGCGGCTCGTACAGAGACCCGCAGAGCGAGTCGTCCTTGATCCGCAGGGCCGCTTGGCGCAGCGTGTCGGTCCGCCGCTCGGGGTTCTGGCCGACCAGGCCCCAGCCGGCCACTCGAACCGGTGCGCCCGCGCGGAGGAGGCCGGTCTCCGCGCGCGTGGCCACCGGCAGCGCAGGCACCTCGAGCGGTCTCGCGACGCGCAGGACGGCGACGTCGAGGCCGCCGCGCTCGAACGAGAAGCTCGGGTGGGGCGTGACGCGAGCGACGCGGAGCCGGCGGCCGCCCGTGCCGCGCAAGCGGTCACGCCCGACGACGACGTCGATGCGCGTCCCCCCGAGGACGCAGTGCGCGGCGGTGACGATCGCATCGGAGGCGACCACGGTCCCGCCGCAGAACTGTCCGTTCAGCGGACTGGAGCCCCGCCCCACCAGGGCGGCGATCCACGGGAACTCCGCCAGGGTCGCGGGCCGGCCGCCGAGGACCGCCTCGCGGGCCGGCGTCGCAGTCGCGGCGCTATCGGCGCCAGATGCCACGACGAGCAGCGCCGCAGCGATGGCAAGAGGGCGCACGGCTGCGACCCTAGCGAGCGGCTCACCGGGCCGGGGCGACACGCTCTCCGGCGAACCCGCGAGGATGTGCACCGTGGACGTCGCCACCGCACTGTCCGGCGCGCTCGGCCTCTCCGGTGCGGCCGGGCTGAACGCCTGGATCCCGCTGTTCGCGACGGGCCTGCTCCACCGGCTCGACGTGCTCGACGTCGCCGCGCCCTACGACGAGCTCGCCACCACCCCCGGGCTGATCATCGTCGCGGTGCTCCTCGTGGCCGACTTCGTGGGTGACAAGGTGCCGGCCGTCGACAGCGCGCTCCATGCGGTCGGCGCCGTCGTCAGCCCGCTCGCCGGCGCGGTCGTGTTCGCCGGCCAGGCGGGCGTCGTCGACGAGGTCCCGCCGGTCATCTCGCTGATCACCGGCGGCGCGGTCGCCGGCGCCTTCCACGCGACGCGATCCGGGGCGCGCCCCGTGGTCACCGCGCTCACCGCTGGGCTGGGCAACCCCGCGGTATCGCTGGCGGAGGACATCGTCTCGACCAGCTTCACCGCCGTCGCGGTGGTGGTCCCGCTGCTGGCCTTCCTGCTCATCCCCGCCGCGTTCGTCGCCCTGCTGCTCGCGGGCCGGGCGGCGGTCCGGCGCATGCGCGGCCCGACCGGCCCCGGCGCCGGCGGGCCGCCCCCGCCCGCGGCGTAGCGCCACGGGGCGTTCTAGGCGGCGCGCGCTGCCGGTGCGGCCGGGCGCCCGCCGACTACGAAGCGCATGACGCGGCGGTGGGGCGCCAGGCCCAGGTCCAGGCGCAGCGGCAGCCTCACCGGTCGCGGCTCGTCCCCGAACGAGGGCAGCCGCGGGAACTCGCCGAACCACTCGGGCGCGTAGCGGACCGGCGCGGGCAGGGCGCCGTAGGCCACGCGGAAGTTGAGCGCGAGCGCCGCCCACCCCGGCTGCAGCGCGGCCGGCCAGCGCAGGCCGTAGGCCGCGCGCGCCCAGCGCGGCAGCAGCGCGACCGTGGCCAGGCCGGTAAAGGGCGACAGCGCCGCCAGCCCGTCGGGGAACGGTGGCTCGACCAGGTTGGCCAGCGCGATCTCCCGGGCCTCCGGGATGAGGGCCAGCGATCCGTCGCCGACCTTGCCGCGAATGAAGGCGTGCATCCCGGCCCAGGTCTCGGGGAGCTCCTCCTCGGTGAGGCCGAACAGGCGCCCGACGATGCGGAAATCGGCCCACAGGGCCTCGCGCAGCTCGTGCGAGTTGTCCACGAAGGCGGCGTGGAAGACCCAGGCGGACTCCGCGAAGGTCGTGAGGGTCCAGAGCAGGTTGTCGGGATCGTCGGCGCGGTACGGCGTGCCGGCCTCGAAGCGCCCGGCGGCGGCGGGCAGGCGCCCGGTGACCCGCTCGTGACCCCGCCGGATGTGGGCCGTCATGGATTGGATCTCGTCGGGGTCGTCGTCGAAGAAGATCCGGTTCATGACCAGGCGGGTGCGCCACAGCCGCCGCCACGTGTGCGCCCGTGAGTCGAACATGTCGGTGTGCTCGAGGAACCCGGCGGTCATCGCCGGGCTCAGGGCCTGGAGCAGCATCGCGCGAAAGCCGGCGAGCTGGACGACGTTCTCGCGCATCACCCGGCGCAGCGCGCCGTCACGCGCGAACGGGAGCTCGACGTCGATGCGCTCGCTCATCGCACGCTCCCCCGGGTCGCCCGCGCCTGCCGGCGCTCGTGGGCGCCGGCGACCGCCACCCAGTGCGAGACGCTGCGGCGGATGAGCTCCTCGCGCGACACGGGAAGCGTGCCCTGAAGCCAGGCGACGATCGCCTCCGCCAGGCCGCCGGCGAGCAGGATCGCGTCGAGCTCGAGCCCCCCGTCGGGATCCGCGATCCCCTGGTGCTCGCGCCACTGGGCGGCCACGAGCGCGGCGAGGGTCGTCTGGGCAGCCTGGCGACGCTCGCGCAGCGTCGCGGTGCCCAGCGACTCGACGAACGCGAAGCGCGCGATGCGCGGGTCGTCGGTGACGAGGGCCACGAGCGCCTCCACGGCGGCCTGTGCCTTGTGGCGCGGGCCGCCCGGCGCCCCGGCCACCGCATCGATGAGCGTCTGGGCGGCGAGCCCGGCCACGTGGTCGAAGACCGCCAGCAGCAGTCCGTCGAGGTCGTCGAAGGACTCATAGAAGTAGCGCTCGGTCAGGCCGGCGCGCCGGCAGACGCCCTTCATCGTCGTGCCGGCCAGCCCGTCCGTTCCGGCGAGGTCCAGGCCGGCCTCCACGAGCCGCGCGCGCCGCTGGGCGCGGCGCGCGCCGCTGCTCAGGCCTGCGTAGGTCCGAGTCGTCGTCACCGCCACCACCCTTTCTGACACTTGCGAGTGTCACATGCTAGCGGACGCTGCGGCGCCCTAAGCGGCCCGGGCAGTCGCTGCGTCATCCTGTGGGCATGAGGCCGTCCCTCTCCTGCGCGGTCGCCGCGGCGCTTCTCGCAGCGCTGGGCCCGGCGGCCTGCGGCGATTCGGACCCCCCGCCGCGCCCCGCGCCGGTCAGGCTCATCGTCAGCGATCCCGGCGATGGCGCGACCGTGCGCGAGGACTCCGTGGAGGTGCGTGGCCGAGTGGTTCCCGCGCTCTCCGCGGTCACCGTGAGGGGCCGCCCGGTCCCCGTGTCGGGCGGCGAGTGGCACACTACGGTCGACCTCGAGAACGGCACGAACCTGATCGACGTGATCGCCGGCGCCCCGGACTCCTCGCCCGCGATGACCGCCATCCGCGTCACGCGGGTGGTCACGGTCACCGTGCCCGACGTGATCGGAGACTCGCCCGAGGACGCGCGCACCAAGCTCGAGGCGGTGGGGCTGCTCGCCGAGATCGACGACGTCGGAGGGGTGTTCGACCGGCTGATCCCCGCTAGCTCGGGCGTCTGCGACACCGACCCGGGCCCGGGCTCCAAGGCCGAGGCGGGCGCGAAGGTCCGCGTCTCGGTCGCGAAGGTCTGCTGATCCCGCCGGTCAGGCGCGCGGCTCGGCGGCGATGAGGCGGATCTTCGCCTCTCCGCTCTCGCGCACGACCCCGAACACGATGCGCCCGGTGATCGCCGGCGCCGCGCCCCGCTCGACGCTGTAGCGCGCGCTCACCCGTCCCGCGCTGCCCCCGCTGGCCTCGACGTCTTCGAGGCGATAGCCGCGCACGGCGAAGTTCGCGAACTGGCCGCGGTACTCCCCGACGACGGCGTCGCGCCCGCGCTGCACGTCGCCCGGGCCCAGGCGCACGACGTTGACGGCGAGGACGCGGGCCAGGGCGCGGGGATCCTCGGCGCCATAGGCGCGCGCGAAGGCCTCCGCGGCGCCGCGCGACTCGGCCGCGGTGAGGGGGCCACCGGCCTGGGCGTCGCCGCCCGACAGCGCGGCGATGGCGCCGCCCGCGACGGCCACGGCGACCAGCCCGCCCGCCAGGAGGGCGAGCGCGCGGCCCCGGCGGCGGCGAGGCTTGGGCGGCGGAGATGGTGGCGGGGGTGGCAGCGGGTGCACCTGCGTCTTGGCGAGCAGCGGTGTCGTGGCGGCCGCAGGTACGACCCGGGTCGCGACCGCGTGGGGGTCGGCGGGGGCGGCCTCCCCCCGCGCGACGCTGCGCTCACCGCCCGCCGTCGCCGGCGTGGCGCCAACGGCCGCGAGCGCCGCCGCCGCGAGATCGCTCGCGGAGGGGAAGCGGTCCTCCGGGCGCTTGGCGAGCGCGCGACGCACGACGGCGTCCAGCCCCGGGGGCACGTCGGCGATCCGAGAGGGACGCGGCGGCGAGTCGTTGAGGTGGGCGAGCATGGTGGCGGGCACCGTGCCGCGCGGGAAGGGCGACTTCCCGGTCAGAGCCGCGTAGAGGACGCAGCCCAGCGCGTAGACGTCCGCGCGGGCGTCGGTCGGCTCGCCCTGCAGGTGCTCGGGCGCCATGTAGTCGACGGTGCCCACCCACTCGCCGCTGTCGGTCACCTGCGTCTGGGAGTCGATCACCCGCGTGATCCCGAAGTCGCTCAGGTACACATGCTCGTCGCCCGGGCCCTCGGCGAGCAGGACGTTTGCCGGCTTGACGTCGCGGTGGACCAGGCCCGCGGCGTGCGCGGCGTCCAGTGCCGCCGCCATCTGGGCCACGATCGCCACGGCGCGCTCCGGCGGCAGCCCGCCCTCGCGGGCGACGAGCCGCTGGAGGTCGGTGCCCCCGACGAAGCGCATGACTATGTACAGGCGCCCGCCGTCCTCCCCGGCGCCGTAGATCGGGATGACATTGGGGTGGTCGATCGCGGCGGTGAGGCGCGACTCGCGCTCGAAGCGCTCGCGGAACGAGTCGTCGGCGGCGCGGTCGGCGGCGATGAGCTTGACGGCCACGGGCCGGTTGAGCCCCAGCTCGGTGGCACGGTAGATGACACCCATGCCGCCACGGCCGACGACCGCCTCGATGCGGCAGCCGGCGAACTGGACTCCGGGAACGAGATCGGCCATGCCGCAGATTGTGACTGGCCACACGCGCGCTGGCGGCCTCCGCCGCGCGCGGTCAGCTGATCAGTACCTGGCCCGGGTCAGCCGCCTGGGCAGCGGCACCGGAGAGAAGCGCGCCGCCGCCGAGCCGGCGAAGGCCCGGGGCTCGAGCTTGGCGACGAGGCGGCGCAGCTCGTCGCGCTCGGGGGCCGTCATCGCCCTGCCCCTGCGCACCAGCGCCCACATCCGCCGGCGCTCTGCCTTGGTCAGATGCTGGAGATGGCGCCGGGCGATGAGCGCGAGCTCGGCGATGAAGATGATGCGCACGATCGGCAGCCGCCGCAGGAGCGGCAGGCGGCGTGAGGTCATCTCGAGGGCGCGGCGGCCGAACACGGCGTTGGATTACCCGGTCGGGGCGCGCTCAGACGCCCGAGGGGCCGGGGCCCCGCCGGAGTGCGAGGCCCCGTCCTGCCTCAGGAGGCTATGACGCGGTCTTCACGACGCCGATCAGGTGGCCCTCGGGGTCCTTGAATTGGCCGAGCTCGACCTCGTCCGTGATCTTGTCTGGGCCCATCACCCGCGTTCCGCCGAGGCTTTCGGCCTTGGCCAGCGCCGCCTCGACGTCTGGCACCTCGACGTAGAAGGTGACGTGGCCGTCCTGGCCCTCGTAGCCGGCTACGCCGCCCCCGATCCCGACGCCCTCGGGCGAGACATTCCCCTCACGCTGGATGATCCCGTAGTTCATGGGGTTGCTGGCGTCGATCTCCCAGCCGAACAGGCTGGAGAAGTACTCGCGCAGCTTCTCGCCATCCCTGCCGATGACCTCGAAGTGGACGACGGGCTGTCCCATGCTGATCTCCTTTTTCGCACCGGCGAGCCGGCATTTGGTGGACGCAACGTATTCAAAGACGGCGGAGGCGCCACAGACTCATCGGAGGTGCCTCGCCGCCCCGGAACGCGTGGGTGCTGGTAGCCTCGCGCGCTTTGTTGAAATGGTGCGACGGGCGTCTGTAGCGCCGCTCGGGAGGATCTACGGTGCCCCAGGGAGACAAGCACGCAGGACCGGGCGCGGACGGCCCGCCCGGGTCTGGTGATCCAAGAGACGCCGGCGCGTCCGAGCAGTGGCCCTCGGCCCGCGACCAAGCCGCGATCGAACGCGATCGGGCCGCGGCCGAACGCGACCAGGCGGCGGCCAACCGCGACCACACCGCCTCCGACCGCGACCAGTCCCAGGCCGACGGCGACCAGAGGACGTCAGACCGCGAGGACGCGACGGCGGTACGCGACCAGGCCGCGGCCGACCGCGGCCACGCCACCGCCGACCGCGATCTCACCGCGTCTGATCGCGACCAGTCCCAGGTGCAGGCCGACCAGCGGACCTCACACCGAGAATGGGCCACCGCCGATCGCAGCCGTGCGGCGGCGGACCGTGAGGACTCCGCGGCTGATCGCGTCGCCGCGACGCACGATCGCGAGCAGGCGAGGGTGGAGCTGAGGCACGCCCAGTTCGATCCGCTGACCGGCGCCTACGGCCGTGAGCTCGGGTTGGTCGTGCTGGACCACGAGATCAGCCGGGCGCGACGCGCGAGTGGGCGCCTGGTGATCGCCTACGTCGACGTCAATGGGCTCAAGCAGGTCAACGACCAGGGCGGCCATGGGGCCGGTGACGAGCTGCTGCGAGCCGTGGTCGCTGCGATCCGGGCGAACGTGCGCCCCTATGACCCCACGGTCCGGATCGGAGGCGACGAGTTCGTGTGCGCTCTCGGAAACGCCGAGCTCGACGATGCCCACCGCCGCTTCGCGGACATACGAGCCAGCCTGGACGGGACCGACCCCGGCGCGTCGATCAGCGTGGGCTTCGCGGCGCTGGGCCCGGACGACACGCTCGAGCAGCTCATCGAACGCGGAGACCAGGCCCTGTACGAGGCCAAGCGGTCCCGGCGGCCGCCCGACTGACCCGCGATGGCGCCGAGGACGGCCGGCAGCGTCGCGCGGCCCCTCGTGCAGACGAGCAGGGTGACGTCGGGCCCCGTGCGCCCGCACCCGGCCGAGGCCGTTTCCTCCACGAGCTGCTCGATGGCCACGGCCGAAACGTACTACCGGCGCGCGGCATATCGTTCGAAGCCATGAGCAGACCGCAACCGGACAACGTCAGCGCACAGCTCGAACGCTGGCTGAAGTCCGACGGCGACAACACCCTGGGAAGCCTCATCGAGCTCTTTGAGGAGAAGAGCTTCGCGATCCTCTTCGTGCTCCTGCTCGGCGTGTCGGCGCTCCCGCTGCCGACCGGCGGCGCCACGCACGTGTTCCAGGTCGTCGCCGCGCTGGTCGCGCTCGAGCTCGTGGTCGGCCGCGACCGGATCTGGTTGCCCCAGCGCTGGCGCCGGCTCGAGCTGGCGGGCGGCCGGCGCCGTCGCTTCATCACCGAGCTCATGACGCGGATCCGCCAGCTCGAGCGCATCTCGCGACCGCGGTTGCGCTTCCTGTTCGACCATCGCCTGAGCAACATCGTCTTCGGGCTGCTCGTGATCGGCGGCTCCGCGGCCGCGTTCTTCGCTCCGCCGTTCACGGGGCTCGACACCCTGCCGTCGCTCGGCGTGGTGCTGCTGTCGCTGGGCGTGTTGCTCGAGGACTTCGCGGTCGTGGCCGTCGCGCTCGCCGTCGGTGTGGCCGGCGTCGTGCTCGAGGTCTTCCTGGGCCGCGCGGCGATCGATGCCCTGGGGAAACTGCTCTAGGCCGCCCGGCGCCCGGTCATCGCTCGAGGACTTCCCGGGGCGTCAACCCGTCGCGGTCATCTCCGATGCTCCCGTCCGGTAGCGAACGTAGATCACGCGGGAGCCAAACGTCCGTGTCTCGACCTGCTCGAGGTCGATCCTCGCGTCCAAGGCCGGGAAGTAAGGCGTACCGGCGCCCAGTACGACCGGATTGACGAAGAGCCGATACTCGTCGACGAGGCCCAGCCTGATGAGGGTGGACGCCAGGCCGGCGCCGCCGACGGCCAGGTCCTTGCCCGGTTGCTCCTTCAGCTTGGTGACCTCGTCGGCGACGCTGTCTCTGACCAGGCTGGCATTGCCCTGGACGCTCTCGAGGGTCTTCGAGAACACGATCTTCGGCGTGTCTTTCCAGATGCGGGCGAACTCGAGCTCGTGCTCTGTGGCCGACGGGTTCTCGTCAGCGGTCTCCCAGTACGCCATGACCTCGTAGAGCCGCCGCCCGTAGAGGTGCGCGCCGATCTCCCGCGTCTGCTGGTTGTGGAACCGATGCAGCTCCTCGTCCGGCGCCGACCAGTCGATCTCGCCGTCGGGCCCAGCGACGAAGCCGTCCAGCGACACTCCCATCGAGTAGATCAGCTTCCGCAGGGCTTTCCTCCAGTCGGGGAGACAGGATTTGAACCTGCGACCGCCCGGCCCCCAGCCGGGTGCGCTACCAGACTGCGCCACTCCCCGTGACCCGTCCGATGTTAGCGGGGGCCCTTATCATCCGACGTTCACGCGGGCGTGGTGTAAGGGCTGCACAAGACCCTTCCAAGGTCTTAGTTCGGGTTCGAATCCCGACGTCCGCTCTCCCTCACGTCACCGGCGCATCGCGCCGTGCCTCCATCGGAATCTCGCCGGTCTCGTCCTCGAGGTTCGGCGGCGGCCAGGGACCGAACCAGTTGTCGCGGCCGCCGTCGAGCGTCACCACAGACCCGCTGAGCGCGCGGCCCAGCGGCGAGGCCAGCAGCGCGACCAGCCACGCGTGCTCCTCCTCGCGCCCGAGCCGGCCGAGCGGCACCGTGCGCGCGGCGCCGCGGCGCACGGGCTCGGGGTACTTCTGCAGCGCGGTCGTGTCGAAGTGCCCGGCGGCGGCGGCGATCACCGCGATGCCGTCGGACGCCCACTCGCGCGCGTGCTCGCGCGTCATCGCCTCCACCGCGGCGCGGGCGGCGCTGGAGTGGACCATCCCCGGCAGGCCGTTGTGCGGGGAGAGGGTCACGTTGACGATCGTCCCGGAGCCGGCAGGCCGCATCGCCTGCTCCACCGCCACCCGCGACATCTCGCGCGTGCCGCCGACATTCAACCGCCACACCGCGTCCCAGCCCTTCAGCTCGATCATCTCGGCGGGGGCGAAGTACTGGCCGCCGGCGTTGTTGACCAGGACGTCGAGGCGTCCGTGGCGCTCGAGCGCCGTCGCGACGATCGCCGCAGCGCCTTCGGATGAGCGGACGTCGCCGGAGGCTGCCGAGGCCGCCTCGCCGAGCTCGGCCGCGGCGGCCTCCACCACCTCGGGCCGGCGGCCGGCGAGCACCACCGACGCGCCGCAGGCCACTAGCTCGCGGGCCGCGGCGCGGCCGAGCCCCGTCCCGCCGCCGGTGACGAGCGCGACCTGCCCGTCCAGCAGCCGCTCCGCGAAGATCTCCGACGCCATCGCGCGAGTCTAGAACCGCCTCGCGAACGCTCGCACGCTGGACGGCGTGTGATGATGCGCCCGTGCGGGTCCTCGTCACCTCCTCACGCATGCCCTTCGCGCTCGACCTCGTGCGCAAGCTCCACGCGGGCGGACACGAGGTCTATGCCTCAGACACCTTCGCCAGCGCCGGCGGCAGCCATTCCGGTGCGCTGGCCGGGCACTTCGTCACCGCCTCGCCCGAGCACGCCACCGTCAAGTTCATCGACGACGTCGAGGGCATCGTGCGCGAGCACGAGATCGAGATGGTCCTACCCGCCTTCGAGGAGGCCTTCTACCTCGCGACCGCCCACGACCGGCTCGACCCGATCACGACCCTCTACACGGGGCCGTTCTCAGACCTCGCCCGCCTGCACGACAAGGGAACCTTCCAGCGCCTCGCGGTCGAGCTGGGCCTGCCGGTACCCGAGACCGTCGTGGCCCGCAGCGACGCCGACCTGGCCGACGCGATCGCCCGCTGGCCGCGCTGGTTCGCCCGCGCCGCGTTCTCGCGCGGGGGCGTCGCGCTGCTGACCAACACCGGTCCGCTGGCCGACCGCATGAAGCCCGAGGACGTCCACCCCTCAGACGACGAGCCCTGGCTCGTCCAGCCCTTCGTCGACGGCCCGATGAACTGCACGTACTCGACACTGCACGATGGGCACGTGACGGCCCACTGCACGTACGCCGCCCCGCGCCAGTGGCATCACTCCACCGGCATCGAGTTCGAGGCGATCGACGGCGGGCCGTCGCTGGCGATCATCGAGACGCTCGGCCGCCACCTCGGCTACACGGGCCAGCTCTCGTTCGACTTCGTGGACCGCGGCGAGGCCGGCCTCACCCTCATCGAGTGCAACCCCCGGCCCACCGACGGCGTGCTGCTGATGTCGCCCGAGCAGCTCGTGGACGGCCTGATGAACCCCGAGCAGGAGACGACAATGGTCGAGCCG
>Ga0136612_10000559_pt1 | contig 13628 bp, 14 predicted proteins | sample AntDryUQ224A2306_2_FD_106644 | JGI IMG/M metagenome (GOLD analysis project Ga0136612, IMG submission 106644) | Polar desert sand microbial communities from Dry Valleys, Antarctica - metaG UQ224A (23.06) | ecosystem: Environmental > Terrestrial > Soil > Desert | place: Antarctica: Dry Valley... | reverse complement strand
GGTGGCCGGCTCGAAGGCCTCGGCGGCGTTCTCGTCCATCACGATGATCGGGGCGCCGGCCTTGGCCAGTGCCCGCATGCCCCGCAGTGCGGCTTGCGGGTTGGCCAGGTCGTGAATCATCTCGAAGGCGAACACGGCGTCGTAGTTACCCGCCCCGGGCACAGAGGCGAGGTCGACGGTCACGTCGGCCACCTCGAAACTCACTCGGTCAGAGACCCCGGCTTCGGCGGCCAACTTGCGGGCCTTCGCCACCGAGGCATCGTCGAGGTCGAATCCGTCGACCCGGGCGTTGGGCCACGCCTTGGCGATCCCGATGGCCGCCCAACCCTCTCCGGAGCCGATCTCGGCGATGCGCACCTCGTCACCGCCGGCCAACTTCTCCGCCAGGTCGGGGATGTGGTTGATCCACTCCCCCGGCAGCAGGTTCAGGAAGGCGGGTCGGTTGAAGTCGCCTTGGGCGTCGTGCACGGCGTAGTCGGCGTAAGGGACGCCTGCGCCGGAGCGGAAGGCCTCGGCCAGCTGGGGCAGGATTGCCCCCAGCGGGGGCAGGAAATCGAAGATCGGCCCGACCGAATTCAGACTGTCGGGCTTCAGGAGGCATTCCACGGCTGACGGCGACAACTCGAAACGGCGGTCGTCGGCGTCGGAGGTAGTGCCCACCACGTCGATCAGGCCAGCGGTGGCCTGTTGCTCCAACCACTCACGGGTGTAGCGGACGTCAGTTCCGGCAGCGGCCGCCACCTCGGCGGCGGTAGCGGTGCCGTGGGCCTGGTCGGCTAAAGCCTGGTAGAGCCCGAGCTGGCGGCCCAGGCAGATGTTGGCCGCTTCCATGGCGGCCAGGCCGATACCGAAGAGGCGCTCGGCGTACTCCCCGACCTGAGCTTCGAAATCGGTGATGGAGGCTTCAGCAGTGGACAAGTCGGGGCTCCTGACGTGTGGATGGGTTCGCCTCAAGGGTGCCAAATTCGGGTTGGCGGCGCCAAATCCCGCTGGCGTCATACGCTGCCGGGCTGTTCCTGAACCACCGCGTCGAGCATTTCGTCCATCATCTCCGGGGTCAGCTTTCCGGTGAAGGTGTTCTGCTGGCTGGGGTGGAACGAGCAGACCAGGCGGCGGCCGTCAGGAAGGTCCACCTCAACGCCGTGACCGAACTTGGGCTTGGGGCGAACCCCCAGTAGCCGGGCAACTAGGTCGTAGGCGAACTGGCCCAATGCGATCACTGTCTCCCAGGGCAGCATCTCCATCTCCCGCACCAGGTAAGGCAGGCAGTTGTCCCGTTCCTCGGGCAGCGGCTTGTTGGCTGGCGGGGCGCAGCGCACGGCGGCGGCCACCCACACGTCGGTGAGGATCAGCCCGTCGTCGGCCGATACCGACGTCGGCTGGTTGGCCAGACCGGCGCGGTGGAGGGCGGCGAAGAGGAAGTCACCCGAGCGGTCACCGGTGAACACCCGGCCGGTGCGATTCGCTCCGTGGGCCGCGGGTGCCAGGCCAACGATCAGGATCCGCGCTTCGGGGTCGCCGAACCCGGGGACGGGCCGGCCCCAGTAGGTCTCGTCGGCGAACGAGGCCCGCTTCTCCCTCGCCACCCGCTCACGCCACTCCACGAGCCGCGGACAACGCCGACAAACCACGATCTCCTGCGCCAGCTCCCCCAGACCGTCCAAGAAGGCCCACCGTAGAAGCCCCTGATCCGACCAACGGCGGTAGCTTCGCTATGTGGGCCGATGGCTGCGGGCGGGGGTTTTCTTGGTGGTGGGCTACCTGTCCGGCCTCTTCGCCCTGGGTTGTGCACTTGCTGCCCTGTTCGAGATCCAGGGCTTCGGTGGGCCCCGTGATCAGGGACCGCGGCCGCTCTATCTCATCGCTCTAGCGGTGGGCTTCGTGCTTTGTGTCGCCGCCCTTCCTCTCACGCTCTCTTTCGTGGCCCGGTGGCAGAACTCCCACCGGCGAACCGAAGCCGATACCTAGAGGTACTCCGCATCCGGCCATTGGGGCCGCCGAGCCCGGGCGTCCGCGACCTGAAGGACCAAGGCCAGCCCCCGCTCTACAGGTTGTCGCTCAGACGCGGAACCGCGCGATGCCGCCAAGCCCGCGGCCAGCCGCTCCGGCCAGATCCCCACCCGCAGGTAGGTTCACTCCCGTGACCCCTCAGCCGGCCAAGGCCGTGAAGCCGACCACCTTCGTGCTGGTGCGTCATGGGCTCACCGCCACTACCGGCAAGCTCCTTCCCGGCCGGGCGCCGGGCCTCCATCTGTCCGACAAGGGCCAGGAACAGGCGGAAGCCACCGCCCGACGGATCGCCCAGCTGGACAAGGTGGCCGCGGTCTACGCCTCCCCCCTCGAGCGGGCCCAGGAGACGGCCACCCCCATCGCCGCAGCCCGCAAGCTCACGCTTCGCACTGAGGAAGGCCTCTTCGAGTGCGACTTCGGCGACTGGACGGGCAAGCAGCTCGCCACCCTCTCCAAGAAGAAGGAGTGGGCCATCGTGCAGGGTCGGCCCAGCAGCTTCCGCTTTCCCAACGGTGAGTCGATCCGGGAAATGCAGGGCCGCCTCACCGAGACCCTCGACCGCCTGGCCGCCCACCACCGGGGCAAGACCGTGGTGTGCGTTTCCCACGCCGACCCGATCAAGGCCGTCATCGTCGAGGCCATGGGTGCCCACCTCGACTCCTACCAGCGTGTGGTGGTCTCGCCCTGCTCCGTGAGCGTGGTGGTATGGCACCCGATGCGACCCACCGTGATGACCGTGAACGCCACCGACCACCTCGGCGCCGCCCTGCCGGTGGCCTCCTGATGGGCGCCCGCGACCTGTTCTTCGTCGAGCCCACCGGGGTCGGCGTCGGAGCCATCGGCGAGCCCGGGGCGCGGATCTTCTACCTCCAGGCCCGCGACGACGAGCGCACCATCTCCTTCAAGCTCGAAAAGCAACAGGTCGCCCAGCTGTGCGCCTGGCTGGTGAGCGAGCTGTCCGGATTGGAACGAGCCGCCGAGGACGCCCCGCCAGCCGTTTTGCACGAGCCCGTGGCAGCCGTCTGGACTATCGGCCCTATGGGCGTGGCCTACGACGCCGACAGCGACACCTTCCTCATCGAAGCCACCGAAATCGTTGCCGAAGACGCAGACGATGAGCCCGCTATCGCCCGGATCCGGATGAGCCGGGCCCAAGCTGTGGCCTTGGCGGTGCATGGCCTGGCGGCCGTCTCGGCCGGCCGGCCCCCCTGCCCGTTCTGCGAGCTGCCGCTCAGCGATGAGCACGTTTGCCCCCGCTCCAACGGCAAGCGCCCCCACCCCTGATCGACGAAACGCCCCTCGCCGCCCTCGCGCAAGGCGAGATCGAGGTGAAGGGCCGTCTCCCCTGGAGTTCCAACGCCACCTTGCTGGTGAGCGTGGGCGGCGAGGAGGGAGTCGACGCGGTCTACAAATTCACCCGCGGCGAGCGCGAGCTGTGGGACTTCGAACCCGGTCTGTGGAAGCGGGAGATTGCCGCCTTCGAGCTTTCCCGCATCCTCGGCTGGGACCTGGTGCCGCCGACAGTCCACCGTACCGACGCCCCCCTCGGTGAGGGGTCGGTGCAACAATTCATGCCCGCCGACTTCACGCAGCACTACTTCACCCTGCGGGATGCGGGCCAGCACGATGCCGAGCTGCGTCGCATCGCTGCCTTTGATGTCCTCCTCAACAACACCGACCGCAAGGGGGGCCACGTCTTAGTCGACGAGGACGGCCGGATCTGGGGGATCGACCACGGGCTGTGCTTCTCCCCGGCTCACCACATGCGCACCGTCATCTGGGACTTCGCCGGTGACCCACTGCCCGATACCCTGAAGCCCGCCATCGAGTCGGTCACCGACCCGACGCGCCTCGAAGCACTAAAACCCTGGCTCACCGAAGAGGAGGTTCAGGCCACCAACTGGCGGGCTACCGCTCTCCTTGATGACGGAGTGTTCCCCCACCCCGTCACCGAGCGCCAGTTCCCCTGGCCCCTGGTCTGACCGACCCACTGTGGGCGGCGAGGCCGCCGGGGCCGCGCGGCTACCGGAAGCGACTGGGCACCACGAACTCCGTTTGTCTAACGTGCCTTTGTGGAAGCGAATCGGGTGCTCGAGGCCCACCTGCGATACCTACGGCACCTGACTTCGGCAGGAGGCGGCACCGTCTACGACCAGGCCGGTTTCACCGGGTTTTGCAGCCCTCATCCCATTCCGTTCCTGGTGAACATCTGGGCGCGGACCGACCCCTCGGCCTCCGCTGACCTCGGGCTGGACATGGCCGAGGAGTTCTTCGCCTCCCAGGGCCGCTCGGCCTACGAGGTCGTCTGCCTCGCGGGCCGCGACGACAACATCTTGGAAGCGGCCCGCCGGCGCGGGTTAAGTGTCGGCGAGCACTCCGAGCCCCTGCAAATGCTCAGTCACCCGATCGAGACTTCGGTCCCGCTCTCGCAGCCGACCGAAGTTCGCTGGGCGACCTCGGAAGCCGACGTCCGTGAGGTGAAGGAGATCGCCCAAGCCGCCCACGTCGTATACGGCTTTCCCGACGACCTGTTCCCCACCTTGTTCGAATCGCCGGCCACTGTCCTTGCTCCCGACCTCGGGGTGCTGATCGTGGCGCTCGACGGCAAGCCGGTCGGCACGGCGCAGATCCATCTGGGCCGTTCCACCGCATATCTGGGTTGGGTGGCGGTGCACCCCGATGCGGGTCGCTCCGGAATCGGCGCTCTCACCACCACCTCCGCAGTCCAACGAGCCTTTGGCGAAGGCGCTGAAGAGGTCGCCCTACTTGCTTCCCCCATGGGCGCCTCGCTGTACCGCCGTCTGGGGTTCGAGGATGTCGGCGGGCTTCGCTCCATCGAAGTGAAGGAGCCCGCCGCTACCTGACCGGCGGCTACCGGAAGAGGCCGGGGAGGGTGCCGGTGCGGCGGTAGAGCGGGTCGGGGTTGGCCAACCAGTGGGTGAGCACCGACTCGTAGACCTTGCGCAGGTCGGTGGTCATCGCCAGGTTGTCGGCCGGCAAGAGGGGCGTGCCCATGTCGGGGTGATCCCCGTGCACTCCACCGGCCAGCGGAGATCCGCCGGACGGGGGGCCGATGAGAAACAGAGGTGAGGCCGCCCCGTGGTCGGTGCCCGCTCCGGCGCCGGCACCGTTCTCGCCGATGCGGCGGCCGAACTCGGAGAAGGTCATGACCATTGTCCGCGCTGCCAGATCGGACGACATGGGCTCGAACACCTGGCGGGTGCCGTGCATCCCCGTCCAGAACATGGCCAGCGCGTCGTCCAACTGTCGCAGCAGGTTCTCCTGATTGGTCCGCTGGTTGGCGTGGGTGTCAAAGCCGTTGTGCTCCAGGTAGATCACCTCGACGCCAAGGTCCTTCTCCAGCAGGATGCGGGCGGTCACCAGGGCGTCGGCCACCCGGCTGCCCGTGGTGGCCGGCACCGTTGTGCCCGACAGGTCGCGCACAAGGTCGACGGTGGCCCGGGAGGTTCGTCCGTGCAGGGCCCGCAAGGCTTCCGCCTCGGGGTGCCCACCGAACCCGGCGAGGGAATCGTGGCGGAGTCGGGACTGCAGGTCGGTGTCGGCGCCGTCGCTGAATTTGGTCGACGGGATGTCGACCATGCCCACCCCTTGGCGGTCCTCCCCGCGCATGATGATCGGGAGTCGGTTGCCGATGGCCACCGCCCGCAACTCTTCCTCCGAAACGCCGGCCCGGTCGAGGTGGCGACCGAGCCATCCGGCTGCCGTGCGCTCCGGCTCACCTGTCTGCCAGATCTCGGTGGAGGTGAAGTGCGAGTAGTTGTGGTTGGGGTAGTCGACGCCCTGGACCACGGCCACCCGGCCCTCCCTATACATGGAGTGCACGTTCTTGAGCATCGGGTTGAACCCGAGACCGTGGCCGACATCACCGGGACGGTCGAGGGTCAGGCCCTGCTCCGGGGTGTAGCCGATAGAGGGTCGTACCTTGCGGTAGACGCTGTGACGGGCCGCGCCGGCCACGTCGGCGACCGGGAAGACGGTGTTGAGGCCGTCGTTTCCGCCGCCCAGGAAGATCACCACGAGGCGACGGCGGGCCGCCAGCGCGGGATCGGCTGCGCCCAGACCGGCGGCCCGACCGGCGCGCGCCAGCCAGGGGCTGAGCATCAGCGCTCCGGCGGCTCCGCCGGTGCCTGCCAGGAAGCGGCGTCGGGAAAGGGTCATCACATCACCGTCCACTCGGGGCTGGCCATGACGAGGGTCATCACGCTCTTCTGGCGCTGGTTCTCCGGCGACTTGTTCCGCGTCGACGACTCGAGGTACCCCTGCAACACCGACTTGGTGGTGCCGGTGAAGGGGGCGAGACCGAGGCGGCGGGCCCAGCCGTCGAGGTCGCCCGCAGCAGGCAATGGGCTCACCACGGCGAGGATGTCGGCCTGCCGCCGCGCCTCGGACTCGACAGCCGTGGCCAGTCGGTAACGAGCCAATGAGGTGCCGGGAGAAATCCACTCTTCATCCACCGGCCACCCTCCGACGTTCGGCGGATCGAACAGCCGCTGGCCCATGGCATCAATCGCTTGGATGACGGTCGCCAGGTCGGCGGCGATACCCAGGGCCTTGCACGCATGCACGGCCTGTTCAACCGGCTGGCGGGCCAGCTGCCGAGCGGGATCGAGGAGCTCCGGGGCCTTGAGGATGACGGTGACCGCGGCTAGCAGGTCCCACTTCGGCCTGAGCGCGTTGCGCACCCGGGCCACCAGGGCGTCGGCGTTGCCGGTTACGTCGATGGGACCCGGTTCGTAGACCAGCTTCTGCACCAGCTTGTAGGCCACGAATCCAGCGGCAGCCGGTGTGGCCAGAGCGGCGTCACGCACAGCCAGGTGCTCCCGGTCGCCCAAGTCGCCGATACGCCGGCCGAGCACGGTCTTGAACCCCGGGTCGTGGCGGCGGGTATCGAAGGCGGCCTTGCGCTGGCCATCCACCACCCAACCGGTGAGCGCCCGCGCCGCCTCGCGGATGTCGACCTCGCCGAATTGCTGGGGCGATACGCCCATGGTGAACAGCTCGAGCAACTCTCGGGCGTAGTTCTCATTGGGCTTGCCCTTGACACTTCGGGCCCCATCGAGCCAGTGCAACATCGCCGGGTCGACGGTGATGGCCGCCACCAGATCGGCAAAGGAGCCGAGGGCGTTCACCCGCAGCAGCTGGTTCTGCCCCATCATCATGGCCACGTCGGGGTAAGGAGCGCTGAGCCCGGTGGCGAAGTGGTCGTGCCAGAACAGGGTGAGGCGCTCGAGCAGCGGCCAGCGGGTAGTGCGCATGCGCTCCAACCACCACGATTGGGCCACCTGCAACTGGGTGCGGCCGCTCTCCTTGTTGGCTGACGTGGCCGCCCCGGTTATGGCTAGACGCTCCGGCTCGTCGGCTTGGGCGGAGAGCACCTCGCTCTGGGAGGGCACCGAAAGCAGGTGGGCGGCCAGAGCCTCCTGGCTCTTACCCGTCCAGGTGTCGAGGTCAGCCGCTGTCGCCCCGAAGGCCACCTTGCCGAAGACCCGGGATACCTCTGCGGCGGTAAGTGACGCGGCCGTCACTTCTTAGCCGGCTGCACGTAGATGGTGCCGAGCATCGCGGGGTGCAGCGTGCAGGTGTAGTCGTAGACACCGGCCTTGACCTTGTTCAGCCCTTGGATGTCGACCGTCTTGCCTGCCGAAATGGTTTCGGTGCGGAAGGCGGGCTTCCCGTTGGGCCCGTTTCGCAGGGCGATCAAGTTGTGGGGGGCTACGTCGAGATTGGTGTACTCCAACTTCGAGCCCTCTACCAGGGTCGTCTCGTCGGGCACGAACCGGAAGCCGAGGGTCACGATCTGCTCGTCGAGAGGGCTGGCGACCGCTGGAATGCCTGACAGGGCGAACAGAACTACTGCCACGCCGGCTCCTACTCCCCGCCAAGTGCGCAAAACCAAATAAATCGCCCCCTCTAGCTGCCATGGTATTCGCTCCGGAGGTCTCCGCCTCCTTCGCTGCCGGTTTTCTGTCACCACCCCTCGGCACCATGGTGCAGGTGAGTGGAGGAGGAGCGTGGCCCAGGAAGTGACTTCCCAAGAGATCGGCGCGACCCATCAGCAGGTGAGCGCCCTGGAGTTTTCACGGCTGGTTAGGGCCTTGGCCTTCCCGGCCCGCGGCCTGGGGCTCGACGTTCCTGGCTTCCGCTCGCCGCCCAGAATCGCGGCCCACCGCACCATCCGCCGCTTCCCCGACGGGCAATCGGTCGTGGCCGTGGCCATCCGGGGCCGGGAGCGATCCGCCGTCTGGTTCGACCTGGTCGAGGGGCTCATCACCTCCAACGGCCTGGATGCCGCCAGGGCCGCCCGGGTGCGTGAGACGCTCATGCCAATGGTCGCCGGAGACGAGATGCGCCCCCATGCCGCCTGAGGGCTCCAGATCGGTGGGCACCGGAGGGCAGGCGCCTTTCCCCACCCTCGAACCCGCGCAGCAACGCACGCTCGAACGCCTCCTCACGCCCCCGTCGGAGCTGCCGTCGTTCCCCGACAATCTCGCCGATGCCCTCCGATCTCGTCTCGAAGAGGCTTTGGGCGCCTCGCCTGCTGTCGGGCAGGCCGCGAAGACCACCTTCAGTAAGAACGACCTCTCGTCAGTGCTGGCCTGCGAGGACTACCACCTCGTCAACCGGGCCTCCTTTTCCTGGACGCCGGCCAACGCGCGAGGCACCCTCGCCCACAAGGCCATCCAGATCGGAGCCTTCGGTCACCTGAAGGGCTCCGACGCTCCCACTCTCGTGGAGGCCGCCATGGAGTCGTTCACCTCAGCCTGGGAGCGGCCCGGCGAGCTGGGCCAGTGGCTTGAGCAGGAGTGCACGCCCGCCGAGCGAGGCGAGCTCCTCGGCGAGGCCGTCGACCGGGTGGTGAAGTTCCAGCAGTCCTTCCCGCCGCTGATCTCCGCGTGGGCGCCGCGCATCGAGTCGCCCGCCCGGGCCGAGCTACTGAAGGGTCAAGTCATCCTGCGGGGCAAGTTCGACCTCGCGCTGACCCTGCGCCGAGGCCAGCCCGCCAGCACGGTGATCATCGACTTCAAGACGGGCACCCTCAGCCAGATTCATCGCGACGACCTCCGCTTCTACGCCCTCCTCGAGACCCTTCGGGCGGGAGTGCCGCCGTGGCGTATCGCCTCTTTCGATCTCGACTCGGGCCATGCCGCTTCGGAGGACGTCACCCAGGCGGTTCTCGACGCCGCCCTGGCTCGCACGGTCGAGGGGGTCACGCTCTGCGCCGAACTCTGGCTGGCGAACCGCACCGCCACCCGGACTCCGGGCCGCCAGTGCCGCTGGTGCGAGCTGAACCAAGACTGCAGCGTCGCCCAAACCGACGACGACGCCTGAACCGGCCAGCCCTGAACCGGCCAGCCCTGAACCGCCAGACCTGACCGGGTCTCTAGGCCTCGATCCACTCCTCGATGAGGGCGCGTCCTCGCTCCGCCCACTCCTCAGAGGTCATGGCGTAGCGCATGTGGTCCTCCCATACCCCGGCGATCTGCAAGTAGCGCTCGGCAATCCCCTCCTCGCGCAGCCCGAGCTTCTCCACCACCCGCCGACTGGCGTGATTCCGGGGAATGATCGCCACCTGTACCCGGTGCAGGCCCGCCTCTTCGAAGGCGAAACGCAGCACCAGCACGACGGCTTCGGGCGTGTAGCTCCGCCCTGCACAGGCCTCGTCGATCCAATAACCGAGGTAGGCGTTCTGAAATGGACCCCGTTGGACGCCCGAAAGATTCACCACCCCGGCCAGGCGATCGGAGGCGGCGGCGTCCTGCACTTCGCCATAGGGATCCACCGGCACGAAGATGCCGAACCCATAACCCGTGCCCAGTTGCCGCTCCCTGTCGCGGGCTCCGCACAAGGCGGTGAAAGCCCGCCGCTCGGCGGACGGATCGGGCTGGCCCGGAGCGGGCAGCGGCTCCCACGGCACCAGCCAGGTGCGCGACCGTCGGCGGATCTCGCGGTAATCGCCGAAGTCGCCCACGCTCAACGAGCGCAGCTTCACCCGACGTCCGGTCAGCTCCAACTCGGAGCGCAGCAGGTTCAACTGGCCGCCCTGACCGCCTCGATGGTCGAGGGGTCTTCCAGGGCCGAGAGGTCGCCCAAGTCGGCGCCCACCACCACAGCCCGAACCGCCCGGCGCAGCACCTTGGCGTTGCGGGTCTTGGGGAGGGCGGTGGTGAACTTCACCTCCGACGGCTTGAACGACTTTCCCAGCGCGGCAGCCACGTGGTCGGCGAGCTCTTTACGGAGCCCTTCGCCCGGCTCGTAGCCGGGGACGAGCACCACAAAGGTCCACAGTGCCTCCCCCTTGAGCTCGTCGGGAATACCAACCGCGGCGGCTTCAGCCACCGCAGGGTGCGACACCAGTGCCGACTCGGCCTCGGCGGGGCCAAGACGCTTGCCGGCCACCTTGATGGTGTCGTCGCTCCGACCGTGGAGGAACCAGCGGCCCTCGGAGTCGATCGAGGCCCAATCGCCATGGGCCCACACGTCGGGCCAGCGCGACCAGTAGGTCTCGATGTAGCGCTCCGGATCGTTGTAGAGCCCTCGGGTCATCCCCGGCCAGGGCGCAGTGCATACCAACTCACCGACCGCTCCGTCGCGCAGCGGCCGACCGTCGTCATCGAACACGTCGACCGCCATGCCAAGCGACGGACCGCCAAGGGAGGTGGGAGCAATCTCCTCGACTGGGTGGGGCGACAAGAAGCAGGCCCCCACTTCGGTTCCTCCCGAGATGTTGATCACCGGGCATCGGCCCTCGCCAACCTTCTCCGAGAACCAGCGCCACGGTGCCTCGTTCCAGGGCTCGCCCGTGGAGGCCAGGACGCGGAGCGAAGACAGGTCGTGGCCATCCAGCATCTCGTCGCCGTGGACCATCAACGCGCGAATAAGAGTCGGGCTTACCCCGAGGGTGGTTACTCGGTGACGCTCGACAAAAGACCAGAGACGATCGGGGGCCGGGTAGTCCGGTGCTCCTTCGAACAAGGCGATGGTGGCCCCATTGGCCAGCCCGCCGACGAACTGCCACGGACCCATGATCCAACCGATGTCGGTGAGCCAGAAGAGGGTGTCTTCGGGGCCTACATCAGCCTGATAGGCCGCCTCCTCGGCGATCTTCACCAGGAATCCGCCGTGGACGTGGACAGAACCCTTCGGCCGGCCGGTCGTACCCGAGGTGTAGGCGATGAACAGGGTGTGCTCAGAATCGACCTGGCGGGTCTCGAAGTGGTCGTGGGGAGCGTCGGGCCAGGGCACCTCGCCGGCGGATTCGTCGAGGAAGGCCTCGTGACCGAGGCGGTGGACCACCACCATCGTCTCCAGCGAGTCGACCGCCAAGGCAGCCTCGCGGGCGGTAGCCAACATGGGAATCGGCTTGCCCCTGCGGTAGAAGCCGTCGGCGGTGATGAGGGCCTTGGCGCCGGCGTCGCTCAGGCGGGAGGCGATCGCAGGCGCGGCGTAACCGCTGAACAACGGGAGGAAGACCGCCCCCAACTTGGCCACGCCCATGAGAGCGGCGACCGTCTCGGGAACCATCGGCAGGAACAGGCCGACTCCGTCGCCTTCGCCGACCCCCCGCTCCTCCAACAGCCGGGCAATCGCATCCGACTGGCGGCGTAGTTCGCCGTAGGTCCACATGCGGACCTCGCCGTCCTCCCCCTCCCAAACGATGGCCCGGTGTTCGGGGTGGGAGGCCGCGTGAGCGTCGACGCAGACCGACGCCAAATTCAATTTGCCGCCGGTGAACCATTTGGCCCACGGGATCCCGTCGCTGTCATCCAGAACCCGTTCCCAGGGCTGGCTGAAGCCGATGCCCAGATCCTCTACTACTGCCGACCAGAACCACTCCGGGTTCTCCACCGAGCGACGACGCAGCTCGTCGATGTTGCCGATGCCCTGCTTGCTCATGAAGCGGCCGACCCGGGTCTCCGCCATCGCGTTCGCAGGGGGCTTCCAGGTCACTGGCTGACCTTACGCGTCAGTCAAGCGAGGCGACGATGCCGTCGAGCAGGTCGCGCTCGCTCACCTCACATCCGCCGAGGTCGAACTCCCGCATGATCCCCACCGCGATGACGCATCCCCCGACAATGATGTCGGCGCGTTCGGGTGCCAGGCCCGGGTTGTGGCGCCGGTCGGCCAGCGGTTCGGTGGCCAGCGTGCGGAAGACGTCCTCGGCGGCTGCCCGATCGAGACGGAAGCCGTGGACCCTCTCCCGGTCGTACTCCACCAGACCGATCTCCACCGCTGCCATCGTGGTGAACGTTCCGGCCACGCCGATCAGAGCGCGGGCTCCCAGCAGTTCGGGATGGAGCATGCGGGCTTCTTGGAGATGGAGCCGAACAACCGACACCGCCTGCGAAAGTTCCTCGGCGGAGGGCGGATCGCTTGTCAGGAACCGCTCGGTGACTCTCACCGCGCCGATATCCATGGAGATGGCCAATGGGTCTGATCCCGGGCGGCCGAAAGCCATCTCGGTCGACCCTCCGCCGATGTCCACCACCAACATTTCCTGAGCTTCGGGACGGCCGGCGGTGGCGCCCGCAAAGGAGAGGCCGGCCTCCTCACTGCCGTCGATCACATCGATGCGCTGTCCCAACGCCGCCGAAGCGAGCAGCTGGAACTCGTGGACGTTGGCCGCGTCGCGAGCCGCCGAGGTGGCAATGGCTCGGAACCGCGTCACCCCGTGGCTCTCCATCAGATTGCGGTAGCTGGCTAGGACCTCGGCCGTTCTGCGCATGGCTTCGGAGGTGAGGCGACCCGTTTCGTCCACGCCCTCCCCCAAGCGGGTGAACTCGAGGCGGCGATCCACCTCGCCACCGGGACCCGAGATGAGGAGGCGACTCATGTTGGTGCCGCAGTCGATGGCGGCCTTCACTGTCATGCCGGCTCCAGATGGTCAGCCACCCACTGACCCACCGGGTCGGTTCCACCGGCAAGGAACCACGCGAAGTGGGCGTGAAGACACTTCACTCCGGTGCGGGTGCCACCCACGCCGCCCGAGGGCCGGTGCCCCGCGTAATCCGGAGGAAGCAGAGCGTCACGCTCGGCCGCGTACTCGTCGTGGGCTCGGCGCAAAGCCACCGGGTCGACCTCGGCCTCCGCCCGGCGCACTCCGCCGTTCGATTCGAGGCGGCTTACCACCAGCAGTTCCCGGCTCCCGACCAACCAGAAAAGGGTGGGCATCGGAGTGCCGTCGTGGAGCAAGGGCGAGTTCCGAATCACCACCGGCCGGCCCTCTTCACCCCGAACGACGATCTCGAAGTCGCCCGCGGGCTCGCGACCCAGCAACTCGGCGACCTCAACCACCTCCGCCGGCGCGGCTGGAGTGATCACCGCCGGCGGCGACGCTTGCGCCTGCCCCGCCAGAGCAGAAAGAGGGCCAGCAAGCCGCCGCCAAGTGCGGGGGCGACCCGCCGACCGACGGCGCCTCCTACCACCCTCACCAGGTCGACCGACTTGGTCTCTGCCGCGGGGGTGGGCTGGAGTTCCGGTGGGGCTTCGGAGGCCAACCGGCGACTTAGGCAGTCAGCGAACTCGGTCATCAGCTTGGCGCTCACGTCGCCGAGGACGCCTCGGCCAAACTGAGCCACTCGACCGGTGATGTCCAAGTC
>Ga0136612_10000558_pt1 | contig 13629 bp, 9 predicted proteins | sample AntDryUQ224A2306_2_FD_106644 | JGI IMG/M metagenome (GOLD analysis project Ga0136612, IMG submission 106644) | Polar desert sand microbial communities from Dry Valleys, Antarctica - metaG UQ224A (23.06) | ecosystem: Environmental > Terrestrial > Soil > Desert | place: Antarctica: Dry Valley... | reverse complement strand
TCGAGCTCCACCCGTCGGCCGCCACCCGCAGCCGGCTGCTCGCCGTCCTCCTGCGCAACCCACCCGTCCTCGGAGAACTCCGCGGCGACGGCTGGCCGCTGTACGCGGTTGCGGTGAGCCCGGACGACCGCCGGGTGGCGATCGGGGACGAGCGGGGCGGCGTGACGGTCTACGACGCCGCGACGCGCAGGCGTCTCAGCACGCCGTACCGAGCCCGCGAGGGGCTCGTCCAGCACTTGGCGTTCTCCCCGGACGGCGCGACGCTGGCGCTCGCCGTCCACGGGGAGGAGGGCACGCTGGTCGACCTGATCGACCCGCGGACGGGGAGGCGGACGCGGCGCTTCGAGCTTCCGGCCTTCCCGGAGAAGACGTTCTTCGTCCTGGCGCTGGTCGCGTTCCAGCCGAACGGCCGTGACCTGATCGTCCAGCAGAGCGACGTGGCGTTCCCCGACGGAGCCGGCTCCGTCCTGTGGCGGCTGAACGGGGCGTCCGGGGCCGTGGAGCGGCCGTCGCTGCGGACCGGGGGGGACGCGGCGTGGAATCTCGTGACCACGGCCGACCGCCGGCGCCTGTTCGTGACCAGTCCCGGCGACGGCAAGACCTTCGAGATCGCGCCCGAGACCCTGCGCGTGGTGCGCACCTACCCGGTCGGCGATGTCGCCGGAGCCGTCAGCGCCGATGGCCGGACGTTCGCGCTCGGCTCGCGGCGCGGCACGGTCAGGCTGCTCGACCTCCGCACCGGACGCGTCCGGCGTCTGGAGGGCCGCCACGAGAAGGGCTCGGACATGCGCATGGCATTCGCACCGGACGGTCGCACCGTCGTCAGCTCCGACGAGAGCGGAGAGGTCATCGCGTGGGACGTCCGGCGCGGCGGCATCCGCGAGCGGTTCTCCGGGCACACCGGTGGGGTCAGCCTCGCCGTCTCGCGCGACAGCCGCACGCTGTACAGCGCCGCCGCGGACGCGCGGATGGTCATGTGGGACCTGGGCAGCAACCGGCGGCTGGACCGCCGCTTCCCCGCAGGGCCCGCGATGACCTACGAGAACACCTCTCCCAAGGGGACCGCGATCAGCTCTGACGGACGGACGCTCGCCGTCACCCAGGTCGACGGCACCGTCGACCTGATCGACACGCGGACGCTTTCGAAGCAGCGGAGCGTGCGCGCCCTCCTCGGTACCGCCCTGGCCGTCGCCTTCAGCCCGGACGGGCGCCTGCTGGCGGTCACTGGACATGGCGGCAAGGTCAGGCTCTTCGACATCCGGACCCTGCGCGCGGTCCGCGAGCTCGACGGGCTCCAGCAGTCCACGTTCTCGCAGGCCGTCGTCTTCTCCCCCGACGGCCGGTTGCTCGCGGCCGCCGGGATATCGACGGATTCCGACCGGCCTCATGGCCAGGTGCGGGTGTGGGACGTGCGTAGTGGCGCGCTGCAACGCGAGTTCAAGCTGTCGGCGCCGTCGCTGGCGTTCAGCCCCGACGGCCGGCTACTCGCCGCCGCCGGGATCGAGTCGCGCCCCGAGGTGCGCGACGTGCGAAGCGGGAAGCTCATCGCGCGACCGGAGACCGGCGACTTCGGCCGCTCGGTCGCGTTCAGCCCCGACGGCAAGCTCCTGGCGATCGGTCACTACGGCGGGACCGCCCTTCTGCTCTCGACGCGCACGTGGAAGCCGGTCGGCCGCCGGCTCGACGGCCACCGCGCACGTCTGACCGCTCTCGAGTTCTCCCCCGACGGGCGCCGGCTCGCCACCGGCAGCGCGGACGGCACGGTGCTGCTGTGGGACGTGAGCACCCAGCAGCCGATCGGATCCGCACTGACCATCGAGCGCGACGCGTACGTGGCCGCCACCTTTGCCAAAGACGGATCGCACCTGTTCGCGATCCCGCACTCAGGCCGCGGCGTGCGCTGGGACATCCGTCACGAGGCGTGGGAGCGCCACGCCTGCCTGGTGGCCGGCCGCGAGCTCTCCGGCCGCGAGTGGCGCGACGCGCTCCCCGGCCGTCCGTTCAGAAGCATCTGCAGGCGGCGCTGAGACCTCTATGCCGCGCTTTTACCAAGCCTCTACCGGCGGGCGCAACGGTGACCCGACCAGACCGAGCCGGAGTGGCTCGGCGTCCAAAGAAGGGGAAGGTGCGCAGATGAAGCTCAAGAGAATCGTCATCGTCGGCCTCGTGGGGGCGGGCCTCTTCGCGAGCGCCGCCCTTGCCACGCCGGGGTTTCTGGCGACCGCTTCGCCGCCGGTTCGGGGTACGATCGCGAAGCCGTTCAAGGTAGTGATCCCCGGGCTCCTCAAACTGAAGACAAAGGGTCCAATCGACGTCGCGGACCAGAGCATCACGCTTCAGCCGGGAGGGCACACTGGCTGGCACAGTCACCCGGGGCCAGCGCTCGTCGTCGTCAAATCGGGCACGTTCACCCTCTATGACGGAGACGACGATAACGGAGACGACGATGACCGAGACGGCGCGGACTGCGAGCCACAAGTGTTCACGGCCGGGCAGGCGTTCGTCGATCAGGGTGGCGGACACGTCCACATCGGCAGGAACGAGAGCGACGCAATCGTCGAACTGTCGGTGACCTACCTGCTCCCGGTCGGGGCCGGACCGCGCATCGACGTCAGTCCCGCTCCGGGGAACTGTCCCTTCTAGGCGAGAAGCGAGAGGGCGGCCCAGGCCGCCCTCTCGCGGTGCCCCCGGGCGAACTCCTCCGCACGGCACACGCGAGACGCCCCGCTACTGCTGTTTTCGCGCCGGATTCATGAGCCGGGATTGTGCTGCTCCTGAGGCCGCCGGAGTCTTCGTGAGGACTCCCGGCCTTTACGGCGAATGCGCGCGCGTGGAACCCGGCTCGGTCAGCCCGTGGGCGCCGTTCGTCCTTGGCGGCCGGCGGCAGCGAGCGTATCCTCGGTCCCGATAGCAATGGGCTCACTGCGGACAGGGGCGCTCTGTTTCGGGCTGGTGGTCGCGATGCTGATCGCGCCCGCCCCGGCCGGTGCCGCCTCGATCACCATCGCCCCGGCCACGGCGCAGCCCGGGAGCGTGGTCCGGCTTGCTGGTTCGGGCTTCGCCGCGGGCGCGACGGGCGTCGTCGCCGTCGGCTCGGCGCGACCGCTGGTCGTGAGCAGCGACCGCGACGGGCGCCTGCGACGAGCGCTGACGATGCCGGCGGGCGCACGCACCGGGCGCCGCGCCGTCGTGGTGGTCGTCGGCGACGATCGCGTCACGGGCGCGCTGTCGCTGGCCCGCCGGGCGCGGCCGCTGAGCGCGCTGGGGGTGCTCGCCACCGGTGAGCAGGTGCTGCTGTCACGCACGCGCGGGACGGTAGGCGTGCGGCTACGCGTGCGCGGCCGGGGGTTCGTGCCTGGGGCTCGCGTGACCATGCAACTCGGGGCCAGAGCTTTTGGTTCCGCGCGCGTCGATGTCGCCGGGCGCTTCTCCACCCTCGTGCGGGTGCCGCGATCCACGCCGCGTCGGACGTTCGTCATCGCGCGCGCCGGGAGCGTGCGTCTGGCGCTGTCGTTCCGGGTGACGCGCACCGCGCCGGCCGCCGCACCCTCACCATCCGCACCGCTGACGCCGACGGCATCAGGGCCCGACCTGATGCCGTCGGTCGCCGCCCCGGTCATCGCCGCCGCCGGAGACATCGCCTGTGCTCCGGGCGATTCGGACTATCAGGGGGGATCAGGAACGGCCACGGCGTGCCGACACGGTGCGGTGTCCGACCTGCTGCTGACCACGCCGCTGGCCGCCGTGCTGCCGCTCGGCGACCTGCAGTACGAGAAGGGGGGTCTCGACCACTTCCGGGCGTCCTATGCGCCCACGTGGGGGCGCTTGGACGCGATCGCCCGCCCGGTCCCCGGCAACCATGAGTACGGCACGGCCGATGCCGCCGGCTACTTCACGTATTTCGGCGCCGTCGCCGGCCCGGGCCCCGGCGGGTACTACAGCTACGACATCGGCGCCTGGCACCTCATCGCGCTGAACTCCAATTGCGGCGCGGTCTCCTGCGGCGCCGGCTCTCCCCAGGAGCGCTGGCTGCGCGCCGACCTCGCCGCCCATCCGGTCCCGTGCACGCTGGCCTACTGGCATCACCCGCGCTTCTCATCGGGCGACCATGGCGACAGCGCGGCCACCGCCGCGCTGTGGCAGGCGCTCTTCGAGGCCGGCGCCGATGTCGTGCTCAACGGCCACGACCACGACTACGAGCGCTTTGCCCCGCAGACGCCCGATGCGACGAGCGACCCGACGCGGGGCATCCGCGAGTTCGTGGTCGGCACCGGCGGCAAGGGCCATCGCCCATTCAGGGCGTCGCGACCCAACAGCGAGGTCCGCGATGCCAAGGCGTTCGGGGCGCTGCTGCTCACGCTGCGCCCCGGCGGCTATGACTGGCGCTTCGCCGCGGTGCCCGGCCAGGCATTCACCGACGTCGGCGCGCAGGACTGCCACGGGTGAGGCCCACCCCGGTCGGCGAGCCTGCTGCGGTCAGGGCTTGCCCGCCGCCGAAGCCCGATCCTCGCCGCCCAGGCGCGCCGACGCGACCGCGACGGCGTCGGGACTCTCGTCGATGAGCACGAAGCGCCGCCCCAGCTCGCGCGCGGCGGCCCCCAGCGTGCCCGAGCCGGCGAACGCGTCCAGGCACCATCCGCCCGGGCGCGAGGAGGCGGCGACCATCCGCCGCACGATCCCCATCGGCTTCTGGGTCGGGTAGCCGGTGCGCTCGACGCCGCGGGTCGGCACGATCGTGTGCCACCAGACGTCGGTCGGGCGCTTGCCGCGCGCGCGCTGGGCCGGCGTGACCAGGCCCGGGGCCATGTAGGGCTCGCGATCGACTTCGGCGTCGTCGAAGTGGTAGCGGTCGGGATCCTTGACGTAGACGAGGATCGTGTCGTGCTTGGCCGGCCAGCGCCTGCGCGCCTTGGCCCCGTAGTCGTAGGCCCACACGATCTCGTTGAGAAAGCACGCGCGCCCGAACAGGTCGTCGAGGGCGACCTTGACGTAGTGAGCCTCGCGCGGATCCAGGTGCACGTACAGGGTCCCGTGGGGCGCGAGCACGCGGCGCACCGCGGCCAGGCGTCCCATCAGGAACCCGAGGTAGTCGTCGAAGGCGTCGTCGTAGGCGAGCGCTCCACCAAGCGCATGCGTCGCGTAGCGGCGTCCGCCGAAGCCGGTGCGAGCGCCATCGACATCGGCGACGGCACGCAGGCGCTCGTGGCGGCGCGTCGCGCCGGTGTTGAACGGCGGGTCGAGGTAGGCCATGTCGAAGGCATCGGCCGGCAGCCGGGCCAGGACGTCGGCGTTGTCGCCTTGAATCAGGAGGTCGTCGGCCAGCGCGACGGCGTCGGGCAGGTCGGCGTCGCGGAGCACGCGCACCGGGCGCAGCCTAGGCTCGGGTGCGGATGCGCTGGAGACTGGTGGCGATCGGACTCGTCGTGGTCGGGGTGGCCGCGCTCGTCGTGGTGCTCCGCGACGGCGAGCGGCGCCCCCCGACGCCGGCCGGGCCGGTGGCCGACGCCTTCGCCTATGACCCCGAGCGCCGCGAGCAGCTCGAGCGCCGCGCTGCGGCCGGGCTCAGCCACGTCCTCTACGCCAGGAGCCCGGGCGGCGCGATCGCCTCGGCGGCACGGACCGCGCGCTGGCGCCCGATCGTCGAGCAGGTCGCCGCCGACGCCGACCTCGAGGCCGACACGCTGGAGGCGCTCGTCTTCCTGGAGAGCGCCGGGCGCCCCGACGCGCGCGCATCCGATGACCTGGAGGGCGCGGTCGGGCTGACCCAGATCCTGGCCGAGACCGGGCGCAACCTGTTGGGGATGCGCGTCGACGTGCGCGCCAGCGAGCGCCTGACGCGCGGCATCGCCCGGGGGCGCAAGGTCGCCGCGCGCAAGCGGGTGCGCCGGCGCGTGGACGAGCGCTTCGATCCGCGCCGCTCGCTTCAGGCCACCGCGCGCTATCTGACGATCGCCAAGCAGGCGCTGGGGCGCGACGACCTCGCCGTGGTCAGCTACCACATGGGCATCGGCAACCTGCAGCGCGCACTGTCGCGCTACGGCGACGACGAGATCCCCTACGCCCAGCTCTTCTTCGACTCCTCGCCGCTGCGCAACGAGGCGGCGTGGGACGTGCTGGCCGGGCTGGGCGACGACTCCTCGACCTACCTGTGGCGGCTGTACGCGGCGCGCGAGATCATGCGCCTGCACCGCGAGGACCCCGACGAGCTCGCGCGCCGAGCCGACCTGCAGACGCGCAAGGCGTCGGCCGAGGAGCTGCTGCACCCGCCGCCGCAGGAGACCGAGGTCTTCGGCGATTTCGAGGCGATCGAGGACGCCCGGTCCGACGGCCGCCTGGTCGCGCTCGATCCGGCGCGCCTGAGCCGGGCCGGGCTGCGCATCGATCCGCGTATGGGCGAGCTGGCCGCGCGCCTGGACCAATCGCCGAACCTCTACCGCGCGCTGCACCCCCAGGCGCTGGCCACGCTTCAGGCGATCGGCGTCGGCGTGCGCGCGATCACCGGGACCCGCGAACGACTGACGGTCACCAGCACCGTTCGCGACGAGCGCTACCAGCAGGTGCTGGCCGCGCGCAACATCGAGGCGACCGACGCCTATTCGCTGCACACGACGGGCTGGGCGTTCGACATCTCGCGGCGCTACCGCTCACGCGCCCAGGCTCGGGCGCTGCAGTTCATGCTCGACCGCCTGACCGCGCTCAACGCGATCGCCTGGGTGCGCGAGCCCGCCGCGATCCACGTGACCGCGGCGGCGGCCGGGGGCTGACGTTCAGGCGGTGTCGCGTCCGCGCGGAGGAGCAGCGCGCTGACGCCGCCGCAACCTCGGCTCCCGTCGCACGTTGAGGTCAGGGAGGAGCAGCGGCGGCCCGTGGCGAACACGACGACTGCAGCTCATCCGTTCCCCGCCGACCAGATCACTGTGGCCTCTCTTCTGCGCGCACTGCCGCTTGGCCTCGTCCTGGCCTGCCTCGGGCCGATGGCATCGACTGCGAGCGCGCAGGAGCCCGTCGCGCTGATCGCGGGGTGGGAGTACGCGCCCGACGCCGCCGACGGCGGGCTCGCGGCCGGCTGGGCGACCGGCGAGGCGCCCGACGCCGCCTGGACGGCGGTCGCCATCCCCCACGTCTTCGACGCGCGCCCGCTGCCCGGCCTGTTCGCCGGCACGGTCGGCTGGTACCGGATCACCTTCAACGCACCGACCGACGCCGAGGGCTGGGCGCTGCGCTTCGGCAGCGTGCGCCGCGTGGCGCAGGTGTGGCTCAACGGGATCGAGCTGGGCACCCACCGTGATCCCTACGTCCCGTTCGAAATGGGGGCCACCGGCCTGCGCCCGGGCGAGCCCAACACGCTGGTCGTGCGCGTCGACAACCGCAAGGGCGTCGAGCCCAAGGAGGGCTGGTGGAATTGGGGCGGCATCGTTCGCCCGGTCAGCCTCGTGGCCCGCGGCGCCACCTCGCTGCAGGGCGTGGGCCTGCTGCCGCGCTACCGCTGCGCCGCGGGCGCGTGCGGATGGTCGGTGTTGCTGGACGGCGAGCTGGCCGGTCACGCCGACGGCCCCCAGGAGCTGACGATCGCCGTCGCGCTGCGCGCACCCGATGGGGCGATTTCCCAGCTCGAGGCGCCGGTCGCACCGGTCGCCGTCGGCGAGCGCCGCCGCGTGCGCTTGGAGGTCCCCATCACCGGACATCCCGCTCTGTGGGCGCCCGAGCATCCGGCGCTGTACGCCGCCAGCGTCGAGCTGCGCGCGGGCGGCATCGTGCGCCAGGTCGAGCACGAGCGCGTCGGCCTGCGCACGGTCTCGGTCCGCGAGGATCACCTGCAGCTCAACGGCCGGCCGCTGAACCTGCGCGGAGCGTCGCTGCACGAGGACCTGCCCGGCCTCGGCGCCGCGCTGGACGACGCCGGCATCGAGCGCATCATCGCCGACCTCAAGGCGGTCAACGCCAACGTCACGCGCGCGCACTACGTGCTCGACGAGCGCCTGCTGGATCGCTTCGACGAGGAGGGGATCCTGGTCTGGAACCAGGCCCCGATCTATCACCGCGACCGCGCCCTGCGCGACCAGGCCGGGCGCTTCGGCGCGCTGGCGACCGTCCGCGGGACCGTGCTGACCGCGCGCAACCACCCGTCGGTGATCGTGCACTCGGTAGCCAACGAGCTGTCGCCGCGCCCCGACGACATCCCGGGCACCCGGCGCTTCCTGCAGGCCGCCGCCCGCCTCACGCGCGACCTCGACCCCACGCGCCCGGTCGCGCTGGACATCTTCTGCTACCCCGGCTATCCGCGCCAGCGCACCTACGACGCCTTCGACGCGATCGGCGTCAACGGCTACTACGGCTGGTATCAGGGCAAGCGCGGGCACTCGACCGCCGACGAGGCGGGCCTGACGCCGTTCCTGAAGACGATGCACGAGCGCCACCCGGGCCAGGCGCTGGTCCTGACCGAGTTCGGCGCCGAGGCCGCCCGCTCGGGGCTGCCGTCGGCGAAGGGGACGTTCGAGTACCAGGCCGGCTACCTGCGCCGCACCCTGCGCGCCGTCGACCGCCTGGCGTTCATGAGCGGAGCGATCTACTGGACGCTGCGCGAGTTCGCGATCAAGCCGCGCTGGTCGGGCGGCGACCGCTGGCTCGGCGACCCGTTTCACTCCAAGGGCCTGCTCAACTACGACGGCACGCCCAAGCCGGCATGGCACGACGCGCGCGGTCTGTTCGGGCGCACGCCGCTGTACCGGCGGTAGGCAAGAATGACGTACGCGGATCGAGCGTCGCGCTGCCCCGGCCGTCGCTTCAGCGGTAGTAGCTGATCGCGCCCGTCGCTTCGAGGTCCTCGAGGTGGATGGCCTGGACGTCGAGCACGAGTTCGACTTCGCGCCCGACGACGACGCCGCCGCGCGGGAGCTCGCCCTGCCACGCCACGCCGAAGTCGAAGCGGCCGATCGATGTGAAGTCGGCGCTGCGCAGGTGGGCGTCGCGATCGGCCTCTCCCGTCCACACGCCGGCGGCGTCGATCTCGCCCGAGAACGCCGAGCCGACGCAGTGCTCGAGGTCGAACTCGATCTGGCCGTGGACGTCCTTGAACAGCCCGCGCACCCAGGTGACCATCATGTGGCGCGCGCGAAAGGCGACCTCGGTGTGGCCAGGCTCGAAGATCCAGGTGCTCATGCGCTGACCCGGAAGACGGCCTCGTCGGCGTAGCAGAACGACCAGTCCTCACCCGGCTCCGCCGACCGGATGATCGGGTGTGACGTGGCGTGGTGGTGGGCGGTGGCGTGACGGTTGGGGCTGTCGTCACAGCAGGCGATGTGTCCGCAGATCTGGCACATGCGCAGATGCATCCACGTATCGCCCGTCTTGAGGCAGTCTTCGCAGCCCGGCACCGCCGCCGGGACATCGACGTACTCGATCTGATCGAGATGGGTGCAGGCGGCCATGGGGCGCTCCTTGTCGCTGGAGGGGGACGGGGTCAGAGGCTGGCAGAGGTCGGGCCGCTCAGGGTTGCCGACGCCGCGCCGAAGCCCGGCGAAGGCCACACCGCCGACCAGCAGCGGCAGCCAGAACAGGATCAGTCGGTAGGCCAGCACAGCGACGGTCGCGGCGGCGGCTCCGACGCCGAAGACGATCAGCGCGCCGATCAGCCCGCCGTCGATGCCACCGATGCCCCCGGGGATCGGCAACAGTCCGCCGAGCTGGCCGAGCAGGTAGGCCATCAGGACCACCGTCAGCGCGGGCGCTTCGCCGAAGGCCCGAAAGCACGCCCACAGCACGGCGTTGTCGAAGGCCCAGTAGCCCAGCGAGCCGGCGATGACCTGCCAGTCGCGTCGGCGCACGATGCGCCCGGCCTCGCCCAATCCGGCGGCCAGCGCATCGAGGCCCTTGGCGATCGTCGTCCAGCGCCCGCCCCGCTGGGCGATCCCGGGGGCGCGACGGAGCAGCAGCGGGACGGCCATCACGCCGGCGATGGTGGCGATGGCCATCCCCGCGGGCAGGATCGTCAGCAGCGGCGAGAACGACGGGCCGAGGCCGGCGAACATCACGATCCCGACCACGGCGACGGCGGCGAAGTTGGCGGCGCCCTTGAGCGCATAGAAGGCGACGGTGCGCTCGGCGATGTCCTGGGCGGCCATGCCGTCCTTGCGCAGCGCCCACGCGCCGAGGGCGAGCCCTCCGGCGCCGCTGGCCGGCACCAGCGAGCCCACCGCCAGCTCGGACATCCCGAGCTCGTAGGACGAGCGCCACGTCATCCGCGTGCAGAAGACCGGCCCGAACATCACGACGTAGGACAGGCACGACAGCGCCTCGAGGCCCACGGCCAGCGCCAGCCACCCCGCGTCGGCGCCGCGCAGGCGCGTGCGGACCTCGTCGAGTCCGGGCGCCAGCCACGCGATCAGCCCGACCACCGCGAGCAGTGCGACGACCTGCAGCGCCCGGCGCCGCAGCAGGCGCGCGTCGAACTGGTCGTCGAGCGGCTCGCTGGGTGGGATCGACTGGGCGTGGAGCCGTTGCATGTGCAACGAGATGGTAGAGGGAGCTGCGCGGTGCGTTGGCGATCCGCTCACGTGGAAGGGCGTCCGGGGGGCGCCGCCTCGACGCACCCGGGACGGACACGCCCTGGGTGAGCGTGTGTCACCCGGCCAAGAGCTCGCCCAGGGACCGCCCGCCGCGCCCACCGGTTTCGCCGCGATCGCCGGGGCGCTCGCGGATTGGGGGCGAGCTGAGGACACGACCTCACCCCAGGTTCGGGGCGGGTCGATCCTCGGACGTGGTGCGCCCCGCGTAGATCTCGCGCACCGCGTCGTCGCCTCGACGCCGACGTGCTGAGCGCCTTGTCGAGACCGGCTCGCCGACCACTCGGAGCCTCACGCACCGACCACGACGCGCTACAATGACGCACATGGAACACATCGGGATCCGGGAGATGCGGCAGAACCTCAGCCGCTACGCGCGGCGGGCCCGCGAGGGCGAGTCGTTTCTCATCACCGACCGCGGTGACGAGGTCGCTCAGCTCGGCCCCGCGCCCAAGCGGGCCTCGGCGATCGACCGCCTGGTTGCCGAGCGAGGCGCTCGCCGCGGCCACGGCAGCTTGGTAGACGTCCTGACGGAGCTTCCCGAGCCGATCCCGGGACCGCCGACCGCGGTGGTCCTCGATGAGCTGCGCGGCGAGCGCGCGTAACGCGCGTGCCCGACTACCTGGACACCTCGGCGTTCATGAAGCTCGTGCGCTCGGAGGAGAGGAGTGACGCTTTGCGCCGCGAGCTCGCGGCCCGCGGTCCGCTCGTCAGCAGCGTGTTGCTCGTGGTCGAAGGACGCCGTGCCGCCGCGCGCTACGGCGCGATGGCCCTGACCCGCGCGCGAGCCGCACTGGCGACGATCACCCTGCTCGCGGTCGACGAGCCGACGCTGGAGAGCGCGGCGAGCCTTCAACCATCGACGCTTCGCTCACTCGACGCCCTGCACCTCGCCGCCGCGATCAGCATGGGGGACGAGCTGGGGCGCTTCTACTGCTACGACACGCGCCTGGCTGACGCAGCCCACGCGTGTGGCATCGAGGTGCACCCGCCGGGCTGATCAGCGCCGCCGCACCATCGCCGCCCCCCGCGTTCTCAGACGCGCGCCCCGACCAGCAGCTCGGCGGCCACGCCGGCCACGGCCTGGGGCGTGATGCCCAGGCGGTCGAGGACCTCCTGGCCGGGGGCGGAGGCGCCGAAGCGGTCGATGCTGACCGAGCGGTCGACCCAGCGCTCCCAACCCATCGAGACACCGGCCTCGACCGCGACCGAGGGCACCCCGGGCGGCAGGACGCCGTCGCGGTACTCCTCGTCCTGGTCGGCGAACAGCTCCCACGAGGGCATCGAGACCACGCGCGCCGCGGTGCCGTCGGCCTCCAGCAGCTCGGCCGCGGCGATCGCCACCCACAGCTCGCCGCCGGTGCCGACGATGACCACGGCCGGGTCGTCGGCGCCGCGCAGGACGTAGGCGCCGCGGGCCACGCCGGCCGGGTCGACGTCGTCGAGCACCGGCAGGTCCTGACGCGACAGCGCCATCACCACGGGGCCGTCGATGTCCTCGAGGATCGTGCGCCAGGCGGCGGCGGTCTCGTTGGGGTCGCCGGGGCGGATCACCGTCAGCCCGGGGATCGCGCGCAGCGCGGCGAGGTGCTCGACCGGCTGGTGGGTCGGACCGTCCTCACCCAGGGCGACCGAGTCGTGGGTGTAGATCCAGGCCACGGGCAGCGCGGTCAGCGCCGATAGGCGGATCGCGCCGCGCATGTAGTCGGCGAACTGCAGGAAGGTCGAGCCGTAGGGACGCACGATCCCGCCGTGGGCGGCCATGCCGTTGACGATCGCGCCCATCCCGTGCTCGCGCACGCCGAAGAAGACGTTGCGCCCCGCGCGCTCGCGCGTGTAGCGCTCGTCGTCGCCGCCCGGGAACTCGGTCTTGGTCGACTCGCTGAGGTCGGCGGCGCCGCCGACCATCGTCGGCACGAAGTCGGCGAACGCGGCCATCGACTTCTGGCCGGCGACGCGGGTGGCCAGCTTGGGCTTGCCCCAGTCGACCTTGCTCAGCGCATCGGCCAGGCCGGGCAGCGCGCGCCCGGCCCACGCGGCGTCCCACTCGGCGCCACGATCGGCGTCGGCCTCGCGCCACGTGGCCATCCGCTGGTTCCACTCGGCCTGCAGCGCCACCCCGCGCGACACCGCGCTGAAGTGCTCGATCACACCGTCGGGGATCAGGAAGTGCGCGTCAGGGTCCCAGCCCAGAATCTCCTTGGTCGCGCGCACCTCGTCCTCGCCCAGCGGCGAGCCGTGGGCCTTGCTCGTCCCCCCCTTGTTGGGCGACGGGTAGCCGATGACCGACTTGACGCGGATCAGCGACGGACGCTCCTCCTCGCGCATGGCGGCGTCGATCGCCACCTCGAGCGCGCCGAGGTCGTTGGCGTCGTCGACGCTCTGCACGTGCCAGCGGTAGGCCTCGAAGCGCTTGGTCACGTCCTCGCTGGAGAAGCTCAGCGCGGTCGGCCCGTCGAGCGAGATGTCGTTGTCGTCATAGACGTAGACCACGCGGCCCAACCCGAGGTGACCGGCGAACGACGCGGCCTCGGCGGCGATACCCTCCATCAGGTCGCCGTCGGAGCAGATGCCGAAGATGCGATGGTCCTGGGCCTCGCGCCCGTAGCGCTCGCGCAGGAAGCGTTCGGCCAGCGCCATCCCGATCCCGTTGGCAAAGCCCTGGCCCAGCGGGCCGGTGGTGACCTCGACGCCGGGGGTGACGTGGATGCGGTCGCGCTCGGGGTGGCCGGGGGTCAGCGATCCCCACTGGCGAAAGCGCTTGAGCTCGTCCAGCGGCAGGTCATAGCCCGACAGGTGCAACACCGAGTACAGCAGCATCGAGCCGTGACCGGCGCTGAGCAGGAAGCGGTCGCGATCGGGCCACTGCGGGTCGCGCGGGCTGTGCTCCATGATCCGCTGGAAGAGCAGGTAGGCGACGGGGGCCATCGCCATCGGCAGGCCGGGATGGCCCGAGTTGGCGGCCTGGACGCCGTCCATGGACAGCGTTCGGATGGTGTCGATGCAGAGCTGATCGATGTCGCTGGAGAGCATGGCGCGTAGTATCACGAACCTCGATGGCCTACCC
>Ga0136612_10000557_pt1 | contig 13640 bp, 13 predicted proteins | sample AntDryUQ224A2306_2_FD_106644 | JGI IMG/M metagenome (GOLD analysis project Ga0136612, IMG submission 106644) | Polar desert sand microbial communities from Dry Valleys, Antarctica - metaG UQ224A (23.06) | ecosystem: Environmental > Terrestrial > Soil > Desert | place: Antarctica: Dry Valley... | reverse complement strand
GGGCATGGGTAGGGACATTCGGAACGGTCGCGCTTCCGGTGTACTTCGTCGCGTTCTCGCCGGCTGGAAGCTGGGTGAAGTTCTGGACTTTGTTCGGCGCGTCGAATCAGCTGCTGGCCGCGCTCACGCTGCTGGCCATCAGTGTCTGGCTCCACCAGCGTCGCAAGCGGCTGGCTTTCACGCTGGTGCCGATGATCTTCGTGCTGGTCACCACCCTGTACGCCCTGAGTCGTATGGCCATCGGCGGCTTCTCCGCGGCACAGAAAACCGGGGCGGGCGTGGACATGGTGAACAGCATTTCTTCGGTGGTGCTGATCGCGTTGGCTCTTTATCTGGTGGTCCGGGCAGTGGCCGCGGTCAGGGGCCGGCCGCGGGTGATGGAAGTGCCCGCGTGAAGCCTGAGATCGACTCACTGGCGGCTCTGGAAAAGTGGCTTCTGAAGCCGCAGCATGTTGCGTTTCAGGCGCTTGATCTGACGACGCATGAAGCGGCGCTGCTGCAACTCGATCTTCGCGGATGCATTTTCGTCGGGTGCAATCTGACGCCGGCTCTGGCCGCGCACGCAGCGTCGTTCGAGTGCCTGATCGTTCCGCGCTTCCACGGAATGCCGTTCAACGCTTTCCGCGCGGCGCTCTACACGCCGGAGGAGTTGTTCGCCGGATTCGATCCCGAACAGCCGGAGTCGTATTCGCGCACGCTCGATTCGGTTGTTTACCGATATTTCAAGGACCAGCAGGATCACAGCATCGAAGACGCGCTGGCGCGCCGCATTCACGATTTCTCCATCGTCGATGCGCTCGAGGATCAGATGGCTGCGTGGTCAGGCCGCGGCGTCGTCGCGATCATGGGCGGGCACTCCGCCGTCCGCGGTGATGATGCGTATGGTCAGATTGCGATGCTCACCCGACAGCTTGCGCGCGACGGGTTCTTTGTCGTAACCGGCGGTGGGCCGGGAATCATGGAGGCCGCAAACCTCGGCGTTTTCATGGCCGGGCATCCCGACGAGGCGCTCACTTCCGCCATCACGGAGCTGGCCACAGCGCCGAAGTACGACCATCCGCGATGGCTCTCGGCGGCGTTCCGAGTCAGGAGACTCTTTCCCTCGTCGGGCAGGTATCACAGCCTCGGTATACCGACCTGGTTCTATGGTCACGAGCTGCCGAACGCCTTCGCGACGAACATCGCCAAGTACTTCGAGAACAGCGTTCGGGAGGAGGGTCTCCTGGCCATGGCCTCACACGGGGTCGTCTTCGCGCAGGGCAACGCCGGCACGATCCAGGAGATCTTTCAGGACGCGTGTCAGAACTATTACAAAACGTACAACGACAGTTCCAGTCCGATGATCCTGTACGGCCGGCGGTACTGGACCGAGGACAAACAGGTCTACCCCCTGCTCATGACGCTGGCGGGGGAGAAGGGATTCAGCCACCTGGTCCTGGTTTCGGACTCCATCGAGGAGATCGCGGAGTTCGTCCGGAACCCGCCGCCGAGATGATAGGCTCCCCGCGGGCTCAGAAATTGAACTGAGGCGACTGGGGGGGACGACGATTGTTTCAGAGAGCGGAAAAGGCCGAAGGGCCTGCATTGGTCTTTGCCCGTAACTTCTTCAAAAACCCGAGAATGCTCGGGTCGCTCATCCCGAGCTCCCGGTTTCTCATCAAACAGCTCCTGCGGGACGTCAAGTGGTCCGATTCGAAAGTGATCGTGGAGTACGGCCCGGGCGTGGGCACGATCAGCGGTGAAATCCTGAAACGGATGAGGGCCGACGCGAAGCTGGTAGTCCTCGAGATCAACAAAGATTTCGTAAGGGTTCTCAAGCGGCAGTTCTCCGACCCTCGGCTCGAAGTGGTGGCCCGGTCAGCGGAGGACGTCCAATCGGTGCTCAGCGAGCTGGGCCTTGGCCAGGCCGACTGCATCTTCTCCGGCATCCCCTTCAGCATCATGAGCGACGAGGCGCGCCGGTCGGTGATCCGCAACACCCACGCTGCGCTGCGGGCCGGGGGATCATTCCTGGTCTATCAGTTCTCGGCGCGTTGCCGGGCCGATCTGGAAAAGATTTTCGGCCCGGTGCATCAGCAATTCGAGCCCCGCAACATACTGCCCGCGAGACTGTTCCACTGCGTTAAAAAGTAAGCTGATCTCCGGATTCTGCCCCTTTCCTCCATAATGGGTACGGGTTCCGGAGACTGCTGGGTTTAGACTCCCCGTGAACGTGGTTTGACGCAAAGCCGGTAACGGCACAAAATCCGCGAAAAACCGAAAGAGGACAACGATGGCGACTGCGAAGAAAAGTTCTGGAACCAAGGGTAAAGGGCTCCAAGCCGAGGTAACCCCGAGTGCCGACCTGGGCGAGATCATCGGCACCAAGCCGATCCCGCGCAGCGAAGTCACGAAAAAGGTGTGGGACTACATCAAGGCGAACGGTCTGCAGGATCAGACGAACAAGCGGATGATCAATGCAGACGACAAGCTCAAGAAGATCTTCGGCGGCAAGAAGCAGGTCTCGATGTTCGAGATGACCGCCCTGGTCAACAAACACCTCAAGGCGTAGACAGCTCAGAGCGAAGTGTTCAGAAAGGACGGCCCTCGGGTCGTCCTTTTTTTATCGGATCCCCGTGTCGATGTTGATGTCGACGCGGGTGACCTGGCTGGCGCGAACCTCCACCGTCTTCGGGACATCCCTCGTGGTGTCGGCTCCGGAACCGCGGAGATCGACCACGTAGGTCGCCGCGGCGAGGTCGATGAAGTAAAGGCCGGTCGAGTCGATGTCTACGGTGAACAGGATCCGGGAGCGATCGGCGTTAAAGACGAGCACCTTCCGTTCGCGATAGGCGGATGGAGGCGTGGGGCACTGCTGAGGCCCCGGGCAGTTCGGGCCGATCGTTACCGCACCTGAAAGACGTCCGCGTGGAATGTCCGGCTGGGGGTTGGTCGGGCTGTCGCAGGCGAACGCGAGCAGCAGGACCGGCAGGAACCGCCTCATCGCAACGCCTTCTCCACCAGGGCGATGTCGGGCTCGATCTCCACGATCGTACCTTCAGCGGAGCTCGAAATCGCCTCCGTATCTTTGAGGATGTGTCCTGTGAGCACGCAAACGACTTGCTCCCCTTCCTTCATCACTCCGGCAGCGCGCAACTTCCGCACCCCCGCCCATGTCGTGGCGGATGCCGGCTCGCAGCCGATTCCGGCTCGATCGATCTCACGTTTGGCCTGCATCAATTCCGCATCAGTGACCTCTTCGACCACTCCGTTGGTGAGGCGGATTGCTGCGACTGCGCGGTCATGACTGACCGGGTCGCCGATCCGGATTGCGCTGGCGACGGTGTCGGCAGTGATGCGATGACGCGTTTCGAAGGAACTCTGGAAGCTGCGGAAGAAGGGGTTTGCGCCGGCGGCCTGGATGGCGGCCAGTCGTGGCATCTTCTTGATCCACCCGGCATCGCGCGCCTCGCGCAGCGCCTTTCCGAACGCGCTGGTGTTCCCCAGATTTCCGGCGGGCAGGACGATCCAGTCGGGAGCCTCCCATCGCAGATCCTGCAGCAGCTCCCAGACGATGGTCTTCTGGCCTTCGATGCGGAACGGGTTGATGGAGTTGACGAGGTAGATTCCGAGCTGCTTCGACGCTTCGCGCACCAGCCGCATCGCAACGTCGAAGTCGCCGCGGACCTGCAGGCAGGTCGCGCCGTAGGCGAGCGTCTGGGCCAGCTTGCCGGTGGAAACCTTGCCGCTCGGGATGAAGACCACGGCCTTGAGGCCGGCCTGCGCCGCGTACGCGGCCAGCGATGCGCTGGTATTGCCGGTCGACGCGCAGGCGACGGCTTTTGCTCCGAGCAGCTTCGCCTGCGTGATGGCCACGGTCATCCCCCGGTCCTTGAAGGAGCCGGTGGGATTCTCGCCTTCATGCTTGAAGAGCACGCCCATGCGTGAATAGAGGCGTGTACCGCCTTCCGGATGAGTGACGATTTTCTCGAGTGGCACCTCGAGCACGGCCTCTCGAAACCGCCACACACCGCTGCTGTCCACGTCGGAGTGGCTGGTTCGGCGATCGTCGAATTCGTTCGGGCCTCCCCAGAGCTGATCGCGCTCGACTGCGAGAAGGCCGCTGCAATCGCATTCGTAACGGATCTCCATCGGGTCGTAGTTGCGGCTGCAAACGATGCAGCGAAGAGTCTGGCTCATCTCTGATGCGCTCCCTTGCGCCCGATCTGGGCCACCCGTACTTCGCAAGGAACATCGCGCATGGCCGCCTTCATGGCCTCAGCGCACTCGGGATCGAGGCTTCGGGTGATGGCGAAGATCGTGGGGCCGGAGCCGCTGATCGAGCAGCCGAGGGCCCCGCTGTGAAGCGCCGCGCGCTTGACCTCGCGGAAATTCGGAATGAGATTCGCGCGCAGGGGCTCCGCGTAGAGGTCATCGAGCGATCGGCGGAGCAAGGCTCCGTCTTCATTCGCGAAAGCCAGGACCATGGAGGCGGTATTGGCCATCTGCTGCACCCACGATGCTCGCGGCCACAGCTCCGGCAGGATGGAGCGGGCCTGTCTAGTCTCGATGCGCACCTTCGGCGTGAGCAGCACCAGCGCCCACGAGGACGGGACGTGCACCGCCAGGACATCGAGCGGATCGAGCGATCGGACCAGCGTCAATCCGCCGATGGCGCAAGGTGCGATGTTGTCCATATGCCGGCCCGCCACCGTCGACTCTGCCTCGAGGGCGGCGAAGATAATCTCTTCTGCCGACTGTACGGCCTTCGCAGCGAGTGCGGCGGCATACGCGCCGCCGACACTGCTGGCAGCGCTGCCTCCCAGACCGCCCGCGACCGGCAGACCCTTCCGGATCGTCACTACCGGGCGTTTATCGATGCGCGCCGCTCGCAGCCAGGCGGTCGCTGCGACAGACGCGACGTTCTTCGCAGGATCGAGAGGGATCAACTCGGCGTCGACTCCGGTCACCGAAGCAACGCGTGCCTCACCATCGGTGAGCTCCACGGTCACGACATCGCCGATTCCGTCGATGGCCAGACCCAGCACGTCGAAACCGGGTCCGACATTGCCGATGGAGCCGGGTGCAAAGACCGTGGCCGTACTCACTGCGGGCGCCGCCTCCGCTCCTGCATGGTGATGGCCACGACATCGTTCAGCACTCCAGCGGCGGTCACTTCAGCGCCCGCGCCCGGTCCGGTCACCACGAGCGGATTGGTCTTGTATCGCTTCGAATAAATGGCTACCTGATTGTCGGTGCCGCGCAGCCGGCCCATCGGGGAGCTTTCCGGAACGGCTTCCACACCGACGCGGATCGTGCGGCCTATTTTGGCGACGTACCGGAGAACCTTGCCGTTGCGACGAGCTTCCGCCACGCGTCGCGCGAAGCTCTCGTCGAGCGCGGCCAGGTTGGAGATGAAGGTGGCCGGATCTGCGTGATCGACGTCGGCGCCGAACAGCGGCTCGAGCGCGATGTCAGAGAGCTCCAGGCGGCGTCCGAGCGTTCGAGCCAGAATCAGCGCCTTGCGCGCCACATCGGTCCCGGAGAGGTCGTCGCGCGGATCGGGCTCGGTGTAGCCCATCTTCCAGGCCTGCTTCACCGCGTCGGAGAAAGCCGCTCCGTCTTCGAGTGCGGTCATGATGAAGCCGAGCGTGCCGGAGAAGCAGCCCAGGATCGTTTCCACTTTATCGCCCGCTTCCTGAAGCTTTCCGAGCGTATCGAGCACCGGCAGACCGGCGCCGGCGGTTGCTTCATATCGAATGAAGAGCCGGCGATCGCGAGCGGTCTGCATCAGCCGGTCGTATTCGATCTGCGATACAGCCAGCGGCTTCTTGTTCGCAAGCACGATGTGAAACCCCTGCTCGAGCGCTTCCTGCAAGAGCGGAGCGGTCTCCTCCGATGTAAGGTCGACGAGGATGGGGCGGTGCGAGGGCAGCAGCCACAATTCCTGCCGCATCATCGCCTGCAGCTGGTGCAGCGTCAGCGGCGAAGTGCGGTCAAAGAGCTTCGTGCCGGTCGCCTTCTGCCTGGCCAGTTTTCCCAGCGCGGAGGCAGAAAATCCTTTTTCATGGATCTTGATGCCGGAGCGATCGGCGAGTGCCGTGACCTTGATGTCGACTCCCAGTTCTTCGCGCAGATGACGGTCCTGAGCCACCAGCTGGCGAGCGAGCGCGCGGCCGATCTGTCCAAAACCCAGGAGCGTCACTTTCGACTCGCGGCCCGATGTATCGGCGAGCGGGCGGAGCTTGTCGAGCTGATACTCGTCGTGCAGCGCGAGCAGTGCGCGGCTGACGTCGGTCTCGCTGACCGCGATGGTGATGTTGAGTTCCGACGAGCCCTGCGCGATGGCCAGGATGTTCACGCGCTCGCCGCTCAGTGCGGAGAACGTGCGCGCGGCGATTCCCGGTTTGCCACGCATGCCCAGTCCCACCACCGCGACCAGCGCGACCTTCTTCTCGGCATGAATCCGGTCGATCAGCTTTAATTTTCTTTCGGCCTGAAAGGTCTCTTCGAGTGCTTTGATGGCGTGATCCGCCTCGGTTTCCGGCAGAACGAAACAGATACTCGATTCGCTCGACGCCTGGCTGATCATAGAAACTGAATGCCCGGCCTCGGCCAGCGCGCTGAAAGCCCGGCCGGCCACCCCGGGAACACCGATCATGCCGCTTCCCTCGATGGCGACGAGAGCCTGTCTGTGGATCGCGGTCAGCGCCTTGACGGGGTACTCGCCAGGTTTCACGTCGTCCGCGATCCGCGTACCGGCGTGCTCGTTGTGAAATGCGTTTCGGATGAACAGCGGGATCTTCCGATCGACGAGCGGGATCATCGTCCGCGGATGCAGCACCTTCGCGCCGTAGAACGCGAGCTCCGCTGCTTCGCGATAGTGGAGCTCCGCCAGCACTCGCGCTGACGGGACACTCTTCGGGTCGGCGGTCATCAGACCGTCGACCTCTTTGAAGAGCGTCACTGACCGGGCACCGAGGCTGCGCGCCAGGATGGCGGCGGAGAAATCGGTCCCGCCGCGGCCGAGCGTGACTACCTCTCCGTCCGTTCCGCGGCCCAGGTATCCGGGCATGACCGCGACCTGGCCGGCCGCAAAAAGTGGCTCAATGATCCTGCGGGCGGCTCGTTCGCATTTTGCAAAGTTCGGCCAGGTGCTGCCCAGCCGGCGCTCGGTAATGATGACGTCGATCGCGTCGACATACCTGCTGTCGATGCCTTCCTGATTGAGAAAGCGCGTGAAGATGGTGGCCAGAACCCGCTCGCCCCTCGCCACCAGCGCATCGTGCGCGCGGGGCGTCAACTCGCGCAGCACCGAAATGCTGTCGGCCATCGAGATCAGTTCGCGCGTCGCTCCGTTCACGACGGCCCGCAGTTCCTCCGCATCCCGTTTGGTGCGGATGACCTCCGCGATCAGGTCGGTGTGCTTGGCCTCGAATGCCGCCGCGGCCGGGAGATACGCTTCCTTCTGACCCCGCAGGGCGGCCTGCGCCACCTCGTGCAGCAGATCGGTCACGCCGTTCATCGCCGACACCACCACCGCCGCGGGCCGTCCCGATTTCCGGATGTTCCCCAGCGCGGAGCGGAGGGCCTTCCCGCTGCCCATGCCCACGCCGCCGAACTTCAGCACCTCCGGTTTTGCTTCCGTCACCGTTTCACTCCGCGGTAGAGGTAGGCGATGCCGAAGGTCAGGGTCGTGTAGTCGGCGGAGGCAAACGTGGCGCTCCGCTGCATCAGCGCGACGAAGTCGTCGCCGCACGGGAACTTCGAAGCGGAACGCTCCAGGTATTCATAGGCGTCGCGTTCCCCGGTGATCGCGCCGCCGAGTCGCGGAAGCACGTTCCGGCGGTACCAGTCGTACAGAAAGCGGAAAGCCCGGCTCCGCGGCTGGCCGAACTCGAGCACCATCACCCGCCCACCCGGTTTGACGACGCGCGCCATCTCCGCCAGTCCGCGCTGCGGATCGCCCACGTTACGGATGCCGAACGAGATGCTGGCGATATCGAATGAAGCGTCGGGGTAGGGAAGTGCGGTCACGTCCGCGGTCTCGAAATGAACATCGGAGGTCTTGCGCCGGGCCACGTCGAGCATCTCCGGAACGAAATCTGTTCCGATCACCTTGCCCTTCCCGCCGACGACCTTCCTGAACGCGACTGCCAGGTCACCGGTTCCGGTCGCGCAATCGAGCACCTGATCGCCCTCCTCGGCACCTGAGCGGCGAACCGTCAGCGTCCTCCATCGGTGGTGAATGCCGGCGGACAGGATGTCGTTGGCGCGATCGTAACGTCCCGCGATCGAGCGGAACATCTGCTGGATCCGCTGCGGCTCGGGGCCGCGCACCGGTGGCGTCGCTCGTTGTTCATCCGTCATCAGCGAAGCGATCTTAACTGTTAACCGTTCTGACGCTCACGACCAAGCATCTACAATTGATTCGATGCACGCCGACTTTGCCTTCATTCAGACTGCGCCGGGCAGGCTGTTCGTCGGATGGGGCCCGTTCGAGCAGCTGCCGTTTCGACGCCCGGGACGTCCGGCGTTCTTCATTACCGATTTCTTCCTCGATGAAGCCCGGCCCTGGTGGCATCCTGCGGTGTGGGAAGAGCTGAGTGTCGACGAGCTTTCCGGCTCGTTTGAGATCTCTACGATCGACGTCGAATGGGATCCGCTGGCCTCTGAAGTGTTCGAAGAGCTTTTCGAAGCGGCGCGCCAGGGGTTCGATCGGAACGAGTTCAAGAAGATCGTGCCGGCGGTATTCGAAACGGGGAGATTCCGAGGTGGGGCGTCGCCCTGGCAGCATTTCATTTCGCGCCTGGCCACGTTGCCTCCCGGTGTGTGGGCTTACGGGCTGTCGCACGGGGAGCACGGGATCGCAGGCGCGACTCCGGAAGTTCTCTTCCAGACCCATGGCCGAGGCTATTCGACCATGGCCCTCGCCGGCACACGAACACTGGTCCGCGCCGAGGAGTTGCTGCGCGAGCCGAAGGAGCTTCGGGAGCACCGGTTCGTCGTGGACGATATCTCCCGCCGGCTGTCTCCGTTCGGCAATGTGGAGATCGGTGCGCTCGGTCTGATGCGGCTACCGGGAATCTCGCATCTGATTACACCGATCTTCTTCATGGAAAGCGGCGACGAGCGGATGAGTTTCAGCGATATGGTGCGCAGACTTCATCCCACGGCGGCCCTGGGCGTATCACCCCGCACGGAAGCCGGCGAGCGCTGGTTGCGTGAAGCGGACCGGCTGGTCGGCCGCCGGCGCTTCGGCGCTCCTTTCGGCTTGGAGCGTGACGACCGGTTTGCTCTCGCGCTCGTCGGAATCCGCAACGTGGAGTGGGAAGGGCAGGCGTTGCGCATCGGGTCGGGCGCAGGGCTGCTGCCCGAGAGCGACAGCACACACGAAGCCGACGAGCTCCGGCAGAAACGGGAGCAGGTCAAGGCTCTTTTCGGACTCCGAGACGCGGTCGAAGCGTGGACATGAGCAACATCGGCCGGGCGCGCGCGCTGATCCGGCAGCTCGGCGCCGCGGGGACGAAGGTGTTCTGCGTCTGCGCCGGATCACGCAATAGCCCGCTCCTCGCCGTTCTCGGCGCCAGCGATCTTCATCTCTACTCATTCTTTGACGAGCGGAGCGCCGCGTTCTTTGCTCTGGGACGAATCAAGAGGGATGGGATACCGGTGGCTGTAATCACGACATCAGGCACCGCCGTCGCCGAGCTCCTGCCTGCGACGATCGAGGCGCATTACTCGTCCCTTCCGCTCGTGCTGGTCACCGCGGACCGGCCGGCACGCTTCCGCGGCAGTGGCGCACCGCAGTGCATCGAGCAGGAAGGGATTTTCGGGCCGTACGCAGAGACTGCAGTCGATTCGTGGACTCGCTGTGCACCGCTGCACATCAATATCGAATTTGATGAGCCGCTGATCGATGAGGAACCGGGAACTCTACGGTTGCCAGAATCCGCTCCGCTCATGGAGGACAGGCACTCCTGCCTGTCCACTTCCGGCGCGGACAGGCAGGAGTGCCTGTCCTCCATGGAGCGCCCTCTGGTCATTCTCGGTCAGTTGGCGACGGAGGATCGCGATCGGGTCGCTGAGTGGACGTCCAGACTCGGCGCTCCGATCTACGCCGAGGCTCTCTCCGGGCTGCGGGAGGATCCGCGCATCGCTCCGCTCGCAATCCGGGCCGGCGAAAGGATGATCGCCCGCGGCGGATTCGACGGCGTGATTCGAATCGGCGGCGTCCCGACACTCCGTTTCTGGCGCGACCTCGAGCACTCGCAGCGCGAGCTTCCGGTCGTCTCCTTCTCCAGCTCGCAGTTCGTGGGTCTGACGCGCGGCGAGATTCATCCGATCGATCACTTACCGGTGATGCCGCGTCGCGAGCGCGTCGATGATTTCCTTGCGCTCGATGCGGAGAAAGCAACTGCGATCGGAGCACTCCTCGATGAAGAGCCCCACTCCGAACCGGCGTTGTTCCGGCGAATCTCGCTCGAGATTGGCGTTGGAGCGCGTGTCTACCTTGGAAACAGTCTTCCGATCCGCGAGTGGGATCTATTTGCGTCCTGGCTGCCGCGACAGTGGTCCATGGAAGGCAACCGGGGAGCGAACGGGATCGATGGACAGCTCTCCACGTTCCTGGGATGGTGCGCGGCCGGCGCCGAAAACGTGGCCATCGTCGGCGATCTGACCGCGATGTACGACCTGAACGCGCCGTGGGTCGTCCCGCAGCTCGCCGAGGACATCCGGTTTCGGATCATCGCAGTGAACAACGGAGGGGGAAAGATTTTTTCGCGTGTCGGATCACTTAGTGCGATGAGTCCGGAAGTGCGAAGCCGGATCGTCGAGAACAGTCACGATGTCTCACTCGAGCACTGGGCTGCGATGTGGCGCCTGCCGTACAACGAGCCGGATGCTGAGCGCGGCGTGATCGAGTTGCGCCCCGACGCAGGAGCGACGAAACGCTTCTGGGGACGATACGATTCACTCTGGTGAAAATCACAGCCATTCACGGGTTCCTGGGCCTGCCCGCCGACTGGACCTTTCTGGCCCCGCACTTCGAGGTTGAAACGCCGGATCCCGGTTCGATACCCGGCAGAGGAGACATTCTTCTCGGTTACTCGATGGGGGGGCGTCTGGCACTCCACGCACTGCTCAACGGCGCAATCTATCGGCGGGTAGTGATCGTCTCCTCCGGGCTCGGGGTGGAAGGCGAGGACGCGCGTCGGGCGCGCCGCGAGGCGGACGAGGACTGGGCTCGGATGTTCGAATCCGCTCCGTGGGACGAGGCGGTGTCCCGTTGGAACGGGCAGCCGGTATTGCGCGATAGTCACGATCTCGCTCGAAACGAAACTGATTTCGCGAGGTATGAGCTGGTGCGGCAGCTGCGCGAGTGGTCGCCCGCTGTCCTGCCTCCGATCGCGAGCCGGCTGCACGAGATCGAGATCCCGATACTCTGGATTGCCGGCGAGCGCGATCAGAAGTATGTCGAGGAAGGTCGTCGCGCGGTCAGTCTGCTCCCCGACGCCGAGCTCTGGATCTGCCCCGCGGCCGGGCACCGCGTCCCCTGGGATCAACCCGGGCTTTTTGCAGCTCGATTGCAGGCGTTATAGTCCCGCTCATGGCTGAGCGCTGGACATCCCTGCAGAAATTCAAAGACATCCGTTACGAGCGTACGAAGGATGGGATCGCGAAGATCACCATCAACCGCCCCGAAGTGCGGAACGCTTTCAGGCCGCAGACAGTGGAGGAGATGAAGAAGGCCTTCGATCTGGCCAGGGACGACGGCGAGATCGGGGTGGTCATTCTGACCGGCGAAGGGCCCGACGCATTCTGTTCCGGAGGCGATCAGAAGGTTCGCGGTAAGGCCGGTTACGTCGATTCCAAAGGGATTCCGCGGCTGAACATTCTCGATGTGCAGAAGCAGATCCGCAGCATGCCCAAGCCGGTGGTGGCCATGGTGGCAGGTTATGCGATAGGTGGCGGACATGTGCTGCACGTCGTGTGCGACCTGACCATCGCCGCGGACAACGCGCGCTTCGGACAGACCGGACCTCGCGTCGGTTCCTTTGACGCCGGCCTCGGCGCGTCCTATTTGGCGCGCATCGTCGGCCAGAAGAAGGCGCGGGAAATCTGGTACCTCTGCCGTCAGTACGACGCTAAGCAGGCTCTGGAAATGGGCCTCGTCAACACAGTGGTGCCTCTGAAGCAACTGGAGAAGGAAACGCTGAAGTGGTGCAGGGAGATGCTCGAGCTCTCACCGATGGCATTGCGCTTCGTCAAGACCGCTCTGAATGCCGACTGCGACGGTCAGATCGGCCTGCTGGATTTCGGCGGTAATGCCACGCTCCTTTATTACCTTTCCGAGGAGGCGCAGGAGGGGCGTAACGCCTACGTCGATAAGCGGAAGCCTGACTTCAAGAAGTTCCCGCGATACCCGTGAATCTGCGGGCGTGGGTGATTGCCTCGCGGCCGAAAACGCTCTCTGCCGCGGTTGCGCCGGTGATCGTCGGCACTGCGCTGGCGCATCGCCACACGGGACAGGTTGCCTGGCTGTATGCGGCTCTTGCGTTGATGGGAGCGATCCTGATCCAGATCGCGACGAACTTCATCAACGACGCAATCGACTTCAGGAAGGGGGCGGATACAGCCGAACGCCTGGGGCCGACGCGCGTCACCCAGGCCGGGTTACTCGACGCCGGCGCCGTGATGCGCGGAGCTTACGTCTGCCTGTTTCTGGCGGCCCTGTGCGGAATCCCGCTGGTTCTGAGAGGGGGATGGCCGTTGCTCGCCATCGGGCTGTCGTCCATGGCAGCCGCCTACCTCTACACCGGCGGCCCGTGGCCACTCGCGTACCACGGCCTGGGCGAACTGTTCGTGCTGTTGTTCTTCGGCGTGGTCGCCGTTGGCGGTACATTCTTCGTGCTGACCCTGGAGTATGGGCGGGATGTGCTCGTGACCGGAGTGGCCATCGGATCGCTGGCGGTCGTGATTTTGGCCATCAACAACCTTCGCGACCTTCCCGGAGATCGCACGGTCAACAAACGGACGATCGCCGTACGTATAGGGGAGGGAGGAGCCCGCGGAGAAGTCGTTCTCTTCACTGTCCTCCCGTTCGCGCTTACTGCATGGCTGGGGATCGTCGGTCCCCTGCTCGTGCTTCCGCTCGCGATCGTGCTGGTTATTCGCGTCTATCGGAGCGGCGGCGCGCAACTCAACCGTTGCCTTGCGCTGGCCGGAGCTCTCCAGTGGGCGTTCGCGGTCGCGTTTGTTCTCGATGTTCTTATGCGTAAGGAACCATGAACATCGACTGGCAAAGCAGCGAGAGTCATCTCCTCATCAATCCGCGAATGCCGGATGGAGAGCGGGGCAGGCTTGAATCGATGCTGGGGGAGTTGCCCGCACTCCCGGGGCACGTGTGGATTGCGACGTCCGGAACCAGCGGGAGTCTCAAGCTGGCCGCTCTCTCCAAAGAGGCGCTGCTGTCTTCCGCCGAGGCAGTGAACCAGCACCTGGGCGCCGCCGCGTCGGATGTCTGGGTCTCCGTGCTGCCGCCCTTTCATGTGGGTGGGCTGGGCATCGAGGCGAGGGCCGCGCTCAGTGGTTCGAAAGTCATCAGGTTTGATTGGGACCCGGTGCGGTTCGCATCAGAGGACTACACACTGTCAGCT
>Ga0136612_10000556_pt1 | contig 13643 bp, 10 predicted proteins | sample AntDryUQ224A2306_2_FD_106644 | JGI IMG/M metagenome (GOLD analysis project Ga0136612, IMG submission 106644) | Polar desert sand microbial communities from Dry Valleys, Antarctica - metaG UQ224A (23.06) | ecosystem: Environmental > Terrestrial > Soil > Desert | place: Antarctica: Dry Valley... | reverse complement strand
TGGCCCGCGCCGACCCCACGGCCGCAGTGATCGCCTCTTCGGACAGCGACTTTGCTCAGGAGCTTCAGCGGGTGCTCTCCTGCGGAACCTTCCGGCTCTATCACTCCAGCGATGTTGCCGGCGTGGAGATCGGCGGCTCACTCAAGAACGTCATCGCCATCGCATCCGGAGTGATCGAAGGTCTCGGTCTCGGATCGAACACCAACGCCGCTCTCATCACGCGCGGTCTGCACGAGATCTCACGCCTCGGCGTGGCCCTCGGCGGCCGTCCGGAAACCTTCGCCGGTCTGGCCGGCATGGGTGATCTGGTGCTCACCTGCACCGGTGCGCTGTCGAGAAATCGCAGCGTCGGCGTGGCCCTCGGGAAAGGGAAGAAGTTGAGCGAGATCCTGGACGACCGCAAGTTTGTGGCCGAGGGTGTGAAAACGTCTTTGTCAGCGAAAGAGCTCGCAGCCCGTCATTCCATCGAGATGCCGATCACGGCGGAGATGTACCGGGTTCTTTACGAGAACGAGTCCCCCGCTGCAGCCATCCAGCGGCTGATGTCCCGCTCGCTGAAAGCCGAGTCCACGCGATGATCAGCGCCGGTACCGCGTAGCAAAGCAGGTACACAGGCAGCGTTGCTGCGTCTGCGTAGAGCAGGTAGGAGAACGGAGCGAAGAGTGCGAGCCATGTCAGGCCGCTCCGCGCCTCGAGCGCAATCGGCACCGCCACGATCCAGTACCAGGGGTGAATCACCGGCGAGAGCAGGAGCAGCGCGCCGATCGACCACGCTGCATTCCGGCGCGCCTTCCAGATTGCCACGGCGGCGCATGCTGCGAGCAAAGCACGCGCGAGGAAGTCGTCGTAAAGGTGACGGTAGATGAATGGTGACCACGACTCGAGCCCCATCGGATCCTTCATCGACGTCCAGAGGCTTTTGAGCAGGGACGCATCGACCAGCGCGAAGGCGGCGTCATATGCGGGTGAATTGAAAACCCAGCGATAAGCAAAGTCCCGGAAGCCGGGCATCAGCGGTCCGCTCATCAGGAACGGAACCGCGGGTACGAAGAGAACCAGAGCTGCGATCGCAAGGAACCGCGCACGGCCCCGATTTCCCAGGCATCGATCGGCGAGCACGAGCGCAGGGAGTGCGGCGATCGGCGAGATTTTCAGACCGGCCGCGAGCGCAACGGCCCCTGCCGATCTTCGTCTCACCGCAACGAGAAGCAGCAGTGCAGCCACGGTTTCGATGTGACCGCTCCAGGCACCCTCGAAGATCGCCGGCGGAAAGATCGCGTACGAGAGAGCTGCCGGCATCGAGGATCGCAGGAGAACGATCGTGACCACATCGCACGCCAGAATCAGAACTTTCCATAGCTGGAGATCGTGAACAACAGCGAACAGGAGCTGCGCGTGGGGCGGGTAGATGGTGCGGATTTCGGGATGGTTGATCTTTTCGTGTCCTGGCGACTCGGCAGGCGCGCGCAGATAGGGGTTGGCCCCTGAGGCCAGCACGCGTCCGTCCCACATGTAACGGTAGACATCGTTGGAGAGCCGTGGTTCCGCGAAAAGGATCAGCAATCTCAGCACGATTGCGATCCCGAGGACGATCGGGAACGTCAGGGTGGCGCGGCGTGTCACGAGCCACGCAGCGGCCGCTACGGCATAAACCGACATGAAGCCGATGAAACCGAAACGCGCCGTGACGGATGGCGCGGCCACCACGGAAGCAGCGAGTAGAATCAGCGCCGCAACATGCCCGGCATTGAAAGCGTTGTGCTCACGCTCTACTACTCCACGCTGGCTGCCCTGGCGGTCTTCAGCGTTCACCGGCTCCATCTTGTCAGATTGCGACGGAGCACCAGGCCGCTGGCGCTACCCCCCGCGCCTGATCGCTGGCCTTCGGTGACCATCCAGCTTCCACTCTTCAACGAACCGAATGTCGCAGCGCGCCTGATCGACGCCAGCGCGGCCATCTGCTATCCGGGAGCTCTCCAGATTCAGGTTCTCGATGACTCCACCGACGACACAGTGGGGATCGTCGCTGGACGTGTGACCGAGCTTCGTCAGCAGGGTGTGGCCATCGAACATCTCCACCGCGACAGCCGCGACGGATACAAAGCAGGAGCGCTCGCGCACGGAGTGAAGCTGAGCCGCAGCGAGCTGTTTGCAGTTTTCGATGCCGATTTCCTCCCCGGGCCGGACATCCTTCTGGCCACGGTCCCGTTCTTCAGCGATCCAGCTGTCGGGATGGTGCAGACACGATGGGAGCACCTCAATCGCGAAGACTCGATGCTGACCCGGGTGCAGGCGATTTTTCTGGACGCGCACTTTGCCGTGGAGTCGGCAGCGCGCAATTTCGGCGGCTGCTTCTTCAACTTCAATGGCACAGCAGGGATCTGGCGGCGGGAAGCGATCGAGGAGGCCGGCGGGTGGTCGGCCTCGACGTTGACCGAGGATCTCGACCTTTCGTATCGGGCCCAGCTCGCCGGCTGGAAGTTTGTTTTCGTTCCGGGCGTCGCTGTTCCGGGTGAGCTTCCCGCGGTGCTGAGCGGATTTCAGGAGCAGCAGCACCGGTGGGCCAAGGGTTCCATCCAGACCGCGCGCAAGGTCCTTCCTTCCATCCTGCGCAGCGCGCAGCCTCTGCGGGTCAAAGCGGAGGCGCTCTTTCATCTCACGAACAACTCCGCCTACGTGCTGAGCGTTCTGCTGGCCGTGCTGATCGTGCCGGCGCTGATGATCCGGCATCGTGACGGCTTCTCGCCGCTCTTGCTGATCGATGCCGCGTTCTTCGTCGTGTCGTCGGGGTCGGTCCTTTTTTTCTACGTGGAAGGACAACGGCAGGTGGGACGGACGGTGCGGATTCGCGATCTGGCGGCGGTGATGCCGGTCGGGATCGGGATGGCGGTGCGGAACGCGAACGCGGTCATTGCCGGTCTCGTGCAGAACGGCGGCGTCTTTTCGCGTACCCCCAAGCGGGGAGATGCGCCGCGACACCGGACGGAGATGCGTGCGCGGATGCCCTGGGCGGAAACCGGCCTGCTGGTGTATCTCGCGGTGGCCGTCGGGGCTTTCGTGGCCGATGGTTACTGGACCGGCCTGCCGTTTCTGGGGCTGCTGATGACAGGCTACGGGTGGATTGCGAAGGAGGCGTGGCGCGAGTTCAGGGCTTTTTCGGAGCGGGAGGCGCTGTAACTGTGCCGGCGCTCAGATCGTGTTCGACCCGGCTCGGGTCGCCGTCGTCATAGCCGCCTTCGTACTCCTCAGCCGCCGCGCCGAGCTTCTGAACCGCAACCTTCGTCGAGGCGGCTTTCTTCTGATCGTCGGCTGCCTTGGTTGCAGCCGCCGCTTTCTCGCTGGCTCTCTGCTCGTTATGGAGGACGTCAGGGCCCGGACGCGGGACCGCGACCTGGGGAGGGGTGACGTTATTGGTCGAGGTGATGTGGCCGCCTGTGGCTTTCCTGACGGACGCGTCCGTGATCACCGGGGTCTTGCTGGCTTTCCTGTTGGTCCGTTTGGCGGCAGCGACGAGCGGATTGACGGTCGTACCCGACGGGTTCTTCGGTTTCACCTCAGAGGCCAGCAGGGGGAGGGCAAGGAGACCGACCGCGGCAATTGTCATCAAGCGTTTCATGATTGGTGACTCCTGCTGGTTTAATGCACCCCGTGGCCCCGACAATTTCCCCACCGCCCCGAATCTTGCACCGGCCGAGTTTGAATGTCTCCTGAAGCGCTCCTGGAGCGGTTTGGCTATTTGGCGGTTTTCGTCGGGTCGTTTCTCGAGGGCGAGGCGATCCTGATCATCGCCGGTTTCTTCGCCGAGCGAGGCCACATGGACATTTTCATCGTGGGCCTCGTTGGCTTCCTGGGTGCCTATCTGGGCCATCTTTTCTGGTTCTGGCTGGGGCGGGTCCATGGTGTGAAGTTGTTGGACCGGTTCCCGAAGCTGAAGAAGCACTTCGGCTCCGGAATCCGGATGTTCGAGCGCTATGGGGCGGCCGCCATCATCGTGACCCAGTGGTTGTACGGGTTGCGGATCACCTGCGCGGTGATCGTCGGCATCTCGAATATCTCGGTGGTGAAGTTCCTGATCTACGAAGCGATCAGCTGTGCGATCTGGGCAGTGGTCATCGCCGCCGCCGGCTATTACTTCGGCGCTGCCGTGCAGACTCTTCTCGGCAGGTACGAGCACGCCGAAAAGTGGGGCCTGGTCATCCTCATCGTCATCGGAGTGGCGGTCTGGCTGTACCACCGCAAGAAGGAAAAGACCGCCGACCCGACGCCGCAGGTGTGAGGGTAAAACGGCGTCCATGGAGGACAGGCACTCCTGCCTGTCCCGCCTTTGGAGTGCGGTGGCTCTGCCACCGCTTGGCATTGCGGTGAAGGCACGGACAGGCAGGAGTGCCTGTCCTCCATCGCTGCCGTTCACCCCTCGTACGCTTTGTGTTCCAGCTCCGCCTGAGCGGCGGCCAGGCGGGCAACCGGCACGCGGTATGGGGAGCATGAGACGTAGTTCAGGCCTACCGAGCGAAAGAAGCGGATCGATTCCGGGTCGCCGCCGTGCTCGCCGCAGACGCCGACTTTGAGCTTCGGGTTCCCGGCACGTCCGCGCTCTGTTCCGAGACGTACCAGATGGCCGACCCCTTCCTGGTCAATCGACTCGAAGGGATCCTTCGGGAGGATTTTCTTGTCGACGTACTCCGGGAGGAATGACCCGGAGTCATCGCGCGAGTAGCCGAACGTCATCTGCGTGAGGTCATTCGTCCCGAAGGAGAAGAATTCAGCGTTCGCGGCAAGCTTCTCGGCAATCAGGGCGGCGCGCGGGATCTCGATCATGGTGCCGACCACCACCTGCATGTCGACGCCGCGCTCCTCAATCACTTCGGCGGCTACGCGTCGCACCATCTCGCTCGTGATCTGCAGCTCCTTCAACGTTCCGACGAGCGGGATCATGACCTCGGGCTGGGCATCGATGCCCTGCTTTTTGACCTCGCATGCGGCCTGGTAGATAGCCCTGACCTGCATCTCATAGATTTCAGGAAAGGTGATTCCGAGACGGCAACCGCGATGCCCGAGCATCGGGTTGGTCTCGTGGAGCTGGGCCACCTTGGCCCGCAGCTCAACGAATCCCCAGCTCATGTCGCGCGCCAGCGAGGAGATCTGAGACTCGTTCTGCGGGAGGAACTCATGCAGCGGCGGATCGAGAAGACGGACCGTCACCGGCAATCCATCCAGCTCGCGGAAGATGCCTTCGAAATCGGCCTGCTGGAACGGCAGAAGCTCTTCGAGAGCCTTGCGACGTCCCTTCTCGTTGCGCGCCAGGATCATCTCCCGCACCCGGAGAATCCGCTCCTCGTTGAAGAACATGTGCTCGGTCCGGCAAAGGCCGATTCCGGCCGCTCCGAACAGGCGCGCCACGCGGGCATCCTCCGGAGTGTCGGCGTTCGTCCGGACGCCCATGGTGCGAATCGCATCCGCCCATTTCAGGAGACGATCGAAGTTCCTGTAGATCTCGGAGTCCTCCGGTTTCATCGATCCTTCCAGCAGGACCTGCTGGACTTCGGACGGGCGCGTCGGCAACTGGCCGTTCAGGATCTCGCCCGTAGAGCCGTCGATGGAGACCCAGTCCCCTTCCTCGAGCGGTTCGTGACCCTCGGCCTTCAACTCGCCCCGCGAGTAGTCCACGCGCAGCGATCCCGCTCCGACCACGCATGGCCGCCCCATCCCACGGGCCACGACGGCCGCGTGCGAGGTCAGACCGCCGCGCGTCGTGAGGATTCCCGCGGCGCTGTGCATACCGGCGATGTCTTCGGGTGACGTCTCGATGCGTACCAGAATGACCGGCCCGCTCCGAGCCATGTCGACCGCGTGCTCGGCGTTGAATGCGATGCGCCCGGTGGCCGCGCCCGGGCCTGCCGGAAGCCCGCGACCGAGCTGCCGGCCGCCGCTCAGAGCTTCCGCTTTTGCTTTCGCCTCGAACACTGGGGCCAGCAGCTGTACGATCTGATTCGCCTCGACGCGCTCGACCGCCTCCTGCTCAGCGATCAGCTTCTCCTCCACCATGTCGCAGGCGATCTTCACCGCGGCGAACCCGGTCCGTTTTCCCGTGCGCGTCTGCAGGAGATACAGCTTCCCCGACTGGATCGTGAACTCGATGTCCTGCATGTCGCGGTAATGCGACTCGAGCTTCCTGTACACATCCTGCAACTGCGCGAAGACGGCCGGCATCGTCTCTTCGAGTGATTTCTCGTCGCCGGTGACCTGAGCCTTCGTGATCGGCAGGGGCGTTCGGATTCCCGCCACGACGTCCTCACCCTGGGCGTTTGCGAGGTACTCGCCGTAGAAGCGTTTTGCGCCCGTCGACGGGTCGCGCGTGAAGGCCACGCCGGTGGCGCAATCGTCACCCATGTTCCCGAAGACCATCGACTGGACGTTCACCGCTGTGCCCCAGTCGTCGGGAATGCCGTTCAGCTTCCGGTAGGTGATGGCGCGCTGGTTGTTCCACGAATTGAAGACCGCGCCGACCGCTCCCCAGAGCTGCTCGCGCACATCCTGCGGAAATGCTTTACCGTTTTTATTAACGATATTCTTATATGTTTCTACGAGCTCCCGCAAACTTTCCGCGGGGATCTCGGCGTCGGTTCGGACGCCGGCGCGGTCGCGCAGCGCGAACAGCTCGTGCTCGAAATGTTCTTTGTCGATCTCCAGTACCACTCCCGAGTACATCTGGATGAAGCGGCGGTAGGAGTCCAGAGCAAAACGCTCATCGCCGGAAGACCTGGCCAGACCCTGGACTGTCTGGTCATTCAGTCCGAGGTTGAGAATCGTGTCCATCATGCCCGGCATCGAGGCCCGGGCGCCGGAACGGACGGAGACCAGAAGTGGCTTCCCGGAGTCGCCAAACTTTCTATCCACCGACCGTTCCACGGTAGTGAGGTTTTCGAGGACCTGCTTCTGCAGCTCGGGCGGATACGTGCGTCCCTGCGCGTAAAAGTACGTGCAGACTGCAGTCGAAATGGTGAAACCCGGGGGCACCGGCACGCCGATGTTGGTCATCTCGGCGAGGCCTGCACCCTTGCCGCCGAGGACGTCCTTCATCTTCGCGTTCCCCTCGGCGCGCCCGTCACCGAAGTAATAGACGTATCTGTCCATTGCGCGGCGGATTATGCTTCAAAAGGAGGAGCGAGCTGGCTCGGGGATCTCGATCTCGATGGCAGAGTTCATGACCCGCATCGACTCCGTGATCATGTTCATCGCAGGACGATCGGCTCCCAGCACTTCGAAATCGATTGTCGCCGCGTCGATGCCGCTTCCGGTCAGGATCGCGCGCAGACGATCCATGCGCTCTCCGGCGCGCTTTCGATTCAGTTCCGGAGTCGCTTCCCGGAACTCCCTCGCGATGAGTTTCATCCGCTGCCCGCGCAGCGCACGAAGGACGGCGGAGATGGTCGCGACGGCGCGTTCGCTCTTCTCCTCGTCGATGGCGTATAGCGGATAACGCCCGGATTGGCGCAGCCAGTTACGGGCCACGCCGTCAGGCATGGGAACTCGCGGCGCAGAGCATGGCGTCCGGTCGCCGAACCAGCTGTCGCCGATTGCATGGGCGCTGGCCAGCTCGAACCACTTGATGCCGGTGAGGTTCTGACCATCCGGCGAAATCGTGACCATCGCGATCCCCCAGGCCGGCTCGCGCGACCAGGCGAAGCGGTACACGAGACCTTCACGACCGCCTTCGATCCGGATCGGATCGGTTGTGCCGATCGTTCCCCACACGTGACCGTCTTGCTCCGCGAATGCCGCCGGCAGGCCGTTCACGGTCCAGCAACCAGCCAGCGGTTGAAGCGATGGCCTGGATGTGAACTCTCCGCGGGCGTGCAGCGAAGAGATGGCCGAGAAGACCGTCCCTCCCTGCAGCGTGGTCAGGCGCACCACCTGCGCCACGGTCGGAGGGATGTCGAAGAGCTGATCGTCATCTTTTCTCTCGAAGGTGTGGATGGCGGCCGTGGAGAAGTTCCGCCCGTCGGCGGAGGTCTCGAACCTGATCTGCGGGGTCCAGATGTGCGCTAATCGGGTCAGGCGCGCGCCGAGCTTGACGATTTTTGCCGGAGCGGGCAGCGCGAACGTCAGGGTCTGGATCTGGTCTTTTTCCGGGGAGGTCCAGAGTGTTGCCGGATCACCGTCTATGACGAGGATTGCAGAGTGGTCGAGAGTCAGCTCTGCCGTTCGGGAGATGACCGAGGCGCCGTGCGCGATGTTGAATAGATTGGTACGTTCCGCCGCATCGGAGAGGACAACGTGCACCGGCGCTCCGGGAGGGGGCGGAGCGGGAGCCGGCTCGGTGCACGAGACCGTGAAAAGGAGCGCGGCCAGAGTGCTGACTTTTTTCACGGGCGATAGTCGCTGCGGGCCACTACGATCTTCGTAACGTCAGCGATGGGCGTCACGGCTCCTCCGACCTTGCGGAGAAGCGCGATCCGGTTCCGTCGGATCGCCTCGTCCTCCACCATGACCATGACGTCCTTGAAGAATGCTTCCAGTTCCGGCGCCATCGCTGCGAAGGACTCGAGTGCGGCGCGATACTGGCGTCCCGCCGTCAGCTCCCTGATCTGCGTGGTGACGAGGTCGGTGAGGTCATTGAGTCGTTTCTCGGCCGGATCCGCAAGGCGGGCGGGTTCAACGCTGTACGGCTCGTGCCCGGCGGTGATGTTGGCGATCCGTTTCGCGGAGTCGAGCACAGAAAGGAAGTTTGCTTCGTTGCGCATCGCTTTGAGCGCGGCGGTCCGATCGACCAGGTCAGTCAGGGAGGAAGCCCATCCCGATTCCATGGCGGCCGCGATCTCGTCGTAGTCGAACCCCCACGCCGAAGTCTCGAGAATGGTTCGAACTCGCTCCGCTAAGAACGCCAGAAGATCCTCACGGAGATTCGAAGGGCCGCTGCCGCTGAGGCCGTGAGCAGACATGCCCAGATCGACCAGCGTCTCGAGTCCGATCGCAATCTGCCGCTTGTCTCGATTCAACAGAATCTGCACGACACCCTGCGCCGCGCGCCGCAGCGCAAAGGGGTCTTTCGATCCGGTCGGTCTGGCGCCTACGCTGAAGAACCCGACCAGCGTGTCGATCCGATCTGCCAGGGAAACCACCGCGCCGGAGAGGGTTCGGGGCAGCGCGTCGTCGGCACCAACCGGCTGGTAGTGATCGTAGATGGCCTGCCAGACATCAGCGGGCAGCCCCTCTTCGCGAGCGTAGATCCCGCCCACTTTCCCCTGCAGGTCGGTGAACTCCTTGACCATCTCGGTCACGAGATCCGCTTTCGAAAGCATCGCTGCAGTGATGATGTGAGCGTCATCGATCTTCAGCTGAGCGCTGATGGCCCGGGCGATCGCGGTGATCCGTTCGGTCTTGAGCTGGTAGTTTCCGAGTTTCTCCTGAAACTGGAGATGAGAGAGCGACTGCACCCGCTCTTCCAGCCGCTTCCGCCGGTCTGTCTCGTAGAAAAATTTGGCATCGGCGAAGCGGGCATTCGTCACGAATGAATTGCCGTATGCAGCGTTCCCTTCAGGATCACCGTCGTTGTCCAGCACCGCCAGGAAGTAGTTCGTCAGCTTTCCGGCGTCGTCGCGAATCGGGAGTTGCTTCTGATGGACGCGCATCACTGTCACGAGCACCTCTTCGGGAAGGACCAGGAACTCCGGCCTGAACTCCGCCAGCACCAGGCCGGGATACTCGGTGAGGTACTGCCACTGCGACCAGATCGAGGCGTCGACGGACGGAACACCTTTGACCGGGCCAGCCAGCTGTCGCGCACGCTCGGCCATGACATGCCGGCGGCGCATCGGATCGATGACGACGCGCGCGAGCTCGAGCTTCGAGACATAATCATTGTAGGACGCGATTTCAAAGGACGCCGGTGCCAGCGTTCTGTGACCGACGGTGGTGATGCCGGAATCGATCCCGAACAGGCTGATGGAAACCGGGCGGCCTTCGAACAGCGACACTATGGAATGAACAGGGCGGATGAACGTGTGATCGCCCTTCCCCCAGCGCATCATCTTCGGCCATCGCAGCCCGGAGATGACCTCAGGGATGCGCTCAGCCAGGAACGCGGCGGTTTCGCGCCCTTCGATCCTTCTGCGGACGCGAACATACTCGTCCGAAGGGGGGAGCACGTCTTCCAACGAGGCATTGTTCTTTTTGAGGAACCCCAGAAGCGCAGGCGAGGGCTTGCCCTCGGCGTCGAACGAGGCCTTGCGCGGCGGACCTTTGACCTCCTGCTCGCGATCCGATTCCCGTTCCGGAAGGTTCGAGATCAGTATTGCGATCCGCCGCGGAGTGCTGCTGATCCGGATCGAAGCAGGATCCGTCAGGCCCAGCGGCTCGACGACTTTCAAGAGGCGCTCGTGCAGTGTTTTCTGCGCTCCCTCATGCATCGACGCCGGAATCTCTTCAGCCAGCAACTCGAAAAAGTACTCGGCCATCAGGATGCTCTCGCGTCGAGCATGGGGAAGCCGAGCTCACGGCGCGACTCGAGGTACTGCCCGGCGCACGCAACCGCCAGGTCACGTACTCGTTTGATGACCCCTACGCGCTCGGTCACCGAGATTGCCCCCCGAGCATCGAGAACGTTGAACGCGTGCGAGCACTTCAGCGCCCATTCATACGCGGGCAGCACGATCTTCTGCTCCAGGCAGCGCTTCGCTTCGCTCTCGTATGCCTCGAAAAGTTTCCAGTGCAGTGCGACGTCCGCAGTTTCGAACCAGTACTTGGACGACTCCGCTTCGTCCTGCCTGCGCACATCGCCGTAACTGAAGCCACCACCCCATTCGATGTCGAATACGGAGGACTGTCGCGCCAGAAACATCGTCAGCCGTTCGCATCCATACGTGATCTCGGCAGAGATGGGAGCGAGATCGATTCCGCCGGCCTGCTGGAAATAGGTGAACTGCGTGATCTCCATGCCGTCGAGGAGGACCTGCCAGCCCACCCCCCACGCGCCCAGAGTGGGGGACTCCCAGTTGTCCTCTTCGAACCGGATGTCGTGCTTTGTCAGGTCGAGACCGAGCGCGCGCAGCGAGTCGAGGTACAGCTCCTGAACGTTGAGCGGCATCGGCTTGAGAATCACCTGAAACTGATAGTGCTTTCCGAGGCGGAACGGGTTCTCGCCGTAGCGCCCGTCGGCTGGCCGTCGCGAGGGCTGGACGTACGCAACGTTCCAGGGTTCCGGCCCCAGGACGTGAAGAAACGTGGCGGGATGCATCGTGCCGGCGCCGACTTCTGTGTCGAAAGGCATTTCCAGGATGCAGCCGCGCTCAGCCCAGAAACTCTGAAGTCTGAGGATCAGCGATTGAAACGAGAGCCGCGACATGGCGGCGCATTCTACCGTCAGGCCGTACCGGGCGCATCGGTCGCGGAGGGCGGTGGCGGAGGAGGCGCCGGCTCTTCAGCAGGAGCGGCTTCCTCTTCCCGCTCTTCTTCGTTGCGCTGCTCGTTGGAAGTCTCGGTCGGCTTGGGGGGAGTGGGGTCCTCCACCACCGGAGGCTGCGGCGTGGGAAAACGATCGGCGACCGGCTGATCGGTCGGCTGAGGCGGTGGTGGCGCCGACGGCCGCGCAGGACGCGGCGTGCCGGCGTCGCCCCGATAAATCGCTCCCGGAGGGAGCGTTCCCGCAAGGGTGCCCGGCTGCCCGGGGGTTGCGGGCATGGTCGTGGACGGAAGCGTGAATGCGGTGGTTGTGTCTGCGTTGGTTCCGGTCACGGGAGCGAGCGGAGGAACGCCGTCGATTCCACCAAGGGTCGAGGTAACTGTGCCGCCTGCGCTTTCCTGCACGACCTCGTATTGCTGATCTCCTCGGCTGAGGTTCTCGTCGCGTCCACAGGAGATGGTGACGGCGAAGAGGATGGACGCGGCAAAAGTGGATTTTTTCATTGGCCAGCCAGTAGTTTCTGGTCGCATTTAGTGTGCCACGGTTCCCGCCACGCAAGGGGGGACAGGCATTGCCCCCCGAGACCTGTGCATTCGCGATGATCACCGCTTCGCGGCGCGAAGATGTGACCTTCTCGCCTGCTAATCTCGCGGGACCTGTGCATTCGCGGCGATCAAATCTTTGGAGTGCGGTGGCTCTGCCACCGCGCCCGCGAAGCGGGTCCTTTTCACCCCCGGAACAACCCTACGCCTCCGGCGGTTGATCAATCCGTACCTGAATGGTACTGTTTGCCGCTTTCCGAGGCGAAATGCTCAAAATCTCGAGAACAACCGATTACGGCCTCCTGGCCACCGTCTACCTCGCCCGCAAGCACGGGGAGATCGTCGCTGCCCGGGAGATCGCCGGCTTTTACCACCTTCCGATTCCGATGATCACGAAGGTGCTGAAGACCCTGCACCATGGCGGGCTCATCAACTCGCACCGCGGGGCGGGCGGCGGGTATTCGTTCGACGCCGACGCCGATCAGATCACCCTGGGGAACCTGATCGACGCGCTCGAGGGTCCATGGGACCTCGTCGAGTGCGAGACGACCGACGACGACGGTCACGCCACGTGCGCCATCCGGGTGGCTTGCCCTTCACGCCGTTTCATGTTCGGCATCAACCGCGCGGTCAAAGGGGCGTTCGAGCAGGTCACGCTCAGCGATCTCGCCCGCGGCGTGATGCCGGCTCCAACCATCGACAAGACCGCGCTGCTCCATGCAAGCGAGACCCTCTCATGAGCAACTACGAAATCGAACAGATTGCGAAGCAGGAGTACAAGTACGGATTCGTTACCGATGTCGAGACGGACACCGTCCGTCCCGGTCTCGATGAAGAGATCATCCGGATGATCTCCGAAAAGAAGGGGGAGCCGCAGTGGCTACTCGACTGGCGCCTCCGCGCCTTCCGCCACTGGCTGACGATGAAGGAGCCGGAGTGGGCCAACGTCCACTACGAGCCGATCGACTACCAGGCCATCAGCTACTACTCGGCGCCGAAGCCGAAGAAGAAGCTCAACAGCCTCGATGAGGTCGACCCGGAAGTGCGGGCCACATTCGACAAGCTCGGCATCTCGCTCCTCGAGCAGAAACGGCTGACCGGCGTGGCGGTCGATGCAGTGTTCGACAGCGTGTCCGTGGGCACCACCTTCAAAGCCGAGCTGGCCAAGGTGGGCATCATCTTCTGCTCCTTCTCCGACGCGGTGAAGGATCACCCGGAGCTGGTGCGCAAGTACCTCGGATCGGTCGTGCCGTACACAGACAACTTCTTTGCGACGCTGAACTCGGCAGTCTTCACCGACGGCTCGTTCTGCTACATCCCCAAAGGCGTCAAGAGCCCGATGGAGCTGTCCACCTACTTCCGCATCAACAGCGCGAACACGGGCCAGTTCGAGCGGACACTCATCATCGCCGACGAAGGGGCCACGGTCAGCTACCTGGAAGGCTGCACGGCGCCGATGCGCGACGAGAATCAGTTGCACGCGGCAGTGGTCGAACTGGTTGCGCTCAAAGGCGGGACCATCAAGTACTCGACGGTGCAGAACTGGTATCCGGGGGACAAGGAAGGCAAGGGCGGCATCTTCAACTTCGTGACCAAGCGCGGCAAGGCGTTCGAGAACGCCAAAGTGTCGTGGACGCAGGTCGAGACCGGATCGGCAATCACCTGGAAGTACCCGAGCTGCATCCTGCAGGGTGACAACT
>Ga0136612_10000555_pt1 | contig 13651 bp, 13 predicted proteins | sample AntDryUQ224A2306_2_FD_106644 | JGI IMG/M metagenome (GOLD analysis project Ga0136612, IMG submission 106644) | Polar desert sand microbial communities from Dry Valleys, Antarctica - metaG UQ224A (23.06) | ecosystem: Environmental > Terrestrial > Soil > Desert | place: Antarctica: Dry Valley... | reverse complement strand
GAGTTGCCGCTGCGGTGCACGCAGCCTTGGCTCAGTCGGATCGAGTCGCCTACGAACGCCGCCCCGACCGTTCTGGACCGATGCTGAAGCGTGGAGCCAGGACGGGTGACGCGGGGAGAACTGGATCACACAGGTCGGTCGCAAGAAGGACCCGGTCTGGTGCTGACGCCGTCCGAGGCGCTTCAGGGCTGCCATCGTCTCCCCTTCTTTCCGGATCCTCAAGAGATCGACGCTGGATATCGGACCGCCCCTACGGAGACTGAGTCGGCTTCCGGTTCTGGAAGTCCGGCCGGCAGGCATCACCCTGCGAGCGGGTGCGGTTCGCCGGTCAACCTCGCCACGGCCGCAGCCACCTCGCTGATGTCAGCCTCCATGCTCGGCAGCCGGTCACCGAGCCCGGCGTGTGGCCGGCGAACCGTGTCTGCGACCGCGAAAGCCGGCGGCGCGTTGGACCGCCGTGATCGCGTGTGGCGGAGGACGTGAGCGGTGAGCGGCGTCCGCTCGCCTCGGGCAAGACCCGCACGGTCGGGTTCCGCTATGCCGCCAACAAGCCGGCACGGGTTGCGACCACTGGCTTCGCCGAAACTCCCGGCACTCAGCGGTGTGGGCAGCTCAGCGCTACAGCCAGGCCCGAACCCGTGGTGCCCGGCATCCCCACGCCGTGAGGATCCTGGCCCGAGCATGACCCCGCGCCATCTGGGTCTGCTGGCACACCGGCAACGCCCACGACCCCTCACGACACCGCGCAGAACAGCTCCGCCCATGGGGGCGACCAACCCCCTTGACCGAGAGAACTCAAGAGACAGCTCGCCGAAACCGTCTACGACGCCGTGCGCGCCGACGCCCGAATCCGAGCCGCCGGTTGACATAGCGGCGCCTCAACGACGCCGCCGCCATCCGCTTGATCGGCGCCGTACTCGCCGACCAACACGACGAATGGCCACGCCCGCCGCTAACGCTCCGAGCTCCACGGCCCGCCTCGCGACCGAAGTCTGTTCGTGCTACGCGACGGCGGAGGCGTTTCGGCTCTACGACGACACCACCGAGGTGCTGCACATGTTCCGCGATGCCGGCTGGAGACAGGCGATCGTGTCCAACCACTGTCCTGAACTGGAGTCCCTCGTTGACGGCCTCGGCATCGGAGCGTTCTTCGACAAGGTGTACTCGTCCGCGTGCACCGGATACGAAAAGCCCCACCCACGCTCCATCGGGCTGGCGTTGGAGTACTTCGAGGTCGATGTCGCCTGGATGATCGGGAACAGCGCGAAGTCCGACATCGGTGCGGCTGACGCGGCCGGCATTCCGTCAGTGCTCGTCGTCCGGGACCGGCCAGCTCCTCTCGTCGAGACGGCGACGCTCGTGCTCAGTTCGAGCTGAACCCGGGTCGGGACAACACGCCCAGTGCCGGCACGTCGTATCAATCGTCCGGCGGCAAAGTAGTGAATCGCGACACCCGGCTCACGGCCCCAACAGCGACGAAATGCGATCTCTCGCGGTCTGAGACGTCGCCTCGAACGGCCGTCGTGTGATCTCCTCGGCTAGCGCGATGTAGCGAGATGCTGTGGCGATCCGGACTTCATCAGGTATGAGAGGTGCTGGCCCATCGCCTCGGAAGCCCTTCTCTACGAACCACTCGCGCAGCGGTTCCTTGTCCAGGGCTCGCTGATCCTTGCCGGCTGCGAAGAGCTCGTCGTACGTGTCGGCATACCAGAAGCGTGAGCTGTCGGGCGTGTGGACCTCGTCGATGAGAACGATGTCGTCACCGAGGAGTCCGAACTCGTACTTCGTGTCCACGAGGATCAGTCCCCGGTCGGCCGCCACCTCGGTACCGCGGGCGAACAACTCGAAGCTCACAGCAGCCACGCGGTCGAACAGATCCTCGCCGATCAGGCCCTCAGCGACCGCTTCGGCACGACTGATGTTCCGATCGTGTTCCTCGAGCTTTGTCGTTGGCGTCAAGATGGGCCGTGGCAGCCGCTCGTTCTTGCGGAGGCCCTCGGCGAGCTTGTTGCCGGCGATGTCTCGCTTGCCCTGCTCATAGTTGAACCACAGCGACGTCTTCGTCACACCGGTGATGTAGGCGCGAACCACGAACTCAAGTGCGACGAGCTCACACTCGCGCGCCCGGATCACGTTGGCGTCCGGTACCTCGAGCAGATGGTTTGGAACGATGTCAGACGTGGTCTCGAACCAGAAGTTCGCGACCTCGTTCAACGCCTGGCCCTTGAACGGGATGGTCCCCAAAACGCGATCGAACGCTGACTGCCGATCGGTCGTGACGATCGTCCGGACGCCACCTTCGACGTAGCTATCGCGGACCTTGCCGCGCTGCTCCACGCCGAGATGAGGAAACGATGTGCTGTCAAGCGTCCCGCTCAGCTCCAACGCCATGCGCTCGTCCGAAACCACCGCCTACCTCCAGGTCAGTCGGACGCCGAGCGTAGGCCAGCCGGCCTCGGGAGGCTGCCTGACGGGTCGAACCTCATGCGGCGTTGATGCGCCGGGGCCGCCCTCCGGGGTTCGCAAGTGCGCCGTGCTCGCGGGTGCGGTCGTGCTTGGCCTTGTGGGAGCGGATGAGCTTGGTGCCGACGCTGATCTCGACGGTGTCGCCCACGACAGCAACCTGGACCTGTCGTCGCCGGTACTCGGAGCCGACCCGGTAGTTGGCGCCAGCGAAGCTCACGTCCCTGACGAGTCGACCTTGCGGGTCACCGACGCCGCGGTGACCGTTGCCGGTGACGGTGGGAGACGCCGGCCTCGCTGCATGCCGGCGTCCTGCTTGTCGACGGCGTGACGACGGGCGTGGGTCGCGACCAGCACACCGCGGTGGTGCAACTGCACGAGCCCGCCCTCGCAGACGACCTCGACCTCCTGACCAGCCACACGCCAGCCTTGTAGCGGGCGGTGGCGAAGCTGATCGTCCCCTTGGCGTCCACCCGCCGCGTCGTGACCGCCTCACGCCTTGGTCGGTCCGGCTCGTCGCTCCCGGCCGGCCGCGGTCGCGATGCGGCCAGCCTGAACCGTTCGATGGGCGCCACCCGTCCGATCGACTGATGCGGCCGCTGGTGGTTGTACTCGTGCCCCCACGCATCGAGCTGGGCTTGCGCGTCGGCCAGGTCGGCGAACACCTTCCCGGTGAGGAACTCCGATCGCAGCGTCGTGTGCCAACGCTCGATCTTCCCGGTCGTCGTCGGCGACCGAGGCGCGGTCAACAGATGATCGATCCCGTTGTCCCGGCAGATCCGATCGAACAGCACCGGCCCCGGGCCAGGCCCGAACCGGGCAGTGAACACCTTCCCGTTGTCCGTCAGGATCCCCTCCGGGCATCCATGGACCGCCATCGCCGCCTCCAACGCGTCGCACACCGGCAGCGCCGTCGCCCGGGCCACCACGTGCGCGGAGATCACGAACCTCGAGTGATCATCGATCCCCGACACGATCTTCGCCTCAGACCCATCGGCGAGACGGACCCCGCCAACGATGTCCATCTGCCACAGCTCCATCGCCCGGGACCGCTCCCACCGCTTGTAATCGGCCCGCTTCCGCCGTCGGGCCTGCGGAGTGATCAGCCCGTGACGGACCAGGCACCGCTCCACCGACGTTCGCCCCGGCAACGGATCAACGCCTTCGCGATCGAGCCAGAACAAGATCGTCCGCGGCCCCCACCCCGGATGCGCACGGCGCATCTCCACGACCCGCGCCTCGACCACCGGGACCATCTGATGCGGGCACGACAACGGCCTCGAGCTCCGATCCGCCAACCCGGCCAGCCCATCACGGGCATAACGGCGCAGCCAGTCGTGCACCGTCTGCCGCGCCACCCATGACGACGAGCGACATCAGTCACCGTCGCCTCACCGTTGAGCACCTCCAAGACCGCCTGATAGCGCTGCTCCACCAGACCCAACTCCACGAGCATCGACGGCCTCCTCCGGATCCGCGGCGCGAACGCTCACAACGAAGAAGGTGACCACCACGCCAACGCGGACCCCGACGGGTGTCAGACAGGACCCGGGGCCACTGTCGCCCACCTACCGGGGCCGCGTCCCAGACTGTCAGCCAGGAGGCGAGGCCAGGCTGTCCAGCATGAACCGGGTCCGCACAGGACGGCACACGGCAGTTGCGCGCGCAAGGGCAGATGTTCGGTAGAAGTCAGGTCATGTCGGGGCTGCTACCCGCTGACCTGCACCTTCGTCGTCGTCGTCGTGGGCGAGGGGGGACTTGAACCCCCACATCCTTTCGGACACAGGAACCTGAATCCTGCGCGTCTGCCAATTCCGCCACTCGCCCGAGTAGCCGGGGCACCCTAGCTCAGCTGCGGGTTCAGCCCTCCTGGGTAGGGTTGCCATCCGTGGGTCTGAAGGGGTTCGAACGTCGCCTCGAGCGCATGATCGAAGGGGCGTTCGCGGTGGCGTTCAAGTCCGGTCTGCGCCCGGTCGAGCTCGGTCGCCGACTCGTGCGACAGATGGACGACAACCGCTCGGTCGATGTACGGGGCCGTACCCTCGTGCCCAACCACTTCACGGTCGACCTGAGCACCGACGACCACGCCCAGTTCGCCGACATCGCCGACACCCTGTCCCGGGAGCTGGCCGAGGCGGCCCGAGAGCACGCTCGCGAGGAGGGGTACCACTTCCTCGGCCCGGTCGAAGTCGAGCTGCGACCCGAAGGGTCGATGCGAACCGGTGCCTTCCAGATCGCCGGACGTCTGCGGGAGGGACAGGGCGGGTCCGGTGCGGGGTCGCTGCTGCTCCCCACCGGTGACCGTCTGCCCCTCAGCGACCAGACCATCACCGTCGGTCGGCGGCCTGAATCGTCGATCGTGCTCGGCGACCCCAACGTCAGCCGGAACCACGCCGAGATCCGTCCCGACGGACTCGGGTACCTCCTGGTCGACCTCGGCTCGACCAACGGCACTCGTATCAACGGTGTCCGGGTCTCGAACCAGGCGTTGCACGATGGCGACGAGATCCTGTTCGGGAACACCCCCGTACGGTTCGAGACGAACTGACGCCCGGACGGCAGCGACAACGTGAGGGAGCCATCCCCCTCCCCGCGCAGCGGCGGAAGGCCCTGCGAGCAGGCCTATAGGCTCGTCGAAGATGTCCGAGCAGCTGCTCACCATCCTGAAGCTCTGCCTGCTGGTGCTTCTGTACCTCTTCTTCTTCCGCGTCCTGCGCGCCGTGTGGATCGAGATCAACGGGCCCCGCAAGACCGAACGACGGCCCGTGCCGACACCGGCGGGAGGGGCGCCAGCCGGCCCCCGTCCGGGGGGTCCGGCCGTCGCGACCAAGCCGACCAAGCCGGCCAAGCCGGCCAAGGCGAAGCGGGGCCGGAAGGCGGCCGCCACGCAGCTCACCGTCGTCGAGCCGCCCGAGCAGCGGGGCCGCACCTACCCTCTCGGCCGCGAGCTCACCGTGGGCCGGGCCGCCGGTTGCCAGATCATCCTCGACGACACCTACGCGTCGCAGATCCACGCCCGGGTGTTCAACCGCGACAACCAGGTGTTCGTCGAGGATCTCGGGTCCACCAACGGCACGCTCCTCAACCGCAACCGCCTGAACGGGCCTTCGGTGATCAGCCGGGGTGATCGGCTCCAGGTGGGCAGCACCGTCATGGAGTTCACGTGACGGCGTTCAAGGTCGGCGTGGCGACCGACACCGGCCGGGTCCGGTCCAACAACCAGGACTCCAACCTCGTCGCCGACAGCATCCAGCTCTTCGCCGTGGCTGACGGCATGGGCGGCCACCAGGGCGGAGAGGTGGCCTCGGCTCTCGCCATCCAGACGCTCGAGTCCTCGGTGACCGCCCCCACCCAGGACAACCTGGTGGCGGGGGTGAAGCTGGCCAACTCCGTGGTCTTCGAGAAGGCGGCCGCAGACCCCGACCTGCGGGGCATGGGCACCACCCTCTGCGCCATCTTCCTCGTCGAGGCCGACGGCGGTGAGGAGATCGCCTGGGTGAACGTGGGCGACTCACGCATCTACCTGCTGCGGGACAGCGAGCTGATGCAGCTCAGCACCGATCACAGCCTGGTCGAAGACCTCCGCCGCGACGGCCAACTCACCGACGAAGAAGCCGCCGTCCATCCCCAACGCAACATCGTCACCCGGGCGGTCGGCATCGACCCGGAGGTCCAGGTCGATTCCAACACGGTCATCCCCTACGAAGGGGACCGCTTCCTGTTGTGCAGCGACGGGCTGTTCGACGAGGTCGGAACCGACCAGATCACCGCCACCCTGGATCGCGTGACCGACCCCACCGAGGCAGCCGATGCCCTCGTGCACCTCGCCAACGATCACGGAGGACGCGACAACATCACCTGCGTCCTCGTCGACATCATCGACGACGGAGGGCGACCAGCGGCTGCATCGAAGGCGCTGGCGGACGACGAGGACCGCACCGGCTCCCCGCCGACCAGGATCCTCCCGGTCGTCGAGGACGACGCCGACTGCGTCGGTGCGGTCGCTCGTTCGGCGACCGCCGCCAGCGGCCCGCCACCGGTGGGCGGCGACCTGCCCTTCGGCCGGAGCACCAACGACTTCTACGGAGACCTCGACCGGGTCAAGCGGCGGCACATCACCTGGCGCGTCGTGGGTTTCCTCCTCGCCGTCGCCGTGGTGCTCGGCGTCGCCTTCGGCGCCATCGGGTGGTACGCCAAACGCACCTACTTCGTCGACTTCAACGGCACCGACGTCGCCATCTACCAGGGTCAGCCCGGGGGCCTGCTCGTGTTCGACCCCGAGCTCAAGGCCGGTACCGGGCTGATGCGCTCCGAGCTCACCGACGCCGAACGCCAAGCCGTGTCGCGCCAACCGAGCTTCGGCTCCCTCACCTCGGCCCGCACCTTCACCCGCAACCTCGAAGTCGCCGTCGCCGACCGCCAGACGCCGGCCGCCCCCACCAGCACGGGCACCACAGCCACCACCGGCAGCACCCCCACGACACCCTCGACCACCCCGACGACCCGTGCTGGTGGGGCGACCTCGCTGTCGACCACCACCACCCCATGATCGAGCGGCTCCGCCGCAACTCGGAGCTCAGCCTCATCCTGTTGGGTTCGGCCATCGCCGTCGGGGCCTACACCCTCGCCACCCTGGGCACGACGGCGTCCATCCCGGCCGACATCGGGCCGTTCTTCGCCGTCATCATCGCCCTGTTCCTGGCTGCGCACGCCGCGGTGCGTCGACTCGCTCCCGGCGCCGACGGGATGCTCCTGCCACTGGCCGGCCTGCTCAACGCCATCGGCTACGTGTTCATCGCCCGACTCGACAAGGATCTGGCCGGCCTGCAATCGCTCTGGACCGCCCTCGGCATCGGCGCCTTCATCGTCACCCTCGCCTTCGTGCGCCGGGCACGCGACCTCGAGCGGTACCGCTACACGTTCCTCGTCGGCGGCATCGCCATGCTCTTGTTGCCGCTCGTGCCCGGCGTGGGACGCCAGATCAACGGCGCCCGCATCTGGGTGAGCTTCGGCCCGGTGAACTTCCAGCCGGGCGAGTTCGCCAAGATCGCGTTGGCCGTCTTCTTCGCTGCCTACCTGGTCGAGAAGCGCGAGTTGCTGAGCATGGCGTCGTGGCCGAGGTTCCGGCCGGTGCTTCCCGACCCGAAGCACCTCGGCCCGGTCCTCGTGGCCTGGGCCCTCTCGCTGGTCGTGATGACCACCCAGAAGGACCTCGGGTCGTCACTGCTGTTCTTCGCCCTGTTCGTCGTGATGCTCTGGGTCGCAACCCAGCGCGGCGCCTACCTGATCGTCGGCCTCGGACTGTTCGCCGCCGGCTCGTTCATCGCCTGGCAGACGTTCGCCCACGTCCAGCAACGGATCGACTCGTGGGTCAACCCGTGGGCCGATCCGACCGGACCCGGCGGCTTCCAGATCCTCCAAGGCTGGTTCGCCATGGCCGATGGCGGGATCGCCGGGTCGGGGCTCGGCCTGGGCACGCCCACCCGCATCCCTGAGGCCAAGAACGACTTCATCTTCGCGGCGATCGGCGAAGAGCTGGGGCTCCTGGGCGCCACCGCCGTGCTGGTGGCCTTCCTGTTGACGATCGGCGCCGGGTTGCGGATCGCCTTGCGGGCCGAGACCCGCTTCGACAAGCTCCTGGCCGCCGGCATCACCGCCCTGTTCGGCATCCAGACCTTCATCATCATCGGCGGCGTCACGCGCCTCCTGCCGCTCACCGGCGTCACCCTCCCGTTCGTCTCCTACGGCGGATCGTCGCTCCTCGCCAACTACGTGGCACTCGGCCTCCTGATGCGCATCTCCGACGAGAGCCACCGCAAGGAGCGCGAGGCCGAGCGGGTCCGGGCGATGGCGGCATCGTGAACGGCGACGACCTCGACGACAAGATGAACCGGCCGATCCGACGACTCGGCATCGCGCTGCTGGTGTGCTTCACCGCCCTGTTCGCACAGCTGAACTACATCCAGGTGTTCCGTGCCGACGACCTGGCTCGCAAGCCCGACAACTCCCGTGCGGTGGTGCGCACGTTCAGCCGCCCCCGGGGCATCATCGAGAGTGCGGACGGCGTGGTCCTCGCCCGGTCGGTGGCGTCCAGGGACCAGTTCAAGTTCCAGCGGCTGTACCCCGAGAAGGACCTGTTCGGCCACGTCACCGGCTACCTCAACTTCAACTTCGGGTCCACCGGCCTCGAGAACACCTACAACGAGCAGCTCGCCGGCCAAACCGCTGAGCTGGCCCTCGACAACGTGTCCGATCTGCTCGTCGATCGCGAGCCGGTCGGCAACCTGGCCATCACCATCCGCAAGGACGTCCAGGAGGTGGCTCGGTCCGCCCTCGGCGACCGAGCCAGGTCAGTGGTGGCGGTCGATCCGAAGACCGGCGCCATCCTGGCCCTCTGGAGCAGCCCGACCTATGACCCCAACACCCTCGCCGCCCACGGTTCGTCGGCCGGCGCGGCCAAGACCTTCCTCGAGGCTGCTCCCGGCCGGCCGCTGCTGCCCAAGATGTACCGCGAGACGTTCTTCCCGGGCTCGACGTTCAAGGTGGTGACGGCCGCCGTCGGGCTCGACAGTGGCAAGGTGAGCGTGGATCAGCCGGCCTACCCCGTCCAATCCTCGTTCGACATCGACTTCACCGACAACGAGCTCGACAACTTCGGCGGCGAATCCTGTGGCGGTGCACTGTTCAACATCCTCCGGGTGTCGTGCAACAGCTCCTTCTCGGCCATGGGTGTCGACACGCTCGGTGCCGGGGTCATGGTGCCCGGCGCCGAGAAGTTCGGCTTCAACGCCAAGCCTCCCATCGACCTGCCGGCCGCGGCGGAATCCACCTTTCCCACCGAGTTCCCCCAGGACCAGGGCAACGGTCCTCTCGCCCGGGCATCGATCGGCCAGGGCGACACCAAGGCAACGCCACTGCAGATGGCCCTGGCCGCAGCCGGGATCGCCAACAACGGCACGATCATGTCGCCCCACCTGCTCGAGAAGATCACCAACGAATCGGGCAAGGTGGTGCGAACCTCACGCCCCCGGGCCTGGCGTAGCGCGATGACGGCCCCGAACGCGGTGTTGCTGCGCCAGGCCATGGTCGGAGTGGTCACCGGTGGGACGGCACGGGCCCTGGCCATCGACGGGTTCGAGGTCGGTGGGAAGACCGGCACCGCCCAGCTGGGCACCAGTCCTCCCCGGTCCCATGCCTGGATCATCGGCTTCGGCGGGCCGCCCGGTGATCCGAAGGTGGCGGTATCCGTCATCGTCGAGGGTCAGCCCGGCGCCAGCGAGCAGACCGGTGGCAAGGTCGCCGCCCCCATCGCTCGAGCGGTGATGGCCAAGATTCTCGGGGGCAGGTAGGTGCGGATGGACCGGCCCACCCATGTCCTCGCGGCGACGGCGCCGGCCCGACCGGAGCGCACGTGACCGAGCAAGAGGCCGTCACCTACAACGGGCGCTACGAGGTGCAGCGGCGCATCGCGCGCGGCGGCATGGCCGAGGTGTTCCTCGCTCAGGACCTGCTGCTGGCCCGCCCCGTTGCGGTCAAGGTGCTGTTTCCCGAGTTCGCCACCGACCCAGCCTTCGTCGCCCGCTTCCGTCGCGAAGCCCAGGCCGCCGCCAACCTCAACCACCCGAACATCGTCGGTGTCTACGACTGGGGTCAGGAGGGCGCCACCTACTACATCGTCATGGAGTACGTCGACGGTAAGAGCCTGTCCGACATCCTGCGCTCCGAGGGGATCCCACCGGCTGACGCCGCCGCCGGCATCGCCTCCGATGTGGCCGCGGCGCTGGGTTCGGCCCACCGCAACGGCGTCGTGCACCGCGACATCAAGCCCGGCAACATCATGATCACGAGCGCCGGTCACGTGAAGGTGGCCGACTTCGGCATCGCCCGCGCCATCGCCGGTGGCGTCGACGACAACCTCACCCGCACCGGTTCGGTGATGGGCACGGCCACCTACTTCTCACCCGAGCAGGCGCAGGGCCACGCCGTGGATCCTCGCAGCGATCTCTACTCCCTGGGTGTGGTGATGTACGAGATGGGGACGGGCCAGACCCCGTTCCGCGGGGACAGCCCGGTCGCCATCGCCTACAAGCACGTCCAGGAGGCAGCCGTCCCCCTTCGTCAGGTCAACCAGGCGGTGCCCCAGGCGTACGAGGCCATCACCCTCAAGCTGCTGGCCAAGCAGCCCGACGACCGCTACGCGACCGCCGAGGAGTTGCGGGCCGACCTGCGGCGATTCACCCAGGGCCAGGCGGTCAGGGCCGAGCCGGCCGAAGTTGGCGTCGTCCCCGCCCGGATGGGGCCACCGGATACGGCGACGCTGAGCCCCATCGTCAACCCCCCACCGGCGCGATCCTCGGCTGCGGGGTACGCCGAAGGACCCGGCGGCCGGCGTACCGGCTGGTTCATCGCCGTGCTGCTGGTGCTGTTGCTCGTGCTCGGCGCCCTGTTGTTCGCCTTCGCCCAGACCTTGGGCATCACCGGCGGCGACCCGCAGGTGACCGTGCCGTCGGTCGTCGACGAGGACGGCATCGTCGCCGTGAGCCAGTTGCGCCGGGCCGGACTCGAGGCCAGGCCGGAGGACTTCGCCCGGGAGGCCAGCGACACCATCGCCGTGAACCGAGTCATCAGGCAGGATCCTGCGGCGAGCGCCGAGGTCGCCGAGGGCAGCAAGGTCATCCTCACGATCAGCACCGGCACGGCCGGTCCCGAGACCAAGGACCTTCCCTCGGTCGTCAACCAACCCGAGGAGTCGGCGAGGAACACCCTGAGGGCGGCCGGCTTCACCAACATCGGCCAGAGCGAGCGGCGCGAGGATGCAGTCGTCGCCGCCGGTGTCGTCATCAGCCAGAACCCGTCGGGAGGATCGCAACCGGTGGATACGTCGATCACGTTGGTCGTCTCGACCGGTCCGCCCGCGTCCACCAGCCCCCCGCCGACCGAGACGCCGACCACCGAGACGCCGACCACCGAGACGCCGACCACCGAGACGCCGACCACCGAGACCCCGACATCTCCCACCACGGCCGCAACCACCACCTCCACGACCTCCACGACGTCGACGACCTCCACGACGGCGCCGCCGCCGACCGGCCCCTGACAACACGGTCGGGGACTGGTCGTCGCCCTGTACTCCGTCCGACGGGTGCCCGCCACGGGCTCCGCCGGAGCGGAGAAGCAACCTCAGGAGGCCACGGAGGGAACCTGGTCGAGGAAGGTGCGGAGCAGGTGGTGGCCGCCCACGGTGAGGATCGACTCCGGATGGAACTGCACCCCCTCGACCGCGTGCACCCGATGCCGGAGCCCCATGACGAGCCCGTCGTCGGTCTCGGCGGTGACCTCCAGCTCGTCCGGGACCGTCGATCGCTCGACCACCAGCGAGTGGTACCGGGTGGCCTCGAGCGGCCGAGGCAGACCGGCGAACACGCCCGCTCCATCATGGCGGATCAACGACGTCTTGCCGTGCATCACCTGGGGCGCTCGCACCACGGTGCCACCGAAGACCTGACCGATGCACTGCAGGCCGAGGCACACGCCGAGCACCGGCCGGCGGCCGGCGAAATGGCGGATCACGTCGTTGGAGAGACCCGCATCCTCAGGACGTCCGGGTCCGGGCGAGATCAGCACGGCGTCGGGATCGAGGTCGACGACCTCGTCCATGGTGAGGGCATCGTGGCGGTACACCAACGGCTCGGCGCCGAGCTCCCCCAAGTACTGCACCAGGTTGTAGACGAAGGAGTCGTAGTTGTCGAGAACGAGCACCCGGGCCATGGCGCCCGACGGTACCCGGGTGCGAGTCGACCCCGCCGACCGATCGCGTAGAGTTCACGGCCATGGCCAATGAACCGACCAAGGGATCGGGCGAGAGCGGCCGGGTGACCCCCAAACCGGCTCCGCCGGCTGCGCCCGTGGCGCCCGCCACCAAGGCTGCGGCTCGCAAGGCCCAGGCCGACCGGGAGGCGGCCAAGAAGGTCGGCCCGACCAAGCGACCGGCCAAGGCCGCGGTCAAGGCGGCCACTCGGAGTGGGAACCCTCGCACGGCGGCGGCCGCAGCCGTGGCGTCCAGCCGGTACACCCCGCCCATCCCCGCCTCGGTGAAGATCAGCCCGTGGTGGGTGCCGGCCCTCATGTTCGGCTTCCTTGGCCTGGGAATGCTCGTCATCTTCTTCAACTACATCGGGTTCCCGTTCGGCGATCCGAGCAACTGGCGGCTCCTCGCCGGTCTCGGGGCCATCCTCGCCGGGATCATCACCGCCACGCAGTACCACTGAGCCGTCCGAAACGGCTCCGCTACGTGGCCGGGAAGTTACATCCGTGTGACACTCCCCAGGTTTGTCCACAGGCTGTGGGAAACGGATCTCTCAGAGGTCGTCGACGGGCGTCACCAGATCCATGTCCTCCTGGCAGTGCCTCGGCGGGTCCGGCACCTGATCGTTGGCCGCGGTCATCCGCACCTCGGTCGAGCAGATGCTGCACCGGTAGGCCAGGCGCACCTTGCGCAGCTCACCGGGCGGCGGAGGCTCGGGGAGAGGCCGGGAGAACCCCCCGAGCAGGGCGAACCCGAGTCGCATCAACACCACGGCGGCACCCAGGGCCACGAGCACCTTGACGACGAACAGGAAGGACACGCCGACCCAGGCTAGGGCGGCATCGCTCAGTCGGTGACGGCCTCGGCTCCGGTGACAGCCAGGCGGAACCGGGCTGCGGTCGTCGCCTGACCCAAGCTGCCGGTACGCCCATCGGAGGCACGCCACGTCACATCCCAGAAGACGGTGACCGACGCCGGATAGCGACCGTCACCGCCCCGATCGGTCGAGCGGTACCGGAACGCATGGGCACACGACGGCTCCGCCGACGCGTCGTAGGCGCGACCCAACCCGGCACAGTGGACGACGTCCTCGGTCAGGTTCCACGACGTGGACACCGGTGCGGCCCGCACGGTCACCCGCAACCCGCTGACCTCCTGGTTGGCCGTCAGCGGATCCACATCCTGCACCCACAGCCAGGTCTTGACCCCGGTGATGGTGTGCCCCCGGCGCCACCCCGGAGCGGTCTCGGGCACCGGCGAACCCCACGCCAGGTCGAACGTCAGGCCATGGGCGATCTCGGCCGGATCCGGCGGGGGCACACGATCACCGGGGTCAAGACCTGGCTGTGGGTGCAGGATGTGGATCCGCTGACGGCCAACCAG
>Ga0136612_10000554_pt1 | contig 13665 bp, 16 predicted proteins | sample AntDryUQ224A2306_2_FD_106644 | JGI IMG/M metagenome (GOLD analysis project Ga0136612, IMG submission 106644) | Polar desert sand microbial communities from Dry Valleys, Antarctica - metaG UQ224A (23.06) | ecosystem: Environmental > Terrestrial > Soil > Desert | place: Antarctica: Dry Valley... | reverse complement strand
GCGTCACCGCGAGCACCCGCCGTGGCCTGCGCCGCGCCCTCGCCGCGCTACGACCGCTCGACGGCCTGGGCGGAGGGCCGCTGCCGCCGCCGGCCCGACGCTGCAGCCCGCGCTAGCCCTTCTCGCGCCCGGCCCTCAGGCCGAAGCCGCGCAGGGCGAGCAGGGCCTTCTCCCCGAGCGTGCCCGAGCGGGGCAGGACCCCGAGCTGGACCGCCGCCTCGTAGACGTCGAAGAAGGCGCGCACGCGCAGCAGCAGCCCGTCTGAGAGCTCGCAGTAGAAGACGCAGTGCACGATCAGGAAGCGGCCGGTGGCCGGCAGGCCCTCCAGCGGCTCGCGATGAGTGGCCAGCAGCTTGCAGGGCATGGCCAGGAAGCGCCCGTCGCCCAGACGCGGGCCGGTGGCCTCCAGTCGAGCGTCGGGGAAGGCGGCCCACAGCCGCCGGGCGTGGGCGCCGATCGCCGCGGCGCCCTCGAGCGGGTCGGGGGTGAGCGGATCCTCGTAGTGGACGTCGGGCGCGCACACGCCCGCGAAGGCCTCGGGGTCGCGCCCGGACCAGGCGGCCTGCCAGCCGTCGGCCAGGGCGTCGGCGCCCGGGGGGGCCGGGGTGTTGGGAGCGGCTTGCACGCGGCAACATGATGGCGATGCTGCGCGCCGTCCTGAGCCACCGCGACTTCCGCTTCCTCTGGCTCGGGCAGTCGGTGAGCGTGATCGGCGACCGGCTGGTCGTCGTCGCCCTGGCCCTGTTCGTGACCGACCTGACGGGCAACGCCTCCGATCTCGGGCTGGTCCTGGCCGCCTACACGCTGCCGCTCGTCGGGTTCCTGCTGCTCGGCGGCGTCTGGGCCGACCGGCTGCCGCGTCACCGCGTGGTCATCGGCACCGACCTGATCCGCTTCGCCCTGCACGCGCTGCTCGCGGTGCTGATCCTGACCGACGCGGTCCAGGTCTGGCACGTGGTCGCGATCGAGGCCTGCTTCGGCACGGCCGAGGCCTTCTTCCGCCCGGCCATGACCGGCCTGCTGCCCCAGACCGTTCCCGAGGACCAGCTCCAGGAGGCCAACGCCGTCTTCTCCATGACCCAGAACCTGGCCGAGTTCGCCGGGCCGGCGCTCGGCACCCTGCTCGTGGTCGGCCTGGGGCCGGGGACGGCGTTCGCCTTCGACGCCCTGACCTTCCTGGTCTCCGCGGCCTTCCTGACGCAGGTGCGCCCGAGGGCCCGTGGCGAGCTCGCCGAGCGCCGGACGGTGCTCTCCGAGCTGCTCGACGGCTTTCGCGAGGTCCGCTCACGGGCCTGGGTGTGGGTCACGATCTCGGTCTTCTCGCTGGCCATCATGCTCGCGCTGGCGCCCTACTTCGTGCTCGGCCCGACCGTGGCCCGCGAGCAGTACGGGGCCACGTCGACCTACGGCGTGCTGGCCGCGGTCTTCGGCGCGGGCGCCGTGGGCGGCGCGCTGGCCGGGCTGCGCTGGCGGCCACGGCGGCCCATGCGCACGGCGATGCTGGTGGTCACGCTGTGGCCGCTCTCGGTCGTCCTGTTCGCGCTCGGGGCGCCGCTGTGGGTGGTCTGTCCGGCGCTGCTGACCGGCGGCTGCAGCGTGGCCCTGTTCGAGATCTGGTGGCTGACCGCGCTGGCCGAGCACGTGCCACCGCAGCTGCTCTCGCGCGTGACCGCGTACGACTGGATGGGCTCACTGGGGCCGCTGCCGGTCGGCTACCTGCTCGCGGGCCCGGCGGCCGGGCTGCTCGGGGCGAGCGAGGTGCTGGCCGGCGGCGCCACGCTCGGACTGCTCACCATCCTGCTCGGCCTGGTGCCGCGCGAGACGCGCGATCTGCGCCGCAGCGAGCGCGGGGCTCAGTCGGCGCGGAACTCGGCTACGCCGTCCTCGGGGGTCGAGGCCTCGGCGTAGAGCCGGCGCGGGATGCGTCCGGCCCCGCGGGCCAGGCGGCCGGCCTCCACGGCCAGGCGCATGGCCCGGGCCATGGCCACCGGGTCATCGGCGCGGGCCACGGCGCTGGCGCACAGGACGGCGTCGCAGCCCAGCTCCATGGCCAGGGCCGCGTCCGAGGCCGTGCCCACGCCGGCGTCCAGGACCACCGGCAGCGCGGTCTGCTCGCGGATCAGACGCAGGTTGTAGGGGTTGCGGATGCCCATGCCCGAGCCGATCGGCGAGCCGAGCGGCATCACCGCGGCGCAGCCCACGTCCTCCAGGCGGCGAGCCAGCACCGGGTCGTCGGTGGTGTAGGGCAGCACCGTGAAGCCGTCGTCGACCAGTTCCTCGGCGGCCAGCAGCAGCTCGAGCGCATCGGGCAGCAGCGTGCGGTCGTCGCCGATGACCTCGAGCTTGACCCAGTGGGTCGCGAAGGCCTCGCGGGCCAGGCGGGCCGTGAGCACCGCGTCGCGGGCGGTGAAGCAGCCGGCGGTGTTGGGCAGCAGGCGCACACCGGCGCGGTCGAGCACGTCGACCAGTGAGCCGCGGGCCGAGGGGTCGACCCGCCGCAGGGCGACGGTGACCAGCTCCGCGCCGGAGGCCGCGATGGCCGCGGCCAGGTCGTCGAGCGAGCGGAAGCCGCCGGTGCCCAGCAACAGCCGCGACCCGAACCGCGTGCCGGCGATGACGAGCTCGTCGGCGTGGACTCCGACGGCCATCGCCTCAGCCGCCCTGCACCGCGCGCAGGACCTCGACGCGAGCGCCGGGCGTCAGACGGGCCGACGTCCACTCGCCCCTGGGCAGCACCTCGGCGTCGACCGCGACGGCGACCCCGCGGCTGTCGGGGGCGAGCTCGAGCAGGGCCAGCACGGATTGCACCGTGGCCCCGTCGGGCACGTCGGCCTCGCGCCCGTTGACGGTCACGTTCACCGGCCGGCCCCCACCGTGGCCGGGGTGGCGGCGGCGAAGCGCGCGGGAGCGAACGGCGCCGCCTCGGCCGGAAGCGCCTCGCCGGTGAGCAGGCCGGCGACGAGATCGGCCGTGACCGGGGCGAGCAGGATCCCGTTGCGGTGGTGCCCGGTGGCCCAGAGCAGCCCCTCCAGCGCGCCCGGGCCGATCGCCGGGGCGTTGTCGGGCGTCCCGGGGCGCAGGCCGGCGCCTACCTCCTCCAGGCGCAGCTCGAGCACGCCCGGCACGGCCTCGCCCATGTCGCGCAGCAGCTCGTGGACAGCGCCGGCCGTCGGATGGTCGTCCCAGCCGCGCTCCTCCACCGTCGCCCCCAGGACGTAGCGCCCGTCGCCGCGCGGGACCAGGTAGGACCCCGGCAGCCGGATCACGCGCTCGGCCAGGCCCGGGCCCTCCGGATCGCGCAGGCGCAGGACCTGACCCTTGACCGGGCGCACGGGCAGGCGCGCGTGCTTGGGCAGGCCGTCGAGCAGCCCCGACCAGGCGCCGGCCGCGATCACCACCTGCTCGGCCATGACCCGGGAACCGTCCTGCAGCTCGACGCCGTGGACGGCACCGGCCCCGGTCAGCACGCCGGTCACGCGCGCCTCGCGACGCAGCTCGCCGCCCGCGGCGACCAGCGCGGCGGCCAGCGCGGCGGCCAGCGCGCGCGGGTCGACCGCGTGATCGCCCGGCGCGTGCAGGGCCAGGCGGACGTGAGGCGCCAGCGCCGGCTCCAGGCGCCGGGCCTCGCTGGCGCGCAGGCGCATGACCGGGAGCCCGAGCTCGCGGCGCAGCAGCAGCGCCCGCTCGAGCTGCTCGGCGTCGTCGCGATCGCGGGCGACGAGCAGGGTGCCCGTGGTCCGGTAGCCGGGATCGGCGCCCGAGGCGGCCCGCAGCTCCTCGATCCAGCCCGGGTAGCGCCGGGCCGAGGCCAGCCCGAGCGCGAGCAGGGCGTCCTGGCCGTGCTCGGCCTCGGAGACCGGCGCGAGCATGCCCGCGGCCACCACCCCGGCGCCGGGGGCGCCGGCGTCGAGCACGACCACGCCCAACCCGCGCTGGGCCGCGCGCCAGCCGACGGCCAGGCCGATCGGCCCGCCGCCGACCACGGCGACGTCGTACTGGCTGCTGCGATCCGTGGACACGGAGCTCCTCTTCCTACGCCGGCATGACCCGGATCAGGTTCGACGGTCGGCGGCCGGCGGCCGCCCTCTCAGCCCCGCGGGGCTCCCGTGGGTCCAGTGTAGCTCTGCCAGACTGGCGTGCCGATGGCCTCGGACCGCATGGAGCGCCTGCGCGACGCGGTCCTCTACCTGGTCTGCGACGCCCATCCGGGCGGCCGCGAGGCCGCCCCCTTCCTCGACGCGGCCCTGCGCGGGGGCGTCGACGTCGTGCAGCTCAGGGACAAGCGGCTCGACCATGACGGGCTGGTCGCCGCCGCCGTCGTCTTCCGGGCCGCCTGCGCGCACCACGACGCGCTGTTCGTGCTCAACGACGACCCAGAGCTGGCGGCGGAGGTGGGAGCCGACGGCGTCCACGTGGGCCAGGACGACGCGCCTGCGGACCAGGCCCGTGCGGCGGTCGGGCCCGAGCGCATCGTCGGCCTCTCGACCCACACCGCGGCCCAGTTCGACGCGGCGGTGTCCGGCGGCGTGGCCGACTACGTCGCCGTCGGCCCGGTGCACGCCACCCCGACCAAGCCCGGGCGCCCGGCGGCCGGCCTGGAGCCGGTGCGCCACGCCGCCCGCCACGCGTCGCTGCCCTGGTTCGCGATCGGCGGGCTCGACGAGGCCCGGCTCGCGCCCGTGGTCGCGGCCGGGGCGCGGCGGGCCGTGGTCGTGCGTGCGCTGACCCTGGCCCCCGACCCGGAGCGCGCGGCCCGGGCACTGCGGCGGGCGCTCGGCGCCCGGCCGGCCTGACGTATTCGGGCCTCGGCGTGATCAACCCCGCCTTGAGAAATCAGGTCTCCTTCGCGCCCCTCGTCGAGGGTGACGTTGAGCACGCCAGAGGTGCCGAAGTTGACACCTCGACCGCGGCCCGGGCGATGAGAGTGTCATTGCCCGCGATATGCGCGGTGAAGTGCACTCGTGCCGCCGGGCCGGGCTGACGGCGGGGGCGCCCCGCTACGTTCTCCCCATGAGCCAGCGCAGCCGCAAGCGGCGCAACGCCGGCGCCGCCCCCCCGCCGGTGCCGGCCCCCAACGGCAGCCGTCCCACCCGCGCGCAGCGCACCGAGGCTCGCAACGACCAGCTGCGAGCCGAGCTGGCGCCTCTGCAGCCGGGGCAGCGCCCGCTCGCGGTGACCATCGCCGCCGTTCTGGCCGGACTCCTGGCCGTCGGCAACCTGATCGCCTACCTGGCCGGGGCCGAGGTCGACGGGCAGCGCGCCGGGCCCGTCGGCGTGCTGCTATTCGTGGCCCTGATGGTAAGCGCCGCGGTGGGCATGTGGCGGCTGCGCTACTGGGCCGTGCTCGGCTTCGAGGCCCTGCTCGGCGTTTCGCTGGCCGTGGCCGGGCTGTCGCTGGCCGTGGCCTCCAACCTGCAGGCGGTCGTCCTCTGCCTGGCCGTGCTGGGGCTGGGCGGATGGCTGTTCTGGAAGCTGGTCCGGGTCATGGCCCGGATCCAGCTCCCAGACCGGCCCGGGCGCGACCGCGCAGGGGGCGTTGGGTAGGCTCCGGCCGATGGCCGAGTCCTCGTACGACTGCATCGTGATCGGGTCCGGCCCGGGCGGCTACGTGGCCGCGATCCGAGCCGCCCAGCTCGGCCTGAAGACCGCCGTGGTCGAGAAGGACCTGATCGGCGGGCGCTGCCTGAACTACGCCTGCATCCCGGCCAAGGCGGTGCTGCGGGTGGCCGACATCCTCTCCGAGATCGACGACGCGGGGGAGTTCGGGATCACCGTCCCGGAGCGCTCCGTGGACTTCGCCGCGGTGTGCAAGCGCCGGGCCAAGGTCGTCTCCACGCTGACCGGCGGCGTCGCCGGGCTGATGAAGAAGAACGGCATCGACGTGATCGAGGGCCACGGGGCCGTCACCGACGACGGCAACGTCCGCCTCGGCGGCAACTTCGACGGCACCGAGATCGAGGCCGGCAAGGTCATCCTGGCCCCCGGCTCGATCCCCCGCCCGATTCCGGGCACGAGCTTCGGCGGGCGGATCATCGGCACCGAGGAGGCGTGGAGCCTGGACGCGCTGCCGCGCCGCCTGGCCGTGGCCGGCGCCGGGGCCTCGGGGGCGGAGATCGCCTCGGCCTACGCCCGCCTGGGAACCGAGGTGATGCTCTTCGAGGCGCTGGACCGGGTGCTGCCGCTCGAGGACGCCGACATCTCCAAGCTGGCCGGCCGCGGGCTCCAGAAGCAGGGCATCGCCCTCCACACCGGGACCCGGATCGAGAGCGTGGAGGCCGGCGACTCGTCGGTCTCCTTCGAGCACGCCGGGGAGCGCGTCGAGGTCGACTACCTGGCCATCGCGGCCGGGCGCGGGCCCGACGTCGAGGGCCTCGGCCTCCAGGAGGCGGGCGTCGAGCTCGACGACGCCGGGCTGATCGCGGTCGACGGCGCCATGCGCACCTCGCTGGAGGGCGTGTACGCCATCGGCGACGTGGTCCACGGCCCCGCGCTGGCCCACAAGGCCTCCGACGAGGGCATCATCGCCGCCGAGGACGCCGCCGGCCTCCAGACGCACCCGATCGAGTACGCCGACATCCCGCGGGCCACCTTCTGCACGCCCAACGTGGGCTCGTTCGGGCTGACCGAGGAGCAGGCCCGGGAGGCCGGGCACGACGTCACCGTGGGCAAGGTCTCCTATGGCGCCGTCGGGGCCGGCACCGTCTACGGCGACCGCTCCGGGCTGATCAAGCTGATCGGCGAGCGCAAGTACGGCGAGCTGATCGGCGGGCACATCGTCGGGGCCAAGGCGACCGACCTGATCCAGGAGCTGGTCAACGCGCGAGCGCTCGAGGGCGGCTTCCCCGAGGTGGCCCGCATCATCCACGGCCACCCGACGCTGTCCGAGGGCGTCATGGAGGCCGCTCGGGCCGCGGACGGCTGGCTGATCCACGGCTAGATGGTCGATTCCCAGGGCGCGCCGGCCGGCGGTCCCGACCACCTGCTCGGCGAGCCCGGGCAGCCCGTGTTCTACTTCGACCTCGGCTCGCCCGAGGCCTACCTCGCGGCCGAGCGCGTGCTCAGCGCGCTGCCCGAGGTGGCCGAGTGGCAGCCGGTGCTGGCCGCCGCTCTCCCCGGCCCGCCCGCGGCGGTGGACAGGGACCTGATCGAGGTCCGCGCCGCGCAGCGCGGGCTGATGACCGTGCGCTGGCCGGCGCGCTGGCCGCCGGAGACCGCGTTGGCCATGCGGGTGGCCACCTTCGCCAAGCAGACCGGCCGCACCGTGGCCTTCGCCCAGGCCGCCTTCCGCCAGTGCTTCGCCGCCGGCCGCGACCTGGGCGACCAGGACACGGTGCTGCTGGCCGCGGCGGCGTGCGAGCTGCACCCCGCGGCCGTGCTCAAGGGCTCCGGCCTGCGCTCGGTGGCCACGCGGCTGGAGCAGGCCACGGCGGCGGCGGCCGCCGCCGGGGTGCTGCGCGTGCCGGCCGTGCGCGCGGGCGACGAGGTCTTCCACGGCGACGGCGGCCTCGAGGCCGCCGCGGAGGCGCTGCGGGGACGAGCGGCCGCGGCCGGATGAGGGCCAATCGCGCCTACGAGCTGATCGTGCGCCGCGGGGGCCGAGCGCCCGCGCTGCTGGCCGATCCGGCCCGGACCGACCACGTCGAGGTGGTCGAGCTCGCCTCGGGCGAGGCGGTGCTGTTCTGGGACACGGGGCCGGCCCAGACCGGGCGCCTGGCTCGGCGCCTGCGGGCCGACCTGGCCCAGCTCGAGGCCGACGACTTCATCGCCCGCTGGCGCGCCTCCGGCGCCTGACCGGGGGGACGAGCAGGTCGGCCGAGCGGCGCTCGGCCTCGCGGGCCAGGCGGCGCACGGTCAGGGCGATGATCGGGCCGTAGGTCGCGCGCAGCAGTGGCTGCAGCGGACGCGGGGCGATCACGTCGACCGCCACCTCGCAGCCCTCGCCCAGGGGCCGCACGCGATGGACCATCTCGACCGGCCCCAGGCGCCAGGCCCACGAGCGGCCGGGCTGCTTGTCCAGGATCCGGGCCGGTACGGGCACGACACCCAGCAGCCGCACCGCTCCGACCGCCCCCGGACGGATCTCGGGCGCGCCCAGACCCCAGGCCCCGCGCACGTGCGGCGACCAGCTCGACCAGCGGGCCGGGCGGGCCATCAGCTCCCACGCCGCCTCGGGGTCGGCGTCTGACTTCGCGCGGTAGGAGATCATCTTCACGGGCACTACTGACGAGCGTCGAAAATGGCTCAAAGGGCCGCCGGGGCTGCGCTATCGTGGCCGCCAGATGGAGACGCAGGCCACCGAGCGCGACCCCGCCCCGGCCGCCGCGGCACCCCTGCCGGAGCCCGCCGCCGCGCGCGAGTGGCTCGAGGCGATGAGCCTGATCCGCCGCTTCGAGGAGCGCGCCGGCGAGATGTACGCCAAGGCCAAGGTCGGCGGCTTCCTGCACCTGGCCATCGGCGAGGAGGCGACCATCGTCGGCGCCGTGCGGGCCCTGCGCGACCAGGACTACCTGATCTCCACCTACCGCTCTCACGGGCACGCGCTGGCCCGCGGGACCGAGCCCGAGCGGGTCATGGCCGAGCTCTTCGGCCGCGAGACCGGCGTCTCGCGCGGGCGCGGCGGCTCCATGCACATGTTCGATCTGGAGCGGCGCTTCATGGGCGGCTACGGGATCGTCGGCGGCAACCTGCCGCTGGCGGCGGGCATGGGGCTGGCCTCGGACTACCTGGGCACCGAGGACGTGACCCTGTGCGTGTTCGGAGACGGGGCGTCGAACCAGGGCACCTTCGGCGAGACCATGAACCTGGCCGCGCTGTGGCAGCTGCCGGTGGTCTTCATGGTCACCAACAACCAGTTCGGCATGGGCACCTCGCTCGAGCGCCACTCGGCCGTGACCGACCTGCAGCGCAAGGGAGAGGGGTTCGGGGTCCCCGGCTCGCGCTGCGACGGCATGGACGTGGCCGACACCTTCCGGGCCATCGGCGAGGCGGTGCAGCGGGCGCGGGCCGACCGCCGGCCACAGCTCGTGGAGGCGATCACCTACCGCTTCCGCGGTCACTCGATGGCCGACCCCGAGGAGTACCGGACCAAGGAGCAGGTGGCGCTCTGGCGCGAGCGCGATCCGCTCGCCGTCTTCGGCCGGCGGCTGGTGGCCGAGGGGGTCCTGTCCGAGGACGAGCTGCAGCAGGTCGACCGCGCCGCCGTGGAGCGCGTCGACGCCGCGGTGGCCTTCGCGGACCGGTCACCCTTCCCCGCCCCCGAGTCGCTCTACGACGACGTCTACGTGCTGGGCGACCAGCTCCAGGGCTGGTACGCGGTCGACGAGCGCTCGGCCGGGGTGCACCGCGGCGAGCACGAGCGCGAGCTCGCGGCCTCCGAGCGCGGGCCCGAGGGGGCCTACGAGGAGGCCGTGGCCGCGGCCGGGCGCGAGGACGTCGGCGAGAAGCCGGCCGACGCCGCCCAGGCGGGCAGTGATGGCGTCGCCGACCCCGAGCAGGAGGGCGGCTGATGGCCGTCATGCGCTACCGCGAGGCGCTCAACCAGGCGCTGCGCGAGGAGATGCGCGCCGACGAGACGGTCGTGCTCATGGGCGAGGACATCGGCGTCTTCAACGGCGCGTTCAAGGTCACGAACAAGCTGCTCGAGGAGTTCGGCGAGAAGCGCGTGCGCGACACCCCGATCTCGGAGAACACGATCGTGGGCATGGGCGTCGGGGCGGCCATGTGCGGGCTGCGGCCCGTGGTCGAGCTGATGACGATCAACTTCTCACTGCTGGCCATGGACCAGATCGTCAACCACGCCGCGCACATCCACTACATGTTCGGGGGCCAGGTGCAGGTGCCGCTGGTCGTGCGCATGCCCCAGGGCGCCGGCCACCAGCTCGGCCCGACGCACTCGCACTGCTTCGAGGCCATGTTCCTGCAGGTGCCCGGGCTGCTGGTCGCCGTGCCGAGCACCGCGGCCGACGCCAAGGGGCTGCTCAAGGCGGCCATCCGCGACCCCAACCCGGTCGTCTTTATCGAGCACGAGTACCTCTACGGTCAGCGCGGCGACGTCCCCGACGGCGAGGATGTGCTCGTGCCCTTCGGCCGCGCCGCCGTGCGCCGCGAGGGCGACGACGTGACCCTGGTCGGCATCTCGCGCATGGCCCTGACCGCGCAGCGGGCGGCCGAGATCCTGGCCGACGAGCACGAGATCGAGGCCGAGGTGATCGATCCGCGCACGCTGCGCCCGCTGGACCTCGACTCGATCCTCGAGTCGGTGCGCAAGACCAACCGCTGCGTGATCGTCGAGGAGGGCTGGCCCCACGGCGGTGTCGGCGCCAACCTGGCCGCGCTGATCCAGGAGCAGGCCTTCGACGACCTCGACGCCCCGATCGGGCGGGTCACGGGCGCCGACCTGCCGATGCCCTACTCCAGGCCGCTCGAGCAGATCGCCTACCCGCACGAGCCGCAGGTGGTCGAGGCCGTGCTGGCCACCTTCCGCGACCTCTAGGAGACCGGTGCCCGACGTCGCCATGCCCCGCCTGTCGGACTCGATGGAGGAGGGCACGATCCTGAAGTGGCTCAAGGCCGACGGTGACCAGGTCGCCCGCGGCGACGAGCTGGTCGAGATCGAGACCGACAAGGCCAACATGACCTACGAGGCCGACCAGGACGGCGTCCTGACGATCGTGGCCCGGGAGGGCGACACGCTGCCCATCGGCGAGCCGATCTGCCGGATCGGGGAGGAAGACGGGGCGGCCCCGGCGCAGGACCCCGAGCAGGAGCCCGCCGCGGCGCCCGAGGCCGAGCAGGACGAGCCCGCACCGGAGGAGCCCGCACCGGAGAAGGAGCCAGCGACCGAGCCCGCACCGGAGGAGCCCGCACCGGAGAAGGAGCCAGCGACCGAGCCCGCACCGGCGCAGGAGTCGGTGCCGGTCGCCGCGGGTCGCGGCGACGCGGACAACGGTCGCGTCAAGGCCTCGCCGGTGGCCCGGCGGATGGCCCGTGAGCTGGGGCTGGAGCTGGCCGCCGTCGCCGGCACCGGGCCCGGTGGGCGTGTGGTCAAGGCCGACGTCGAGGCCGCCGCCCAGCCAGGCGCCGCACCCGCGGCCGCGGCGGCCTCTGCGCCCGCCGCCCCGAGCCCGGCCGCCGCCCCGTCGGCAACGGCCGAGGGGGCGGACACCGGCCGGGGCACCGCGACCCGCCAGGAGCTGACCAAGCTGCAGCAGGTGATCGCCCGGCGGATGGCCGAGTCCAAGGCCACGGCGCCGGAGTTCACGCTGCAGATGGAGATCGACATGGAGCGCGCGGTGGAGCTGCGGGCCGGGCTCAAGCAGGCCGCCGGCGAGCGCCCGGCGCCGTCCTACAACGACATGGTGGTCAAGGCCTGCGCGCTCGCCCTGCGCGAGTTCCCGCGGGCCAACGGCGCCTACCGCGACGGGGCGTTCGAGCTCTACGGGCGCGTCAACGTGGGCGTGGCCGTGGCCGGCCAGGACGCGCTGGTGGTGCCCACCGTCTTCGACGCCGACCGCAAGTCGCTGGGCGAGATCGCTCGCGAGACGCGCGCCCTGGCCGAGCGCGTGCGCGCCGGCGAGATCACCCCGCCCGAGCTCTCGGGCGGGACGTTCACGGTCTCCAACCTGGGCATGTACGGCGTCTCGAACTTCACCGCGGTCATCAACCCGCCCCAGGCCGCGATCCTGGCCGTGGGCGAGCTGGCGCCCCGGGCCGTGGTGCACGAGGGCGCGCTGGTGGCCCGCCACGTCATGGCCGTGACCCTGGCCTGCGACCACCGCATCCTCTACGGCGCCGACGCGGCCGAGTTCCTGGCGCGCATCCGCGACCTGCTCCAGCAACCGCTGGCCCTGGCGCTGTAGCGTCCTCAGCGCAGCTCGAAGCCACCCGGGCCGATGTAGGCCGAGTTGGGCGCGCGGTCGTTGTCCAGGCGGAGCCCCGGGGGCTGCTGGCTGGTGTCGACGAACAGGCACAGCCAGCGCTTGGGGTCCTGGCCCGGGACGCAGGTGCGAAACAGGGCGCGCTCGAGCTCGATCGTCGTGCTCGCGCCCAGCCCGGCCCGGTACTCCGACGGTCCCCGGGCCAGCACGTAGTCGTGCACCGCGGCGAGCTGGGCGCGCCGGTCGGAGTCCTGGCGCAGGCGCTCGGGGCGGTGCAGGATGCCGCCCACCAGCAGCAGGGCGCAGAGCGAGACGACCAGCGCCGTGCCCGCGTAGTCGGTGGCGATGATCTGGGGCAGGTCGGCGCGGCGGCGGCGACGCAGCCAGGTCCCGAGCAGCGGGGCCAGCACGGCGACCAGGGCCAGGTTGGCGAAGCCGGCGAGCAGCAGCCCCGGGACGAGGCCGGTGCCGTCGCCGGCGGCCGGCAGCGTGCGCAGCAGCAGCGCGTCGGCCAGGCAGGTGAGCGCGAAGGCCGGCCACAGCCAGGCGCCGCGCAGGCGCCAGCGAAGACGGGTCCACCAGATGCGCTCCACGGCCGATAAGGGTAGATCGGGGCGTTAGGCTGGACTTCGACGAAGAGAGGGTGATCGCCACGGCGACCCAGACACCGGACCCGGCGGCGCCGGCCGCCGCGCCGAGCGAGCCGCTGCACCTCAACACCGCGGACCGCGTCGCCCTGCTGCGGGCGATGCTGCTGATGCGCGGGATCGAGGAGCGCGCGATGACGCTCTATCGCCAGGGCAAGGTGCCCGGCTCCTTCTACGACGGCTACGGCCAGGAGGCCGTCTCGGCCGGCACCGCCTTCGCCATGGCCGCCGATGACCGCCTCTGCATCCTGCACCGCGACCTGGCCGCGCACCTCATCCGCGGCGTCACCCCGGCGCGGATCTTCGCGCAGTACATGGGCCGCGCCGGCGGCGTCACCGGCGGGCGCGAGGGCAACGTGCACTTCGGCGACCGCGCGCTGGGCTGCGTGGGCATGGTCTCGATGCTGCCCGACATGATGCTGGTCGCGGCGGGGATGGCCATGGCCTTCCGCATGCGCGGCGAGCGCCGCTGCGCGATCACCTGGTTCGGCGACGGCTCGACCTCACGCGGAGACTTCCACGAGGCGATGAACTGGGCCGGCGTCCAGCGCCTGCCGGTGGTCTTCGTGCTCGAGAACAACCAGTATGCGTACTCGACCCCGGTCGACCTGCAGTACGCGGTCAACCCGGTGCAGCGCGCCGCCGCCTACGGCTTCCCGGGCGTATCGGTCGACGGCAACGACGTCGAGGCCGTCTTCGAGGTCACGCGCGCCGCCCGCGAGCGCGCGGTCTGCGGCGAGGGTCCGACCCTGATCGAGTGCGTGACCATGCGCATGCACGGCCACGCCGCCCACGACGACATGAAGTACGTCCCTGCCGCCCAGGTGCAGGAGTGGCGCCGCAAGGACCCGATCGAGCGCCAGGAGCGCCGGCTGGCGGAGATCGCCGGCGCCGACCTCGACGCGCTCCGCGAGGAGGTCGGCCGGGCGATCGAGGCCGGCGTGGCCGAGGCGCTGGCCATGCCCATGCCCGACCCGGCCACGGCCACCGAGCGCGTGTTCTGCGAGGGCGAGCCCGAGCTGATGGGCGACGGGCTGGCGCCGTGGTCGGGCTGGAGCCCGGAGCGCGGCTGATGGCGACCATGACCTATCTGCAGGCGATCGCTGACGGCATGCGCGAGGAGATGCGGGCCGACGAGCGCG
>Ga0136612_10000553_pt1 | contig 13667 bp, 7 predicted proteins | sample AntDryUQ224A2306_2_FD_106644 | JGI IMG/M metagenome (GOLD analysis project Ga0136612, IMG submission 106644) | Polar desert sand microbial communities from Dry Valleys, Antarctica - metaG UQ224A (23.06) | ecosystem: Environmental > Terrestrial > Soil > Desert | place: Antarctica: Dry Valley... | reverse complement strand
TCCCGGCTCGGCGGGATCAGCGCCGCACTACAACGCGCAGAAGATTACGGGGACGATCCGAGGCTTCGCTTCCGACACTGTGTATCTCCAGCTGTCGACGCTTCCGCAACCGATGGCGATTCCCCGCGATCGCATTCGCAGGGCTGAGCTCAGTATCAATCCCGGATCGCGCGTCGACGCTGCCTTGCAGGGAGGTGTCATCGTTGGCACCATCCTCGCCATTAACATGTGGTTCGCGCATCAGGACCCGGAGACCAGAGCGTATGACGAGGAATGGAAGGCCGTGAGCATTGGCGCCGCGATGGGCTTCAGTCTCGGCGGTTACATGGTATGGCGATGGAATCGGCCCTTCGAGGTGTGGCGGGACGCTCGCCTTCCGAACTAGAAGGCGGCAGCAGTGGCTGGTCTATTGGCAATGTGAGGGGACGGTTGCCGCATCGCGCTGGCGGCCTGAGAACGTCACATACTCGGACAATCGTTTGACCGTCCGCGCGCCTATTCCGCGAACGCGCTCGAGAGCTCCGAGCGATCCAAACGGGCCACAGGTTTCCCGGTGCTCGATGATGCGCATGGCCAGGCCTGGTCCCACCAGGGGCAGTGACTCCAGCTCCCGCTGATCAGCGACGTCGAGATCGATCCGCCGCGCCGGCGCCCTCGCGTCACTCCCTTGGCGGTGTCGCCCCACGCCGTCCCCGGGTTCAGGGCGAAGCTGGGGAACCGCCGTGATGTCCAACGTCCCGGCCGGTGCGCGGAGATGCTCGGCTGCGGATTCGCCTGAGCCCCGACCTGCCCCTCCGCGCGACAGCCGGGATTTCTTTCGCGTGCCCCTCTCACCGACGGCCGAGTCAACCGCGTCGATCTGACGGGCAAGCGCAGCGGAGTCCGATGCAGGCGTAACGACACGATCGGCGCGCGCACGTACGACCCGAACTCCCGTGCCCAGCACCGTGAGCGCGAGCAGAAATCCGAGCGCCTGCTGTTCCTGGGCGGTCATCGCTCAGAAATGCCGCCCGCGTCGCTGCAGAGGGAAACCGCTCCGTTGCCTTCCGGCGCTTCCCAGCGCGCGACGGGCCGGAACCCGGAAACGCTTCACACCGCGCCGCTCCCACCGCGCTCCGTCCGACCGATGGAAGAACTCGTCGGCGTTCGGCGTCAGAGCTAATGAACCGGACTTGCCTCAACCATTCGACACGGAGCTCTCCATGCGCAAGGCATTCATTCCCGTCATCTTCGCCGCGGTCACCGCCCTGACCGCTTTCGCGCCGATGGGCGGCTGGGCCACCATCACCGCCGATGCCCGTCCTGACTCGGTGCTCACCGGACAGCCCATGAAGCTCTCGTTCATCGTGAAACAGCACGGCGTGACGCCGATGAGCGGACTCAAGCCGCGCATCGAGCTGCGTTCGGAAGGGCGCGACACCATTCGGCTGATGGCGACGCCGTCGAAGCAGGCAGGCCGCTACACTGCGACGCTGCGTTTCCCCGCGAGCGGCGAGTGGTTCATCAACATCCACAGCAGTTTTAGAAGTAGCGAGACGACGCTTTCCGGACTTCGCGTCGCCCCCAACGCACGAGTCGCAAAGGTTCGCCGGTAGGTGCGGAGCTCGAGAACGCGTGCATGTTCGCGCATGCGCGCCGTGCTCCCATCAGCGTCCCATCACCAGCGCAGTTGCCACATCGCCGACAATCTGCAGCGACTTCGCCGACACCTTGTCGAATGTATCCGTCGGCCTGTGGTGATCATCGTAGTCGATGTCGATCACGTCGATCACCCGCAACCCCTTCTGCAGAAGCGGCACGTGGTCGTCCATGATCGGTCCACCATTGCGCGAGATAAAGAAGCTGCCGTAGCCGAGGTCTCCTGCCGTCTGCCAGACGCGGGCAACGATCTCCGGCGCCTGCTGCGACGAGTACCCTTCCTGATAGATGTTGAGATTCCTGTCGCCGACCATGTCCCACAGCACTCCGAAGATCGGCTGATACCCTGGCGACGGCAGGTGGGATGCAAACCACGTCGAGCCAATGAGCGCGTCCACCACCGGCGGTCCGAACTCGCCGTAGTCCTCCCCATCCACGAAGAGCAGATCCACCCCGTATGCGGGCGGCGTCCCTTTCAGGACATCGGCGACGGCCATGAGTACCGCAACACCGGACGCACCGTCGTTCGCGCCCGGTACCGGCATCGTCCGGTCGCCCGGGTTGGTCGACCTGTCCGCAACGGGCCGCGTGTCCCAGTGCGCGATATAGAGCACGCGCTCCGTTGCCGCCGGACGGAACCGCGCGAGGATGTTGCGCATCGGTAAGGTGTCCCCGCGCGCCGTGACGTGATTCCATCGCTGCTCGATCACCGAGTCCGCCCGCACGCGCATCTGCGCGGTGATCCAGTCGCCGGTTTGCCGAGCGCCCTCGGTGCCGGGAATGCGGGGCCCGAAAGCGAGCTGCGTCCTCACGTAGCCCAGTGCGGTCTCACCGTTGAACGCCGTTTTCGGCCCGGACGGTTTGCGGTCGCACGCCGCAAGCGACAACACGGTACACAGGAGAAGGAGAAAGGGCATGGCCTGAAGCTCACGGTTTCGGGACGGTCGAGCCTGACGCTCCTTCGCTACCGCAGCTCCCCGGCAAAGAAGCCCAGATTGAACACCGCCGTGACCACCATCTGCGTGAACCGGCGGTTGAACGTCTCATCGAAGTTCACACTGCGCGAACCGGTCAGCGAGAAGGAGAGATTCTCCGCGACTTCGGTATCCATGTTCAGTGTCACGGTATGCCGGCCGTTATCCGAGAGACGGCTGCGGCGGGTGCCCGCCTCGGCGGACGAGTTGTTGAAGATGAACGACGCCGAACGGCTCCGCGAGAACCCGAGATGGGTGCGGATCGGCTGCTTCAGACTCCAGGACGACGGCGGGGTCAGCTGCTTGCCGACGTCGGTGCTGAACTCGCGCGAGGTGCCGAGTCTCAATGACCGGTCCGCCAGCTCATCGCGCCGCTCGCTCGTGCTGTACCCCGCCGTCGTCGAGAACCCGCCCCCGAACCCCCACGTCACCGACCCGTTCACCGGCAGCGAGCGCGACTCACTGAACGACCGCTGCGCTGGACTCGCTCCTTCGGGAGGCGTAAAGGTCCTCGCAGTCGTCTTGCGCGTGGCCACCTGGCCGCCGACGCTGGAGACGAATCGCTGCAGCTTTTGCGGCGGGCGGTACGTCCACTGAACCGCGGCATCCGGAAAATTGACGCTCTGCGCGTCGGTGACACCCAGCGTGTTGTTGACGCGACGCGTCCAGTTCCTGGTGTCGTTGCGCTGGTACCGGTTGGAGAGCCGCAGGCCCAGAGGCAGCGCAATCCCGTTGCTGGCGCCAAAGCTGTTGGTGAGACCTGCACTCGCAGCGCGGCGGTCTCCGATCTGTGTGAAGTCGTCCGATCCACCCAGCGCGAACTGGTAGCTGAGCGGCGGCGTGAACGGCGTGCCGTCGAACGCCGAGATGAGGCTGCGGCTCCACGAGAGTTCCACGACCTGCACGCGGTCGGCAACGCGCCGCATGAAGTTCGAGTCGCTGGTGTAGAGCACGATCGCGCGGGCAAAGTCGACACCGGCGCCCAGGTTCAGCGTCTGCGAATTGCGCAACCGCCGCGGCAGACGATAGGCGCCGACGCTGTCGCGGGTCTGCAGGAGGCTCTGCGAGTTGGGATCGCGACTCATCGTGTACGACGCCGAGAGGTCGGCGCGTGGCTTGATCCAGGCGGAAATGGAAGGAGTGAAGCTGAAACTGGTGGACATGTTTCGCTCACGCTCGAGCCCGACGTCCAATCCCAGAAACCGCTGCCGCTCCGTCTCGGCGATCAAACCGACCGACGTCCTGTCGTCATAGTGACGCATGTCGCGCAACGACGTGATGTCCCATCGTGCCGACAACGCCGAGAACGGGCGAAGCTCCAGCGCGCTGCCATTCCGCCATACGTGCGACAATCCTCTCGAGCTCGTCGGCGAATCCGTGGATGACTCCGCTGGCTTCTGGAACGACTGGTTGTTGCTGGTGGAGCGCTGCATCCCGCTGCTGATGCGAAATGAAGCGGGACTCACCCGGTACTGTGCTCCGCGAAGCGCGCGGATGGGCTCGGACGCCGCGAGCCAGTCGGGGAGCAGCTGAATACCGCGTTCGAACCATTGCGGGAGACGGCGCGGCGTGCCCGTGGACGCTACCTGGTAATCCGCGTTGACGACCGAGTTCTTCGACGTCCCGTCCGAATACTCCGTGCGGCTGTTGGCGCTTGCGTAGGAGCCGTTGAGCCGCAGGTTGTTGATGATGGGCCCGACCCACTTGTTCTGAAGCGGCGTCTGCCGATAGAGGCCAATCGTGTATGATGTTGCCGTGACCTTCGGCGTCCGCAGTCCCACGATGCCCGCGCCCTGCACATCCGTCCGTGACACGTACAGCGGATCGCTGCCGCTCGACGTCAGATTCACCGAGAAGGGCAACGCGAATCCCAGACGTTGCGGCATGAGCTTGTCGAGCCGGACCGAGCTGCCGATATCGAACGCGTTGTCGGTGACGAAGCTCGGCTGCTCGGCGAGCTGCCGGAAATGCGGATCCTTGCGACTCATGTTCATCCGGATGTCGGCAATGTCCGAGGCGGCGATCTGCACGCCAAACTGGCCGGCGTAGCCCGGCGTATCCTCCACGTCCGTGAGACGGATGTCGTCTACCCACAGCTCGAGAGTGTCGCCGGGCATGATGGGATTCGCCGTCGCCGCAGTCGCTGGCCGGCTGCGCACCATGCCGACGGACAATTCCTGCACCGCCGCGAGGTTCGGCGGGCTGATGTTGGGGTCGAGCGTGTAGATCATGTATCCCTCGCCGTCGCACGCGGCGTAACGCAGCGTGTCGTTGGCCGGCACGGGAATCGACGCGATCAGCACCGAGTCCGTGCCCGTGCAGTCGATGCGCTTGCCGGACCCCTGGAGGAACGTGTTCTGGAGCCTGGCGCGCAAGTCCAGGAAATTCTGGAACCTGACACGAATCTCCGGCTGCCATGCCGCTTTCGTGTCGCCGCTGTTCGCGGGTGTGCGATACATGTAGAAGTTGTTCGCATCGCGGCCGATCTTGACATAGAAGTCCAGCTCGCCGTTCAGACCCCAGCCGTTGTTCCGGCCCCGCGCCCAGAGGCGCATCTCCTTGTAGCCCATGAAGCTCTTCTGGGCATCGGGGAATCGGTAGTACGCTTCCGCCCGCTGGTTGGTATCGAGCCCGCCGGCCAGCAGACGCAGCGAGCGCTCGTTGATCTGCACCTGCCCCGTTTCAAAACCCGAGGACTTGCTGTCCGCCTCATCGGTGACGCCCGGCGGCGACTCATAGAAGATGCCTCGCGATGCATCATAGTCGTTGGTGCCGATGATCGAGGCGATGGTGTAGCCGTTGCTCGCGGACTCGCCGCCGATGCCTCTCAGGACACGATCACTCCGCTTGATCCAGGGCGAGCCAACCAGCTTGAGCCGCACCACAGGGACGAACTGGATGGTGGAATCGCTCACCGCCGTGCCCGACGCCATGGTCACGCGAAGCGACTTGATACGGCGGATCACCGGCGAGCCGATCGTATCCGTCGGCGCGCGGAATGGAATGCGAACGAAGACCCAGCAGTTGTTGCGCGCCGTGCTCGCGGCCGCCGTGTCGGAGCACACCCCCAGCCGGGAGAACGACCTCGGATTCCGAAGATCCACCACGAACCGAAAGACGCGCTCGGCGGTGGGGTCGACAAGGTTCAGCTGCCCGTCGAGATCGAGGTCTTCCTCGTCGAGCCGGCTGTTGCCAATGGTGCAGTTGGCTCTCGCGTCACCCAGCAGCTCGGGCCGGCCGATGTTACTCCGGCAGAGCGCGAGGGGCGTGTCTCGTACCAGGCCGTTTCGTGTGCTGTCCACCACCACGATGCGATCCACACGATCTCCCGGAAGGCCGATATCGTCCTTGGCCACGTCGAAGTTCCGAAACAGCGGATCACGCTCGCTGTCCAGCGTATCCTTGCCGACGAATTGCTTGCCCGTGAAGATGCTGTCCGGCACCGACGGGTACGCGGGATTGGTGCTGGTCCGGACGAAGAGCGATTCCGGCGCAAACACGATCGAGTTCTCGGAGATGTCGCCCAGGTCGAAGATGAGCACCGCATTCGCCCCCCGTCCAGCGATGCTCGTGTCGACCAGAGTCCAGAACTCGAGCGTCTCGACGCGCGACAGGTCAACGCCGGTGGTGCTCAGCGAGGTGCGCAGGGAACGCCAGCGCGGGCCGCTCAGACCAGGAAGCTGCCACTGGAAAGTGTCTTTCGCATTGCTGCGCTGGCCGCCGAACTTCAGCGGATACAGCGACAACCACAGCATGGGCTCCGGCGCATTGCCGAAACTGCGGCCGCGATTCCTTACCAGCGGGTCGATCCGCTCGAAGGACGTGGTGGTGTACGTGCCGTCCTTGAAGGCGCCAATGTTCTGCCACACCAGCGTCGACGCCTTCTCCAGCGCGAAGGGATTGGGCCCCAGCAGCGGGGCCACCTGGCTGCCCTCCACGGGTTGGCTGCTCAGGTACCATCCGCCTTCTCCCAGCGGGATCTGAATGCCTCCTTCGCCCTCGAACGACTCGACGTACGCCTGCCCCGCCGCATTTGGACGGGGGCGACTCGTCGCCATTTCCCCCGTGATGCTGATCGTCGACGGCGCGGACGACTCTATGAACGGCAGTTTCTCGATGGCGCGCGTGAGCATCGAGGCATCGAACTGAAAGGCGCCACTCACGCCGGCCACCAGCGACGACGCCGGCTCGAAGCCGAGCGGTGGGCGGTTGAACGTGGTTTTCTGCGACTGCGAGATGGCGGTGAAGCTGACCTGGCCGTTGGTGAGCGGAAACTGCGTCGCAATGCCGAAAATCGACGTCGGTGACGCGGCGAACAGCGGATTCTCCTCGTACTGCACGGAGACCTGGCGCGCCTGAGGGAAGAGCGTGTCGGGACGGGTGAACGTCACACGCCCAAGGTCGTAGTCCACCGTGTAATCGGTGCCGCGCTTGAGCTGGCGCCCCTCGATGGTGATGCGCTCCGAGTTCTGTCGCACCTGCACGGAGCCAAGCGCCAGGCTCCCCGCATCGCCACCCCCTTCGGCGGAGTATCTCAGCCGCAACGTGTAGAGCGACTGCGGGTGCTGCGAGGAGTAGAGATACTCTCCGGGCGTCCGGTAGATCGTGTCGTTCGACGGATTGCCCGGCTGCACCAGTCCTCGCTGCGAAAAGGGCTGCAGCGACGGAAAGACGACAAAGTAGTCGCGAATGATCCTGGAGCCCGATCCACCCGCCGACGTGTTGACGTTGGGGTCACTCGGCCTCGGCCAGAGGCGATTCTCGACGTCGAAGGAGCTCGGATTGCTGATCTGCGCGAGGCCGAACATCTGGAGATACGACTGCGCGCCGCCCGCTGCCGGCTTCTCCTGGCCGTTGCCGGTCACGATGCGCGCAGTCACGGACTGGCGCACGATGTCATCGCCACCCAGACGATAGACGGAACGGATCTCGCGCGTGAAGGCGGAGTCGTCAGGAGTGATCGAAGGATCCCAGATGAGGTTCGCGAAAATGTCCTGCGTCACGTTCTGGAGTACGGGATCGCCACCGGTACCCGGGTTGGACTGGCCATTGCCAATGTTGTACGCGATGACGTACCGCTCACCGTTCAGACTGGCCGGACGGACGAGCGAGATCCAGAGCTGCGACGGATCGATATAGTAGTCCACCCCTTCGCGCAGATATTCGTAGATGGGTCCGCGCTGGAATTCCGGCCGGCCATTGATCAGGAACTGCGGCCCGTTGGGATTCTGCGGCAGGCTGTTGAACTGCAGCCGGTAGACGAAGACGCGCGTCGGCCGGACGGAGTCGGGCAGCGACGACGCCAACTGCGTCATCTGCTGCGTATTCAGAATATCGATGTTCGGGTAGGCGCTGCCGAACCACTTCACCGGATCGATGGTGAAGAAGAAGCGACGGGGCTCCACCTTGTAGTCCTCAATCTCCGTCTCGACCGATTGCAGCGTGCGATCGCCCACGGTGAAGACGTTGTCCTTGACGACGTTGCCTTTCTGCTGCGCCATGATCGTGCGGAAGCGCATTGGCCCCAGTTGTCCAATCGCCTGCAGGCCATAATTGCCACTCGGGATGCCGCTCGTGATGAACCGCGACGACGGCGGGGCAAACGACACGTTGCCGACTTCGAGCCGCTCGATCAGCTCATCGGTCTTGCCCTCGTAGTACACGGAGATGTTGTTCGACGCATCGAACTCGCGCTCGGAGTCGTAGTCCACGTTCACGTGGACGCGATCGGCGACGACGCCGCCGGTCTTGACGTTGAACTGAAAATCGAAGGTCGGCTGGAAGGATCCCTTGCAGTTGGCGCCGGGATTGAACAGCTGGCTGTTGGTGCACCGCTCGTTCCGGCTGCGCTCACCCTTCGCTTCGAGACGCGACTGGAGCTGGAGTCCGAGATCGGCGTAATCGCCGAAGATATCGCTCCGGACGCTGCTATCAGGCCGGATCAGTGACGAGTCGAAGGCGACGAGGGCGGGAATGCGCGTCGTATCCGCGATCTCGCTGAACGCGCTGGCCGCGGTCGTTCCCCAGAGCGCGGTCAACCGTGTCTCCAGCGCCTGGCGCATCCCGAAGGCGCGATTGTCGGCCACCTCGCTTGCCTGCCGGCGCACGGGGGCGAATCGGCCAAACGGCGAGAACGCGGGATGCTCGTCGGAAAAGCGCAGTCGCTCCCCGAAGATCTGCATACGCAGTCCGACCCCAGGCACGACCACCGGCGCGACAGCGGGCGCAACAGCAGGGACGACGACGACCTTTGAGGTGTCGGGGACCGGCTCCTGCGCTCCGAGCGCCATGGGAAGGACGACAACAACGCAGCCGAGCAGCAGTCTCAGCAGATGCACCGATTTCGCGGAGGGGTGTAGTAGTTCGGGACGATGGCGGAACCGACATGGCGGCCGGCAGCACGCCAGCGATTCTGAAGCTCCCAACCGCCCGTGGCCGGGTGGAATATAGGAAGTACGCAATAGCGTACAACCCTCGTAATGGGTTAGAGTTCCGCTCCACCTTTCCATACCCTATTTGCGCATTCTGTCCCGCTACATCGTCAAGGAGCACATCGGCCCGCTGGTGTTCGCGCTCACCACGCTGACATCGCTGCTGCTGCTGAACTACGTCGCGAAGCAGTTTGGCGCGCTCGTCGGCAAGGGGCTCGGCTGGGGAGTGATCATCGAATTCCTCCTCCTCTCCATCCCCTTCACGATCGCGATGACGCTGCCCATGGCCGTGCTCGTTTCGACCCTGTATGCGTTCAGCCGCCTTGCGTCCGAGAACGAGATCAACGCGATGAAGGCAAGCGGGGTCGGTATGACGCGCGTCATGATCCCCGTGTTCTTCTTCGCGGCGACCCTCTCGCTCGTCATGCTGGCATTCAACGACCAGATCCTGCCCCGCGCCAATCACCGGCTCCGGAAGCTCCAATCCGACATCGGACGCAAGAAGCCGACATTCGCGCTACGCGAGCAGGTGATCAACGAAGTGCAGCCCGGCCGGCTGTTTCTGCGGGCGAACCACCTGGACGAGAACTCCAACCGCATGCGTGAGATCACCATTTATGATCTCAGTAATCCCCTCAGCCGCCGCACCATCTACGCCGATAGCGGCAACATGGGGATGACCCGCGATTATCGGGATCTGGAGATGACGCTCTACAACGGGTGGATGCAGGAGCTTCCCAAGGACCAGCCGGGCCAGCTCCAGCGGCTGTTCTACGTGGTGGACGTCATTCGCATCCGTGGCGTCGGCAATTCGCTCGAGCGCTCCACCGACGATACGTACAAGAGCGACCGCGAAATGTCCATCTGCGAGATGCACAAGGAGTTTCAGGACGCGGAGCGCGAGGTACAGGCCGCGGACCACGATCTCCAGCAGACGCTGACCCGCGCCGTGGGTGAGGTGGCAACCGGCGAGCCCAGCCCCCAGTCGGCTCCGCCCCCCTATCGCGAGTCGATCTCGATGGCGCGAGCCTATTGCCAGTTTCTGGGCGCGTTCAGCGGAGTGAAAGCGGCCGAGGCGACTGAATCGCCGCAGGCACGTACCGATTCACAGGGAACCGCCCGGAGGCGTCCGGGTGGGTTCAGGGGCGCTCGCCGTGCCGTCGGAGCGCGTGGCGATACGTCGCTGTCGGGCACTGTGCGCCAAGCCACGGATTCAGTAGCCGGTCAGCCTGTCGCGGTACAATCGGCTCGGCTACCGGGCCTCCCGCAGATGGCGATCGCGGGCACGCTCGAAGGGTCGCGCGCGCGTCTCGAAGGCAGCCGCCGCGCCATGGACTCCACCGATGTCGAGATCCAGAAGAAGTTCGCGCTGTCGGCCGCATGCATGGTGTTCGTCCTCATGGGTGCGCCCATCGCCTTGCGCTTCCCTCGTGGGGGCGTCGGTCTCGTCATCGGCGTCAGTCTGGGGGTCTTCGCGCTCTACTATATCGGGCTGATCGCGGGCGAATCGCTGGGCGATCGCGGCTACCTGTCCCCATTCCTCGCGATGTGGGCGGCAAACATCCTCTTTACCGCCATCGGTGCCGTGCTGCTCTCGCGCATGGGCAAGGAAGGCGCGACGTCGCGCGGTGGGGACACCGGCGAAATGATCGACTCGATTCGCGTCTGGTTCGCGAAGCAGGCGCGTCGCGCGGGACTGCGCGTGGACCGGCGGCACCACCGGTAATGCTGTCCCGCATTTTCCGCCCGCTCGATCGGTACGTCTTCTCCGAGTTCATCAGGATCTTCATCAGCACCGCGCTGGGCTTCCCGGTGCTCGTGATCGTGATCGACCTGGTGGACAACCTGGAGAAGTACCTGAACCGCAATCTGCCGCGGTCCGACATTTTCATGAGCTACGTGTACTGGCTGCCGGACTCGATGTTTCTGGTGCTGCCGGCCGCGGTGCTGTTTGCGACGGTCTTCTCCATTGGGAACTTCACCCGGCACGCGGAGATCACCGCGGCCAAGGCGTCGGGCATCAGCTTCCACCGAATGACGCTGCCGATCTTCATCGGTGCCATTCTCGCGGGTGCCTTTGGCCTGCTCCTCGGCGAGCTCGTGCCGATCACCAATGGCAAGCGGGAAAAGCTGCTGCAGGAGCGCAAGTTCGTCAGCGGCTCGGAGCGATTCAACTTCGCGTATGCCGCGGAAAATGGGCGCGTCTACAAGGTGTCGTCGCTGAGCGCGGAGCGGCTGACCATCGACGGGCTGGAGATCGAGCGCAAGGGCGGAAATGATCCGGGGTATCCCTCGTACGTCATTGCGGCGCTGAATGCCAGGTGGGACACCATCGGGGGCTGGCGACTGGGCCAGGGGAACATGCACATCATACCCGACTCGGGTGCCGACTTCGCGTTCAGCTTCGCATCAATGATCGATCGCAAACTCACCGAACGGCCGGCCGATCTGCTTGCGACACCAAAGGCTCCACAGGACATGGGATTCCGTGACCTCGGCAAGTTCATCCGGGCGCTCGAGCGGTCCGGTGGCGACGTGAACGAGCTCAAAGTGGAGCGGATGCTGAAGATCGCCATTCCGGTCACGTGCATCATCATCGCGCTCTTCGGGGCGCCGCTGGCGACGAGCACCCAGCGCGGTGGTGCTGCCTACGGCATCGGCGTGAGCCTGGCTACGACGGTGATCTTTCTGATGCTCATCCAGCTGACGAAGGCGATTGGCGGCAAGGGGATCGTGCCGGCCGAGGCCGCCGCCTGGATTCCGAACATGATCTTTGCCGTCATGGGGATAATTCTGCTTGCGCGCGTGAAGACGTGACGGCGACGAATTTTCCCCGTGGCACGGATTCCAGGGCAACACAGACCTTTCCGATCGTCCAGCGCAGCGGCATCCGGTTCTTTCGCCGGGTGTCGCGCACGCTCATCGGGGTGTTTCTCGACATTGGACATCGCGTCTTCTTCGCGCGCGACATTCTGCGCGCGTTCGGCGATCCCGCGACGTACGTGCCGCTCACCATTCGGCAAATGCGCAACATCGGGGTGGATTCCCTGCCGATCGCGGCCATTGTCGCCGCGTTCATTGGGGCGGTGACGGCGCTCCAGACGCGGTATCAGCTCTTTCCGGGGATTCAGCTCTCGGTGGTCGGCTTCATTACGCGACAGATGCTCATCCTGGAGCTTGGTCCCCTGCTCACAGCGCTCGTGCTGACGGGTCGCGTTGGTGCGCGCATGACGGCGGAGATCGGCACGATGCGCGTGACGGAGCAGATCGATGCGCTCGAGACGCTGGCCTATGATCCGGTGGCGTACCTGGTGGTTCCCCGGCTGCTCGCCGCCCTCGTCATGCTGCCGGTGCTCGTGATCCTGGCGAATGCCATCGGCGTGGGGACCGCGTTCCTGACTGCCGTGGCAGCGACGGACGTCACCTGGGGGCAGTTCGCGGAAGGGTTGCGGCTCGGATTCACGCCGTTTCAGGTGTTGTACAGTTTGATCAAGGCGTTTTTCTTCGGCGGTGCCATCGCGTTCGTCTGTGCGTACGAGGGTTACATCACCGAGGCGGGGGCTGAAGGCGTCGGACGCTCCACGGCCCGCGCGGTGGTGATCACGTCGGTGGTGATTCTCCTGCTCGATGCGCTCACCGCCACCATTCTCGCCCCCCAACTGCAATCATGAGACGTCGAGACGAAGTGCTGGTCGGAGTGCTGATGACGGCCGCGCTCGCGGTCGGGATCGTGGGGACGCTCTGGCTGGTGCGCGGCGGGTTGTCGTCCGGCTACTCCCTCTACTCCCGGCACGCGTGGGGTCAGGGGCTCAAGACCGGGCAACCCGTGCTGCTCGCGGGTGTGACGGTCGGCATCGTCAACGACGTCATTTTCGACCGGCAAGGGACAGTGGTCGTCGAGATGCGGATCAACGAGAAGTACGTGATCCCGGCCAACAGCGAGGCGTCAATCCGCCCGAACGGCATTTTCGGTGACATGCTGATCGCGGTGCAGCCAACGGGCATCACGGCGGACAACTACGCGCCGGGCGACACCATGCCGACGGGCAAGGGGACGCCGACGATGGACCAGCTCATTACGCGCCTGGACACGATTGGGAAGCAGGTGGGCGACGTCACCGAGGCGTTCGACGTCCAGCTGGTGCGCGGTGGCGGCATCGAGGATTTCCGAAAGACGCTGGCGGAAACCAACCGCTTCGCGGTGCAGCTCAATGCGATCGCGGCGGAACAGTCTCGCCAGCTGACAATGACGATGGCGTCACTACGGCGGACGGCGGCCGCGCTGGACTCGGCGAAACTGGATTCGGTGGTCACGAATCTCCAGACGGCGAGCGCGAACATGGCGCAGCTCACGACGAGCATGCAGAAGACGACCACGGAGCTGAACCAGGTGCTGGCGAAGATCAACAGCGGCGAGGGGACGGCGGGCAAGCTCGTGAACGACACGCTGCTGTACACGAACATGCGGAATCTCGTGGCGCGGATGGATTCGCTCACCGCCGATATCAAGAAGAATCCGCGGAAGTACATCAATCTCGAGATTTTTTAGCGTATTGCGTATTGCGCCGCCCCGAGGGTACTGAAAGCAGAACGGCCCGGACGAGTGATCGCCCGGGCCGTTCTG
>Ga0136612_10000552_pt1 | contig 13667 bp, 11 predicted proteins | sample AntDryUQ224A2306_2_FD_106644 | JGI IMG/M metagenome (GOLD analysis project Ga0136612, IMG submission 106644) | Polar desert sand microbial communities from Dry Valleys, Antarctica - metaG UQ224A (23.06) | ecosystem: Environmental > Terrestrial > Soil > Desert | place: Antarctica: Dry Valley... | reverse complement strand
TCGCCTCCTGCTGCGTGTAGGGGATCTCGTACTCGACGTAGGAGTGATTGCGGACGTCCGCCTCCATGGCCTTGAGCCGGTAGCGCGGCTCCTTGACCTCGTTGGTGAAGGGCACGATCGACAAGAACTCCGGCTGCGGCTCGGCCAGCGTCTGGCGCGTGCGGATGGCCTCCAGGTCCATGCCCTTCAGGTAGGCGTCGATGGCATACGCCGCGCGGCGTCCCTCAGCGTTGGCCTGCACCACGGTAGCGGCGCCGACACGCACGTCCCCGGTGCCGAAGACGCCCGGCCGATCGGTGGCGAAGGTGACGGCATCGGCGGCCAGCCGCCCGTTCTTGGTGGCCGCCACGCCGTCCGCGCCGCGCTCCAGCCAGGTCAGGTCGGGGCCTTGGCCGATGGCTAGCAGGACCCGGTCGCAGTCGATGATGAACTCCGTGCCCGCCACGGGCTCCGGCCGGCGACGCCCCGATGCGTCGGGCTCACCCAGGCGCATGCGCTGGAACTCGACCCCGGTGACCACGTTGCGCTCATCGGCCACGACGCGCGTGGGTGCCGCCTGGAAGATGGCGCGCGCGCCCTCCTCCAGCATCTCGTGTACCTCGTTGGCGGCGGGCATGTCCTTCATGTCGCGGCGGTAGACAAGGGTCACTTCCGCGGCGCCCTGTCTGACGGACGTGCGCGAGCAGTCCATGGACGTGAAGCCGCCGCCGATGACCACCACACGCGTGCCCTCATGGCCCGGATAGGGCAGGCCGAGTGTGGCGATGCGCAGGTACTCCAGACCGTCCAGCACGCCCTGGGCGTCCTCGCCGGGGATGCCCAGCGTATTGGTGTCGTAGCAGCCGATGGCCACGCAGACGGCATCGAAGCCCTGGTTCTGGAGGTCGTCCAGCGTGAAGTCGCGACCCAGACCCGTGTTGGTGACCATCTTCACGCCGAGGTCGTAGACACTCTGGTACTCAGCCTCCAGCACTTCGACCTTGGGCAGGCGGTACTGCGGGATGCCGTAGCGCAGCATGCCGCCGGGCGCAGGGCCGCGCTCGAAGACGGTCACCTCGTGGCCGGCGATGGCCAGGTAGTAGGCGGCGGACATGCCCGCTGGCCCCGAGCCGATGATCGCCGCGCGCTTGCCCGAGGGCGCCTGGATATCGAAGGGGACCGGCGCCTTCTCGCCGCGTGCCTGCGCCTTGAGGACCTGGTCGCCTGCCCAACGGTGGCTGTCGCGGATGGCGATGGCCTCGTCGACCTCGTCGCGGCGGCAGTGCTCCTCACAGGGTGCCGGGCAGACGCGGCCCAGAACGCTGGGGAAAGGGATGGTGCGCTTGAAGATGCGCGTCGACTCGCGTGGATTGCCTTCGGTGTTGGCCTTGAGGAAGCCCGGGATGTCGATGTGGCTGGGGCACTTGTTCTGGCAGGGCGGCAGGCAGTAGGCGTTGTGGTCGCTGAAGATCAGTTCCAGGTTGGTCTTCCGCACCTGGCGCAGTCGCGGTGTCTGGGTGCGCACGACCATGTCCGGCTCACAGGCCCGCGAGCAGCTGATGGGCGGCTGGCCCTCGCCTTCGACCTCCACCACGCACATTCGGCAGGCACCGAAGCCGGGCAGCTTGGGCTCGTAGCAGAGCGTGGGCACCTCGATGCCGTTGTCGCGGCAGACCTCCAGGATGGTCTGGCCGATGCGGCCGGTCACCTGTCGCCCGTCGATCTCCACGCTGAAAGTGGGCGTGGACATGGGCCGCTGCGGCGCCTGCGTCTCGAGCAGGCGCTCGACGTCGACGTCGGGTGCGGTGGACTGGATCTGTGGCAGGGTATCGGTCATCGGGAGCAGCGGATCCTCGCGGCGCAGCCGGGGGTGATCGTCATCGGGCGGCTCCGACGGCCACCCGGAGGGGCTGGCAGACGCCGGCTGGGCAATCGCCTCTGACGATGTGGGCCTCGAATTCCGAGGCGAAGTATCGCATCCCGCTCATGAGCGGGTTGGTGGCGGTCGATTCGAGAGCGCACAGCGCCGCATCGCGAGTATCCGCGCACAGATCCGCCAGCAGCTGGGGGTCCGTGGGTCGCGGCCGCCCGGAGGTGAAACGGTCGCCGATCTCCGCCAGGCGGCGCAGCCCGATGCGACAGGGGATGGTCTTGCCACACGCCTCATCGTTCAGGTAACGCGTCATCAGCGAGGCGATGTCCACGATGCAGGCACGCTCGTCAGCGACCAGCAGCGTGCCCGAGCCCCAGATGGCTCCTGACTCGGCCAATCGCTCCGGGTCGAGCGCCGTGTCCAGCGCTTCGGGCGGCAAGAAGGCGCCCGACGGTCCACCGACCAGCACGGCCTTGGGTGTGGCCGCGGCGCCAGCCAGGGCGAGGACGTCCGTGAGCGCGGTGCCCATGGGCACTTCCACGATGCCCGGCGTGCCGACCGCGCCACTGACCTGGAGCAGGGTCGTGCCGGCCAGCCCTCCCACGCCCAGCTGGGAGTAGGCGGCGGCTCCGTGAGCCACGATCCAGGGCACGGCAGCCAGCGTCTCCACGTTGTTGACCACGGTGGGCCGGTCGAAGAGGCCTCGCTCCGTGGGGTATGGCGGACGCTGGTCGGGCTGCGCGCGCTTGTTCTCGAGCGCCCGCAACAGCACGGTCTCCTCGCCCACCACGAAGCCGCCCTGCACCTCCCGGATCTCCACTCGGAGGTCGAGGCGGCCGTTCAGGGCACCAGTGCCGAGGAGGCCCTGCTCCTCGGCCTGCTCGACCGCGTCCCGCAGCCGGCGGGCAGCCAGCGCCGCGCCGCTCTTGACGGCTACGAAGGCCTGCGTGGCACCGACGGCGTAGGCCGCCAGTGCCAGCCCCTCTAGCACGGCGTGGGGGTCGCGTTCCATGAGGGTCCGGTCGAGCTGTGCGCCGGGATCCGCCTCGAACCCGTTGGCTACCACGAAGCGGCCGCCGGGCGGCTGCTCGGCGCAGGCCCGCCATTTGCGCCCCGTGGGGTAGCCGGCACCGCCGCGGCCGCGCAGCCCGGACTCGGCCACGATGCGGATGACCTCGTCGGGACTCAAGGCGGTGACGGCGCGGCGGAACGAGGCCCAGGCGCCGGCCGCCTCGGCGCGGGTGAGAGTGGGTTCCTCCGCCGTCTCGCCGGCGCGCGCCAGCAATACGGAAGGCCATTCCCGCGTCGGCTCCAGGATGCGCATCGTCAGGTGGTCCAGGCGCTGGCCAAGTGGCCGCTGCGCAGGTGAGCGGCGATCTCCGTGGCGCGCTCGGCGGTGACCGCGCTCTGCGCCACACCATCGACCGTCAGGCGGGGCCCGGAGCCGGAGGACTCGCCGCCGCAATCCACCGTCCCCAGCCGCACGCGCCCGTCCAGGCTCACTCCCTCGATGCCTGTGCCCAGGGCCGCCTCGAGCGCGGCGAGCACGCGGCCGCCACCCTGGAGCGTGCAAGTGGTACAGCGGCAGACGGCCACCTCGTGTGCCGCCACCGGCTCGAAACGAAGCTGTCGGTAGGACGTGGCGATGCCGTAGATCTCGCTGTACCAGGCGCCCGTCTTGTGGCTGATGTGCTGGATGGCGGCCACCGGTAGGTGCCCGTAGTTCTCTTGCGTCCGCTCCAGGATGCGCAGCATCCGTCGCGGGCTGTAGTCCTCCTCTGCCAGGATGGTATCCAGGGGTGCCAGGTCGATGCCCTGCCAGGCGCTGAAGGTGCGGTCCGGCACCGGCCGGCCCGATCGGCGCAGGGCTGACTCCTCGCGCCGCTCGGCGTACTGCTCGGCCGGTCCCCAGTGCATGTGGAAGCGGTTCTTGGTATCCACGCCGCCCATGTCGATGCACTCGATGGGGCAGGCCGCCGCGCACTGGAAGCAGGTCTCGCACTTGAGCGTGCCGAACTCGTCGTACAGCAGCAACAGCCGTCCCCGGTGATGCGGCGAGATGTCGGCGACGACCTCAGGGTACTGCACGGTGACCTTGGGTCGCAGCATCTGCGCCACACCGAAGGCCACGCCCTTGAAGAGGCCCCAACCGGGCATCCGATCCATGAACGACATCAGCTCAGTTCCACGGCATGGACGGGTCGCGCAGGACGACGATGGCGGCGGCCGTCACCAGCAGATTGAGCAGCGCGGCGGAGATCAGCCACTTCCAGGCGAAGCCCATCAGCTGGTCCATGCGCACTCGAGGCAGTGTGCCGCGCATGATCACGAAGAGGGCCACCAGCGTGAAGGTCTTGACCAGGAACCAGAAGAGGCCAGCCACGAACGGGAAGGTGGCGTAGGCCCAGATGCCCACCAGCAGCATGACCAGCAGGTTGAAGAGCAGGAAACCCACGACCAGGGACTTCAGGAACGACCAGTGGGACTTGAGCATCCAGAAGGGCAGTGCGAAGAGCACGATGAGCAGGGGCGGCCCCAGCGCCACCAGGAACAGCAGGCCCATGCCCAGCGCCCCCGGATCGAGCGCCGTGTTCAGCGCGACGTTGAAGAAGTCCAGCACGGGCTGCGCGTCGAGCGGGGCGTTCCAGCCACCCAGGAAGAGGGTCGTGGTGAGCGCCGACATGATGAACAGGTTCACGTACTCGGCGAAGAAGAAGAAGCCGAAGCGCATGCCGCTGTACTCCGTGGCGAAGCCGGCCACGATCTCGCTGTCCGCCTCGTTGAGGTCGAAGGGCGTGCGGCCGGTCTCGGCAGCGGCGGCGATGAAGAAGATGATCAGGCCCAGCGGCTGCTGGAAGGCGTACCAGTCGAGGAAGGAGCCGGCTTGGCTGGCCACGATCTGGTTGAGGCTCATGGTGCCCGCCAGCATCACCACGCCGACCACGGCCAGGATGAGCGGGATCTCATAGGAGATGATGCCCGCCGCCGCGCGCAGGCCACCCAGCAGCGAGTACTTGTTGAAGCTGGACCAGCCGGCCATCATCAGGCCGATGACGCCCAGTCCAGCCACGGCGAAGAAGTAGAGCAGGGCGATGTTCATGTCGAGCCCGAAGAGGCCCGGCGCGAAGGGGATGACCATGATGGTCATCACGGCGCCCAGGTAGGTCACTACGGGGGCCAGCGTGAAGACCGGGACATCCACCCCGGTCGGTGTGAAGTCTTCCTTGGCCAGCACCTTGAAACCGTGCAGCGTGGAGCTCAGGATGCCCCACGGTCCCTGGCGATTGGGGCCCACGCGCAGGTTGATGAAGGCGATTAGCTTCATCTCCATGAGGATGATGACGAAGGCCGTGGGCACCGTGAAGAGCAGCAGCGCCGTGGCTGCACCGGCGAAGCGCACGATGTCGATGTTGTCACCGACGAGCTGACCACCCAGCCCCAGCAAGGATGGCAGCAGGCCCGAGGCGAAGCCGACCAGCAGCACGATGGTGAGCAGCACCAGCAGCGCCACCAGGGGCAGGATGATCTTGCCTGCCAGCGTGAGGCGTCCCCACGGCCGGGTGATGACGCTCACTTGTCTATGCCGCCCATGATGGGGTCCAGGCTGGCCATGATGGCCATCGTGTCAGCCACCAGGTTGCCCGGCATTAGCAGGCCTACGGCCTGGAGGTTGAAGAACGACGGATCGTGGATGCGCAGCCGGAAGGGCTGGTCAGAGCCGTCGCTCATGCCATAGGCCGAGTACTGGCCGCGCGGGCTCTCGATAGAGACGTAGGCACGGCCCGGCGGGATGCGCATCAAGCGCGGCACCTTGGCCATGACCGGCCCGTCGGGCATGCGGTGCAGCACCTGGTCGATGATGTGGATGCTCTGCTTGATCTCATCGAGGTGCAGCAGGTAGCGGGCATAGGAGTCGCCTTCTTCTCGCGTGGGGATGGTGAACTCCAGCTCCGGATAGACGCTGTAGGGATGCGCCCGGCGCACGTCGTAGGGGATGCCCGTGGCGCGCAGCACCGGGCCGCTCAGGAGCGTCCGGCGCGCCATGTCCCGGTCGATGACGCCCAGCCCACGCGTCCGGGCCACGAAGATCTCATTGCTGTTGAGCAGCTTCTGCTGCTCCTCGATGCGCTTCAGGGCGTTGCCCATCCAGTCGCCCAGGCGGCTCAGGAAGTCGTGGTTCAGGTCGCCGTTGACGCCGCCGATGCGCAGGTAGTTGAAGAGCAGGCGCTGCCCGGTCAGCGCGGCCAGCATCTCCACGATCTCGTCGCGCTCGATGAAGCCATAGAGGATCGGTGTCAGGCCACCCAGGTCAAGCGCCAGCCAGCCCACGAAGAGCGCGTGGCTGGAGATGCGGTTGAGCTCCCAGGCCAGCACGCGGATGTACTCGGCGCGGCGCGGCACCTCCAGGTCGAGCAGCTTCTCGGCGACCATGACCGGCATGGCCTCGCTGAACATGGCGGCGATGTACTCCAGCGGGTCGCAGTTGCTGATGGCGTGGTGCCAGTCCCCGTTCTCGCAGATCTTCTCCACGCCGCGATGCAGGTAGCCCAGCACCGGATCCAGGTCGACCACACGCTCGCCATCGATCTTGAGCACCACCCGCAGCACGCCGTGCGTGGAGGGGTGCTGGGGACCCAGGTTGATGAGCATCTCGCCGTCGCGCATGGTGTAGAACTCGGCCTCGCGCTCGGTGCGCGGTGGCAGCGGCGGGATGGCGTCGTAGATGGTGCCCGGCGTCTCGACGAACAGATCGGGATCGTCCAGCGAGCGGATGGTCTGTTCCGTGGTCATCGCGCCGGATCCTCGCCAGAGGCCAGCTCGGCCGTCTGGAGACCCGGCGCCATCTGTCCCGCGTCGCTGCCCAAGCCCTGGCGCAGGACCTCCCGGCGACGGTACTCGGCCGGCTGGAAGGTCTGCTCCATGTGGCGTACGCCCTGACCCGGCGCGCGAGCGGCGTCGTCGGCCAGCAGGAAGTCCTTGCGCAGGGGGAAGCTCTGGTAGTCGGGCGGCATGTAGATGCGACGCAGGTCGCGGTTGCCCTCGAAGATGATGCCGAACATGTCGTAGGCCTCACGCTCGGCCCACTCGGCGCCGTTCCACAGGAACGTGACCGACGGTGCACGCGGGTCGTCGCGCGGCAGACCGTCCACGATGACCCTCAGCCAGTCCGGCGTGGCGTCGGACCAGAGGTGATAGACGACCTGCATGACGCTGCCCGTGTCCACGCCGCACAGATCGGACAGGATGAGAAAGCGGAACTCCGGGTCGTCGTGGAGCAGCGTCATGACCCGTGCCACGTCGGTAGGGCCGATGCGGATCTCGGTCGTGTCCTGGCGCGCGGTCACGGCCCCCAGCAGCTGCGGGCCCAGGCGCTCCTGAAGGCGGCGCTTGAGTGCGGTGTCCGTGGCGGAACTCCTCTGGCTGAGCTGCGGGTCAGACGCCGATGGGAACGGTCGGACCGATGTGGCGCTCCGGCCAGTGACCGCGCCGCTCCTTGATGAGCTGCTGCAGCTTCATCATCCCGTAGATGAGGCCCTCCGGCCGAGGTGGGCAGCCGGGCACGTAGACGTCGACCGGCATGACGCGGTCGATGCCCTCGACGGTCGCATAGGAGCGCTTGTAGCGACCGCCGGAACAGGTGCAGTCGCCCATCGCCACGCACCACTTGGGCTCGGGCATCTGCTCCCACAGGCGGACCAGCGGCCCCGCCATCTTCGTCGTCAGCGTTCCCGCCACGATCAGCACATCGGCCTGGCGCGGGCTGGCCCGGAAGGGGAACATCCCGAAGCGGTCCATGTCGTTGCGACTGGTGGCGGCGGACATCATCTCCATGGCGCAGCAGGCCAGGCCGGAAAGGAGCGGCCAGAGGCTGTTGATGCGGATGAGGTCGAGGACGTAGTCCGCCTTGGTGGGGATGACGTCGAGTGCGCCCCAGCGGCCGTTGTCGCTCTTATCGCCCAGCTCCAGCTCACGCAGATGGGTGATCTGCGGGGGCTGGCCGCCGTTGTAGGCGGTCGGATCGGCCGGCGTCCAGGTGGAGTTGGCGACGATGATGGGCTTCACCAGCGAGTCGTCCCGTGTGGTGGTCAGGCCGTCCTGCGGGTTGCTGGGCTGGTCGGAGGCCATGGGCGCCGGCTCGTCTCGAGCCTCGAGCGGCTGTCCCCCGCTCGTCACGGACGGCTGGATGACCGGCCGATCGTCGTTCACTTCCACGTCAGGACGCCCTTTCTCCAGGCATAGCCCAGCCCCAGCTCCAGGATGGCCACGAAGAGCAGCATGGCGATGAAGCCACCCAGCAGCAGGTCGCCGAAGACCAGCGCCCAGAGCAGGATGAAGATGACCTCGATGTCGAAGGCCACGAACAACAGGGCATACACATAGAAGGAGAGACCGAAGCGTCCCCACGTGTCGCCGAAGGTGTCGATGCCCGACTCGTAGGGCAGGCCCTTGTGTCGATCACCCTTGGTGCGATGGCTGATGAGCCACGACAGGCCGATGGTGAGGAACACGAAGCTCACGCCCGCGAATGCGAAACCGAGCACGTACCAGAGTCCGGTCACCTGATCGTCATCTCCAGGATCAGAGGGCGCGCCGCACAGCACGGAGCAGGTCGAAGGGAGGGGTCGGCGCCCGTCTATTCTAGCGCAGGGCGCCACGTGGACCGTTCCTCCCGAGGGTTGCTGATCTCAGCCCAGGAGGAGCGGGATGCCGGGTCCGACGAGTGTGTGCGCGCCGAGCAGGATGGGCATCGACGCCTCCGATGCCGATCGCGTCAGGGCCGCCAGCCATGGGTCGCTCACGTCGTCGGGACGGAGGAGGTCACTGGCGAACCTGTCGGCGGCGGAGGGCCAACCGGCCTCGTCCGCGCCCAGGCGGTCGGCCAGCAGGACGCGCGAGTCGATGATGGCGCCTTCAGCCAGCTCACCCACGATGGCGGCGAGTGCTTCAGGTCCCTGGTCGGAGAGCAGGCGGCCGAGAGTGGCGCGCGGCGGGCGGGCCGTTTCGGCCGGCTTCCGTCGAGCGGCCCTCAAGGGCTGGCCCGTCTCGATCGACTCCACATTCGCGATGGCCAGCGGTGAGGACGCCCGCAGGCCCCTCTCCTCGGCCAGGAAGCGGACTCGACAGCGCACGTTCCGCTCCAGCCAGCGCAGCGTGCGGGAACCGCTTCGCCCGAAGACCAGCAGCTCGCGACGCGGATCGGCGGCCAGCGCACGGAGCGCTTCGAGCTGGGGCACGGTCATGCCCTTCTCGGCGGCCAGCGCCACGAGGCCCGACGGCGCCCCGCGCGCCAGAGAGAGGAGTGCCAGGTCGAGTGGCGTGTCCAGGTCGAGCGCCAGGCGGTCACGCGCCGGCAGGTCCGTCACGCTGAAGCCGGCGTGCTCCTCCAGCCAGCGCGGCAGCGCATTGTCGGAAGGCAGCGGCGGGAGGAGCCGGAGGACCCGCGCGTCGGAGATGGCGCAGATGTCCGAGGAGTAGCGGTTGTTCGTGGCGGCCTGTCGGCCACGTTCCGCCGCGACGCGCACCAGACGCTCGGCATCCCGTGTGCGGAGCAGTGGCACGGCGCCGCTGCCCATCACCACCAGGCGGCGGATGCGCTCGGCATCGATGAGGCGAACCAGCCGGGCGCCGAAGCTCTCGCTGGCAGTGGCGCCCGTCGGGGCGTCCTCTCGACCGGGCACGACCAGCACCCGACCTGCGCCAGCCTCACCCCACAGCTCGAGTTGGTGCTCAAGGAGGCGTGAGCGCGCCTCGGCCAGGAGGCGGACGAGCGGCGGATCCTCATCGCGCGGCGCGTGGTGGAAGATGACGATATCGACCCCGGCCATGGCCGAGCGAGTCTAGAGGAGGCATGACCGCCGCGATGCACGGAGAACGCGCCTTGGTGGGCCTGGGTGGCAATGTCGGTGACGTGGAACGCACGCTGACGGCCACGGTCCACGGCCTGGCTGCGCTGTCCGGTGCGCGGCTGAACGGAGTCTCACGGCTCTATGCCACGGCACCGGTCGGCGTCATCGATCAGGCCGAGTTCCGCAACGCCGTGGTGGCGCTCGACGTGCCGGCCGGACCCGACCCGGAGACGGGCGCACTGGCCCTGCTGCTTGCGCTCAAGGGCATCGAGGCAGCCTTCGGGCGGCAGACGCGTGAGCGCTGGGGCCCGCGCGAGCTGGACCTCGACCTGCTCCTGTTCGGCGAGCATCAGATCCGCCTTCAGCGCCCGGCGGACGTGCGCAGCCAGGACCCAGCCCGAGCGGGAAACGTCCAGTGGCTGGAGGTGCCCCACCCCTCGGCGGCGGAGCGACTCTTCGTCCTCGCGCCGCTGGCCGATCTCGCGCCGGACCTGGTGCCGCCCGGCTGGACGGAGACCGTGGCCGCAGCCTGCCGTCGACGGATGGCGGTCGAGGGCGGCGCCGCCGTGCGACCACTCGGTGCGTGGTCCCCCGTGGAGCGCCAGTGGCTGCCGCTCGAGCACGGACCGAGCGGTCGCGGCTAGACCAGGAGCCGCGACGGCAACACGGTCTCCTCTACCCGGCCGTCTCCGCACTCCACGCGATAGCCATGGGCTTCCTCCCGCACAGTGACGACCTCAGCCAGCTGCCTGTCCCGGAAGAGCAGCACGACGCCGTCGTCCGCCGCGTAGCCGGCGGGAAAGCCGCCCTTGATCAGCCGCTTGTAGGTCGGGCGGCGCTCCGGCTCCGAGTCGTAGTGCGGGCAGTGGCTGCCGGGCAGGAGCCCCAGGCCATCGTTCAGCGGCGCCAGCGGCCCGAACGAGTCGGTCACGCCGCACTCGAACCAGCACAGGCCCCCGGCGCTGCCGCCGGCCAGCACGATGCCGCGCTGCCAGGCCTCGCGCAGGATGGTGTCCACACCATGGACGCGCCAGACGGCCAGCATGTTGGCCGTGTTGCCGCCGCCCACCCAGATGATGTCCTGGGCCAGCAACAGACCCGGAATGTCGACCACGCTGCGGTCGAAGAGGTCCAGGTGCGTGGCATCGGCGCGGCAGGCGTAGCGCTGGTAGTAGACGACCAGGTTCGCGGCGGCGTCGCCCGTGGCCGTCGGGATGGCGCATATCCGGGGCCGCTCCTTGCCCGTCAACTCCAGCAGGAAGCCGTTCAGGCGATCCATGGCCGGACCGACCACACCCCCACCGACGACGGCGATGGTGCGCTCCTCCGCGGCCACCGCTAGAGACGCACGGCGGGTGGCCGGTCGCGGTCGAACATGTGCACGGTGTCCACGAAGCGGACCTGCTTGGACTGGTAGCCCATGACCAGCGAGTGGGTGCGGGCGCCGCCACCGAAGAAGCGTACGCCCTGAAGCAGGTCGCCTTCCGTCACGCCGGTGGCGGCGAAGACGAGCGATTCGCCGGGTGCCAGATCCGTGGTGCCGTAGACCCGCTCCTCATCCGGGCTGGTGCCCATCGCCTCGGCACGCTCTCGCTCCTGGTCGGAGCGGAAGCGGAACCGTGCCTGGATCTCGCCGCCCAGGCAGCGCAACGCGGCGGCCGTGATGACGCCTTCGGGCGCGCCACCGATGCCCATGACGGCATGCACGCCCGTGCCCGAGACGGCGCAGCTGATGGCCGCCGAAAGATCACCATCGGAGATGAGCTTGATGCGCGCGCCCGAGGCGCGTACGTCGGCGATGAGCGCCTCGTGCCGGGGGCGGTCCAGGATGACCACCGTGATGTCCGCGTTCTTGCGGCCGAGCGAGGACGCGATGCGGTCCACGTTCTCTCCCGGGCTGAGGCGTATATCGACCTGACCGGCGGCGATGGGACCGACGCACAGCTTCTGCATGTACGTGTCGGGGGCGTTGAGGAGGCCCCCCTTCTCGCTGGCGGCGAGGACCGTGATGGCGTTGGTCTGGCCCAGGGCCACCAGGTTGGTGCCCTCCAGCGGGTCGACCGCGATGTCGATGGCCGGATGATCGTCATGCCCCACGCCGACGGGCTCACCGATCCAGAGCATGGGCGCCTCATCGCGCTCACCCTCCCCGATGACGATGGTGCCGCGCATCTCCACCTCGTCCATGGTGCGGCGCATGGCCTCCGTGGCCGCCAGGTCGGCGCCATGGCGATCACCACGGCCCATGAGCCGCGCCGAGGAGATGGCGGCCGCCTCCGTGACGCGGACCATCTCCAGCGCGAGCAGCGTTTCCATGGTCGCCTCCGTGGGTCGGCCGCGGCCAGCCCGCGCCCGAGGGTGAGTGGATCTAGTGGCGGAAGTGTCGTCTCCCCGTGAAGACCATGGCCATGTGGTGACGGTCGGCGATCTCGATGGCCATCCCGTCGCGCACTGAACCGCCGGGCTGGATGATGGCCGTCACGCCGCGCTCAGCGGCCAGCTGGATGGCATCGGCGAAGGGGAAGTAGGCGTCCGAGGCGAGGCAGCTCAGGGTCGAGCGCTCGGCGGCTCGGTGGAGTGCGATCTCCACGGCCACCAGGCGGCTGGCCTGCCCGGCACCCACGCCCACCAGCGCGCCGCTCCGCGCCAACACGACTGCGTTGGAGGTCACGTGGCGCACGGCGCGCCAGGCGAACAGCAGATCGTTGAGTTCCTCCAGGGTCGGCCGGCGCTTGGTCACCACGTGCAGCTGGGTGCGGTCGATCTCCAGGCGGTCGATGGTCTCCACCAGCAGGCCACCCTCCACGCGATGGAAGTCGAGATTGGCGATGCCGTAGTCGGCCAGGCCGCCGGAGGGCGTGTCGGGCACGGAGATCACCGCCAGATCGTTCTTGCCCCGGAACACGGCGCGCGCGTCATCGGTGTAGCCGGGAGCCGCCACCGCCTCGTACGCGTTGCGGCAGATCTCCGAGGCGGTCTCCTCGTCGAGACGCCGGTTGACGGCCACCACGGCGCCGTACGCGCTCACGGGATCGGTCTGGAGTGCTCGCCGGTACGCCTCGGCCAGCGAATCGTGTGAGGCCAGTCCCACGGGATTGCCGCGTTTCACGATGCACACCGTGGGCACCGAGAAGTCGGCCGCGATGCGGAAGGCAGCATCCAGGTCGACCAGGTCATTGAATGAGGGATCGTCGCCCTGCAGCTGCGTGGCGTCGGCCAGCGATCGCGTGCGATGGGTGGTCTCGCGATAGAAGGCCGCGCTCTGGTGGGGATTCTCGCCATAGGGCAGGTCGCGCATCTTCTCCAGCACGACCGTGAGGCGCGCGGGGAAGCGCACGTTGCTGATGTGGTGCAGATAGCCCGCCACCTGCGCGTGGTACGCGGCGATCATGGCGAAGGACTCGGCCGCCAGGCGCTGACGGGTCTCCGCCGAGACCTGGCTCAGCTCGCGGATCTCAGCCACCACCGAGTCGTAGGCCGCCGGATCGGAGACGGCAGCCACGCCCGCGTAGTTGCGGGCCGCCGCCGAGAGCAGCGCCACGCCGCCCACGTCGATCATCTCGATGGCTTCGTCGATGGGCACCACTCCCGACCCGACCTGCGGGGCGAAGGGCTTGACGTTGACGATGACCAGGTCCAGCAGGCCGATGTCCTGAGCGGCCAGCTCCTCGAGGTCAGCTGGCACGTGGCGTCGGGCCAGGATGCCGGCGTAGACGCTGGGATGGAAGGTCTTGACCTGGCCGCCGATGAGCGACGGCGCGGAGGTCAGCTCGCTGATGGAGGCGACTTCGATACCTGCGGCGGCCAAGGTCGCGCGGGTGCCGTCAGTGGCGAAGATCTCGACCCCCAGGTCGAGCAGGTCGCGCGCCAGGGAATCGATCCCATCACGATTCGCGACCGAGAGCAGGGCTCGCAAGCCGTGTCCTCCATCCCTCGGTCCGCAGCGGCTCGTCCTGGGCAGGACGTCG
>Ga0136612_10000551_pt1 | contig 13673 bp, 11 predicted proteins | sample AntDryUQ224A2306_2_FD_106644 | JGI IMG/M metagenome (GOLD analysis project Ga0136612, IMG submission 106644) | Polar desert sand microbial communities from Dry Valleys, Antarctica - metaG UQ224A (23.06) | ecosystem: Environmental > Terrestrial > Soil > Desert | place: Antarctica: Dry Valley... | reverse complement strand
CTCTTGGGGCCAACGACGCGCTACCGGGGTCCGGGGCTACGTGCCGGAAAAGGCCTGCACAAGTCCGTGCGCTTCCAGCAACGATACACCCCAGGGCCGGGGCAACGGGGTCCGCCCGTGGCTGGTTTGGGGCCATGGCTGAGCCTGCGGGCTTCATGCCCGGACACTTCAGGCCCGGACGACGCGCAGCATCTCTGGGGTAGCCGACGGGCCGGCGGAAGCCCCGGCAACCAGCACCACGGGCTGGCCGTCGGCAGCCACACCCAAGCGGCGTACCTCTCCGATCGCCTGCTCGATGAGCTCCTCCGGCGACTCGGCATCACGTACCACCACGGGCTCCACTCCCCACGACAAGGCCATCTTGCGGGCGATATGCGCCTCGGTGGTAAGCCCCAGCAGCCGGTTCTCCGGTCGGTAGCGGGCCACGGCCCGCACCGTTCCGCCGCTCATCGTGCAGCACACGATGGCGGCGGCACCCACGTCGAAAGCGATGAACCACGCCGCCCGGGCCAAGGCTTCGCCGACCGCCCCCTCTGCCCCGGGCTCCCACTCCCGGGTGGCTTCGGCCATGTTCCTTGCCCAGCTCTGGTAGTCGGCGGCATGCTCGGCCCGCTCCACGATGCGGGCCATCGTCTCGACGACCAACACTGGATCGTGGCCGATGGCGGTCTCGCCCGACAGCATCACTGCGTCGGTGCCATCGAGAACTGCGTTGGCCACGTCGGATGCCTCTGCTCGGGTGGGCACCGGAGCCGTGGTCATCGACTCGAGCATCTGGGTGGCGGTGATCACCGGCCGGCCAGCCAGCACGGAGCCCTGAATGATCCGCTTCTGAAGGTGGGGCACGTCCTCCAAGGCACACTCCACCCCGAGATCTCCCCGGGCGACCATCACCGCGTCTGACGCCTCGACGATGCCCGACAGGTTCTCCACCGCCATGGCGGTCTCCACCTTGGCCACGAGGCCGGGGCCCCACCCGAACACCTGTCGGGCTGCCTCCATGTGCTCGGCCGAGCCGGCGAAGGACACGCCGATCAGGTCGGCACCGGCCTCCACCATCTGCTGACCCAGCACTACGTCCCGGCGGGTCGGGACCGCGGGGTAGCGCCCGCCACCCACGGCACGGATGCCGGGACGGCCGCGGAGCTCGCCCCCCGCCTCAACCTCCACCACCGCACTCGACCGATCGTCGCCGAGGGAGACGATCCGAAGGATTACCTGGCCATCGCCCACCGCGAGCCGGTCGTCGAGGTCGAGGTTCTCGGTGACACTGTCGTCGACGAACAGCCGGCTGCCGGTGCTCTCACCATCTCCGGACACCAGCTCAAGGCGCTGGCCCTCATCGAGGTCGAATCCGGTGATGCCGAGATCGGCGGTGCGGGGTTTCGGCCCGGGGAGGTCGGCCAGCACTGCCACGGTGCGTCCCTCGGCTTCGGCCGCTTCCCGCACTCGCCCGAGGGTGGCGACCTTCTCCTCGATGGTTCCGTGGGAGAGGTTGAGGCGGGCCACGTCCATGCCAGCGGCTACCAACCGCCGGAGCATGTCGGCGGACTCCGAAGCCGGGCCGATGGTGGCGACGATCTTGGTGCGGCGCATTCCCTCTGTTGTATCCCGGCGCGCCGCCCAGCCGGACGACCCTCCCCGAACAGTCCTGACCGGTCAGTCCAATTCGGTTAGGGCTCTCCAGGGGAGGGCGGCTTCGAGGGAGGGGGCAGCTACCAGATAGGCCACCTCCGAGTGCTCCTCGCCAGCGGGCACTTCCGGCGTCCGGAAGTTATGGGCGTGGACCCCGTCGCCGCCCATCTTCACGCTGGCCAGGCGCTTGGTCCCGCACACCATCACCACGGCCCCACTGTCCGGATTCTCGGCGGCGGCCCACGTACCCCGCGTGTTGAACCCCATCCGGTTCGAAGCGTTGAGCCGCAGCCCCTCGGTATGGGCGATCGTGCCCTCCCGCGACCCTCCCGGGGCCATGAAGTAGAAGGCCCCCACCGTCGGGTTCTGGAAGCCCCCTGTCCGGTTGCGGAAGGTGATGCGGTGCTTCAGCACCGGCGCACCGGCCAGCGCGAGGGTGGTGCTATCGACCTGGAATCCCCTGGAGTCCTCGTGGGTCGACTCGGCGGTGACCTTCACGCCCTTCCACACCAAGCCCCGGCGGTCCTTTTCCTCGACCTCGGCGGCCTGGAACTCCTCCCGCCACAGAGCTCCCGGGAAGTCCACGCCACCCGCGATCAGCATGGGCACGATCCCTCCGTGCCAAGGCAGCAGCCAGGCGATGGAGGAGACCTCAGGCCAGTCAGAGGCCAATTGCTCTACGCCATCCACGGCCCACGAAACCGCGGCCCCTCCGTGGGACGGCACGACCTTCACTTGGGACAGGCCGGCATCAATGTTCCAGACCTCGGCGTCGTGCTCGGTCGCCCGACCGAGCGAGGCGGTTTGCCCACCGTCGATCGATAGGACGGGCACCTCGAGCCGCCGGTCGAACTCGGTTCCTCGCACTCGGATCTCCAAGAGACCGGAGGAGGGCGACTCGGCAGCCGTAGCCACCAATCGGGCCTGGCTCGGCTTCCGCCAAGTCGTCTCGCTGAGGTCCACCCGGTCGACGTCGACTGTCCACCCTTCCGGAGTCACAATCTCGGCTTCGCCCCCCAGGGCCCAGGTCCCGGCGTGCTCCACGATCAGTTCGACCTGGGCCGATCCGCTTGTGGCCAGCAGGGGCGACGGTTCAACCCGCACGGTCACCGGCTCGGCCGGCTCCTCAGGCGCACGGTCGGCGGCCAGCACAGTGCCCGTCCGGCGACGCCACAGATCCCGGAGGGAGTGCCAGCTGCCGGGCCCACACCAGATCCACAGCGGCTCCACTTCGAGGCGACCAAGCGGAGCGGCCTCCACCTTGGGGGTGATGAGCTGCGCTCCCGCACCAACCACCTCCTCCAATTCTCCAGACCACACCGACCCGATTACCTCCCCCAGTCGGTTCTCCGAGGCCCGCCATTGCTCGCTCAACCGGTCCGGCAGCTTCGACTCGTCGTCGTCTCCTCCGGGGAAGTAGTCCTGCCTCCGGCCGGAAACGAGTCCCTGTGAGAGCGGAAGAACGGTGCGCTCGCCGGCACAATGCATGCCGTAGCTGAACTGGACGGTGCGGCTATCCGTTTCCAGGTTCTCTACTTCGAACCGGGCCTCGGCGAATGTGCCTGCACCGATCCGGAATCGATGGCGCACCACGAAGCCCGGCCACCGCTTCGAGCGTCCGGTGGCGATCAGCTCCACGCCGTCAGGAGTTGTCTCATGGGCCAGCTCGAACTCCAACGTGGAGAATTCCGAGGGATAAAAAGGCGGCCCCGCGGTGGCGACGACCAAGCCGCTAATGCCCTGGCGTCCACTCAGAGAGAGGTAAGCGCCCCGCTCGTGAAGACGGGCACGGAAGTGGTTGTTCTCCACCCGAATGTCGTCCTTTTCCCGGGCTGCCATAACTGTCCCGGGGGTGAGGCTGAAGACGTGCCGGGGCTCGGGCTCGACCCGCAACGTGGACCCATCGAATCTGGCAACGGCCGACAGGTCGAAGGCGAAGGGCTGACCCGGGCCAGCGGGCACTGCGATCTCCAGCTCCTTGCTGGCCCACCCTTCGGCGGCCGCTTCGACCGAGCACGAGGCCCAGCCAAGGTCGAGCCCCTCTGCCCCCGTGGCTCGAACCTCGATCACGGCGTCGTGCTCGAGCCGATTGCGCAACCGCACCTGCACGGTCCGCTTCGTACCCGGGACAAGGGTGATGTGCTCGGGGTAAGTCTTGATCTCTATAGCGGGCCGAGGCCGCAAGCCGGTCGCTAGCTCGATGACCTGGCCACCGATCAGCAGTACCGACTTCACTGCGGGCACCGGCTTGTAGGGCTTCACCTCGGGTGCGTCGGCGGCGATCCGGCAGGTGGCGGTCAGTTCTGCAGTTCCGCCCGGTTCCACGACCGCCGACTCCCGATGGTCGATCAGCAGATGCTCGGTACCTGCGGCGACGATCGTGAGGGGAAGCGATTCGGTGCCGTGGTTGGCGACCCGCCAGGTCATGGTGACTTCGCCCCCCTTGGGAGGGTCGAGCCGGCTGGCAGTTGCCGACACCGAGTAGGCGGGGGTGTCCAGCGCGCAGATGGCCCGGGCCTCCCGGTCGATACGCACCACGAGGGCCGGCTCAGCGTCGGCCGGTGCATCGGCCGAGTCCGCGAACCGGTAGGTGAAGACCTTCATCCCTTCCCAGCGGTCCTCGTCGGGCTCCTGGTCGAGCGGCCGGCGGAAGACCTCGTACCAATTCCGCGCCGCGAAGAACTCCCGAGCCGCGTCCAAGCGGAGGATCGAGGGCATGAAGTTCAGCATGTGAATGTCCGTGTCGGGCAGCCACATGAAGCCGATCTTCTTGTAGAGGGGAACGGCGTTGAGGTTGGCCGTCCAGGTGTGGAGATCCAAGCGGTTGCTGGCCCGCGCGACGGCCAAGGCAGTTGCCCTCTGCAGGAGACGACGAGCAATCCCCTTCTTCTGGTGCGAAGGGGGCACATTGACCAGCGCCACGTAGTCGACCCCGGCCTCGTCGAGGTCGGGCATGACCTTGCAGAAGCCGCCGACCGCGTCGCCCTCCACGCACAGGAAGGTCTCGATGCATTCCTCTCGCCCGTACTCCCGGGTGACATTCTCGGCCGTCTCAGGGACACCGCCGGTCCACGTGCCCGGCCAGTTGGCGTCGCTCGCGTTCCACATGTCGGCCACGCCTTGGGCGTGCTTGGTCACGTCGAAGGTCGTGAACTCCAGACCCTTAGGCGTGTCGTCGTCGACTGCTTTCCCCCGGTTGCTCATTTCCGCATGTTTGCATCACGAAGGGCGCCTTGCCCCGGGATTTCCGGCGGCGGGGCTACCGTCGATGGCGGAGCGGTGGCAGAGCGGACGAATGCAGCCGCCTTGAAAGCGGCCGGCCCACAAGGCTCGGGGGTTCGAATCCCCCCCGCTCCGCGTTGTTGGCTCTCTGTTGTTGGCTCTTCGCGCAAGCGCTCATCGCTTTCCCGGCGGGGACCCCAACCCCGCCGGGCCCCTGGCGGAGCCCGAGCTGAGCTATTGGCTCTTCGCGCGAGCGCTCATCGCTGTCCCGGCGGGGACCCCAGCCCCGCCGGGCTCCTGGCGGAGCCCGAGCTGAGCTATTGGCTCTTCGCGCGAGCGCTCATCGCTGTCCCGGCGGGGACCCCAGCCCCGCTGGCCTCCGGCCGACCTGAAGTTCGAACTTGACGCCTGCGGGTTCGTATGTGCCCTTGGGCTTTACCCTCTTGGTGTGGCGACTGAATGGATCGTGGATGACGAAGAGTTGGCCCGTCAGGCGCTAGCGGCTGATCCAGAGACGCCTGTCTCCGACGACGCCGTGCCCTTTGAGGGCATGACCCATAACGGCGGCTTCGGGCTGCTTCCCGGTTGGTACATGCCCACCCCCGCGACCCGCTCGGCACCCATCCCCCGGTGGCAGCGCATCTTCGCCTGGGTGGTCATCGCGGCGCTGATCGCCATCGTCAGTGCAGGCCTGTGCAGCACAGACGGCTACGTCACGCTCGCCTGATCAGCGGGCGAAGCAGGTCAGCCCGGCAGCAAAGGCAATGAGGGGAGCGGTGGGCTCCTGGGAGGGGAAGGCCCCCGCGTAGATGGTCTTGTCGTCGTTAGTAAGCACGAACTCGAAGCCACGAGGACTCTGAGCCAGCTCGAGCGGACCGAGCAGCTCCGACACCAGCTTGAGCGGTGAGCCGATGGTGATTCGTTGTCCCCGCTCGAGCACGGCGTACTCATCTTCCTTGGCGGCCCAGCCGGCGAACTTGCCGTCAACCGAGAGCATGAGGAAGCCGGGCCAGACGATCTGGTCGGGGATTAACCCGGCGGAGCAATCAGCTATGGCAGCCTCCGTGTCCGGCTCGCCCAAGATGATCGTCAGCTCGTCGCGGACCTCTTCGGTCGGGGTTCCGAAGGCGATCTTGGTCCGTGTTCCTTCGGCGTGAACCGCGGTGACACCGTCGCGCTCGAGCATCACGCCACCGGGCAGGCCCGCCTCTTTGTCGGTGACGGTCGTTGCGGTTGCCTGTGATTCGCCGTCGGTATCCGAGCAGGCCGATCCTGATAGGAGGATTGCGATGAGGAGCGCGCTGATCCGCAGAGGCTGCATAGGAAACGAGTTCCCATCCACGGGCAACCGCAACCATTGACGCCTGCGCAGGGCGGACTTCTTGGCCCCCGCTCACCTGACCCGCCGCGAGTTCTCCGAAAGTTTCCCGCGTTCTCCGTGCCCGTAACGGCCGACCCTCCGTAGTTTGAACATGTGGCCTCCACTCGTATGCACCGAGCCGCTCTGGTCGGTACTCCCCAAGTTCTTTATCTGGCCGCCGGCCCGAAGCGTCGCTGAGGCACTGGAACGCCTGACCCTCTTTCTCCTGGTCGGCGGAATCATCTTCGAGCTGGTCCCTTCTGACCTACTTCGTCAGCCGAGTCCGCCGACCAGCCCGCCTGAACTCAGCCCCGACGAACGCAGCCCCGACGAACGCAGCACAGCAAACCACCGCCCCTCCCGGCTGAAGGGTTCGCCGGCCAGCAGTCCCGCCTCGGCCGCTACCGAACTCACCGCGTCGGCACCGAGTTCGGCCCAAGGGAACGGCGGGCTGACTGCCCGATCCCGTTCGAGGCGAACCGATCCCCGCCACAGGCCCGAGCCAGGGGGCCCGGTCTCCACCAACACGGTCCCACCGGTGCGCACCACTTGAGCAACCCGACGCAACAGGCTTACGGGGTCGCCGCCGATGCCGATGTTCCCGTCGAGGAGAATGGCGGACTCGTAGCGGCCCTCTCCTGGGATGGTGGCGAAGACCGACCGCTCGAGGGCGAGTGCCCCCCGCGTGCGGGCCGCGTCGACGGCCACCGGTGAGGTGTCCACACCGAGAGCCGGCACCCCGAGGTCGGCCAGGATTTCCAGATGGCGACCGGGTCCACAGCCGACATCGAGCACCGGCCCGTCGAGGGAGGAGAGCAGCGAGTGCTCCTCTGTGGTTCCGTCGGCGACCCATACGTCGGCCCGCAAAGCGATCAAGCGGCCGGTCGACTGGTCGCGGAGCCAGGCTTGGTGGGGGAGGCGATCGCGAAGGCCAAGAGCTTCGCTGAGGCCGGCGAGCCGGGAGCCAGGAGCCTGCGCCGCCACGGTGACCACATCGGCGGCGGTGTCGAAGTCGGTCAGGGCAGGAAGCCACGTGGGCGGGCCTACCTCACGCCGTAGAGCCCGGATCTGGAGCATTCCCGTGGTCGGGTGGCTCATCGGGACACCGTCGAAAACGCGAGGCTCGGGCCGCTGCATCCCCAGTGCCCACCAGCCACCGTCATCGGCCAGGCCCAACACACAGCCCCCCGGTGATCCGTCGAGAGCCTCCATCGCCCGGTCGAGGAGATCGGCGGTGATCTGCGGGGTGTCCATCCCGATCTGCAACGTCGGGCCGTCTTGCCTCTGCCAGGCGGCCGCCAGGCGGGCCGCAAACCCTCCGCGGACCTGGGGAATCACGTCGGCCCCGGCGGGGATCCAATCCCCCGGGGAGCCCTCGAGCGCGATGACCACCCGCGTTGCGGCGGACCCCAGTACAGCGTCAAGGGTGTCGGCCAGGGCGGCCTCGGCGAGGGCCGCCGACTCCTGCGGACTGCAGATCGGACCGAGGCGGGTCTTGACTTTCCCCGGCCCCGGGGTCTTCGCCATCAGCAGCAGGTTCACCGGCGGACCGCTGCCATGTCGCGGGCAGCCCGCACGGCCCCTCGGAGGTTGCCGCTCACCTTCGAACGGCCTCCCCGCCGAGGCAGGTAGGCCACCGGAACTTCCGCAACCCGCCAATCGCTTTGAGCGGCGCGCACGACCATCTCCAGTGGCCACCCGAAGCGTCGATCGACGATTCCCAGACCGCGCACCTCCTCAGTACGCCCGGCGCGCATCGGGCCGAGGTCGGTGAGCGGAACGCGGAGTCTCCGCCTCATCTCGAAGGCGATCAGCCGGTTGGCCACGCGGGCCGACGCGGGCCAGGCTCCTGGGGCGGCCCGGCGGGCTCCGAGCACGAGGTCGGCGTGGCCACTGACGACCGGCCCGACCACCTTGGGCAGATCTTGCGGGTCGAGGCTTCCGTCGCAGTCCATGAAACAGATCAGTTCGGCAGTGGCCGCGCCGAGCCCAGCTGCACAGGCCGCGCCAAAGCCGGGAACCGGCTCGTGGACGACGATGGCCCCGAGGGCCCGCGCCACTTCGGCAGATCCGTCGGTGGAGCCGTTGTCCACCACGATCGCCCGGTACCCGTCGGGTAGGCGGTCGAGCACCCAGGGAATGGCGTCGGCTTCGTCGAGCACGGGGAGCACGACATCGACCACTCCCTAATTCAACCAAACGGAGCGCGGGGATCTCCTTACCGGACGCGAAACTCTGACCGGCTGAAGAGGCATCTCGTGCCCCACCTTCCTACGATTGCTCCGTGACCCCGGCTCTGGCCTCTGCGGCCCAAGCCGGTACTCCGAACCGCGAACCGCCAGGCGACCCGGTTGCGGCCGACCCTGTAGTGCCCGACTCGGTTGTGCCCGACCCGGTTGTGCCCGATCCGGCGAGTCGGCCGACACTGCTGCCCCTCGGGGCGCTGGCCCTACTGGTGGCCGCAGTGGGAGCGGGCTGGATCTACGGCTCCCGCAACCCCCAATGGCAGCTCCAAGCTCCGCCCTTCTTCGCGGAGTTCGGCTTCTCCTCGCCGCTGCGGTTGCTACCCGCCTTGGCGCTTGCCATCGCGGGCTACTGGTGGCTGATTCGGCCGGCGGCTTCCCACTTGGCCCTACGGGCTTCGGTAGTCGCCCTCGGCTGGGCACTGGCCCTGATGTGGGCCGACGGCCCAACGGGGCTCGAAGGCATCTCGGGCCCGTACGACTACCTCGCCGTTCTCCCCAGCATCGGGAAGACCGGAGTATCCAACTTCCTGAGCACCTTTTCGGCATCAGTAGCTGAATACCCCATTCACGTTCAGGGTCACCCTCCCGGGTTTCCCGTTCTCCTGTACGGCCTCTCCCAGCTCGGGCTCGTCGGCACCGGACCCCTGGTCGCACTGGCGGCTGGAGGCTGGGCGGTGGCGACGGGTTGTGCGGTGGCGGTGGCCGGATGGCTGCGGCGTGAGGCAGACCGGTGGGTCGCCCCCTTTGTGGCGGTATCGCCAGCCGCTCTGTGGGTTGCCTCTGCCGACGGCTTCTTCGCCGGTGTGGTCGCCTTGAGCATCCTGTTGGTCGTGTTCGCCGCCCTCCACGGGGGCTGGCGTTCAAGGTTGGCGGCCGGTGGTGCCGGGATCGTCGGTGGGGGAGCACTCCTCCTGACCTACGGGGCGGCGCCGCTCGTCTTGCTCGGAGGGGTCGTCGCGCTGCGCCGCCGCCGCTACGACACCCTGGCCTGGGCGGCGGGCGGCGGCCTGGCCGTCCTCGTAGCCAGCAGCCTGTTCGGCTTCTCCTGGCTTGCTGGTCTCGAGGCCACCCGTCAGCGCTACGAAGCGGGAGTGTCATCCGAGCGACCCTTCGCCTACTTCGTGTGGGCCAACCTTGCGGTTCTTGCAGTAATGCTCGGGCCCGCCGTCCTGAGGGGCCTCGGCCGCCTCACCGCCAAACGCGACCTACTGACTGCCCTTGCTACCGCAGCCGTCGCCGCAGTCCTACTGGCCGACCTGAGCGGGCTGTCCCGTGGGGAGGTGGAGCGGATCTGGATTCCCTTCGTTCCCTGGCTGGCTCTCGGCGCTGCCGGCCGATGGCCCCACCGCGCCGTCTGGTTCGCGTCGGCCACCCTGGTGACCTTCTCCGTACAGATGGTGGTGAGGAGTCCTTGGTGAGCACTGGGTCGTCGGTTGGGACTCCTTCCACGCGGGTGCTCGTGGTGGACGACGATCTCGAGGTGGCCGAGGTGCTCGGCCGCTATCTGCACCTCGAGGGGTACCAGGTGGACTCCTGCTCGGACGGGGCGGGCGCTCTCGACCATGCCCTTAAGGACCCGCCCGATTTGGTGATCCTCGACGATGTGGCCAACCGCTCCGACGGTTGCTGCTTCACCGTGCGGCTGCCGATCGGCGGCACGACTTGAGAGTCCTGGTAACCGGAGGCTCGGGCTTCATCGGATCGCAAGTAGTCCGCCAATTGGGAGAGGCCGGTCACCAGCCTTTGGTGCTCGACCAAGTACCCCCCAGCGCTCCTGGTGTGGATTGGATCGAGGGAGACGTGCGCCAAGCCGCTAGTTGGGATCGCGCCCTTCCAGGAGTGGACGCGGTGGCTCACCTCGCAGCCAAGGTCGGTTTAGAGACGTCGGTGGACGACTTCCCCGACTATGTGGAGCACAACTGCTTGGGCACCGCGGTCGGCCTGGCCGCGCTCCGCCGGGCGGGCTTCGGGGGCCGGCTCGTGCTGGCCAGCTCGATGGTGGTCTACGGAGAGGGCGGCTGGCTCTGCGCCGAGCACGGGCCCGTGGCCCCGGCCCCCCGAAAGACGGCCGACTTGGAGCAAGGTCAGTTCGAGCCACCCTGCCCGGTGTGCGGCGCCGATCTGAGTAGCTGCCCGGTGGAGGAGTCGGCTCCCTTGGCGCCCCGAAGTGTCTACGCGGCGAGCAAGGTCCATCAGGAGCACCTCGCCGACGCATTCTCCCGGAGCACCGGAGTACCCGTCACTGCGATGCGCTTCCACAACGTGTTCGGCCCGGGAATGCCGCGGGATACGCCGTACGCCGGGGTAGCGGCCATCTTCGCCTCGGCGCTGCGCGGGGGTCAGCGCCCTCGAGTGACCGAAGACGGCTGGCAGAAGCGGGACTTTGTGCACGTGGATGATGTCGCCCGCGCCACCGTGCTGGCCCTCGTTGAGAACGAGTCGGCAGGCGAGGCGCTCAACATCGCCAGCGGTAACCCCACCACCGTCCTCGAGATGGCAGAGGCGATGTGGACGGCCGCCGGGGGATCACCCGAACTTCGCCCGACGGTCACCGGGGAGTTCCGGGCGGGCGACGTGAGGCACGTCTTTGCCTCCACGGAACGAGCCGAGGCGCGGCTGGGATTCCGGGCTGAGGTCGATCTGCTTCAAGGTCTTGACGGCCTATTAGGAGCCCTGGTCGGAGCGAAGAGCGACCGGTGAATCGGAGCGAAGAGCGACCGGTGAATCAGCGCGGAGAGCGACCGGTGAATCAGCGCGGAGAGCGACCGGTGAATCAGCGTGGAGAGCGACCGGTGATTGGCGTGGTGGGCGGATCAGGGATCTATGAGTTGCTCACCGGGGGCACGACCACGAAAGTGTCGACCCCCTACGGCGATCCCTCGGCGCCCGTGTCAACCGGCCGGATCGGCGGAGCTGAAGTGGTTTTCATCGCCCGGCACGGGGCGCACCACGAACATCCCGCCCACCGGGTGAACTACCGGGCCAACCTGTGGGCGCTGCGCGAGATGGGGGTCGATCGGGTCATCGCCCCATGTGCGGTCGGGTCACTCCAGGACTCGATCGCCCCGGGAGAGTTCGTTTTGCTCGACCAGTTCATCGACATGACCGGCGGACGGCCTTCGACCTTTTTCGACGGCCCGACCCTCGCCCATGTGTCCACCGCGGACCCCTACTGCTCCCAGTTGCGGTCGCACCTGATCGAAGCCGCGGAGGAGGACGGAGCACGGCTGCACGAAACTGGCACCGTGGTGGTGATCAACGGGCCCCGGTTCTCCACCCGCGCCGAATCCCGGTGGTTCAGCTCGATCGGGGGCGACGTCGTGAACATGACCCAAGCCCCCGAAGCCGCCCTCGCCCGAGAGCTGGGGCTTTGCTACGCCGGCCTGGCCATGGTCACCGACCGCGACGCGGGGGAGGCAGCTGCGGCTTCGGACGAGACTGCTGCCGGACCGGTGCGGATGGAAGCGGTGTTTGAGAGGCTCGCAGCGATGGCCGCTACCACCCGCCGCCTGATCGACTTGGCCGTGCCGCGAATCGCCGCCGCTCCCACTGCGTGTGGCTGCGCCGGCATGGCGCCCGACCCGGCCCTGCCGATGGGAAACGCGTGAGGCGACCGCTCACCAACTCCGGGTGGGGGTTCGCCTCCAACTGTTTCGGCTGCGAGCCGTCGAACCCGGCCGGGCTCCAGCTGCCCTTCTTCCACGACGAAGACGCCGCCGAGGTGACCGCCGACTTCGAGCTCGACGACCGCTTCTCCGGTGCACCCACCTACGTGCACGGAGGCATCATCCTTTCGCTGCTCGACGAGGCCATGGCTTGGGCGGCGATAGCCATCGCCGGCCAGTGGGCGCTCACCAAGGAGACCACTACGAAGTTTCACCGGGCCGTGCGGGTCGGTCGCCCCCATCGCTTGAGGGCCTGGATCGAGACAGCTGCAGCCGAGGAGATCGCTGCGGGAGCGGAGATCTTCGACGGCAAGGAGCGGCTGTGTAGTTCCGCCCGGGCGGCTTTTACCCCCCTGGGGATGGCGCAGGCCATCGAAGCCACGGGTGGGACGGTTTCCGCCGGGGACATGTCGTTCGTCCGGCGCTCCGATCCTGAGCCGGGGCCCTGCTGAAGCCACCTAGTGTGGCGGGGCTGCTTCGGCAGCAGGGAGAGGTGCGAGAGCGGCCGAATCGGACTCACTGCTAATGAGTTGACCTCCTAAAGGGGTCCGGGGGTTCAAATCCCCCCCTCTCCGCGTTACCCCCGAAGGCGGGCTATCACCTCGTGCCCGATCTGGGCCGTAGTTTCCACAGGTGACCACTGGGCAGATGTCGGTCGAGGAACTGGCCGACGCGTTCCGCACCGGCGAGATCTCTCCGGTGGCGGTTCTGGACCAACTCCTTGAACGGATCGCCAGGCTCGATCCCGCGATCGGAGCCTTCACCTTTCTCCATGAGGAGTCGGCTCGGGAAGCGGCCGCCTCGTCATGCGAGCGGTTGGCCGCTGGCCAGCCGCTCTCCCAGCTCGACGGCATACCCGTGGGGGTAAAGGAGATCTTCGATGTAGCCGGGTGGCCGGCCACCGGAGGGTCGCTGGCCTTCGCCGACCAAATCGCCCAAGAGGACGCGGAGCTCGTACGCCACCTGCGTGGTGCCGGGGCAGTGATCGTCGGTCTCACCCGCTCGCACGAACTTGCGCTCGGCATCACCACCCAACATGAGACCCGCGGCTCCACCCGCAACCCCTGGGATCTTTCGCGCATCCCCGGAGGATCGAGTGGCGGCTCCGGGGCAGCCGTTGCCGCCGGGCTTGTTCCTCTGGCGGTGGCCAGCGACACGTCGGGTTCGGTGCGCATTCCGGCTGCCTTCTGCGGGGTGTGCGGTATCCGGCCCAGCCACGGCTTGCTGCCCCTCGACGGCGTAGTTCCACTCGCCCCGTCCTACGACGCGGCCGGCTTCATCGCCCGGGAGGTGGGGGACCTCGTCATTGCACTGGACGCGGTCGCCGGCGGGTCGGCCGCGGCAGGCGGTCTCGCGATGCCTGTCTCACTGATTGGACGCACGGTTGGGATATCCCGCGAGCCTTCGTTACCGCTACACCCCGCGGTGGCCGCTGCCTTGGGGGAGGCCGAACGCTTCCTCACGGAGCGGGGGGCCGAGATCGTCGAGGTCGACCTCCCTTCCAACTCCCTCCTCGATCAGGCCTCGCTCGCCCAGATCGTGGAG
>Ga0136612_10000550_pt1 | contig 13679 bp, 11 predicted proteins | sample AntDryUQ224A2306_2_FD_106644 | JGI IMG/M metagenome (GOLD analysis project Ga0136612, IMG submission 106644) | Polar desert sand microbial communities from Dry Valleys, Antarctica - metaG UQ224A (23.06) | ecosystem: Environmental > Terrestrial > Soil > Desert | place: Antarctica: Dry Valley... | reverse complement strand
GCTGTATCAGCGCCCACGCCGTTGTCTTGCCGATATTGAGATCCTCCATTACCTGCCGGACGCTGAGCATCTGCCTTTCCTGTGTAGTAAGTACCGCCACGTTCTTCTACCTCCTAACAACGTCGTCACCTATCGACCGGGACCGTAGCGTCCGGTCCTGGTTTAGACTATACTCGTATCCAAGAGAAATACCTCCGGTGGATACAAAGGAGTCATGGAGTGACAGAGCGTGAACTACGGTCGCGGGTCTCAGCGAAGCTGAAGTTATTGGATGTCAGTGACGACCTTTGGGATGAGGTGCAAGACGAGGTGTCTGCGGCGCTCGACGGAGGCAAGGAAGAGGAAGCCGACCTTGTGCGATGGATAAGGCGATTACGGAGGATCGGCCGACAAGAAATATTGCGACACACACTCCCGCCTGGTCGTGCCCTACTCAGTAAACCGGAGAAAATTGAAAGCGCCGCGGAAGGCGTGCGTGCGGATGCGCTGTCCAGGTGGCACGCAAAGATTGCCAGTACCCGGCGTGATGTGCGATGGTTTCGAGCTAACATACTGGCCGGCCACACATTGACCCCGGCAGACGCTCGCAGGTTTCTGGCCTCCCCGGCTAATCGCATCTACCCTCTAAACATGTTCAAGCCGGAGGAGCTGCCCTTTCTGGAGGTCAATTGCCAAGTTACCGAGCAGGTCGGTGATCACCCTACTTTGGGTCCATGCAACTCCATCAGCATAAATCCGCCGGGTGGTATGCTGCGCTGCGGGCTCGACACCAGAAGTCCGACCGAAGTACTGCATTATCCAGGCTCGGACGCATACTTGGATGCCGTACGATTCCGCCCGCAATCCGTGGTGGGAATGTTAATGAAACTGGCCCGGTCCCTTGCGAAAAGCTTCCCGTGGCCGGATCACGAAGCAGCATGGTTTGTGCTGACCGGAGAAATACCCTATGTACCGGTGGGCACGATACGGACATCGCAGGGAGTCTATGGAGGATGGAGTCCCGGAGGCTCGATCACCTTGACGCTACAGCCGTGGGCATCGGCGGATAGCGTGCTTCGAGCGTACCGCACAGTCCAAAAGGAAATGCTGGGTGGGCGCGATAATCGCCCTGTGAGTGAGAAGCAGGCCGCACTGTTCGGATTCTTGGTTGAGCAACTGATCGTGCACGATGACGGGGGGGGCACGCTCTTAATGCACTTCCAGAAGTCGTGGCAGGCGCTGGTGCGAGAGTGGAACAACCACTGCCGGGAATCGCATCCTGAGTGGAGCTACTCAGATACCGACCGTAGGAACTTCCAGCGTGACTATGTGCGGGCAAGGGATGCTATCGTTCGGCCTCGCATAGTTTCGTGAGGAGTAAGAGTCAGTACCGGAAGTAATGCAATCGGTAATGCAACGCCGGACGATACCTAGCGGACAGGACGGTATTGACGGAATGGATAATCCCCGTAATTCCGCATACTTGCTACGATTTTGCCTACCGGACGGTCTGCAGTGAACACCGCGGTACACGTCTGGCCTGCTTTGCAAGCAGGAAGTCAGGGGTTCGAGTCCCCTCTCCTCCACCCTGGTGAGTCTTACGTCTGCGCTTGTGTTCCCAATAGAGAAGCCCCTCACGGTTCAAACCGGAGGGGCTTCTTGTCGGCTGTGTCAGTTCAGCGACCGTGTCCGTGCAGCCGCCCTTATGCAGGCTTGCGAGTGTACCAGTCGCAGCTCTGCTCGTAGGCGTGTGCGGCTCGGAGCGGCGTCGCCTCGTCGAACGCGCGGCCCAGGAGTTGCAGCCCCACCGGGAGCCCGTCCGAGAAGCCGCAGGGCACGCTGACGCCCGGTATGCCCGCCATGCTCGCAGGGATCGTGAATAGGTCCGAGAGGTACATCGCGAGTGGGTCCGCCGTGCGCTCTCCCAGCTTGAACGCGACGGTCGGGCTCGTCGGCGTTGCAATCACGTCGCAACGCTCGAACGCTCGGTCGAACTCGTCCTTGATGAGCGTGCGCACCTTTTGCGCCTTGAGGTAGTACGCGTCGTAGTATCCCGCCGACAGCGTGTACGTGCCGAGCATGATCCGGCGCTTCACCTCGGGACCGAAGCCGTACTGCCGAGTGGCCATGTACGTCTGCACAAGGTCGCCCTCCACAGCAGAACGATACCCGTACTTCACGCCGTCGTATCGGCTGAGATTGGAAGACGCCTCGGCGGGAGCGATGATGTAGTACGTCGAGAGTGCGTAGGTCGTGCTGGGGAGCGAAACATCCACGAGCGTCGCGCCGAGCGCACGTAGTTGCTCGACGGCCCCGCGCACGGCCCGTTCGACGCCGGGCTCGATCCCCTCGACCTCGAAGTACTCCCGGGGCACGCCGACTCGCACGCCCTCCAGGTCGGACGTCAGCGCTCCAACATAGTCGGACACTTCTACGGGGGCGCTCGTCGAGTCGCGCGGGTCGCGCCCGGCGATCACTCCCAGTACCGCAGCGGCGTCGGCGACTGTGCGGGCGAAGGGGCCGATCTGGTCGAGCGAGCTGGCGAACGCGATAAGGCCGAAGCGCGACACCCTGCCGTACGTGGGCTTGAGCCCGACCACGCCGCAGAATGACGCAGGCTGCCGCACGCTGCCTCCCGTGTCCGACCCGAGTGTGAACACGGCCTCGCGAGCGGCGACAGCACAAGACGAGCCGCCGCTGCTGCCCCCGGGCACGGTCGTCACGTCCCACGGGTTTGCGGTCGGGCCGAAAGCCGAGTTCTCCGTGCTGCTGCCCATGGCGAACTCGTCCATGTTCAGCTTGCCGAGCAAGATCGCACCGGCGTCCCGCAGCTTCTCGTACACGGTTGCGTCATAGACCGGCACGTAACCCCGCAGTATCTCTGATCCGCACGTGGTCTCGACGCCCTTTGTGGAGAGCACGTCCTTGAGCGCCATCGGGATGCCGAGCAGCGGGCCGGATTCGCCCGCAGCGAGCCGTTCGTCGGCGCGGTCGGCCTGCTCACGCGCTAGGTCGGCGGTGACGCGGAGGTACGCGTTCAGCGGACCGTCCGCTTCGGCGACGCGGTCGAGGTGTGAGTCGGTCAGTTCGCGCGCGCTTATCCAGCCCGTGTCGAGTAGGGAGCGAAGGTTGGTTAGCGACGCGTCGGGCAGCGACGAAGTATCAGGTCTCATAGCCAAGTATTGATCTCACCTTGAAGTAGGAGCCCTCGCGGTCGGGGGCGTTTGCCAACATCTCCTCGGGGTCGAACGAAGGCGTCGGCACGTCGGGCGCCGTCACGTCGTGAAGTGCGATGACCTGAGCCGTGGGCGGTATGGCCTCGGTGTCCAGTTCGGTAAGCTGATCCACGTGGGCGAGGATAGTGGAGAGCTGCACTCGCAGCACCTCGATCTCGTCCTCGGTGAGTCCGAGGCGTGCAAGCACGGCGATGTGACGCACCTGTTCGTTTGTGAGCCCACCCGGCTTCGAGTCCCTTGTAGTCTCGTCCACTATTTGCTCGCATCCTTCTGACTAGCTGAGAATGTCTACATTGGCGACGGCCGCACCCGCGAGTCGCCGTCGTCGCACTGCGCAGCGGAGAAGACTCGTCCTGCAGCCGTCGGCGGGTACCACGAGCCCAGCGAACTGCACGTCGGCTTCGACTGCGTATCGTACGGCTAGCCGATCCTGCTCAGTCGGCCTCGCAATGAGATCAGGGGGTGGGGCGACCTCCCGAGACGTTTCGGCGGCGGCGCACTATCTTGATCCTCGCTTGGGCGCGCCGGAGTTCCTGCTCAAGTGCGCCGGCATTCTCTATGTGTTCGCGGTCGTTTAGGGCCTGTTGCGCTCGCTGCGCTGCTTCCTCGGCGCGCGCCAGGTCTATCTCCTCGACGTGCTCGGCGGAGTCGGCGAGCACCGTGACGCGGTCGTTCAGCACCTCCATGAAGCCGCCGCCGATCGCTATGTCGGACTCCTCCGACCCCTTCTTGACGCGCAGCTCTCCGAATCCGAGTACGCTCATTAGCGGGGCGTGCCTCGGGAGTATACCAAGCGCACCCTCGATGCCCGGTGCGATCACCATATCTACCTCGTCCGAGTACACCACGCGCTCGGCGGTCACGACTTCCAGATGTAGCGGCATTTGAAATCCTCCACTGTGGTTACGACGGACATCGGTCGGGCGGGCGTGGCCGACTGTTCTGCGACGCCTCGATGCGGACGCCGCACTCACCGGACGGCCCTCGTTTGCAGCAGAAACCCATTGTTTACGCTCCGAACCTAGTTTAGCAGTCAGCACAACGCCTCGTCTATCCGAAGTTGAACCGTCCCTCGATTACGCTGCATCGTAGGGCTGCGCAGGAGCTTCGTCTCCACTGTCGGCAACGACTCTAGTATCCAAATAGTACCTCTGAGTACCGTCCGATGGTACTCATTGGCGGTACGAAGGTACAGGACGTCGTCTTATGCTTAAGGTACAGGAAGCGACGCCGAACTGAATCATGCCGGCGAATTGCGATGGCGTGGTGTGTCGAAGCAAAGCCGACGATAAGGCGCCTGGTATAGATGCGTGTTTGGGGAAACGAGTAGTTGTGGTTATGCGGACAGCGGAAGTGGTAATAACGATGAGCCGAAGGTCCACCCCTGCCATAAAGGCAGCGCGGCGGTATGTGAGGGCGGAGTTCAAGCGCTCGGTCCGGCCGTGCCTTGTCCGTAGGTCGTCACGAGTGGAGCAAGCGCCATGCACACACTAAGACACTGGTTCCGGGGCATTGGACGGAGGCTTGGGCGCCGACAGGCGCCGCAAGTGTGGCATCCCCGGCGTGGGCAGGGCATGGTCGAGCTGGTGCTCGTGGTACCGTTGCTCCTTACGCTCAGCCTTGGAGTCTTCGAGACAGGACGCGCCCTCTACTCCAACATAACAGTCATACAAGCGGCGCGCGACGGAGCTCGGGTGGCGATGGATCCCAAGAATACGACTGCCGCCGTCGTTCTTTCGGTGACGACTACAGCCGCGCCGATCAGAGTTTACAACGGCGACGTCGTGGTGTGCAAAGGCAAGCTCGTTGGCGACGTATGTAACTCAAACACGACCGGAGAGGTTGGAGTCAGCGTGACCTACTGGTTCGAAACTCCTATTCCCTGGGTCTCCAATTTCTGGGGCGGCGGACCCCTACGACTGCAACGCAACGCTTATTCACAGGTTGATTCTTGAGGGGGCGGCGACATGTTTAGACTGGCCTCAAAGTGTCTGGCTCGAACGGCGCGTGGTCAGGCTATGGTCGAGGCCGCGTTTGCGCTGCCGCTCTTCCTCCTGTTAGTGATGGCGACGTTTGAGGGCGGAATGGTAGTTTACTCGTACGCGCGTATGACGCACGCCGCCGCCGAGGGCGCCCGTGTGGGAGCGCTTAGCAGCACGATGAGTGTAAGCGAGGTGTCAACGGCCGTTGTGACGGCGGCTCCGTTCGTCGTCGCTGCGAATGTTCAGGTACAGGTTAGCGGCTCCACCACTTCGTTCGGCTCTCGTAAGGTCGGCGACCGACTCACAGTGACGGTGAGCCACGCGTATCGTCCTGTCTCGCGGTTTATCATTGGCGATACTACGTTCAACATGTCCGTTCGATCCGAAGTCATGTGCGAGGGCCCCAGATGAAGTACTTCCTGACTACACATTTGCACACACAGTACCGCAGGGCCGTCCGTCCGGAGCGCGGCCAAATACTCTTGATCCTTGTGCTGCTCCAACTCGTGCTGCTACTAATCGTGGGGCTGGGCATTGACTCCGCCCACCTCTACTCGCAGCGGCGGGCAGCCCAGAGCGCAGCCGACCTTTCGGCGCTGGTCGGCGCGAATCATCTGCCGGATGCTCCCAGCGACGCCTCCAACGCCGCCAGGACCAATGCTGCCAGCAACGGTTTCACCGACCTTGTAGCCGGCGACAACGTGACGGTTGTCACCCCGTATAGTGCCGACGACCTCAAGCTCGAGGTGACGGTCAAGCGATCAGTGTCGCCGTACTTCATGCAAGTGTTCGGCATCGGCTCGATCCCCGTCTCCGCCCGCGCCGTCGCAATTCACGATAGAATCAACTATGCGATCTTTGCGGGCAGCTCGGCCTGCGGGGGAGGCGTCGGCGCCCTTCATATGAGCGGAAGCAACCACTCTACCACGGGCGGGAACGTGCACTCCAACAGTAAGTTCATGATGTCCGGTAGCAGCAATACCATCGCCGACGCCGCCACGTACGTATGCAGTAGCAGCGTCGGTGGATCGAGCAATACCTTTGGATCCGGCCCAACCCAGGCCAGAGTTAAGGCATATCCAGTGGACTTCGAAAGGTCCGACTTTCTTCCCTGCACATACACCAGGGCCGGCGCCTTCGATGTGGATCGTAATGGACTCTGGTGGGTGGGCGGCAACAAGAGTAGCAAGCAGCTCAAGCCCGGGGTGTACTGTGCGACGGGCAGGATCTCTCTCAGCACCCAGTCCGTACAGGGGAACGTGACGTTCGTTACCGACGGGGACATAAGCATGTCGGGGAACGACTCCAGCCTGACCGCGTTCAGCAACGGCGTGGTGCTGTACACGTCGAGCACCGACGGTAACGCTATCAAGATCTCCGGTAGCGACGGCTCCTTCGGGGGGATAATGTACGCGCCGAACGGCTCAATTGATCTCGCCGGCAGTGGCATGAATATCCAGGGAAGCGTTATCGGCAACGAGATCAAGTTAACAGGAAGCAATCGGACGATAAATGGAAACGTCAAGGGCGAGGGCGCCTCTCAGCTCATTGAGTAGCGAAGCAGAATGCAACCTCGTCTCCAGATAGGGGCTAGTCGAAGAGCTAACCGCTGAGGTTGCAGGCGCTGCGTCCTTAGGCTCATTGCATACGACGGGCATTCGCTTCGAGCTAGCGTTCCACCGAGTTTCGCACTAGAATGGGCGACATGACATCAGCGACCGCGGCGACGGCGCGGGGAGACGGTCCTGTCTTCGGCGGCATCGAGGCCGGCGGGACGAAGTTCGTTTGCGCCGTGGGGACGGGACCCGACGATGTGCGCGCCGAGGTGCGCTTCCCAACGACCACGCCGGGGGAGACCATCGAACAAGCCGTCTCCTTCTTCCGGGAGCACGCCGAGCGCTCGCCTCTGGCTGCGGTCGGGATAGCCTCGTTCGGACCGGTGGACCCCGATCCCGCTTCGCCAATGTATGGGTACATTACCTCGACGCCGAAGCCCGGCTGGCAAAACACCGACTTCGCGGGGTCGGTCGAGCGAGCGCTTGGAGTTCCAGTAGGGTTCGACACGGATACAAACGTCGCCGCGCTGGGAGAGCATCGGTGGGGCGCCGCCCAGGGCTTCGACACTTTCATCTACCTCACCGTCGGCACAGGTATCGGCGGCGGCGGCGTTGTCGGCGGGAAGCCGATGCACGGGCTGCTCCACCCCGAGATGGGACACATCCGTATACCGCACGATTCGACACAGGACCCCTTCCCCGGCGCCTGCCCGTTCCACGGCGACTGTCTCGAAGGACTCGCCGCCGGACCCGCGATGGAACAGCGCTGGGGCCGTCGAGCCGAAGACCTGCCCGCCGATCACCCTGCGTGGGCCCTCGAAGCGCGCTACCTCGCTCTCGCGCTGACCTGCTTTACATTCGTTCTCTCGCCGCAACGCATCGTGATGGGCGGCGGAATAATGTCGCACCCCGCCATCTTCCCGATGATCCGCTTCGGGCTCGGCGACCTGCTCAACGGCTACCTCCAGACTCCGGACCTGCTCTCCGGTCTAGATCGGTACGTTGTGCCTCCAGGGCTGGGGCAGCGCTCGGGCGTACTCGGCGCCATTGCCCTGGCACAGGACCACTACGACGCGTCGCGATGAGCAACGCGACGTGTTTACGCAACCGCGCTGCGGAGCGCCGCGCCCAACACGCTGCGTCGCGGCCCATGTTTTGCTAGCGTCCAATGCGAGGGTCAATTGGACGACGCCAAAGCGACCGCCAGTTGCAACCTCGGACCTACCGGCGGCGTATTGTCGCCCTCGGCCAACGCAGTAATACTCAACCTTCAGCCGCTCCAGGTGAGCGGACCGGAACTGCAACAAAGGAGCAAGTGTGAGCTGGAAAGCCGGAATAAACCACTGGGCGATGCCCGACGTCCCCGTGCGGGAGGCCGCCGCGATGGCGAAGCGAGCAGGGTTCGAGGCGATCGAGCTCAACATTGACGAAACGGGCGAGGTCGGCCTCGAGACGAACAGAGCCGCAGCGCAAGCCCTTCGATCCGCCGTCGAGAGCGAGGGATTGGAGATAGGCGGACTCTCCACGGGGCTGTACTGGAAGTACTCCCCAACCGACGAGAGCGCTGCCGTTCGCGCGAGGGCACAAGATATAGCCCGGGCTCAGCTCGAGCTCGCGGCGAACCTCGGCGCCGAGGTGATCCTCGTCGTCCCCGGCCTCGTCGGTCGTGGAATGGGCGAGGCGGTGGTCTCGTACGACGCAGCCTATGAGCGAGCACAGGAGTTCTTGCGGGTTGTCGCGCCTGCGGCGGAGAGCACGGGCGTCGTGCTAGGCATCGAGAACGTGTGGAACAAGTTCTTGCTCAGCCCGCTCGAAACAGTCGCGATCATAGATTCTATCGGCAGCGACTCGATTCAAGCGTACTTCGACGTCGGCAACATCCTGCGCTACGGCTACCCCGAGCAGTGGATACGCATACTCGGCGACCGTGTGGCCCGCATACACCTCAAGGACTTCAGCCGCATAAGCATTCCAGAGGCCTTTGTGGACATCGGCGCCGGGGACGTGAACTGGGAGGCCGTCGGCGACGCCCTGCGCGAGGCGAACTACAGCGGCCCGCTCACCGCCGAGGTATCCCCAGACGAGACACAACGCGCCGACATGGACGGCTACATTGCGATGATCGGCACGCACGTCAGAGGCGTGATGGCGAGGATGGGAGCAACCTAACCCCGCCGGCGGCCCCGCACCGCCGTGTCCAGTTCGCCTCAGTAAATGTAGCTCAAGGAGTACTTACGTGACCAACATCGCCATCATTGGCGCGGGCAACATGGGCCGCTACCACGGCCACATACTGAACAACTTTCCCGATGCGAACGTCGTAGTCGTTGCAGACCCAGAGGCCGACCGCGCGACTATGCTCGCCGAGGCGCTCGGCGCGGAGAGCGAGAGCGAGCCGATGCGCGCGGTGGAGCGGCCCGACGTGCAAGTTGTCTACGTGACCACCCCCACTTACACGCATCATGAGTACGTTTGCGCAGCAGCGCGGGCGGGAAAACACGTGTTCTGCGAGAAGCCGCTCGCCCGAACGCTGGAGCAGGGCGAGGCGATGATCGCCGCAGCAGAGCAAGCGGGGGTCAAGCTCGGCGTCGGCCACGTCGTTCGGTGGTTCACCGAGTACGAACAGCTTCGACAGACCGTGCTCGACGGTGGAATCGGCCGCCCCGCGACCGCGCGCACCACTCGCGGCGCGTCGTTTCCCCGCGCCTGGAACGACTGGTATGCAGACCTTTCGATGAGTGGGGGCGTGCTCCTCGACATGATGATCCACGACATTGACTGGCTACTATGGACGTTCGGCCCCGTGAGCCGCGTCTACGCTCGCAAGCTGGTCGAGGAGCCGGATTTCGACGGCGCAATGGTCTCGATGCGCCACGAGAGCGGGGTGATCTCCTACGCCGAGGGCAACTGGTGTTACCCGCGCGGCTTCCGCACCAGCGTCGAGGCGGCGGGTTCCGACGGCGTGCTCTCGACCGACAACACCACCACCTCGTCCCTGCTCGTCGAACTGCGCGAAACCGATGAGGCAGGCGCGGGCGTCGAGGTTCCGGTTGGGGGATCGAGGCTGCCCGGCCCATACGAGCGGGAGGACCGCGATTGGCTTGACTGGCTGGCGGGGGGCCCCGCTCCCCGTTGCGAGGCACGCGACGGGCTGGAGGCCCTTCGGGTCGCGCTCGCCGCGCTTGAGTCGGCCGCCACGAACCAGGTAGTTGAGATTGGAGGTCTGAACTGAGTACCACGACGAACGACGTCGGCGCTCCCCTGCGAACAGCCATCCTCAGCAGCGCACACCAGCACGCCGATTCCTACGCGCGCGCACTACAGAACCTGCCGCGGGCCGAGTTGGTCCGCGTTTGGGACGACGACTCGGAGCGGGGCCGCCTGAAGGCCGAGGAGTACGGCGCTCCGTTCGAGCCCGACCTGGACGCCGCGATCGAGGCCTGCGACTCAGTGGTGATCTGCTCCGAGAACGCTCACCACCACTCGCTCACCCTTCGCGCCGCCGCTGCGGGCCGACACGTGCTGTGCGAAAAGCCGCTCGCCATCACGGTCGAGGATGCGCTGGAGATGGTGCAGGTGTGCGCGAAGGCGGGGGTTGTGCTCGGTACCGCCTTTCCGGTTCGGCAATCCGGCGCCGTGTTCGCGATGCGAGACGCCGTCCAGGACGGGCGACTCGGGCGGGTGCTGATGATCCGAGGCACGAACCGGGGCACGAACCCCGGCGGTTGGTTCGTCGAGAAGTCGCTCTCCGGCGGCGGCGCCGTGACCGACCATACCGTACACGTCGCCGACGCGATTCGGTTCATCACCGGTGAGGAGATAACCACAGTGTACGCCGAGGCGGACACGGGCTTCACCCCGGGCCTGGAGGTGGAGGACTGCGGGCTGCTGCTCATGGACCTGAGCGGGGGCGGCTTCGTCAGCCTCGACCCAAGCTGGTCGCGCCCCAACAAGTCGTTCCCCACCTGGGGCGACGTTACGATGCAGCTAAGTGGTACCAAGGGCATGGCGTCTTTCGATTATGGCGCCGAACACACCAAGTACTACAGCAACACTCTCGTGCGCGCCGCACAACTGAACTGGGGAGACGACCCCGACGAGTTGATGGTACTCGACTTCCTGCAGGCCGTTCAAGAGGGCCGTGCGCCGCTGGCGGACGGCGAGGACGGGCTACGAGCCGTCGAAATAGTCGCGGCGGCGCACGAGTCCATCCGCACCGGACAGCCCGTGCAGGTGCAGCACGTCGGCCTGCCCGCTTGAAGCGACGGCCCCGTCGCCTTTGCAAGCTTCATAGGTACTGACGTCTGGCCGCCCCCGTCCTGGCGCGCTGTCGGGAACGTCGGGTAGATGCTTGGACTGTGGTAGTGCTATATTGGTTCTGTGAGATAGCGGTGGGATGCAGCATGGACCGGCCCTGAAACATCCCTATCGCATTCGTACAGACCTGGTGTAAGTCCAACGAAGACCTTGGAAAGTGCTGGAAAGATGCTGGTCGTCAGGCCGAAGGAAGGAGCGTAGCCTTGCCGGGACGCTACTGGCCGGGGCTTCATTCGGCGGGCGGCGTTGTTCGCGGCGTGATCATCACCACCGTCACATTGCTCTTCGTCGAGATCGTGCTCGCATCGGTGCTGGGCATCCCGACTCCCATCCTCGTGCTTGCGGCGGTGGCGTACGCCGGCTTTATAGGCGGGGTGAGCGGTGGGCTGCTCAGCTCGGCGGAGACCTCCATCTACGCACTGTGGTTCTATCGCGCACCGGCAGGGCCGGCGCTCCACACCGAGCCCGATGCATTGCGGGCTCTGATGTTCATCCTCACCGCATTCGCGATCGGCTTCATGACCGGTCGCCTACGCCAAGCGACACTGCTCGCTTCCGAGCGGACTCAGCGCCAGTTGCAGTTTAGCAACGCGATCACCGGCAGTCTGGGCGAGGGAGTACTCGCGGTTGATCCCGATGGCCGCCTTACGTTCATGAACGCCGCCGCCGAGCGCATGTTGGGCTCGACGGTCGGCCGGCTCCGGGGCAGGGGCGTGCGAGAGACCGTCCTGCGCGGTTCGACCTCGGAGAACACCAGCCTCGATCTCGCGGAGGTCCTGGGCTCGGGCGCGACGCGGCGGGTGGAGGGCGGGTCGTTCGCGCGCGAAGACGGCGGACGACTTACGGTTTCGGCCACTGCCTCGCCCATCCTGTCCGATGGCGCCGTGATCGGCGCCGTCGTAGTGTTTAGCGACATCGCCGATCGCCAGGCGGCGGAAAGTGCGGTTCGGCGCAGCGAGGAGCGCTACAGGTCGCTCGTGCTCGCCACTTCGCAGATCGCCTGGACCACCGACGCTCAGGGCGCGGTGGTGGACGATTTCGTAGAGTGGCGAGATTACACCGGCCAGAGTCGAGCGGAGGTGCAGGGCTGGGGTTGGCTCAACGCGCTGCACCCAGACGATCAGGACGGGACGGCGCGTGTGTGGAGCGAAGCCGTGCGGACCCGAACACTGTATGACACCGAGTACAGGATACTACGCCACGACGGTGAATACCGGTGGTTCTCGGTGCGAGCCGTCCCCGTGCAGGACGAGCACGGCGCCATCCGCGAGTGGGTGGGAACCTGTACGGACGTTTCGGAGCAGCGTCAGGCCGTGGAAGCCGTGCTCCGGAGCGAGCAACAGTTGATCGGAATCTTGGACAACTCGCCGGCCGTCATCTACCTCAAGGACCTGGAAGGGCGTTACCTACTGGTCAACCGCGAGTTCACGCGACTCTTCGGTAGAACACCCCAACAGATCGTAGGCGAGACCGATCACGCAGCGTTCCCGCACGAGTTGGCCGAACAACTGCGCGCGAACGACATCGCCGTGCTGGCGGCGGGGCGCCCGATGGGCGTCGAAGAGGCCGCCCCGTACAACGGCGAAGTGCGCACGTATCTTTCAACCAAGTTCCCGATCTACAATGCGAACGGCGAGGCTTACGCCCTCGGCGGCATCTCGACCGACATCACCGAACGTAAGCGCCACGAGGAGGCGACGAGCTTTCTGGCTGAGGCCGGCGACTTACTCTACTCCTCGCTCGACGTAGAGTCCATCCTGCGCACCGTCGCCCAACTTGCGACGCCCGGCATCGCCGACTGGTGTGCGGTAGACCTGGCCGACGACGCGGGAGGCGTGCGTCGCGTGGCTGTGTCGCATTCGGACCCGGCCAAGGTCGAGCTCGCCCATCGCCTCTACGAGCAGTATCCCGTGGATTCCGACGCCTCAGTCGGTGTGCCGGCGGTGCTGCGCACGGGGACGTCGGAATTGTATCCCCAGATACCTGATGAGATGCTGGTACTTGCGGCTCAGAACGACGAGCACCTGCAGATGTTGCGGTCGCTGGGTCTTCGCTCGGCGGTCGTGGCGCCGCTTCGGGTGCGGGGCCGTACGTTCGGCGCGATCACGTTCGCTTTTGCCGAGTCCGCCAGGAGATACAATCCCGACGACCTGGCCCTGGCCGAGGATCTCGCTCGGCGTGCCGCCACTGCAATGGACAACGCCCGGCTCTACCGTCAGGCGCAGGCGGCTCAGCAGCGATACCACGACCTTGTCCAGGGCATTGAAGCGATCGTGTGGGAGGCGGATCCGCTCACACTTCGATATACGTTCGTGAGCCGACAAGCGGAGGAGTTGCTGGGGTATTCGGTAGAGCGCTGGCTTTCCGACCCGCACTTCTTCCCAAGCATGCTTCATCCCGAGGACCGAGTGTTGCTCGGCGCAGATGAGGGGGCCTCGCGTTTGCCCGGCGTCGGCGACGATATGGAGTTTCGCGTGACAACTTCAGATGGGCGCGTCCTCTGGGTGCATGCCTCGGCTCACCGGCCGACCGCCGCTCCCGGCGGACCGGATCGCATACTCGGCTTGATGATTGACATCACGGAACGCAAGCTCGCCGAAGAAGCATTG
>Ga0136612_10000549_pt1 | contig 13687 bp, 13 predicted proteins | sample AntDryUQ224A2306_2_FD_106644 | JGI IMG/M metagenome (GOLD analysis project Ga0136612, IMG submission 106644) | Polar desert sand microbial communities from Dry Valleys, Antarctica - metaG UQ224A (23.06) | ecosystem: Environmental > Terrestrial > Soil > Desert | place: Antarctica: Dry Valley... | reverse complement strand
GGCCTTCAGTCGGAGTGACGATGTGGTGGTAGTCGCCCCCCGGTTGCTGCGAGCCGATGCCCCTGCGATCCCGTCGTGTCGTATCGAGCTACCCCCCGGGAACTGGGGCGATGTGGTCACCGGTGCCGGGCACCGAGACTCTGTGACCCTCGGCGACCTCTGGTCTGGATTCCCGGTAGCCATCTTGAGGCGGCGCGCGAGCGGAACCTGAGCCGTCCGGTCGAGGACTTCAGGCACATTCAGGCTCAGACGGCGGGGCATCGGCTCGCAGCAACCGGGGGGCGACTACCACCACATCGTCACTCCGACTGAAGGCCACTACCGAGTGGCGCCCCGGCCCTTCGGCCGCCAGCTCTTGGTACGAGGAGCCCGATCCGAAACTGTCGGAGCGGCACGCCCTCAGCGCCAACCCGGCCCGGAGGAGGCGGAACTTGGGGTGCCCTTCGGCCATCCCCTCCAGTGGGGCTTCCGTGCCTAGCGCCTGCAAGGTCGCGGCCCGATGGGTAAAGGGCACGGGTCGTCGGTTGTCGGGGTCGACGAGGGAGTCGTCCCACACCTCAGTGCCCTGATAGATGTCGGGTACCCCGGGGGACATGAGCTTGAGGGCGAGAGTGGCCAGGCTCACCACCCTCCCCCAAGCCGCCAGGGGCCGGGCGAAGGCCGACAGGTCGGCCCCGAACCTCGGGTCGTTCAGGAGGCTCCGGATGGCTTCGACCGCCCCTTCCTCGTAGGCCTCATCCAGCGAAGTCCATGACGTCCGGGACTTGGCCTCCCGCATCGCCTTTCGCAGGTAGGTCTCGGCCCGGTCGAAGGGCAAGGGCCAGGCTCCCACCAGCGCCTGTAGGAGCCCGTAGGCGGTGAACGCCTCAAGCCGCCTGAGCCGGTGGTCGGCCATCCACCGGCGGGCGAACCCGATCCACTCGTCGGAGACTTCCGAAAGCACACAAAGCCTGGCCCGCACGTCCTCCCCCCACTTGGTGTCGTGAGTCGCCGTCGCTGTCAGCGAGAGAGGCCAGCGCTCCAAGGTCTGGCGGTTGGCGGCGTGAAATTCCTCTGGCGTGCAACCCCAGCGGCCCGGGTCGGACCCCACCTCGTTCAGGGCGACGAACCGGGTGTAGCGGTAGAAGGCGGTGTCCTCCACGCCCTTGGCGGTCACCGCCGCGCAGAGCTGTTCGAAGCGAAGATCGGCGTCACTGGACCCGGAACCCGGATACCGCCGGTAGACGGGTGAGCGGGCCAGCCGGCCGGCAAGTTGCTGCTTCACCGACGGCACGTCAGAGGCCTCAGCCGCTGTCGCTCGAGCCAGGCGGTCGAGGTCGCCGGCCAACGACCCTCTCAGCACGTCGAGCCGGGCTCGCTGGGCCACCTCTTCCCACTCGGGAGTTTCGCCGGTGAGCTCGGCGTAGGCGGAGGAGAAACGATCCTCCGAACTTGGGTCCACATGGAGCCCGAACACCCTGCGGCAGAACTCGTACCCCGTCGTGCCGCCCACCTGCCAGTCGGGGGGCAACTGTTCATCCGGGGCGAGGATCTTTTCCACCACCGTCCACGCCCCGCCGGTGCGACGGCGCAGGTCCGTGAGATAGCCGGCCGGGTCGCGGAGCCCATCGGGATGGTCCACACGGAGCCCGTCGGCATCGCCGGCTTGGAGCCAACTCAGAGCAAGGTGGTGGGTGCTCTCCAAAACCTCGGCATCCTCCACTCGCACGCCGGCCAAACCGGAGATGTCGAAGAAGCGGCGGTAGTTGGGCTCGACGGGATCCTCGACGATTCGGCCCGCCCCCGCTTCCCAGTCCACATCGAAGTAATGGGAGAAGCGGCTCCCCTCGCCGTGCTCGAGCAGATCGGACCACCAGGGGTTCGACGGATGGGCCGCCAGATGGTTCGGCACGATGTCGACCAGACGACCCAAGCCAGCCTCGGCCAGCGCCTTCGAGAGGGCCCGATGGCCCGCCTCCCCCCCGAGGGACGGGTCCACCTCAGTCGGGTCGGTGACGTCATAACCGTGACTGCTTGCCTCCACCGCCGTCTGCGCGGGCGACGTGTACAGGTGGGAGATCCCGAGATCGCGGAGGTAGACAGCGAGGGCAGCTGCGTCCGCCAGCCCCACCCCCTCACGGAGCTGGAGGCGGTAGGTGGCGCGGGGCGAGGGGCTCATGCTGTGCGCTGGGCTACCCGCGCCATGCTGGACGCAACCCCCCATCATCGGAGGCAACCCCGCCCGGGTTCACCAGAGCCGGCGGAGGAGAACGAGCGAGCGGCCTTCCAGCCCGACGCTGTCGCCGGCCTCGTAGGTCCGCTCCTTGGGGTCGCCGGCTTCGGAGCCGGCCGTGCTCAGCCAGGCGAATGCGGTGTCGACCGTTACTTCCCACCGCTCTCCCCAGGTGGGCCCGGGAACGGTGAACCGGCGGGGTTCGGGATCCGAGTTGAGGAACATGAGGAAGGAGTCATCCTTCACCCGTTCGCCACGGGCGTCGGGGGTTTCGATCGCATCGCCATTCAGGAACACGGTCATCGACCGGCCCGATCCCTCCTCCCAGCCGTCATCGGGCATCCGCTCGCCCTCGGGGGTGAACCAACCGACGTCGGCGACATCTCCCCCGTGAAGGGGGCGACCCTGGAAGAAGCGGCGTCGGCGGAATATCGGGTGGCGGCGGCGGAGGGCGGCGACATGACGAACGAACTCCAGCAGCGGGAAATTCTCCTCGGCCCCCTTCCAGTCGACCCAAGACACCTCGTTGTCCTGGCAGTAGGCGTTGTTGCTGCCTCCCTGTGTGCGACCCATCTCGTCACCAGCCAGGAGCATCGGAACTCCTTGAGAGAGGAGCAGGGTGGCGAGCATGTTGCGCTTCTGACGCTCCCGCAGCCGGAGGATGTCCAGATCCTCGGTGGGACCCTCCACTCCACAGTTCCACGAGCGGTTGTGGCTCTCGCCGTCGTTGTTGTCCTCCCCGTTGGCCTCGTTGTGCTTCTCGTTGTAGGAGACGAGATCGTGGAGCGTGAAGCCGTCGTGGGCCGTCACGAAGTTGACACTGGCCGAGGGCCGGCGCCCGTTGGCCGCGTAGAGGTCGGACGAACCGGTCAGCCGATAAGCCAGTTCGGCCCGGGTGTGCTGCTCGCCCCGCCAGTAGTCGCGGACCAGGTCTCGGTACTTGCCGTTCCATTCCGACCACAGAGGGGGGAAGTTGCCTACCTGATAGCCCCCCTCGCCTACGTCCCAAGGCTCGGCAATGAGTTTGACCTGACGGATCACCGGATCCTGTTGGATCAAGTCGAAGAAGGCCGATAGGCGATCGACGTCGTGAAGCTCGCGGGCCAAAGTCGCCGCAAGGTCGAACCGGAAGCCGTCGACGTGCATCTCCGACACCCAGTACCGGAGGCTGTCCATGATCAGCTGCAGCACGTTCGGGTGACGCATGTTGAGCGAATTCCCGGTGCCCGTGTAGTCCATGTAGAACTTGGGCTCATCGGCCATCAGGCGGTAATAGGCGGGGTTGTCGATTCCCTTGAGAGACAGGCTCGGGCCGAGATGGTTGCCCTCGGCTGTGTGGTTGTAGACAACGTCGAGGATCACCTCGATCCCCGCCTCGTGCATGGTTCGCACCAGGTTCTTGAACTCCTGCACCTGCTGCCCCAGCACACCGGCCGACGAGTAGCCCGAATGGGGTGCCAGGAAGGCGATCGAGTTGTAACCCCAGTAGTTGTTCAGCCCCATCTTCACCAGACGGTCGTCGTGGATGAAGTGGTGAACCGGCATCAGCTCGACTGCGGTCACCCCCAGAGACTTGAGGTGTTCGATCACTGGAGGCGTGGCCAGACCGGCATAGGTGCCCCTCAACTCCTCGGGCACACCGGGATGAAGTTGGGTGAAGCCCTTGACGTGGAGCTCGTAGACCACCGTCTCGTGCCATGGAGTCCGAGGGGGGCGGTCGTGGGCCCAGTCGAAGAAGGGATTGACCACGACGGCCTTCTGAGCGAAGGGGGCACTGTCGCGGTCGTCGCGTTCAGTCGCGTCGGCTTCGCCCACTGGATAGTCGAACATCGCGTCGTCCCAGTCGATGTCGCCGTCGACCGCTTTGGCATACGGATCGAGCATCAACTTCGCGGGGTTGCATCTCAGCCCGCTCTCCGGATCCCAGGGTCCGTGCACCCGGAAGCCGTACCTCTGGCCGGGGCTGACGTTCGGGAGGTAGGCGTGCCATGCAAAGCCGTCAACCTCGGGCAGATCGACACGGAACTCCGTGCCGTCCGGATCGAACAGACAGAGTTCGACCCGCTCGGCCACCTCGGAGAAGACTGCGAAGTTCGTACCGGTCCCGTCGAACGTCGCACCCAGTGGATAGGGATGCCCGGGCCAGACTCGCATGAACTGCGCACCGTACCCGGGCGTCGCAGGCCCACTGGCCTAAGTGAGGGCTCGGGAGGGTAGAGACGGGGCATGCCCGACGTGAACGACGACATTCCGAAGCAGACGGAAAGTGGCACCCTCGACGAGGAGGGCCGGACCGTGGCCCAGCAGAACGTTGGCAAGGACAACGTCATTGGCGGTGGTGAGTGGCCCGACCCCGACACACCCCCGCGAGGGCCCGCTCCCGGAGTCGCAGATACCGACGTTGCCGCCGAAGTAGCCACCGAACGGGCGCACAATCCCGGGCAATTCAAGAAACTCCTGGACGAGGATCCCGAGCGCGGAGGCTCAGCCACGGCTCCCGCTGACGACCAGTAGCTACAACTACATGCGCCGCAACTACATGCGGTCCAGGAGCTGGGTCTTCTTGACGTCGAATTCCGAGTCGCTGATCACACCGCGCTGACGGAGCTCATCCAGCTTTTGAATCTGCTCCGGGATGGTCAGGTCCCGCCGATCCATGGCTCGCGTTGCCGAGGCGACCGTGCTCGAGTCCATGGCTTCGTAGATCTCGTTCTGTATTCGGAAGGGTCGGGGTAGATCGGCGATCACATGCCCACTGTCGCCTCCGGTGTCCACTACGAGATCCCCGGCGGCGAGAAGCCGCTCGAGGAGCGTCTGGGAGCAGGAGATGTCGTGGATCCGCTCCAGACCGACCTGCCAGTGCTTCTTGCCGAGGATCCCGCGGCTGGTCATCAGCCGCTCGCTCGTCAACACCACCCGGGTCGTGGTCCAGCGCAACCACCTGGCAAGCAGCCATAGGGCACCCAGCAGGCCCAATGCAAGGCACAGCAGCATCGGGTAGCGGTCGGGAACGCCAATGTCCCGAACCCTGACCGCCGCAATCACGCCCGCCACCGCCAGAAATCCCGGGCCGAACATCATCTTGGGGTGGGGCCGAGAATCGATCAACGGCTGCTCGTCGGCCCCGAGGGCGGGGGTCGATCGTCCAACCATCAGGACCAGCCCATTTCGTGAAGCCGATCGTCGTCGATGCCGAAGTGGTGGGCGATCTCGTGCACGACGGTTGTTCTGACCTCCTCGCGAACCTGATCGTCAGTGTCGCACCCCTGGCAGATTGAACGCCGGAAGATGGTGATGCAGTCCGGGGCGGCGAATCCCCCGTAGTCGTCTCGCTCGGTCAGGGGGATGCCCTCGTACAGCCCCATCAGCTCCCCCGGCCCCGTGTCGTGGTCGACCACCACCACCACGTTGTCCATCAGGTTGGCGAGATCGTCCGGCAGCGCATCGATCGCATCGACGACCAGCTCCTCGAATCGCTCGGCGTCCATATTCATTCTTGGTCAGCCCAACTTCGAGGCGATGGTGCCGGCGGATCGGAGTGCGGAGCCGTCAGCGCCCTCGGCCGACCAGTGGGTGGTCGGGCGGGCGGTCGCCTCAGCCAGCAGGTCGTCGAGCAGTTGCCCGAAGGGCACGGCCGGGGTGGCCGCCTCCCACAGGTACTTGGAGAGCGACCCGGGAATGGTGTTGATCTCGTTGACAAACACCTCGCCGGCAGGCTCGTCCCATAGGAAGTCGATACGGGCCACCCCGCGTAGCCCGGTGAGCCCCGCCAGAGCAGTGGCAGCGCGAACGATCTCCGAGCGCACTTCTTCGGGCACCTCGGCCGGCAGCTCCCGCGGCGCGGACACCATTCCTTGGCCCCCGACGTACTTGTCCCGATAGCCGAGGATCGACTCCTTCGACTCCGCCTGTCGAAGCGGCTTCTCCACCGGCGACAGCGACAACTGAGGCCACGACCGCAAGGCGATCTGAAGGTCGACCGCAGCGCCTCTCCACGGCTCGGCGATTGCTCCGGCGCGTAGGTGAACCGACTGGCGGCTGAGAGCCACGGCGGAGGCCCAGTCGCCCACCACTTCGATGCCGATGGACGAACCTCCGAAGCGCGGCTTGACGATGTAGGGCCCAGTGAAGGTGGGGTCGGGCTCACCGTCAGCCACGACTACCCGAGGTAGAGATCGCAATCCTGCGGCCGCCGCCGTCGAGCCGAACGCCAACTTGTCCATCCCAAGCGCGGCCCCGGCGGCCGAGGGGCCGGCATAGGCGATGCCCGCTAGATCGAGCGCGGCCTGAAGCGTGCCGTTCTCGCCGGGGCCTCCGTGGCAGCAGACGAGAACCGTGCCGACGTCCAGCGCCCGGCCAGCTCGGCCGAGCTTCCCTGGAGCGACGAGCCCTTCACCAGCCACGAAGCGCAGCGTCGACCGCGTGGGAGGCCCTTGAGGAGTGGTGAACGACTCGGCCTCCAAGGCGGCGTCGACCTCGTGGAAGTTGCCGACTTTGTCCCAGTAGACCGCCCGCGTCGGGCGCCCGGATCCCCCGAGGGCGTGAGCGGCCTGCAGACCGGTGAGGATGCTCACGTCGTGCTCAGGGGAGGGCCCCCCGAACATCACCGTTACAGGGCTCGTCACCCGCTCATCCTGTCAGCGAGCGAACCCCGCTTCGGGCACTAGAGCTGGCTGGTGACCTCGTCGTGTTCCGGGAAGCGCTTCTCCGCCTTCTTGGAGAACAGCAACTTGCCGTCGGACTTCACTTCGAACACGCCGCCCGACGATGGAACGAGGGTGAGGGTGGCCACGTCGTGCTGCCGGGCCTCCAGGATCGCAGCCGCCAGACCGACGGCTTGTTCTGCGTACCCTCAGACGGCGCAGTAAGTGATCTCTATATGCATGACCGCATTCTTCCCGCAAGTCGGAGCGGAGACACGCATCCCGTGCCAATTGGGGCCGGGTCAGGGATAGGTGTCGGGGAGGTCGTTCTCATAGAGCACCGCGTCGTTAGGCCCCAGGTTCGCCTTTACCCATTCGACGGCGAGCTCCCTAGTGGCCACCGTGACCGTGTTGACCCCGACTCGCTTCGCACCGCGAAGAAGGGTGCGGCGGTTGGTCCGCCCGACCACCACGATGTCCGTAGCAATCTCCGCAGCCGCTGCGGCGAATGCCACGTTGGCTTGGTCCTGAATCGGGCCGAGCTCGACCATGCCCGGAGTGACCACGACCCGACGGTCACCGCCCAACCGATCGAGAGCTTCCAGCGCCCGAACCGCCCCGGCCGGGTTCGAGTTGAACGTGTCGTCGAGAATTTTGAAGCCGCCGCCGCCGGTGCTCTCGGTCAATCGATGGTCCGCTCCGGGAAGGGGTTCGGCCAGGCGACGGACCACGTGGTCGGTCGGCACGCCGACGGCCAGGGCCGATGCGACCGCACACGCCAGGTTGGTGCTCACCGCCGCTCCCCCAGGGACCGAGCCCAGCACCGCACCGCGATGGACTACCGAGACAACTCCCGATTCATCGGTTCTGACCAGCACATCGGCTTCGCTGTCGACCGCCGAACAGCGCCACAGGCGGGGTCCGCCTTCGCTGGCGGGAGGAATTGAGTCGGCTAGGGCGAGCAGTCGCTCGTCGTCGACGTTCAGCACCACGTCGGCTGCGCCATTCAGGATCTCGGCCTTGGAACTGAGCGTGCGGTCAAGGGAGCCGAATCGCTCGAGATGCACCGGGCCTATGGCGGTGATGACGGCCACCTGCGGGGGGAACCACGAGCACATCTCGGCAATCTCGCCGGGCCCGTAGGTCCCCATCTCGGCTACGAACACTTCGGTTCCAGCTGTCAGCTGCTCGTTCACCGCCCGGGCCAGGCCAGCTCGGTTGTTCCAACTTGCCGGGCTGGCCAGAACGGTCCGGGAGCCCGAGACCAGGTAGGCCACCAGAGCTTTGGTGGAGGTCTTGCCGTAGCTCCCTGTGATCCCCACCACCACGGGAGCTATCGCGTCGAGGCGGATCAACGCACGGGCCGCCCAGCGTCGGGCAATCCAATTCTCGACCGGGGCCACCAGCCAGAGGGCCAGGTCGAAGGTGAGCGGTGACGCCAGAGCCGCAATGGCTCCGGCCATCACCAGAGGCAGGCCCGCGCCGGGAGTCAGAGCCACCAGGACGGCGACCTGCACGCCGATCCACTTTCCGAGCAGGAGGTTGGCTCGACGGGTGAATCTCACGCGGGAGGTCCGGCCCCGAAGCGGAAGGCCGATCGGTCCGACGGCAGCCGCCCCCAGCGAGAACCAGGCACCGAGAGGTCCCAACAGCAGTGCAGCCACTGCCAGCACGAACAAGGCGGTGTTTCGGAGGCCCGAGGTCCACCACCGCGACGCCACGGTGTTGACGGATCCGGGCAGGTAGTGCTCGTTCTGGGCCACCCTCAGCCAGCGCAGTCCCGCGATGGCCAGCACGGACAGAGAGGCGATGAGCGCCAAGACTGCGGTCACGAGAGTCGAGTCTGTCGCTCCAGAAGAGCAGTGATGGCGCCGGTCAGCTCGCTTGGAGCCTCGGCGGGAACGTCATGACTGATCCCGGGAAGCACTACCAGTGTGGAATGCGGCAGCCGCCGATGAGCTTCTTCGACCATGTCGACGGGAGCGGCGGTGTCCTCGCTTCCCCAAACGAGGCTCGTGGGGACGGTGAGTTCCGGAAGACGGTTAGCCACGTCTTGATTCACGACCTTGACGAAGGTGTCGCGCATTACGCCTTGCGACGCCCGGTAGTCGGCCGAGCCCCGCTCACGGCGGAGACGCTCCATCCGAGCATCGGAAAACAAGCGGTGACGGTGGAGCCATCGCGCCATGCGGAACGAGGCCGGCGGCTGCGCCCCGTTCCCCTGCGACCGGATCAGTGGAGCGCCAGTGACAACGATGCCCTTGATCCGGTGGCCATGTTGTCCGGCAGCCAGTTCGACGGCTACGGAACCCCCGAAGGAGTGGCCGATCAGAACCACCTCGTCGGCCATCTCGTCGAGCACGGGCGCCACCGCCCCGGCATACCCCTCGAGCCCCCAGGGCTCGGGAGGGGCCGGGCTGGCGCCGAACCCGGGAAGATCCAGAGCAATAGCGTCGAACCCGCTGATCACAGGATCCCAATCCCGGTGGGTTCTCCTCCAACCGTGGAGCGCAAGGACCTGGGGGAGGCCCGACCCGTAGCGGGCGCCGAAGAGGGATCCATCGGCGAACGCATTGAGCACCCCCGGAGGCTAGGCACCGGCCCACCGGTCCCCGAGCCACTCTCGGGCCATCTGGCTCGGTATTCGGAGCCATCCGTCCCGAGAGTTCGGTCACCAGTCGGTCGTACGCTCCCCGTCATGTCCCAGACGCCTGGCAGCCAGGCAGCCGCCGACCGACTTTTGGAGACTCTCGATGAGGAGCAGCGGGAGGCGGTGGTCTCGCCTGGAGCCCCGCTGGTTGTCCTGGCCGGCGCCGGCTCGGGCAAGACCCGGGTCCTGACTCGGCGGATTGCGTGGCGTTGCGCCACCGGCGATGCGGCTGCGCCGCACGTGCTGGCCATAACGTTCACCCGAAAGGCCGCTGGCGAGCTACGCGCCAGGCTCCGTCAGCTCCGAGCCGGGGAAGTCACCGCGGGGACGTTCCACGGAGTCGCTCTGGGCCAGCTTCGGCAGAGAGCCTCGGACGCTGGTCGGCGGCCGCCTGAGGTCCTCGATCGCAAAGCCCGCCTCCTGGGGCCGCTGCTGTCTCGCGCCGGAGTCCGCCGCCCCGGCCAATCGGCTGCGCTCGAGCTGGCAACTGAAATCGAGTGGGCCAAGGCCCGCATGATCGACCCGGGGGGCTACCCCGCGGAAGCTGTCCGCGCCAACCGCCGCACCACCCTGGAGCCGGAACAGATCGCCGATCTCTTCGGTCGATATGAGCAGGAGAAGTCCCGCAAGGGTCTGGCCGACTTCGACGATCTCCTGGCCGACTGTGCTTCAGCGATGGAGACCGACAAGTCCTGGGCCGACGCCCAACGCTGGCGCTGGCGGCACCTGTTCGTCGACGAGTACCAAGACGTCAATCCCCTGCAGGTCCGTCTGCTGGAAGCCTGGCGTGGTGGTCGGGACGACCTGTGCGTGGTGGGAGATCCCGATCAGTCGATCTACTCCTGGAACGGAGCCGATCCGTCCGCCCTGCCCACCTTCGCCCAACGGCACCCAGGCACCACGGTTGTCCGGCTGCGGACCAACTACCGCTGCCCCGCCCCGGTGCTGACTGCCGCGAGGGCGGCCCTCGGGCCGTTGGCCCAATCCGATCCGCTCCCCGCTGCCGAGGGCTCCGGGGCGCCGGTCAAGGTGGTCGCCTATGGCGACGAGCGCGCCGAGGCCGACGGCATCGCCCGGATCCTGCGACAGGAAATCGGGTCGCGATGGTCGAGCGCGGCGGTCCTCGTGCGTACCAACGCACAGGTACTCACGCTTCAGCGCTCGCTCACCGCAGGTGGGATCCCCTGCCGGGTGCGCGGCGGCGGTCTCCTCCGCCAGCCGGAGGCCCGCGATGCGCTGGGGCTCTTGAGGCGGGGAGCTTCGCTCGACGTCTGGGTGGCCGGGTTGGAGGAGGAGATCACTCGGGCCGCGGCCGAGAAGGCCGACAACCTGCAGGCCCTGGTCAACCTCGCCGGAGAGTTCCGGGCACTCGACCCGGGTGGAGGGGCCGTGGGCTTCCTCGCGTGGGTTGTCGGAGCGGCCGACGAAGAGCCGAGCGCAGCGGCCGAGGCCGTCGAGATCAGCACCTTCCACCGCGCCAAGGGTCTGGAATGGGAGATGGTGATCGCCGCCGGGCTAGAGGACGGCTACGTGCCCCACTACATGTCACAGACCGACGATGCCTTGGCCGAGGAACGACGGCTCCTCTATGTCGCCTGCACCCGGGCGTCCTCCCGCCTCTTCCTGACCTGGGCCCGGCAGCGCAGTTTCGGCAACTACGACCGCCCCCGCGATCCCTCACCGTGGCTGGCCGCTATCCAGGGTCGCCCCGAGCCCCGACCCACGGAACGTCCGGTGGCGGCCCGCAAGGGTCCACGGGCTACCCCCGGGGTGGAACCCGAAGACGCCGAGCTCTTCGAGGCGCTGCGGACTTGGCGGCTGGAGGTATCCCGCTCCTCGGGGGTGCCCGCCTATGTCGTGTTTCCCGACGCCACCCTCACCTCGATCGCCGGCGCTCGGCCCCGCAACTCCCGCGAGCTGCTGAAGGTCCCCGGCGTCGGGCCCGTCAAGATCGACCGCTTCGGCGAAAAGGTTCTCGAGGTTGTCGCCGGTCACCCAAGGAAGCAGTCCGCCTGATGCGCTTCGAGATAGTCCAGGAGTTCCCCCTAGCCGCAGACGAGGTCCAAACCGCCTACCTCGACGAGAGCTTTCTGGTGTCGATGGGCTCTCTACCCCGCCTCGGAGCACCAGAACTGCTCGAGTCCAGCGAGCAAGGCTCGGTGATCGAGCGGCGAATCCGCTACCGCTTCGCCGGCGATCTCAACTCCGCGGTGCGGGCCGTCGTCGACCCGCAACGGCTCACCTGGGTGGAGGAGTCCCGCACCGATTCGGCAACCCGCAGCACGACCTGGGTCATCCGTCCCGATCACTACGCCGACAAGCTCTCCGGGCAAGGAACCTTTCTGATCGAGCCCTCCGGCACGGGATGCCGCCGAACCGCAACCGGCGAGATCAAGGTGAACGTTTTTCTGGTGGGCGGGAAGGTGGAGGGGGCGATCGTGAGCGGGATGCGTGAGCACGCCGTTCTCGAACGGAACGCCCTAATGGCCCACCTTCGGGGTTGACCGCCGGGAGGTCCGGCGCGACTAATTGAAGGTGAGCAGTTTCTGGGCGACCGACGACGGTTGGCCCTACGCCGACACTGCCGACGAGGCAGTGGAGGTGGGGGGCGAGCCCGACGACGACCGGCTCAGTCTGGGTCTCTCCACTCACCTGTGGGACGGTCTGGACCCGTTGGAGAATCAGGTTTTGTCCGGCCGATACGGACTGAACGGCAACCCGGTACTCTCCATGAAACAGCTTCAGATTTCGACCGGCTTGCCTCGAGGTGAGCTACGACTCGCATTGGGGTCGGGCCTGGCCAAGCTGAGAGCCAACTTGGGAGTCGACACTCCCCCGACCCGGAGAGCGTGAGCCACATGTGGATGTCGATCGAAGTGATTGACGGCGCCTTCGCCGCCAATCGGTGGGCCGACGCCCACGGCGATGCGCTGATCGAGTCGGCTCTGCGTCACGAAGCCACCGACTGGAACTGGCACCGTCATCCCTGGGGTGTGGTGTTCGAGCTCGAGTTCTCCGACGAGGCGGCGTGGGAGCGCTACCGCAACAGCGCGTCGGTACAGGCCGCCCTTGACGCCGTACCCGATCCCGTGCTGGGCCTCGTGATTTACAAGGGACGTGGGGGCTCGAGCGGTACCCGCCAACCCCGTAAGCCCCGCCCGTTCATCGGATCCGGGGCCGTGGAGCTACCCCTCCCCGACCTCGTGGAAGACCTTTCGCTGACCATCCATCGGCTCCGGCCGTTCGGCGAGCCCCTTCCGGTGCCCGCCACCCTCACGGGTCGGCGTCTCTAGAGCTCGAAGTCGATCAAGACGGGGGCATGGTCGCTCGGCGACTTGCCCTTGCGAGCGTTGCGGTCGATCAGACCCCAACGGGCGGCCGTCATCATCGGTGGGGTGGCGAGAATCAGGTCGATGCGCATGCCCCGGCCCTGATGGAAGTCGCCAGCGCGATAGTCCCACCAGCTGAAGAGGCGCTCTTGGTCGTACAGGGCCCTGAAGGCGTCGTCCAGCCCCCACTCTCGAAGTCGGGCGATGGCTTCACGCTCGGCCGCACTGGTGTGGGTCGAAGCCTTGAACTTCGTGGGGTCGAATACGTCCCGATCCTGAGGGGCCACGTTGAAGTCGCCGCACACCGCCACCGGAGCATCGGGCCGGCAGGTGTCGGTCAGGTGATCCGTGAGGTCTGACAACCAAGCCAGCTTCGCCTGGTAGTGCTCGCTGTCGAGGCTGCGCCCGTTGGGCACATAGACACTGGAGACCCGCACTCCCCCACAGTCTGCAGACAGCAGACGGCTTTCGATCGGATCGGGCTCGCTCTCACCGGAAAATCCAGCGACCACGTCGGTCAGTCCGACACGGCTGAGGATGGCCACCCCGTTCCATCGCCCCCCACCGTGGTGGGCCGCCTCGTAGCCCAGTGACTCGAAGGCCATAGCCGGGAAAGCCGAGTCGGCCAGCTTGGTCTCCTGCATGCAAAGCACGTCGGGCTGTGCGTACCCCAGCCACTCCTCGACTCGCTCCAGCCGTGCCTTGAGCGAGTTCACGTTCCAGGTGGCGATCCTCATGGGATCAGCCGACTTCTAACGCTTCGCCGCGCCGGACTTCTTGCCCGTCGCCTTTTTGGCAGGTGCGGCCTTCTTACCCGTCGCCTTCCTAGCTGCCCCCTTGTTGGCCGTTCCCT
>Ga0136612_10000548_pt1 | contig 13690 bp, 12 predicted proteins | sample AntDryUQ224A2306_2_FD_106644 | JGI IMG/M metagenome (GOLD analysis project Ga0136612, IMG submission 106644) | Polar desert sand microbial communities from Dry Valleys, Antarctica - metaG UQ224A (23.06) | ecosystem: Environmental > Terrestrial > Soil > Desert | place: Antarctica: Dry Valley... | reverse complement strand
GGCGTCGATCCTCGCCTGCAGGGCTTCGGTCCCGCCTACTTCCGGCGCGGCGGGCCCGAAGCCCTGCAGGCGAGGATCGACGCCGGTGAGGTCGAGCCGGACTTCGGGCCGTCCCAGCTCGATCCGCGCGCCGGTGGGGTCATCGTCGGAGCCAGACGGCCGCTGATCGCGTTCAACGTGAACCTCCGCGGCGAGCTCGACGTCGCGCGGGCGGTGGCGGCGCTCGTGCGGGAGAGCGGCGGCGGCTTCCCGGGGGTACGCGCCCTCGGCCTGGACCTGCCGCGGGCCGACGTGGTGCAGGTGTCGATGAACGTGGAGGACTGGGAGGCGGCCGCCTTGCACGAGCTCGTCGAGCGGGTGGCGGTCGAGGCGGAACGGTTGGGCGCTGAGGTGCTCGGGTCGGAGCTCGTCGGCCTGATGCCGGCCGGAGCCGCGCTCGCGGCGGCTGGCTCGGCCCTCCGGATCGCCGGGTTCGACGCGGCGCACGTGCTCGAGCTGCGCCTTCTCGAGCAGCAGTGAAACGGCACGCATCTGGCACTTCTCTGTTGCGATGCGCCTGTCGATCTGCGTTACGTTCGCGACGTGGGGAGGAGGCCGGTGGCCCAAGAGCCGTCAAGCCTCTAGTTAGACTCGGCTCGTGCTGACGAGCCCGGCGCTGACGGGTGACGACCTCCGGATCGCGGACGTGTGGAACGTCGCCGTGCTCGGTGCCCCCGCGGTGCTCGCCGAGGATGCTCGTCCCAAGCTGGCGGCGGCTCGTGAGCTCGTCGAGCGAGCGGCATACGGGGAGCACACCTACGGCGTGAACACCGGCTTCGGCCGCTTCGTCTCGGAGACGATTCCCGAAGATCAGGTGGAGGAATTGCAGCTCCGGCTGCTGCGAAGCCACGCGTGTGGAGTTGGAGACCCGTATCCCGCCGAGGTCGTCCGGGCGGCGATGCTGCTGCGTGCGAACGCTCTCGCGAAGGGGTTTTCGGGGGCTCGGGTCGAGACCGTCGAGCTCCTGATCGAGTGCCTCAACCGCGGCCTGCTCCCGTACGTGCCGGCACGCGGGTCGGTGGGCGCGAGCGGCGACCTGGCTCCGCTCGCTCATCTCGGTCTCCCACTCGTCGGAGAGGGACAAGCGTGGGTCGACGGGCGGCTGCTCGAGGGCAGCGACGCGCTTGCCGCCGTCGGCCTCGAGCCGATCCGTCTCGCGTCGAAGGAGGGCCTGTCCCTCATCAACGGCACGCAGTTCATGGCGGCGATGGCCGCGCTCGGGCTCGTCCGCGCCTGGCGGCTCGCGCGGACGGCCGACCTTGCGTGCGCGCAGTCGCTCGAGGCGCTGCAGGGTTCGCGGACGAGCTTTCATCCCTCCATCCACGCCGCCCGCCCGCTCGTCGGTCAACAGGATTCCGCTGCCAACATCCTGCGTCTTCTGGAAGGCTCCGCGATCATCGAGTCCCACCGCTGGTGCGACAAGGTGCAGGACGCGTACTCGCTGCGTTGTGCGCCTCAGGTGCACGGCGCCTCACGTGATCTCCTGCGTTACGTCGAGTCCACCGTCGAGGTCGAGCTCAACGCGGCGACGGACAACCCGCTGGTGCTCGTCGACGAGGGCATCGTTGTCTCGAACGGAAACTTTCACGGGCAGCCGCTGGCGTTCGGCCTCGATGCGCTGGCGATGGCTGTGTCGGAGCTCGCGAGCATCTCCGAGCGCCGCGTCGAGCGACTGGTGAACCCGTCGCTCTCAGATGGGCTGCCGGCGTTCCTGACGCTGAACGGCGGCTTGAACTCCGGTTTCATGCTGACGCAGTACGTGGCAGCGTCACTCGTCTCGGAGAACAAGGCGCTCTGCCACCCGGCGAGCGTCGACTCGATCCCGACGAGTGCCGGGCAGGAGGATCACGTGTCGATGGGGAACGCGTCCGGCCTGAAGGCGCTGCAGGTGGTCACGAACGCCGAGCATGCCCTTGCGATTGAGCTCCTCGCCGGAGCCCAGGCTATCGAGTTCCTGGCGCCTCTTCACCCTGGCCCCGGCGTTCGTGCGACGCACGGTGCGGTGCGCGCCTTGTCCGACCGCCTGCGCGAGGACCGCCAGCTCTCTGCTGACATCGAGCGAGTTGCGCTCGCGATTCGGGACGGGTCGATCCTTGCCGCCGTCGAGGCCGAGCTCGGGGAGCTTCGGTGAGCGTCGCCTCGATCGACGCGGTGGTGGAGCGCCTCGTCGGGAACCTGTCGCAGGTTCGGGCGCCCCGCGGCCCGACCTTGAACGCTCGCTCCTGGCAGACAGAAGCGCCGCTGCGGATGCTGCTGAACAACCTCGACCGCGACGTCGCCGAGGCGCCCGAGCAGCTCGTCGTCTACGGGGGGTCGGGGCGAGCAGCGCGTTCGCACGACGCGCTCCGGACGATCGTGCGGACGCTGCTCCGACTCGCGGACGACGAGACGCTGCTCGTGCAGAGCGGGAAGGCCGTCGGGGTCTTCCGTACCCAGGAGTCGGCTCCGCGGGTCCTGATCGCGAACTCGCTGCTCGTACCGCGCTGGGCGACGTGGGACGAGTTCCGGCGCCTCGAGGCCGAGGGCCTGACCATGTTCGGGCAGATGACGGCCGGTAGCTGGATCTACATCGGGACGCAGGGAATTCTCCAGGGCACCTACCAGACGTTCGCGGCGGCTGGAACAGCGCATTTCGGATCGGCCGATCTGAGCGGACGAACGATCCTCACCGCAGGGCTCGGCGGCATGGGAGGTGCGCAGCCGCTCGCGGCGACGATGGCGGGCGCGGCGATCCTGTGTATCGAGGTCGATCCGCAGCGCATCGCGCGGCGCCTCGAGACGCGGTACCTGGACGAGGCGACCGACTCCGTCCCAGAGGCAGTCGCGCGAGTGCGCGAGGCGGCTGCGGAGGGCAAGCCCCTCTCGGTCGGCCTGTTGGGAAACGCTGCGGAGATCGTTCCGGAACTGGCACAAAAGCGTGAATTCTTCGACCTGGTGACGGATCAAACGGCGGCGCACGACCCGTTGACGGGATATATCCCCGTCGGCTTGTCGGTGTTGCAGGCCGCAGCGCTTCGCGCTTCCGATCCCGTCGAGTACCTCCGGCAGGCACGCAGCTCGATCGCGCGGCATGTGGAGGCGCTGCTCGAGTACGTCCGCGCGGGGAGCTATGTCTTCGACTATGGAAACAACCTCAGAGGGGAGGCCCATGAGGCCGGCGTAGAGGAGGCCTTCTCATACCCGGGCTTCGTCCCGGCCTATATCCGGCCGCTCTTCTGCCGCGGGATCGGGCCCTTCCGCTGGGCGGCGCTCTCGGGCGACCCGGCCGACATCCACGCCATCGACGAGGAGCTGCGGCGGCTGTTCCCCGACGATGCGCTGTTGCAGCGGTGGCTCGAGCTCGCGTCCGACCGAGTCGCCTTTCAGGGACTGCCGGCCCGGATCTGCTGGCTTGGCTACGGCGACCGCGCCCGTGCCGGCCTGGCGATCAACGAGCTCGTCGGCAGCGGCGCAGTGTCGGCGCCCGTCGTGATCGGGCGGGATCACCTCGACGCCGGCTCGGTCGCCTCCCCCTACCGGGAGACCGAAGCCATGCGCGACGGCTCGGATGCGATCGCTGACTGGCCGATCCTGAACGCGCTCCTGAACACTGCGGCGGGTGCCACGTGGGTGAGCGTCCACCACGGTGGGGGCGTCGGGATCGGCAACTCGATCCACGCCGGCACCGTTGTCGTCGCCGATGGCACGGCCGATGCTGCCTCGCGGCTCGAACGGGTGCTCAACGCCGATCCCGGCACGGGCGTCATGCGGCACGCCGACGCAGGCTACGAGGACGCCCTCGCGGCGGCCGCCGCGCACGGACTCGATCTGCCGAGCTGCGGCTGAGCTTGGGGCGCCTGCTCGTCCGCGACCTTCGCCAGCTCGTCTCGCCGGCGGTCAGTCGTGCTCCGCTGCGCGGCAGCGACCTGCGCGACCTCGACGTGCTGCAGGACGCGTACGTGCTCTGCGAGGGAGCCCGGATCGAGGCTGTCGGGCGTATGCGCGATCTTCGGCTTGGCCCCGAGGTCGAGGTCGAGGAGGTTGACGGCCGAGGCCTCTGCGCGGTGCCAGGGCTCGTCGACTGCCACACGCATGCCGCGTTTGCCGGGGATCGGGTGGACGAGTTCTCGCTGCGCGCCGGCGGCGCGAGCTATGAGGAGCTGCATGCGGCTGGCGGCGGCATCCTGTCGACCGTCGCAGCGACGCGGGCTGCGGGCGACGCGGCGCTTGCGCAGGCCGTGGAGCGCCATCGGGACTGGCTGCTGCGTGCCGGAACGACGACGTGGGAGTCGAAGTCCGGTTACGGGCTCGACCGGGAGACCGAGCTGGCGTCACTGCGCGCGATCCGCGCCGCAGGAGGGATCCCGACCTGGTTGGGCGCACACGCAGTGCCGCCTGAACAGGCAGACGCGGACGCGTATCTCGACTTCGCTCTCTCCGAGGTGCTGCCGGAGGCCGCAACGATTGCGGAGGCGGCCGACGTCTTCCTCGAGCGGGGCGCGTTCGACGCGCCTCAGGCTCGGCGCTACCTCGAGGCCTGCCGGGCCGCGGGGCTGAGCCTCCGGCTGCATGGCGATCAGTTCACGGAAGCCGGCGCGATCCCCCTGGCGATCGAGCTCGGGGCACGATCCGTCGATCATCTCGAGGCGACGGGAGCCGGAGGCGTGCGCGCCCTCGCGGCGAGCGAGGTCGTCGGCGTGCTGCTCCCCGCCAGCGCGCTCTTCCTCGGCCGGCCGATGCCCCCGGCGCGGGCGCTCGTCGATGCGGGTGCGGCCGTCGCTCTCGCCACCGATCTCAATCCCGGGAGCGCCTTCTGCGAGAGCCTGCCACTCGTCTGCTCACTTGCTGCCACGCAGCTGCAGCTGAGCCCGGCCGAAGCGCTCTGCGCGTGCACGGTCAACGCTGCCTTCGTCCTCGGCCGCGCAGCCAGCAAAGGGCGACTCGCCCCCGGCTTCGACGCCGACGTCTGCCTGCTCGACGCACCGGACTGGCGCTACCTCGCCTATCACCTGGGCGGACACGATGTCGCCACGGTCATCCAGGCCGGCGCTGTTGCATGGAGCAGCGCGGCATACTGAGCCCATGCCGTCGCGCAAGCAACGCCGCCGGCGCGAGAAGCTCCAGCGGCACGAGTGGGAAGAGGTCTACGTCGACGAGGAGGGGCGGGAGGTTGACGCCTCCTCCGACACCGAGGAGTCAGCCGAGAAGCGCCCGGCCGTGCGCGGTTCGCGCGCGACGAAGCTCGAACCAACGCAGCGCGGCGGACGGACGCCGGAGCCGCCGTCGTGGCGCCGGACACTCAAGCGCGGGCTGCTCTTCTTCCCGCTGATGCTGATCACCATCTTCCTCGTCGTCGGGGATGAGATGACCGTCGCCCAGAAGCTCGCGCAAACGTTTGTATTGATGGCCTTCTTCCTGCCGTTCAGCTACTTCATGGACTCGATCGTCTGGCGCTCGCAGCAGCGCCGCGCCGCCAAGTCGGCCGACGGGAAGAAGCGTTAGCGGCTTGCTGTGAAACTCCCGCACGCGCGGCTGGTGCCAGAGACACGGGATGAGCCAGACCAAGCGGTCTTGCCCGGTCGGGCGAGGCGCGTAATGGTGCTACGGGCAAGCCCGAGCCGGCGAAACCGCGCCACGCCCGAGTTTCACAGCAAGCCTCTAGCCGCCGCGGTAGTGACCATCCCCGGGCCACGGCGCGAGCAGGAGGAGGATCCGAGCGCCCTCCGCGGATCGCAGCGAGTGCCGCTCGTCAGGGTCGAAGCGGAAGAGGGAGCCGACGCCGGCCGCGGCCGTCTCCTCGCCGGCACGGATCTCCACGTGGCCATCGAGCACGGTCACCCAGGCGTTCTCCTTCACCTGGTGGTCGCCAAGCTCCTGCCCCGGGTTCAGGACGATCAAGACCGCACGCGCCTCGTTTCCTGAATGGACTACAACAGGCTCGCGAATCCCAGCTGGCGCTGCGACCTCCATCAGGTTCCAGCTCTGCACGGAGGGCGGCCTACCCACCCCTCGTTAGACTCAACCGTCCGATGCCGCCCGCCGTCGATCAGCTTCCGCTCGGTCCGATGGGTACCAATTGCTATGTCGTTCGCGCCGACGCCTCGAAGAGCGAGGCGGCGGTGGTCGATCCCGGCGCGGACGCTGCTCGGATCCTGGAACACCTCGGCACCTGCCGCGCCACATGCGTGGCGATCCTGCTGACCCACAGCCACTACGACCACATCGGCGCGCTCGCAGAGTTGGCGGAGGCGACGGGCGCGCACGTCTGGCTGCCCGAGGGGGAGAAGGAGGTGTTCGAGCGGCCGAACGACTTCTACGGAGCGCTCGGGCTGAAGCTCCGCGGCTACACCGGCGAGAGCACGCTGCTGTCCGGCGGCGAGAGGGTCGAGGCCGCAGGCATGTCATTCGAGGTGACACCCGTGCCCGGCCACTCGCCGGGCCACGTCGCCTATCACTCGGGCGGCTGCCTCTTCTCCGGTGACGTCCTCTTCGCAGGCTCCGTCGGTCGCACCGATCTTCCCTTCGGCGACTGGGACGTGCTCGTGACGTCGATCCGCCGCCTGGCAGACACCTATCCACCCGAAACGGTCGTCCTCCCCGGCCACGGAGCTGCGACGACCCTCGGCCAGGAGCTCGCCCGCAACCCGTTCCTCGCGGAGCTTCGCGCCCCTTGACGATCGAGCGGCCACGCGGCACCCACGACATCCTTCCGTCCGAGCAACCGCTCTGGCGACGCGCGACGGACGAACTCGAGCGACTCTGCGCGCTCTACGGCTACCGCCGGATCCAGACGCCCGTCTTCGAGGACACGGCCCTCTTCGAGCGAACAGCCGGTGTCGGCTCTGACGTCGTGCAGAAGGAGATGTACACGTTCACCGATCGCTCGAACCGGTCGCTGACGCTCCGGCCGGAGGGGACGGCGCCGATCTGCCGTGCCTACGTCGAGCACGGGCTCCACCGAGAGCCGCAACCCCAGAAGCTCTACACGATCGCGCCGATGTACCGGTACGGGACTCCCGGCCGCGGTCGCTACCGCGAGCACTGGCAAGCCTCGGTCGAGGCGATCGGCACCGACGACCCGACGATCGACGCCGAGTTGCTTCAGCTCTACGACACGCTCCTGCGCCGGCTCGGGGTGAGCCGATATCAGCTGGAGCTGAACTCGATCGGCTGCCGCGACTGCCGTCCTGCATACCTCGAGAACCTGAGTCGCTGGCTCGGGGCGAACCTCGACCGGCTCGACGAGGAGACGCGCGCGAAGGCGACGACGAGCCCGCTCCGCGTCTTCGACAATCTGCCCGCGAAGCCGCCGGCCGTACGGGCAGCCCTCGCCGAGGCGCCCACGATCGGCGCGTCGCTCTGCGAGGCCTGCGTGCAGCACTTCGCCACGGTTCGCGCCCTGCTCGACAGGACGGGCGTCAGCTACACGCTCGTCCCGACGCTCGTCCGCGGCCTCGACTACTACTCCCGCACCACCTGGGAGTTCGTCGGGCCGATGGAGAACGAGAACTCGACGATCTCCGGTGGCGGCCGCTACGACTACCTCGTCGAGGAGATCGGTGGTCCGCCGACACCGGGCGTCGGTTTCGGCGCCGGCATCGAGCGCTTGCTGATCGCGCTGGAGGACGCGGGTCAGACTGCCGAGCCGCCAAGCATCGATGTCTTCCTGGCGGTTGAGCCAGGCGCACCCGGCGAGCTCGCGTTCGGGTGGCTGAAGGAGCTTCGCGACCGCGGGGTCGCAGTCGACACGGACTACGCCCGGCGGTCGCTCAAGGGACAGCTGACGCAGGCAGGCCGCTCCGGCGCACACACGGTGGTGATCGTCGGTGCCGAGACGGCGACGATCCGTCGCCGCGGCGCGGCGGACGAACCGGTCGCCCACGAGGACGTTGTCGTCAGACTGTCGTCCTCGTAGATGACCCCGATCTGGCGCACCCACATGTGCGGCGAGCCGCGACCCGAGCTCGTCGGCGAGAAGCTGATCCTGTCCGGCTGGGCGGCGCGACGGCGCGACCACGGCGGCCTCGTCTTCGTCGACCTGCGCGACCGCACAGGGATCACGCAGCTCGTGATCAACCCCGAACATGCTCCCGCTGCGGCGAAGCTCGCGCACGAGCTCCGCAACGAGTTCGTGCTCCGAGCGGAGGGCACGCTCGTCGCCCGCAGCCCGGCGACGGTGAACCCGAACATGGCGACGGGTGAGGTCGAGCTCCAGCTCGAGGACCTCCGGATCGTCAGCCGCTCGACACCGCTTCCATTCCAGCTCGACGAGGAGAACGTCGACGAGACGTTGCGCCTGCGCTACCGCTGGCTCGACCTGCGGCGAGAGAGGCTGCAGCGCAACATCACGCTGCGCGCGCAGATGGTCGGGATCATCCGCCGCGAGATGGAGGCCGCCGGCTTTCTCGACATTCAGACGCCGATCCTCTTCAAGCCCACCCCGGAGGGCGCACGGGACTTCGTCGTCCCGAGCCGGCTCCAGCGGGGTCGCTTCTACGCGCTGCCGCAGAGCCCGCAGCTTCTGAAGCAGCTGACGATGGTGGCCGGCTTCGACCGCTACTACCAGATCGCGATCTGCTTCCGGGACGAGGATCTTCGGGCCGACCGCGTCCAGGAGATCACGCAACTGGACGTCGAGATGAGCTTTCCCGAGCAGGAGTTCCTCTTCGACGTGATGGAGCGGATGTACGCGCGCATCTGGCGCGAGTGCCTCGGGATCGAGATCGAGACGCCGTTCCCGCGGATGACGTGGGAGGAGGCAGACCTCAAGTTCGGGTCCGACAAGCCGGACACGCGCTTCGAGCTGGAGCTCGAGGACGCGACCGAGGACACGCGTGGCTCCGACTTTGGGGTGTTCGCCGGCGCCGCGGCGGTGCGCTTTCTGAGGGTGCCGCAGGAGCTCAGCCGAGGCGAGCTGGCGAAGCTCGAGGAGCTCGCAAAGGAGTGGGGCGCAAAAGGCCTCGCCTACCTCGTCTATGACGAGGCGGGGGAGGTGCGCTCGCCGATCGCGAAGTTCCTCTCTGAAGGAGAGCTCGCCAGGTTCCGCGGCGACCCGGCTTCGACTGTCCTCTTCGCGGCCGACACGTGGGCGACCACCTCACGCGTGCTCGGCGCGCTCCGCCTCCACCTCGGCCGTGAGCTCGGCCTGATCGACGAAGAGCGTTTCACCTTCCTCTGGGTCTACGACTTCCCGATGTTCGAGCACGACGAGGAAGAGGGGCGCTGGACGGCCGTCCATCACCCCTTCACGCGGCCGACGGACGGGTGGCGAGACCGCTTCCACGAGGAGCCGGCGAACGCGCTTGCGCACGCCTACGACCTGATCGTGAACGGCAACGAGCTCGGCGGCGGTAGTTTCAGGATCCACGAGCCCGAGATCCAGGCGCAGGTCTTCGATCTCCTTGGCCTCACTCCGGAGGAGCAGCGCGCGAAGTTCGGGTTCCTGCTGGACGCGCTCGCGATGGGTGCGCCGCCACATGGAGGGATCGCGCTCGGTATCGATCGGATGACGATGGTGCTCGCGAAGGAGCCCAACCTGCGCGACGTGATCGCTTTCCCGAAGAACCAGGCCGGCGTGGATCCGATGAGCGGGGCTCCTTCGGACGTCACGGAAGCGCAACTGGAGGAGCTCGGCATCGCATTGCGCGAACCTCCCGGCTGAGGGAGGTGCCGACGGCCGTTCCGCCGGGCATACTCGTGCGCATGTTCGACAGGTCCAGGTTTTCGCCCGCGGGCGAACCGGAGTCCGAGCCGCAGCCGGAGGACGAGCCGCAGACCGAGCAGGAGCCAGAGCCGATACCCATCGGCGAGCCCAAGGCGCCCGTCGGGCCAACTGTGCCCGCGGACGACGGCTCACCCTCCAGTTCGTGAGCCTCTCCGTCCTCCAGCGAGTCGTCGCGCTCGCCGCCGTCGCGCTCGTCGCGACCGTCGGGGTGCTCGCCCTCACCTCGGACGGGGGCGGAGGCGGCGCTGCGGTCACCGGCGCCCGAGCCGTGCCTGCACCCGGAGGATGGGAGACGGCTCTCGCCGGCTCGCGCGGAGCACCCCGCGACGCGGAGCGGACGACCTGCCGCCTGATCCTGACCGGCCGGGCGCTCGGCGTCACCCACCCTCTGCTTCCCTGTGGGGCGCTGATCTACATCGAGTACGGCGGGATCGAGGTGCTCACCGAGGTGATCGACACGAAGCTGAAGGAGCCCGGCCGCCAGTTCGAGCTGACCGAGGTACTCGCGCAGCGGCTCGGCCTCGACGGAACCCAGGAGATTCGTTGGCGCTTCGCGGCGCGCGGCTGAACAGCTGCGCCGGGATCGAATGTGGTTCGCGCAACCTCGGAATCTGCGACCTGCTTCCGACCGCCCACTCGAAGCCGTTCAGTGCATCCCGCGGTTGGCTCAACGGCGTCTGGCAGTTCGGGTCCGTTGATCGTGAGCTCGGGTCGGCGGTCTGGCTACACTCACCTCGCTCGACCCTGTGCGTGGCCTTGCGCGTAAACGTGAACCAACGCTCACGTCAAGGGAGCCTGGGTTCGGTCTAGACCTCACCCGTCGACGTCCGACACGGCACCCACCTGGTTCAGCCAGGTTCGCATCGGCGTGAGGAACATCGGCAGGGTGGAGCACTGATTTTTTTGCGCAAGATGGGACTCCGCAAGCGGAGCACCCATCGCGCGTAGACCCCTGAAGGGCCGCTTTGCGGCCCGCTCGCACCCTGGGCGGGCGGCTCCGGAGGGCGGCCTACGAGCGGCTGCGGACCCCTCAGCCACGCGCCTGGGGACGCGAGCGGGTCGCGGCGGCTAGCCTGGGTCGATGATCGAGGTGATTGGAGACTCGGCCCGCGGTGCGGACTTTGCGCTCGTGCGGTTCACTGTCGACGGCGACCGCATCGTGTCCGCCGAGGCGCCGGGCCTCGCGCGGCCTCTCGAGGGCCTGACCCTGCTCGAAGCCGCCGCCGTTCCAGGCGAGACCCTCGCGGCCGACGCACTCGCGAATGCGCTGGCGCAGGTTTTTCGCGCCGCTCCCCGCCCCGGTCGCGTCGCAGTGGCGATGAGCGGCGGGGTCGACAGTGCCGTCACACTGCTGCGCGCTGGGAGCAACGCGATCGGCGTCACCCTGCGCCTCTGGCTCGACCCGGCCGGGCCGGATTCCGAGCGTGCCTGCTGCTCGCCCGCCGCCGTGATCGCCGCGCGAGAGACATGCCACGCGCTGGGCGTGCCGCACGTGACGCTCGACCTCCGCGACGAGTTCCGCCGCGCCGTCGTCGAGCCGTTCGTCCGGGCCTACAGCCGCGGAGAGACTCCCAATCCGTGTGGGCGCTGCAACGGGAGCTTCCGCTTTGCCGAGCTGCTCGACTTCGTGCGCCGCGCCGGGGCCGAGAAGCTCTGGACCGGACACTACGCGCGCATCGTCGAGCGGCAGGGCCGCCGGCTGCTCGCGCGCGCTCTCGACACCGACAAGGATCAGTCATACATGCTGGCGCCGCTCGACCCGCGGTTCCTCGATCAGATCGAGTTCCCGCTCGGCCTGCAGGACAAGGCAGCGACACGCGCCGAGGCGGCTGTGGCCGGACTCGCCGCGGCAGAGCGACGCGAAAGCCAGGAGGCGTGCTTCCTCGCGGGGGACGACTATCGAGCCTTTCTCGGGCGCCAGGGACTCTCGGCCGACGAGGGTGCGATCGTGGACGAGGCCGGTGTCGAGCTCGGGCGGCACGGCGGGTACTGGCGATACACGCCCGGCCAGCGGCGGGGCCTCGGCGTCTCCGCAGGCGAGCCTCTCTATGCACTGCGTACCGACGTCCCCACCAACACGGTCACCGTCGGACCTCGTGCCGCCCTCGCCTGCTCGGAGGTTGACGTGCGTGGCCGACTGCACCTCGACGTGTGCCGCGTCGAGGCGAAGCTCCGTTACCGCTCGCGGGCGCTGCCGGCACGAGTCGTCCCGCGCGAGGGCGGCTTCCGGCTCGAGCTCGAGGAGCCGGTGTACGGTCTCGCTCCCGGTCAGGTGGTCGCCCTGTACGAGCGGGACGCGGTTGTCGGCTCGGGTGTGGTGTCCGCCCACGCTCACCACTAGGATCAGCGAATGCCTCTCCTCGCCGCCAGCGCTGGCGACATCGCACGCTACGCGCTCGCCTTCTTCCTCCTCGCCGTCGGTGCCGCGCTTGCGTATGCCTTTATCAGGCTCGGCGAAACTTTCACCCGGCTTTCCACGTTTATCCGAGGGACGGAACAGGAGTTGCTGCCTGTGATCCACTCGCTCGGGGAGAGCGTCGGCAAGGTCAACGGACAGCTGGACAAGGTGGATGGGGTGACAGACAGCGCAGTGGACATGGCCGACAGCATCGACACCGCGGTGCGCGCCGTCAGCATGGCGATCGCGCGCCCAGTGCAAAAGGTCTCCGGTCTGGCCGCCGGGCTCACCCATGGCGCCTCCTCCTTGCGGGCGACACGTGACTGGAGCCGCGCCGTCGAAGCGGGCAAGCAGGCGGCCGCCCGGCGCGAACGCGACCTCGAGGACGAGCTGCGTCACGCCGACCGACCGCCGGTCTGATGGAGGAGATCATCGTCACGATCCCGCGAGAGCGGCCGTTCGGCGCTGTCACCGGGTTGGTGCTCGGCGGTCTCGCAGCACGGCACGAGCTCACGCTCGACGTCCTCGACGACCTGCAGTTGGCGCTCGCGACCCTGCTCGATCGCAGCCAGGACGAACGCCCGGTGAGCGTCATCCTCCGCGTCGAGGCCGGCACCGTGGAGGCGTCCGTCGGGCCCTTCACGCGGGACGAGGTCGAGGAGATCGAGCAGGAGCCGGACGAGACCCTCGGCCTGCGGCGTCTCCTCGAGACGGTGGTCGACACCGTCCGCCTCAGTGAGCGCGACGACGGTTGCTGGGTCGACCTGCGCAAGGCGTACTTCGAAACGGCGGTCGCGTCCTGATGCCGCGCGAGTCAGACAAGATCCTGCTGCGGCGCTACCATGACCACGGCGACCTCGCAGCCCGGGAGCAGTTGATCGAGCAGTACCTCTCGCTCGTCCGCTCGCTGGCCCGGCGCTACAGCTATCGCGGGGAGCAGCTCGAAGACCTCGTCCAGATCGGTTGTATCGGCCTGATCAAGGCCATCGACCGCTTCGACCTCGAGCGCGGTGTCGAGCTCACGACGTACGCGACGCCGAACATCATCGGTGAGATCAAGCGTCACTTCCGCGACAAGGGCTGGGCCGTGCGGGTGCCGCGGGGATTGCAGGAGCTGAACGTGAAGCTCTCCAAGCTGATCGAGGAGAAGACGGTGGAGCTCGGCCGCTCACCAACGATCCCGGAGCTCGCAAAGGCTGCCGGCGTGGAGGAGGAAGAAGTGCTCGAGGCGCTCGAGTCCGGCCGCGCGTACACCTCGCTCTCACTCTCCGCGGGCGGGTCCGACGAGGATGGCGAGCTTGATCCGCTCGAGTCGCTTGGGGTGATCGAGCACCAGTACGAGGTCTCGGAAGATCGCGCGGTGCTGGCGCCCGGCTTCCGCGCGCTCGACGAGCGGGAGCGGCGCATCCTGCATCTGCGCTTCTTCGACGGGCTCACGCAGAGCCAGATCGCTCAGCAGGTGGGAATCTCGCAGATGCATGTGTCACGGTTGATCCGGCGCGCGCTCGAGAAGATCCGCGACGAGATCGCGACCGAAGAGGATGTCGCCG
>Ga0136612_10000546_pt1 | contig 13704 bp, 11 predicted proteins | sample AntDryUQ224A2306_2_FD_106644 | JGI IMG/M metagenome (GOLD analysis project Ga0136612, IMG submission 106644) | Polar desert sand microbial communities from Dry Valleys, Antarctica - metaG UQ224A (23.06) | ecosystem: Environmental > Terrestrial > Soil > Desert | place: Antarctica: Dry Valley... | reverse complement strand
GCCTCCTTCGGGTCGGGCGCTGCCTACGTCCCGGCCGATGCGCCCATCTATTTCGAGATGCGGCTCGAGCCTTCTGCGGAGCAGGACGGCGCCATCCGGGAGCTTCTTGGACGATTTCCACCGATCGAAGGGATCGATCTCGAGCAGTCGCTGTACGCCCAGCTCGTCGAGCGGGCCGATGAGATGCTGGGCGAGCAGGGTGCAAGCGTCAGCAGGTCCGAAGACGTTGCGACCTGGTTCGATGGCCACATCGCCGTCGCCGTCACCGAGTTTCCGGCGTCTGCCTTCGAGATGCCGACCGATCCGATGGCCGTCCCGGAAGTCCCGCCGACGATTGTGCTGCTGGGCGTGACCGACTCGACGGCCGCGGAGGCGGCCATCGAGCGACTGGTGGACGAGGCCGGCGCCGCCGCGCCAACGTTCACCGAGACGGAGCACGCTGGGGTCACGATCCGCAGCGTGGAGGGGTCTGAGGCAGGCGCCTATGCACTCACCGCCGACCAGCTCGTCATTGGCTCGGATGCCGACGCGGTCGCCGTCGCCCTCGATGCCCACGCGGCGGGAAGCGGCACGCTGGCCGAGGTGGCCGAGATCACCCGACTGACCGATTCGCTCCCATCCGACTGGCTCGCGTTCGCCGCCTTCGATATGACCGACATGCTGGCGCAGTCGCTAGCGCAGGGAGCGACTGCCTCACCGGAGATCACCGCCGCGTTCGAGTCGCTCCTGGAGCATCAGCCGCTGCGTGGCGCGATGGCCGTCTCCGCCTCCGGTGACGCCGTTCTCCTCGACGCCGCCACCGATCCGCCGACCGGCCCCTTCACGGTCGAAAATGCCGAGCGCGGATTGGCCGGCGAAGTCCCTGCCGACACGCTCTACTACAGCGAAGCCGGCAATCTCGGTGCAGCCCTCGCGGCGGTGATCGAGCCGTTGAAGCAGGCGCTCGTCACCACGCCCGAGGGCGAGGAGCAGATTGCGACTGCGGAGGCTGCGCTAGGTGCGGATCTCGAAGAGCTGGTGAGCTGGATCGACGATGGCGCGCTCGCCATCGGGTACGACGGCAGCCAGCCGTCCGGCGGCATGGTGCTCGTTCCCAACGATGTCGCCGCCGCGGAGCGACGGCTCGGGCAGCTGGCGTCGTTCGCCGGACTCGGGGCCCTCGATCCGTCGAGCGGAATCTCGGTTGACAGCGAGGACGTCGATGGCGTCACGGTGACATCAATTCGCTGGGAGGATCCGAATGCCCAACCGGCCATGATGCTGCCGACAGTCGGCAGCATCGTCATCGAGTACGCGGTCACTGACGACCGAGCCCTCATCGGCATCGGCGACTCCTTCGTCCGCCGTGCGCTGGCCCTCGAGGAGGGCGATGCCCTGGCGTCCGAACCCCGCTATGCCGAAGCGATCGCCGAGTACGGTGGAAGCTCGAACACCGGCGTCGTATGGCTCGACCTGGCCGGAACGCGAGAAGCTGCCGAGGGTGCACTGGGCGGCCTCATGGAGATGGCGGATCCCGAGGGCGTGTATGAATCAGAGGTGCGACCCTGGCTCCTGCCACTCGACCGGTTCGTGTCGGTCACGCGCCTCGAGGGCGACGTGCTGATCCAGCGGGCGGCGCTGCTCGTCGAGTGATTCCCGCGCCGATCGAGCCATTTCCGGATGAGCGGGCCGGCGACGGCGGAGTCGGCGCGGCACGGGAGCGATTGCGAGAGGCCGGCGTCGAGCCGTACGCCTGGAGCAACGGTCCCGGTGAGCAGTACGCGGTCCACGAGCATGGCACCGCCAAGCTGCTCATCTGCGCCGAGGGCTCGATCACCTTCCTGGTCGGACCGGATGACGATCCCATCGAGCTCACGGCCGGTCATGGGTTCGTCCTGCCGGCAGGCACGCGTCACTCGGCAATCGTCGGACCCGAGGGCTGCACCTGCCTGGAGGGCCATCGCCGCGGGTGAGACCCGCTTCAGCCCATGGGGGGATCCCACAGCCGCCTCGCCACGTCGCGCGCCTCCTGCTCGAAAGCGTTGTCGTGGTACCACCGCTTTCCCGCCCGGCGGACGCGGAGCGAATCGGCGAGGTAGATGATTGGGAACGCGACACCGTGTCGTCCCCACTGGCCGACGTGCGCGAGCTCGTGGGCCAGCTCCACGTCATCGAGCTTCCGCCATGTGAAGATGCGGCTGCCGATGGTGATGGCGAGCCAGTCACGCAAGAGGAGCTTGCCAGGCCGACGCAGCCAGGGCCAGACGTGCACACGGTGCGGGATCATCGATCAGACGGCCGCACCAGCAGATCCCGGCGGTCGCCCCAGCGATCCAGAAACCGATAGAAATTGCGCTTGCTGAGCCGGTCCCGCTCTGTCTCGGGCAGTGACGCGTATCCGCGATGCTCGTGCTGCCGCAGCGGCAGCGGTTCGGTCCGAACCGCTCGCCATCCGCCGTCGCGCACGGCGAAGCTGAAGTCGAGGTCGGCGTTGCGGTAGAAGCGGAAGCGACGGTCGAAGCCGCCCACCGCCCGCAGCGCCTCGCGACGGACGGCGAGGCAGTAGCCCTCGATCGCGTCGACCTCGCCTGCCGGGGCATCGTCGAACGTGCGTCCGTCGCCGCTCGTCACACCCCAGCCGCCGGCGATTCCGACCGACGCATCGCTGAAGGCGGCCAGGAGGGGCTCCAGGAAGTCACCGATCGGCTCGACTGACGTGTCGAGCAGGATGGTCACGCCGCCTCGCGATCGGCGCATCCCGAGCGTCCGCGAGTCGGCCCAGCCGAGACGCTGGCTGGTGCGCAGAACGAGTGGCTCCATGGGCATGGCCGGCATGATCGCCTCGAGCTCGAAGCTCGGTGCGTTGGCCACCACCACGAGCTCCCAGCTCAGCGACGGCGCATGTGCGATGAGCCCGTCAAGCAGGCGGCGGAGGTCCTCCGGGTGGTCATCCGCGACGACCTGGACGGATGCCTCCACCATTGCCGGCTCGTCGAGGACCGATGCCAGGTCGTCGGGGCTCGCGTACCCGGTCGCCACCGGCTCGGGAGGCAGGAGTGGCCGGACGGTCGAGCCGCGAGGGCCATCCTGCACCTCCCAACCCTGGGCGGCGATCTCGTCGCGAAGCGCATCGGCGCGTTCCCAATCCCCGGCGGCGCGCGCATCGCTGCGCTGCTCGACCAAGGCGCGAATCGCGCTCGGACGCGGATCATCACGAGACATGAACGGAAGTACTCCGGGCGATGCCCAAACGTACCGGGTCGCTAGAGGACACCGCAACCTTACTATCCGACCACGAGCCGAACCCACCGCACCTGCCCGGTGCGAGCGGCGCGTGGCGAGTGCCCAAACACGAGGGACCAGATACCACCGATGATGACCAATGAGGTCGGGAAGCTCCTCACGGCGGCCGAGGTCGCCGAGATGCTGCACCTGCACGTCAACACCGTCAAGCGACTCGGCGACCGTGGCGAGCTCCCGTTCTTCCGGGTCTGCAAGCGCGGCGACCGCAGATTCCGCTACGACGACGTGCTCGAGTTCCTGCACCGCAGTAAGTAGCCACCCGTATTCCATGCTCCCGGGAGACCGGGCGCGCGCCCTGCCAGGGGCATTGCTGACGACCGCCGAGGTGCCAATTCTCGGCGGTCGTTCGCATCTGTCGCATAATCGACGGCGAATGAACGATTCATCGCCACCCGCTCTCGAAGAGGGTCGACGCCTCCTCGATGGAGGCGACCCCGAGGCTGCCATCCGCAGTCTCGAGACCCTGACTCGCCACCCCGACTCGGAGATCGCGGGCGAAGCCTGGTTCCTGACCGGCACGGCCCGCTATCGGACCGATGACGAGCAGGGTGCGCTGATCGCCTGGAACGAAGCCGCCAACGCAGGAGGCTCGACCGCCTGGCTGGGCTGGCGCAGCGCCGCCGAGCAACAGGTTCGGGACGGCAACCTCGAGGCGGCGATCACGTCGTACCGCGAGGCCGACCGTCGGGCGCCGCCCGCGGAGCGCGGACCGATCGCCAACCGCATCGCCTGGCTCCTGAAGGAGACCGGGCATGACTTCGCTGCCCGCCGCCAGTTCAACCGCGCTCGCGGCGCGTATGCCACATACACCGGGATGGTGACGTACGGGATCATCGCAATCTGCGTCGCCTTGTTCGTGATCGACACCGCGCTGAGCGGCGGTGCAACGCTGAGCGGCGGGTTCTTTGGTGGCTCACCTGGCCCGCTCGGCGAGCAGCACCTCATCAACGCCTCCTTCGTCGCGCAGGGCGAGTGGTGGCGCATCTTCACGAGCGCCTTCTTCCACCTCGGCCTCGTGCATCTCGCCTTCAACATGTACGTGCTCTACCTCTACGGGCAGATCGCGGAGCGCATGTACGGCCGGGTCGAGTACGCCGCCATCTATCTGCTGTGCGCTGCCGGCGGCAGCGTGCTGACCATCCTGGTCGACCCGCAGCAATTCGCTGCGGGTGCATCCGGGGCCATCTTCGGCCTGGTCGGGCTCCTCTTCGTGGTCTCCCGGCGCCACCAGGCGGTGCTCGGCGGCGAGGCGCGCCGGCTGATGGCCGGCATCGGCAGCTATCTCGTCTTCCTGCTCATCTTCACCTTCCTGGTCCCGAACATCAGCTGGACCGGCCACGTGGGCGGCCTGCTGGTCGGGGCGACCCTCGGCTTCCTGCTTCCGCCGACCGGCGTGGAGACCCTGGGCGGTATGTGGCGCACGCCACGCGGTGAGCGGCTGATGGGCGCCATGCCGCGGCCATTGCGAGCGGCGGTGTATGGGGGCGTGACCGTGCTGCTGCTCGTCGCCTCATACCTCGCCATCGGCCGATTCCTCGGTTGACCGATCACAGCGCGCGAAGACCGATGGCGTCTCCGATTCCAGATCCCGCCGAGCACCGGCCGGCCGTCCGCGCGGCGGTCGAGCTGGTGTCTGCCGGCGCGGTGATGCCCGCGCCGCTCGCCGAGGCCGCCATGGACGAGCTCATGGACGGGTCCGCGCCTGCGACGCAGGTGGCTGCACTGCTCGCGATGCTCCGCGTGCGAGGCGAGACGCCGGAGGAGCTCGCCGCCTTCGCGCGCGTCATGCGGGCCCGCGCGGTGCGCGTCGCGGCACCCGACGACGCGGTCGACCTGTGCGGCACCGGAGCCGACGGTGCGGGAACCTTCAACATCTCCACGCTCGCGGCCTTCGTGGTCGCCGGCGCCGGCGTCCCGGTCGCGAAGCATGGCAACCGAGCGGTGACCAGCCGCTGCGGCTCGGCCGACGTCATCGAGGCGTTGGGCATTGCGCTCGATCCTGGACCCGATGCGGTCGCGCGTCGCATCGGCGAGACCGGCTTCGGATTCATCTTCGCACCGTCGTACCACCCGGCCATGAAGCACGCCATGCCGATTCGACGCGAGCTGCCGATGCGCACCGCCTTCAATCTGCTCGGCCCGATCAGCTCACCGGCCGGGGTCCGGCGCCAGCTGCTCGGCGTGGCCGAGGAGCGTCTGCTGCCGCTCATGGCCGGCGCCCTTGCGCGCCTCGATACCGATCGCGCGCTCGTCGTCCACTCCGGCGACGGCCTCGACGAGCTCTCGCTGGCCGGGCCCAACCGCGCGATGCTGGTCGAGGGTCGCATGGTCGGCGAGGTGGAAATCGACCCGCTCGCGCTCGGATTGCGCGCCGCGCCACGCAGCGCGTTCGCCGGCGGTGACGCACAGCTCAACAGCGCGATTGCCCTCAGCGTGCTCGGCGGGGAGCCAGGCGCCGCGCGCGACGTTGTGCTCCTCAATGCCGGCGCGGCCCTCTTCGTGGCCGGCCGCGCGCCGGACATTGCCGACGGTATCGGCATGGCAATCGAGGCGATCGACAGCGGCGCCGCGGCCGGCGTGGTCGAAGCTTCTGCACGCTTCAAGGACGCCTGACCTTCATGGCCGCATCCGTGCTCGACGAGCTGCTTGCCGCCGCGCGACGTCGCTCGCGTTCTGATGCGCGCATCGCGCCCCTCACCGAGCTGCGACGGGAGGTGGGCCGCATGCCGCCCGCCCGCCGCTTTGAGGCGAGCCTGCGCGCGGCCGAACGGGTGTCGATCATCGCCGAGACCAAGCGCGCCTCGCCGTCGGCCGGCTCGTTCTCGGTCGCACCCGGCTCTGCGGCCGTAGCCGACCTCGCGAGGCGCTATGCAGAGGCGGGCGTCACCGCCCTCTCGGTCCTCACCGAGCCGACTCGCTTCGGTGGCAGCGACGACGACCTCGTTGCTTCGGCGCGCATCGGCCCGCCGGTCCTGCGCAAGGACTTCGTCGTCGACGACTACGGTGTGTGGCAGGCGCGGGTGCTGGGCGCCGATGCGGTGCTGCTCATCGTGCGAGCCCTCGACGATGGCCGGCTGCGTCGGCTGATCGCGACCGCCGGTGAGGCGGGCCTCGATGCGCTCGTCGAGGTGCACGACGCTTCCGAACTGAAACGCGCGCTGTCCGCAGACGCGACGCTCATCGGAATCAATGCGCGAGATCTGGCAACCCTGACCGTCGACCTCGAGGGCTCGCTGCCATTGCTGCGACGGGCTCATGATGCCGGGGCGACGGTGGTCGCGGAGAGCGGGATCGCCGGTCCCGACGACGTGGCGCGCGTGTCGGAGGCCGGTGCGGCGGCGGTCCTCGTCGGCACCAGCCTCCTGCGCGTCGGGGATCCGGCTGCGGCGGCGGAGACACTGGTACGGGCGGCGCCGCGGCGGACGCCGGGGCTATCGACGTCACATCCGACCCGCGCGGCCGTCAAGGTGTGCGGCACGCGGAGCGAGGCGGGCGTGCAGGCTGCCGTTCGGGCCGACGCCGACTTCATCGGCTTTGTGCTAGATCCAACGTCGTCGCGTGCCGTCGGCGCCGATCGAGCGGCCGACCTCATCCGTGACCTGCGAGGGCCGCGACCGGTGCTCGTCTTCCGCTCACCGTCGCGGCGCGAGGTGGAGCGAGCGCTGGCGACGACCGGCGCACGCGGGATCCAGCTGGCGGGCCTGGGCGCTCCGCGGGACTGGCTGCCGAACGTCGCAGGGGCGATCGACATCGTGATCGGCGTCGTCCACGCGCCAGGGTCGGTCCGCGATGCCCTGCGTTCCGCCGAGACCTGGCTGGCCGCGGGCGCCACCCATGTTCTCCTCGAGGGCGCCGGGCAAGCCGCTGGTGGGGGATCCGGCGCCGGCGCGCCGCTCCACATCGCGCGGCGGCTCGGTCGTATCGTGCCGGCCGGCGTGGCCGGCGGCCTTCGGCCTTCGAACGTCGCACATGCGGTGCGCGACGCACGTCCCGCGCTGGTCGACGCGGCGAGCGGCCTCGAGCGCGACGGTGAGAGTGATCCGGCGCGCATTGGCGCATTCGTGCGCAACGCGCGGCGTGATCCGGCCGGCGGGCATCGAGTCGATCGGCAGGGACGATTTGGGCGCTTCGGTGGGAGATTCGTCCCCGAGACGCTCATCCCCGCGCTCGATGCGCTCGAGGCCGCCTGGATGGCGGCCCGTCGCGATCCCGCCTATCGCGCGCAGCTGCGCCACCTGCACCGCGACTTCATCGGACGCCCGACGCCCGTCTTCGCCATCCCCCCCCGGGTGCTTGCGGAACGGGGCGGGTGTGGCGCATCGGTGTGGCTCAAGCGGGAGGATCTCGCTCATACGGGCGCGCACAAGATCAACAACGCGATCGGGCAGACGCTGCTGGCGCAGCGCATGGGCAAGCCACGAGTGATCGCCGAGACCGGTGCCGGGCAGCACGGCGTGGCGACCGCCACTGCCTGTGCCCTGCTCGGGCTCGACTGCATCGTGTACATGGGCAGCACCGACATCGAGCGCCAGGCGCCGAACGTGCGCCGAATGGGCATGCTCGGCGCCGAGGTCCGCCCCGTCACGACCGGCAACGGCACGCTGCGTGACGCACTGAACGAGGCGTTGCGCGATTGGGTGGCCAACGTGGAGGACACGTTCTACGTGCTCGGCTCGGCCGCCGGGCCTCACCCATATCCGGAGATGGTCGCCTCGCTGCAGGAGGTGATCGGAACGGAGGCGCGCGCGCAGCTGATGAGCGCCATCGGGCGGGTGCCGGATGCGGTGGTGGCCTGCGTGGGCGGAGGCAGCAACGCGATCGGCATCATGCGCCCATTCCTCGACACCGCGGCACGGCTCATCGGGGTGGAGGCGGGCGGTCGCGGCGACGCGCTCGGCGACAACGCGGCGTCGCTGGGCCTGGGTGCGCCCGGCGTGCTGCATGGCGCCTTCACGATGCTCACGCAGGACCCGGCGGGGCAGGTTGTCGAGCCGCACTCCGTCAGCGCCGGTCTCGACTATCCAGGCGTGGGACCGCAGTTGGCGGCGCTCGCCGAATCCGGCCGGCTGGAAGTGCTTCGTGTCACCGATGCCGAGGCGCTCGAGACGACGACCTGGTTGGCCCGGACCTGCGGCATCATCCCCGCGCTCGAGTCGGCGCACGCAGTGGCTGCGGTGCTGCGCATGCTGCCCGATCTGCCGGCGGACGCTCACGTCCTGGTCAACCTTTCCGGCCGCGGCGACAAGGATCTCGGCATTCTCGAGCGCGAGCTGCCGGACAGGTGAGCGGGCCTGAGCGCATCCGGCGGGCGTTCGATGCTGCCGCGACAGACCAGCGAGCGGCGCTCATCGCCTACATCCTGTCCGGCTACCCGACGGAGACCGACGCGCTCGCTGCCGCCGAGGCGGCGCTCGCGGCTGGCGCCGACCTGCTCGAAGTGGGTGTTCCGTTCAGCGATCCCCTCGCAGATGGACCGACCATCGCCGACGCGGGCCGAGTGGCGCTGGCTGGCGGCGGGGGCCTGCGATCGGCTGAGCGCCTTGTCGCGTCGCTGCGTGCGCGGGGCCACGACGCGCCGATCCTGGTGATGAGCTACCTGAACCCGCTGCTGGCGGCCGGCGAGCATGAGACGCTGAAGTCGCTGCGCGCCGTCGGTACCGATGGAATGATCGTTCCGGACCTTCCGGCCGGGGCCTGGCCGCATCTCGAGCGCCTCGCCGGGTCAATGGGCCTCGCCGTATCGTTCCTGGTGGCGCCGAACACGTCACCCGCCCGCATCGAGGCGGCCATCGTCGCGTCGACCGGATTTCTCTACGTCGTCCCCCTCTTCGGCGTCACGGGCGCGCGCGACACGGTCGCGTCCGGCGCGGTCGAGCTGATCTCCTCGGTCCGTGGGCGCGCGGCGGGTCGCGTGCCTGTCGCGGCCGGCTTCGGGCTGAGCACTCGCCCGCAGGTCGCCGCCCTGGCGCCCGCCGCCGACGGGCTGATCATCGGCTCCGCGCTGGTGGCCGCCATGCGCGACGGTGGGGCGCTGGCGCTTGGTGCGCTGGTTCGAGACCTGCGGGCGGCATGCCACGTGCGATCCTGGCGGCATGTGCTTTGACATCGACTCCAGGCCACCACTTCCGCCCATCCACGGCTCAGCGCTCGATGCAGGCGGCGTGACTCTGCCGAGCCGCGACGGGACCAAGATCCCGGCCTATGCCGCCACGCCGGACACGCCATCGGGCGCAGGCGTCGTGATCATCCCCGACGTGCGCGGACTGCATCCCTACTACGAGGAGCTGGTCCTGCGCTTCGCGGAGGCCGGGATCCAGGCGGTGGGGCTCGACCTGTTCGCGCGCACCGCCGTGTCCGCGCAACGCGGCGAGGGCTTCGAGTACGAGCCGCACGTCATGCAGCTCGAGACCGAGACGGTCGCCGAGGACGTGGCGGCTGCCGCCGCCCACATTCGCGAGCGCGTTGAGCGGCTGTACACCGTTGGCTTCTGCGTCGGTGGGCGAATCAGCCTGCTGGCGGCGGCTGGCGGCCTGGGCCTGACCGGCGCGATCGGCCTCTATCCATGGCCGGTCGGTCCGCACCGCACGGGACTTCCTGCACCGGCAAATGAAGCCCCGCGCATGGCCTGCCCGGTGCTGACCATCTATGGCGGCACCGATGCCGGAATCCCGCCCGAGCACCACGCGATCTTCGACCGGGCGCTCGACAGCGCCGGCGTCGAGCATCGCACCGTGGTATATGACGGCGCGCCGCACTCCTTCTTCGACCGCAAGGCGGCCGAGTTCGCTGATGCCAGCGCCGGCGCGTGGCGGGAGATGCTCGACTTCATGGGCGTTCCGGTCTGAATCGGCCCGCGGGCGGATCCGCACCGATTGCGGCCGACACCCCAAGGCGCCGATATATCAGGCGAATCGGCACACGACATCCGGATCCTGTGGCGTGGCTGCGTTTCTGTGAGTCTGTGTGAACCCCTGGAGGGGTCATGTGCGTGGATGAGTGAAATGTCGGCGCGAGGGAAGGAGCCGCGCACCGTGAGTCAGTCGTCGAGGGGGTAGACCGGGACTGCCCGTGCCCGGGCGTGGGCGATGACGCGCGTTCCGACCTCGACGGTGGCGCTGGAGGGTGTCGCAGCCTCGAGCTCGAGGCCTGACGAGCTGCGCAGTACATGGTGAACTTCGGAGCCATGGAAGACGCGCCGCACCACGGTGAGCACGCTCTCCGCGCGCGGCTCGCTCGACAGGCGGTCGACCGGGAGCATGTGGAGCTGCTCAGGGCGCAGGAGAACCTCCGCCTGGGTGCCGTCGGTCAACGAGCCGGACTCGGCGCGGAAGCGACCGACCAGTGTCTGGACCTCGCCATGGCGCACCTCCCCGGCCAGCAGGTTCGCCTCGCCGACGAACCCGGCGACGAATCGGTTGACCGGCCGCAGGTACAGCTCGGATGGCGTCGAGACCTGCTCGATGCGCCCCGCGCGCATGACAGCCACTCGATCGCTGATCTCGAGCGCCTCTCCCTGGTCGTGAGTCACGAACAGCGTCGTGGCCCCGGCGCTGCGCAGGATCTCGCGGACGTCGCCGCGCAGCTGGGATCGGAGCGTCGCGTCGAGGCTGCTGAACGGCTCGTCGAGCAGGATGAGGGCAGGATCGGGCGCGAGGGCCCGGGCAAGGGCCACGCGCTGCTGCTGGCCACCGGAGAGCTCGTGCGGCATCCGCCGCTGGAGTCCCGCCAGGCCGACCAGCGCGACGAGCTCGGCGATGCGTCCGTCGCGACCACCACGCGGAAGCCCGAAGCCGATGTTGCCCGCCACGTCGAGATGGGGAAAGAGCGCCGATTCCTGGAAGACCATGCCGACCCGCCGATGCTCAGGCGCCAGGTGCCGGCGCGGTCCGGCCACGACGCGCCCGCCGATCTCGATTCCGCCACCGTCGGGACGCTCGAACCCGGCGACGAGGCGCAGCAGCGTGGTCTTTCCGCAGCCGGACGGACCGAGCACCGCAAGGAATTCTCCGCGTCGGACGTCGAGGTCGACGCCATCGACCGCCGTTACGTCGCCGAAGCGCTTCGTGAGCGCAAGCGTGCGGAAGGCGGGCTGCGGTTGGTCGCTCGGGGCGGTCATCCCGCGCATTGTGACCTGCGGCCGCTCGATGGTGGCTGTCATCGATCCCGATCTTGGCGGAGCAGGACGACGAGCGACGCGGCGGCGACCAGTACCATCAACAGCGCCGGTGCCGCGGCACGCGCGAAGAAGCCCTCGCTGGTGGCGCTCCAGATCCGGACCGCGAGCGTGTCGAAGCCGGTCGGCGCCAGCAGGATCGTGGTCGGCAGCTCCTTCATCGCGGTCAGGAAGACGAGCGCCGCTCCGGCCGCCAGTCCCGGACGGATGATCGGCAGTGTGACCTGGCGCAGGACCGCACCGGGGCTTCGCCCGAGCGTGCGCGCGACCTCCTCGAGACGTGGGCTCACCTGGAGCAGCGACGTGCGCGTGACGCCGACCGCCTCGGGCGCGAACCGCACCAAGTAGGCCACCAGCAGGAGCGGCAGGGTCTGGTAGATGCCCGGCAGGTAGCGGGCGGCCACGAAGACAAAGGCGAGGCCGATGACGATCCCGGGCAGTGCGAAGCCGGCGTATGTCGCCCGCTCGACGACGGTCCCCAGCACCCCGCGATGACGAACCGCCAGGACCGCCACCGGGATCGAGGCAAGCACGGCCAGGACAGCCGCCAATCCTGAGGCCACGAGCGAGTTCAGCGCGGCGTCCAGCACCGCGTTGAGCGGCTCGCCTGCCGCGAGTCCCCGCACCAGCCAGAAGGCGATCGTGCCGATCGGGACGAGCACCGCCAGCCCGACCACGAGCGCAACGAAGGCGATTGCCGGCCATCGCCATGCGCCGAGCCTCACGAGGGCGCCTGCCCGAGCAGCCCCCGATCCCGAGCGGTGGTAGCGCGCGCGACCGCGTAGCCGGAATTCGGCGAGCAGCAACCCGGCCGTGCAGCCAACCAGCAGGAGCGCCAGGACGGCGGCCAGGGTGGGATCGAAGCTGGCCCGATACTGGACATAGATGGCGCGCGTGAACGAGTCGAACTGGAGCAGGCTGACGGCGCCGAAGTCCGCGAGCGCGTAGAGCGCCACGAGCAGCGCGCCACTCGTGATCGCCGGCCTCAGCTGCGGCAGGGTGACCGTGAAGAACGTGCGCCACGGCCCGCGGCCCAGGCTGCGACTCACCTCCTCGAAGGCCGGATCCAGCCGGAGGAGGGCGCCGCGCACGCTGAGCACCACGTACGGAAAGCTGAACAGCGTCAAGGCCAGCGCGGCACCCGGGAATCCATACAGCTCCGGCAGCCGCTCGACGCCGAGCGGCTCGAGAACGGATTGGAGCGCGCCGCGCGGTCCGAAGGCGGCGACGATGGCGTATCCGCCGACGTAGCTCGGGATCACGAGCGGCAGGATGCCGAGGACCGTCCACCAGCGCCGGCCCGGGAGATCGCTGCGCACCGTGAGCCACGCCAGCGGCACCCCGATCAGTACCGACGCCGTCGTGACCGTGGCCGCCAGCAGCAGGGTGCGGCCCAAGACGCCGAGCGTCCGGTCACGAAGCGCAAGCGCCAGCGCCGACTCGCCGCTCGACGCGGCGAGCACCACGAGATAGGCGATCGGGAGCAGGCCGAGCGCCGCGACGAGCACCCCAGCGCCCACCAGCCAAGGCGGGGGAGCGGGGGTGCGGGCGCGGGATCGTGTGCCGGACTCGCGGGCCGCCAGCGTCGTCATCAGTCCTCCCTAGAGGATGCCGACCTCCTCGAGCAGCTCGAGCGTGCCATCGAGATCGGACAGGTCGGAGAGGTCGAGTTCGGGCGCGTCGATCTCGACCAGCGGCGGCAGACGCTCATCGGCTTCGACGCCGTCGATCAGCGGATACTCGTACGTCTCCGTCGCGAAGTAGGTCTGCGCATCGGAGCCGAGCAGAAACGAAACCAGCTCCCGCGCGGCCTCGTCGTTCTCGGCCGTGCTCAGGATTCCGGCGCCGGCCACGTTTACAAGGGCGCCGGAATCTCCATCGGCAAGGAAGTAGTTTGCTGCGGCCGTGTCGGGGTCCTCGGCCAGCCGCTGGAAGAGGTAGTAGTGGTTGATGAATGCCACGTCGATCTCACCGGCGGCCACTGCCTCGAGCGCCGCCGAGTTGCCGTCGTACACGTTCGGCTCGTTGGCCTGGATGCCCTCGAGCCACTCGCGAGCCCGATCCTCGCCCTCGAGGACGCGCAGCCCGGTGACGAACGCCTGGAAGGATCCGTTCGTCGGCGCCCAGCCGATGCGTCCCGACCATTCCGGATCGGTGAAGCCGAAGATCGAGTCGGGCAGGTCCGCCTCGCTCAGGCTCTCGGTGTTGTAGGCGACCACGCGCGCGCGCCCGCTGACACCGACCCACTC
>Ga0136612_10000544_pt1 | contig 13712 bp, 12 predicted proteins | sample AntDryUQ224A2306_2_FD_106644 | JGI IMG/M metagenome (GOLD analysis project Ga0136612, IMG submission 106644) | Polar desert sand microbial communities from Dry Valleys, Antarctica - metaG UQ224A (23.06) | ecosystem: Environmental > Terrestrial > Soil > Desert | place: Antarctica: Dry Valley... | reverse complement strand
GTCCGGCTTGGTCCCGGCCAGCTGCATCGGGAGCAGGATGTTGGCGAGGGCATCGAGGACCGGCAGCAGGTTGAAGGACTGGAAGACGAACCCGATCCGCACCCGCCGGAGCCGGGTCAACTCGCCATCGCCCAGTGCGCTGATCTCGCTGTCGCCCAGCCACACCTGGCCTCCAGTCGGGTTGTCCAGTCCGGCCAGGCAGTGCATGAGCGTCGACTTCCCCGAGCCGGATGGCCCCATGATCGCGGTGAAGGCGCCACGGGCGAAGGCGATATCCACGTCGGCCAGCGCATGCACCGACGCCTCCCCATGGCCGTACACCTTCGACAGGCCAGACGAGCGAACCGCTGCGGTCATCGTCGAAACGGAGTGAGAATTGGTTTGCGACACAAGGTCTCCTGGAGGTCGAGATCCGGACGCACACCGGTCCGGTCGCAGAAGACGCTAAGCAGATCGGGGTCTTGCGGCGTCCTGCCGAGGACGGATCTTCCCAGCCGCTGCGTCCACCTGGAGTCTTACTCGGACCTGCTCAGGATCGGACGCGGAGCAGGTCCGCCGGCCCCACCAGACCGGCGCGGTAGGCCAGCACGATGGCCTGCACCCGATCCCGAGACCCAGTTTTGGCCAACACTCGCCCGACGTGGGTTTTCACCGTCGCCTCACTGACGACGAACAGTGCAGCGATCTCGGTGTTCGAGGCGCCGTAAGCCATTTGGATGAGGACTTCGCCCTCGCGCGGGGTCAACTGGGCCAGAGCGGCGGTGTCCGCGCGTACCCGCTGGGACGTACCCGCGGCCGACGTCATACCCGACGCGCCGGCTAGCCCATCCTGGGTACGGTCGCGCAGCAGCGGACCCACATGCTGCAGTAGCCGGCGCGTCGAACTCGGTGAGATAACGCTGTCCCCGGCGTGCACCGTCCGGACCGCGGCCAACATCTCCTCCGGCGGAGCGTCCTTGAGGAGGAACCCGCTGGCCCCGGCACCGATGGCAGCCAGGACGTACTCGTCGATGTCGAAGGTGGTCAGTACGACCACCCGCGGCGCCTCGGGAAGCGCGGTGATCTGCCGGGTGGCCTCGATGCCGTCCAGCCGCGGCATCCGTACGTCCATCAGGACCACGTCGACCCGCGTACGAGCGACGACGTCGACCGCCTCGGCGCCGTCCCCGGCCTCGGCGACGACCTCGAGATCCGGCTGGGAGTCGATCAGCATCCGGAAGCCCACCCTGACCATCTGCTGGTCGTCGACGAGCGCGACCCGGATCACCGTCGACTCGCTGCGATGCTCGCTCACGGCAGCATTCCGTGCTTCGCACGGGTGTTCGCTGCGATGCTCGCTCACGGGGCGCGAGGGTAGGGGATCACGGCGTGGACGGCGAAGCCGCCACCCGATCGCGGTCCGGCATCGATCCGGCCGCCGTACAAGGTCGCACGCTCGTGCATGCCGTTAAGGCCATGGCCCACAACGACATTCGATCGGTAACCGCTGTGGTCGACCGTGGCGCCCATCGGCATGCCTGGGGAGGCGTCGGCTGTGGGTGCCACCGAGACCAGGGACGCGGAGGCGCCTCGTCCATCATCGATCACACTCAGCTCGAGGGAGTCCTGGCGCTACTGCACCCGGACCCAGGCTCGGCAGGCCGGCCCTGCGTGCTTGAGCACGTTGGTCAGCGACTCTTGGATGATGCGGTACGCGGCCAGGCTGGGGCCGGCTGACAACGGCCGGGCGAGGCCGTCCACCAGCAGGTCGACGTCGAGTCCGCTGGCTCGTACCTCAGCCACCAGACCTGCAATGTCGTCGACCTGAGGTTGCGGCGTGTGCAGCGCCCGACCGTTGTCCCGAAGGACACCGAGCAGGCCGCGCATGTCGTGAAGTGCCTGACGCCCGGTAGCCGCGATCGCCTCCAGTGTCTGCAAGGCAGTCTCGGGGGACTTCCGCCCCGCATACCGCCCCCCGTCGGCTTGGGCGATCACCACTGACAACGAATGCGCGACCACATCGTGCATCTCCCGAGCGATCCGCGCTCGCTCGGTGGACGCCGCAAGACGCAGTTCCTGTTCGCGCTCTTGCTCGCGCAAACGAGCCTGTTCGGCCAGCCCGGCGAGTTGCTGTAAGCGGCTGCGGCGCACCGTGCCCAGGGCCCAGGCCGCCACAACGGAGACGGCGATGGTGAAGGTCACGGTCACAAAGGCCTCGGAGCTGTACCCGAGGCCGAAGAAGGCGCCGGAGGCGTAATAGACACCGGCGCCGAGCGGGGCTCCGAGCAGCCCGGTGACCAGCACCACTCGGCCAGCCCAGCGCTGTCCGTACGCGGCAACCGTGTAGACCACGATCAGCGCGGACACGTCGGCCAGCACGAATTGGTAAAGCGCACTGAGTTGCAGCAGGCAAACCGCCGTAACGAGCACGAAGGTGAGGAACGGGAAGCTCCTGCGCAGCACTAACGGAGCGATCAGCAACAGGCTGATGCCGGCTTCGGCAGCCGTCCCAGGGCTCAGAATGGGAATCACCGTAAAGAAGAGCAGAACCGCTGCGAGCAGGGCGTCGGCCAGCAGCACGTGGCCGCGCATGAACGCGAGGACACGATCGGCCACGGTGTCCGAGCGCATTCGACGAGGGTAGGGCCGGCCAGTCGCCGTGTCGTCAGACCTGAGAAGGATCAGGCTACGAGCGACTCTCCGCTTTCGGCCACGCGGCTGACCAGGGCGACCGACGCCAGCGACACCTCGGTGGAGACGGGTAGGCCGAACTGCACAGCGATCCCGACGGCCATCCCCAGACCTGAGCACATCACCACTGTCCGGCACGAGCCGCGCCTGATCAGTCGCGCACTGCCGAGCGAGGACGCGAAGAATGTGGCGGCACCGACGGCCAGCAACACTCCGGCCGTCGCGGCGCTCACCTCGTGCTGCTGGATGAAGTGAGCGCCGACGAGGTCAGCTCGCTGGCCCAGGCGAAGTACGCCGCCAGTTCGGTCGCCACCCACGCCCGTGCCGAGCGATCAGCGAGGACCGCACGTACGCCCTGGCGCGCTGGTGTGGGACCGGCCACCCGGCCGGAGGACACCGAGCCGTCCCGCGATCAGGGCAAGAAGGCCGATTCCGGCCGGCACCACCTGTGCCATCCGCCAGGAGGCCACGTCGCTCAATAGGCCGACCACCGGATTTCCGACCACCCAGGCCACCACCTGAGCGCCGACCACCCAGCCATGGCCGATGCACGCCGTTTGCGATGCCAGGCCGGCGACACCGGCGAATCCGGCGCCGAGCAGGCAGGCCACGGCCGCGCCGCGGTGGAAGCAGGGGGAGCTGCCCGAGCGGCAGCGATGATCGGAGAGCTGCTGTAACGGTCGACGGTCGAGTTCTGCGCCGAGCTCGGGCTTATCGGGGTCGTCCCGATCGCGATGGTCCCGACAACCCCGAACTGGCGGACTCCAGGGCCCGTCGGGTGAGCAGGCGGGCCAGGTGTCGCCGGTAGTCAGCGTCGGCATGCATGTCCTCCGACGGGGACGTCCCCTCGGCTGCGTATTCAGCGGCCGCACCCAAGGAAGCACCGGAGGCCAGCGCGTGCTCGACGGCTTTGGCGCGCAGGACCGTGCCACCCATGTTGGCCAACGCGACCCGGCCATCGACCGCGGCGGCGGCCACGATCGGCCAGTCGTTCTCCCGGCGGGTGAACTTCTCGTACCCCCAGCCGACCGATCCGGTACGCGGCACCCGCAGTTCGATGATCAGCTCGTCGGCGGCCAGCGCGGTCTCGAAGAAACCGAGGAAGAACTCGGTTGCCGCGATCTCCCGGCGCCCGGTCGGTCCTTGCGCGACGATGACCGCGTCCAGCGCGAGCAGGGCCGTTGGCAGGTCCGAGGCCGGATCGCCGTGGGCGACCGTGCCGCCGATCGTGCCGCGGTGCCGGACCTGCGGGTCGCCGACCCGGCCGGCAACGTGGGCGAGCAGCGGTGCATCGGTCAGGGACACCGACGACGTCTCCAGTTCGTGATGCCGGGTGGTGGCGCCGATCGCGACCTGGTCGGACTCGACCCGGACGTAGGACAGGTCGCTCAGGTGGCCGATGTCGACCAGGACGGTGGGTACGGCCAGACGAAGCTTCATCAGCGGCAGCAGCGAGTGCCCGCCGGCCAGCAGCTTGGCCTCGTCGCCGTGCTCAGCCAGCGCGGTCAAGGCCTGCTCGACCGAGTCAGCCCGGACATAGTCGAACGGCGCCGGGATCACGCGCTTACCTCGCCAGCACCCGGAACGGCCGACGCACCCGGACCGGCCTTTGCCGCCGTACGCACCGCCCGCACGATGTTGTGGTAGCCCGTGCACCGGCAGAGGTTGCCCTCCAAGCCTTCCCGGACCTCACGATCGGTGGGGTCTGGGTTGTCAGCGAGCAGCCCGATTGCCGCCATCACCATGCCCGGCGTACAGAATCCGCACTGCAGTCCGTGCTCGGCTCGAAAGGCCGCCGGTACCGGATGCAGCTCGCCGTCCTGCGAGGACAGCCCCTCCGCCGTGGTGACCCGGCACCCTTGGGTCTGGACGGCCAACACGGTGCAGGACTTCACCGTCAGTCCGTCGACGATGACCGTGCAGGCCCCGCACGAGGTCGTGTCGCAGCCGATATTCGTGGCTCGGAGATCGCAGACCTCGCGCAGGTAGTGCGCCAACAGCAGCCGCGGCTCGACATCGTCGGAGCGGGCCGCACCGTTGACGGTGATCGACACCTGCATCAGGAGTCCGTCCGCATCGACTCGGGGGTGGCACGGGCCTCGTTCATTGCCCGCCAGACTCGCATCGGGGTGGTCGGCATGTCGATGTGCCGTACGCCCAGGTGCGCCACCGCGTCGATGACCGCGTTCTGCACGGCAGGGGTCGAGCCGATCGTGCCTGCTTCCCCGATCCCTTTGGCGCCCAGGGGATTCATCTCGGTCACTGTCTCCATGGCGATCAACTCGAAGCTGGGCAACTCGGTCGCCGATACGAACGGATAATCGGCCAGGGTCGAGGTCAACGGATTGCCGGCGTCGTCGTAGAGGACCTCCTCCAGCAGTGCCTGGCCGACCCCCTGGGCGATGCCGCCGTGCCGCTGGCCCTCGGCCAACAGAGGATTGAGGATCGTTCCGGCATCGTCGACACTGACCATCCGGCGCACCTCGGCCTTGCCGGACTCGGTGTCCACCTCCACGACGGCAATGTGGGCGCCGAACGGGTAGGTTGCCGCGGCGGCGCTGAAGGTCGAGTTGACCAGCAACGCCTCCTCCGCGGCCAACTCGGCGAAGCTGACGCCCGTTCCCGGAGTGCCGCGGACCGACAGACCCGCCAGAGGCAGGTCGACGACGAGGTCGTCGGGATTGGCCTCCAAGACCCGGGCGGCTCGCTGCCGGGCGAGGTCGATCAGCTCGCCGGCGGCCTGATGGACCGCTGCGCCGCCTTGTTGCAGGCTGCGAGAACCCATGGTGCCGCCCCCTTCTGGGACTCGGTCCGTGTCGCCGTGCTGCACGGTGATCTTGTCCAGCGGGATGCCGAGCCGGGCACTGGCCAGCATCGCGAAGCCGGTGGCATGGCCCTGCCCGTGCGGGGAGGCGCCGGTGAGGATCGTTGCTCGCCCGTCGGCGTGTACCTCTATCTGAGCGTGTTCCTCGCCGCCTTCGTCGGGTTCACCGCCGGTGATCTCCACGTAGACCGAGATCCCGATTCCCAGTTGATAGACATCCCCACGGGAGCGCCGCTGCGCCTGTTCGCGCCGGAGGTCGTCGTACCCGGCCGCTGCCAAGACCTTGTCCAGGGCTGCGACATAGTTGCCGCTGTCGTACGTGGCGCCCGTCGGTGTCTTGTGTGGCTCGATGAAGGCGGGCAACAGGTTTCGGCGCCGGACCTCGGCCGGATCCATCCCGATCTCGACCGCGAACAGGTCCATGGCTCGCTCGATCGCGGCCGTCGCCTCCGGCCGGCCGGCGCCGCGGTAGGCCCCGGTGGGCGTGGTGTTGGTGACCAGCGAGCGGGCGCTGCCGTGGACCTTGTCGATGGCGTACACGCCTGGCGCCATCAGGATGGTGAGTCCCGGCAGGGCCGTTCCCAGCCACGGATACGCGCCGCTGTCCTGGACGATCTCGATGCCGTACGCCTGCACCGTGCCGTCGCGGCGACCGCCGATGGTCACGGTCTGGTCCTGGCCGCGGCCGTGCACCATGCCGACCAGGTTCTCGGATCGGGATTCTGCCCAGCGGACCGGTCGGCCCTGTCGCCGGGCCAGCCAGGCGATCAGGGCGAACTCGGGGTCGGCGCCGATCTTGGCGCCGAAGCCGCCGCCCACATCGGGGGTGATGACGTGGACCACCCCGTCGTCCAGAGCCAACCATTCGGTGAGCTGGTCGCGAACCTGCTGGGCTCCCTGATTGGAGCACCACACTGTGACCCGGCCGTCGGCACCCCAGCAGGCGGCAGCGGCACGCGTTTCCAGTGGCACCGGAGCGACCCGCTGGTTGACGATCGCTTGCCTGACAACAACCTCGCAGTCGTCGAAGAAATCTTGCGGCGCAGGCTTCTTGAATGTTTTGGCCACATTGGTGCCGGCGTCCGGAAAGAGCAGAGTTGACTCCTGAGCCGAGTCGGCCAGCCGGACAACTGCCGGATACGGCTCGATGTCCACGGCGACGAGATCGGCGGCGTCCTCACCCTGGTAACGCTGCTCGGTCAGTACCACTGCGACCGGGTCGCCGACGAACCGAACCGTCTCCCCGGCCAGCCACGGCCGCACCATCGTCTTGGGTATGAAGGAGTAGCCCCGAAGCGGCTCGAGGTCGGTCAGGTCCGCCGCGGTGATCACCGCGACGACACCCGGCGCGCGCGCAGCTTCCTCGATCTCGACCGACAGGACTCGGCCGTGGGCCACCTGCGACCGGACGAAGGTGGCGTGCAGCGCACCGGTCAGCCGCTCGTCGACCAGGTCGTCGGTGTAGGTCGCTCCTCTGGTGAGGAACAGCGGGTCCTCGGTACGGACCACACGGGTGCCGAGAATGCTCATGCGTCAGCTCACAGTCGAGTTCATGGGAATGCCTGCCACTCTGGCATGCCCGCGTTGGCGCCCCGACATGGCCGCGTGCCAGCGGAGCACGGCGTAGGTTCTGGCTCGTGTCTGGACAGGTCGCGCTGTGCGTGGACATCGGTTCGACGTACACCAAAGGCATCGCCGTGGAGCTGTCGACGGGAAGGCTGCTCGGCACCGCAGATCACCGGACCACGATCGAGTCCGACGTGATGGCCGGCCTCGATGCGGTCCGGCGAGATCTGGCCGAAGCCGCTGACGGGCCGCTGCTGTTCGTCTGTTCCAGCGCCGGCGGCGGCCTGCGGTTGGCCGTCGTCGGGTACGAGCGCGAGATCAGCGCGGAAGCCGGGCATCGGGCGGCCCTGTCGGCTGGCGCCCGGGTCGTACACGTCTCAGCCGGCCGACTCGACAGTGCCGGGACTGCAGCGTTACGTGCGGCAACCCCGGACGTGGTGCTGCTCGTGGGCGGGACCGATGGGGGAGAGTCCAGTGTGCTGCTGCACAACGCGAACGCTCTCGGCTCGGCTGGGATGGATGTGCCGGTTGTGGTCGCCGGGAACAGCTCTGTGCGCCAAGACGTCTGCGCCGTTCTTCAGAAGCAGGGCGTGCGAGCCGTGCCCGCGGCGAACGTGCTTCCGGACATCGGCGAACTCGATGTCGAGCCCGCCCGGGCCGCGATCCGAGCGGTCTTTCTCGACCATGTGATCGGCGGTAAGGGCCTGTCCGGCGATCCTGGCTTCGCCGGGCTGATAGGTGCGGTGACTCCGGATGCGGTTCTCGATGGCGTCACCGTGCTCGCCGAAGAGCTCCGGACCCCAACCGGCGCGGCTGTTTCGCGCCCTCGATCGGCAGGCAGTGTGGTGGTCGTCGACATCGGCGGTGCCACGACCGATGTCTACTGCGTGCTCTCACCCGATGCCGAGCAGTCCATGCTGGGCCGCGAAGCGGTCGGCGTACCGAGCCATCGGCGTACCGTCGAAGGCGACCTGGGCCTGCGCTGGAGCGCCGACGCCCTGCTCGCCGCCGCCGACAACGAGCGGCTGCTGCCCGAATCCGAGCACGCGTCCCTGGCCGGATGGCTCGCGGCGCGGCGGGAGAGCTCGGGGCCGCCGGCCACCGAAGCGGACCGGACGAACGAACTTCGGTTGGCCGGTCTCGCGCTGATGATCGCCCTGCGCCGGCACGTACGAGCCGAGAGCGCCTACGGGGTCAGCGGGGCCGCCGGAGCCTCAGCCCGTTCGGCAAGCACCGTCATCCTGTCCGGTGGTGTGATCCGGCATGCCAGCGCAGCGCAGCGAGCCACGCTGATCGCGACCGTCCTTGCAGATCGAGGCGGAGCGCGCGGCGTCCTGCTCGACGCCGAGGTCCGGTGCGACACGCGCTACGTGCTGGCCGCCACCGGCCTGCTCGCCAAGGATCATCCGACGGCGGCGCGCGGCCTGGTCCGAGCCGGCGGCCTGGTCGACTGATTTCGAAGCCGGCTGAATGTCCAAGTAGCGCAATCTAGTAACTCAGTGCATAGTGGCCCGCATGTCTGCTGGTCACGCACTCCTCGGGCTGCTGGCCGAGGGTGAACGGCACGGTTATGACCTGAGGCGGCAGTATCTGCGCCGCTTCCCGTCCGCGAAGCCGCTGGCCGCTGCCCAGATCTATGCGACGCTCGACCGCCTGCTCAGAGACGGCCTCGTCGTCGCCGGGGCGACCGAACGAGTGGGTGGGCCTGACCGCACGGTCTTCGCCGTCACCGGGCCGGGCCGGGCCGAGCTCGATCGTTGGCTGTCCGAGGTGGAGATGCCCTCGGAGTATGTGGTGAACCTGCTCTCGATGAAGGTCACCCTGGCGTTGCTCGTCGCTGATCAGCGGGCGGCTGCGGACTTCCTGCGTCGCCAGCGCGAAGCGCACCTGGCCCGTATGCGTGAGCACACCAGGGTCAAGTCCGATCCGGACACCGACCTCCTACGAGTGATCGCCGCGGACTACGCCATCAACCATCTGGATGCCGATCTGCGCTGGATCGAGACCACCCTGCAACGCGTCACCGAGCTGGCCGAGGAGATTCGCCCATGATGACCACCCGACTACCGAACACCGAACCCGTCGGGGGCGAGGTGCTCTCGGGACGCGCGATCGTGAAGTCCTACGAGAACTCACCGGCGCTGCGCGGGGCTTCGATCAGTGCGGCGCGCGGTGACGTGCTGGCGATCACCGGTCCCTCTGGCTCGGGGAAGTCGACCCTGCTGTTGTGCCTGGCCGGCATCCTGGCGCCGGATGCCGGTGAGATTCGCTTCGCCGGGCGGCGAATAGACACCGAGAGCGAAGCCGCCCGCTCGGCTCTGCGCCGACGAGAGTTCGGGGTGTTATTCCAGTTCGGGCAGGTGGTGCCCGAGCTGACTGCCCAGGAGAACGTCGCGCTGCCGTTGCTGCTGTCCGGCGTACGGCGTCGCCCGGCGATGACCGCCGCCCGATCCTGGCTGGACCGATTCGGTGTCGCGCAGCTGGCCGATCAGCGTCCGCCGCAGATGTCTGGTGGTCAGGCCCAACGAGTGGCACTCGCCAGGGCGTTGGTGACCGAGCCGCAGGTTCTCTTCGCCGACGAACCAACCGGAGCACTGGACACTCTGGCCGGTGAGCAGGTCCTCGACCAACTCACCCGGGTGGCCCGCGAGGCCGGTACAACCGTCCTTCTGGTGACACACGATGCAAAGGTCGCCGCCTACGCCGACCGGGAGATCGTCCTGCGCGACGGCATGATCGAGGGGGCCGATCTCGGCGCGGCCGGGTCGGTCGGTGCGGCTGGCTCTGTCGATGCGGTCATGTCGGTCGGTCAGCACCGGATCCACAGATGAAAGCCAGATTGTCCTGGCCGACCGCATTGTGGCTGGCCGTCAAGGGCGGCCGTTCCGACGTCGTTCGGATCATCCTGACCGCGACCGGCTCGGCAGCAGGGATGCTGGCCCTGCTCAGCGCGGCGACGGTGGTCAGCATCGGCCCGGATGACGGTCCGTACAGCAGCGCCGTGTTGGAAGAGGGTGGGCTGCATCAGGGCGTCGTGGCCGCGCTGGTGTTGCTGTGCATTCCAGTGCTGGCCTTCGTCGGCCAGTGCTCACGAATCGGCGCGCCAGCAAGGGATCGGCGGCTGGCCGCGGTCCGGCTCGCCGGGGGTACGCCGCGCGATGTCACACGAGTGGCCTGCGGCGAAATCGGGATCTCCTCGGGTCTCGGCGCGGCCGGCGGGTTGGTGACATACCTGATCGGGCGGGTCGTTCTCGGTGACCCGGTGGTGAGTACGTACGGCCTGATCACCGAGGCGCAGGTCTCTGGTGGCGTGAGCCGCACCGAGGAAATTGTCACTGGCCCGGTGTTGCGGCTCCCGACGGATGTGCTGCCTCCGATCTGGGTGATCGCCGTGCTGCTCGTCGCCGTGCCACTCGGTGCGATGGCCTTCACCCGGCTCGCCTTGCGCGGAGTCACGATCAGCCCGTTCGGCGTGATCCGGCACCGGCGGATCCGCCCGCCGAGGCTGCTCCCCGCGGTTGCGTTTCTCGTCGGTGTAGTCGCGCTGGCCTCGTTCACCACGATCACCGAGACGCTCGACAGCGATTGGGCGGCGGCCCTGTCCAGGGCTGCTTTCCCAGTCGTCCTGGTGCTGTTCCTGATCACCTCGGTGGGACTGGTCCTGGGCAGCGCGGCACTGTCAGCAGCAATCGGACGCTTTCTCGCGCCCCGGGCCGGCAGACCTGCTGTGCTGATCGCGGCCAGACGGCTGGTCGCCGACCCGTTCGCGGCAAGTCGGGCGTTCGGTGCGGTGCTGCTCACCGTGCTCGTCGGCGCCGCCGCCCAGGGCGTACGAGTCGCCACCCTGGCCGGCACGGACCCGAACGATCCCTTCTACGCCGACACCCTCGACCTCGTCAACCTGGTGATCGTCGTCGCCGTGGTGGTGGCCTCGCTCGGGCTGCTGGTCGTCGCTGCGGAATCCATTGTCACCCGTCGCCGGTCCCTGGCCGCGCTGACCGCTGCCGGGACGCCGGTCGGTGTGCTGCGCCGGGCGGTACTCGCCGAAGTGCTCCTCCCGCTCGTACCCACCTCGCTGCTGGCCGCTTCGGCAGGCATCCTTGCCGCCCGCGGACTGTTCGGTACGACGGCCGTCCAGAACAGCATCAGCGAATCAGGCCAACAGACGGAGCGGTTCATCTCCATCCCGATCCCATGGGCCGAGCTCGGGGTCCTGGTCGCCGGAACGCTGGCCGTGACGCTTCTGGTCAGCTCGATGGCGCTGCTGTTCCTGCGCAGCAGCACGGACCCGGCCGAACTCCGCGCGGCCGCGTGATGGGGCGCCGCTGGCCTGCCGTTACCCGTTTTCCTCCTCACTGGCCTGATCGGTCGCTGGGTTCGCTCCGCGGGCGTGCTGGCCTTGGTCCGGCTCAGCGGCGACCGACCTCGACCTGAGCTGTGCTTCGATGCCGTCGAACACGCACTTCAGGCCGAACTCGAAGCCGTCGTCGGTGCTCTCCCAGGCACCGGCCTCCGAGACCCGCGTGAGATGCGGATAGTCGCCGCTGGCAATCACCTTCTCCAGGAATGGAGCCTGCGCACCCCACCAATCCTCGTCGCTGCCGCCGGTGGTGCTCGCGGCCTTGGCGTACTCGACGTTGTTGCGGGCAAGTCCACTGACGTAGGCGTACACGGTGCTCAGGACCGCGACCGTTTCGCCGTCGCTGAGCCCCATCTCGGCGATCGCGGCCAGAATCGCCTCGGTCCCAAGCATTTCGTTGGGTCCCATGATCGGTCTAGCCTGGGAGACCTGCAACAACCAGGGGTGGCGGTGGAACTGAGCCCATGCGCCGCGCGCGAACTCCTCGAGGCTGGCCCGCCACCCGCCGGTCAGCGGGGGTGGATCGGCATCGGTACGCCCGGCGAATGGCTCGCCGGCCACCGAATCGAGCATGAGATCGAGCAGTTCGGCCTTGCCCGGGACGTGCCGGTAGAGCGACATCGTGCCGACGCCGAGCTCGTCGGCGATCCGCCGCATCGACACCGCCGGTAGACCATCAGCGTCGGCGACCTCGACGGCCTTGGCCACGATCGCGGCCAGGCTCAAGCCGGGTTTGGGCCCGCGGGTGGGCTGCTCCCGGGTTCCCCACAGCAGTTCCAGGCTGCGGGTGAGGTCGCCGCTTCCGCTGCAGTGAGTGGTCATTGTCCAGAATCCTAATCTGCGTATAGTGTACGCGTGACAGCGTACGACGTACGCAATAGAGGAGAGCGATGACCAGCACAGCACCCGCGGTCGTGGCGCGCGGATTGATCAAGACGTACGGCAAGACCAGAGCTCTGGACGGTTTCGACCTGACCGTCGCACGCGGCGCCGTCTGCGCGCTGCTAGGCCCGAACGGTGCCGGCAAGACAACGGCGGTACGGATCCTTACCACGCTGCTGCGTCCCGACGGCGGCTCCGCGGAGGTGGCCGGAATCGATGTGGCCACCGAGCCGGCCCTCGTACGGACCCGGATCGGCATGATCGGACAGCAGACGACGGTGGACGACATCCTCACCGGGCGAGAGAACCTGCTGCTCTGGTGCCGCCTCTATCACCTGAGCCAGCGTGAGGCACGAACCCGCTCCGATCAGCTACTCGAGCACTTCGGGCTTACCGAAGCCGGCGACAAGCAGGCCAAGCACTACTCCGGCGGCATGCGCCGACGGCTGGACCTCGCCGCCAGCTTCGTGCTCACCCCGCAGGTGCTCTTCCTCGACGAGCCGACGACCGGGCTCGATCCGCGCAACCGCAACGAGGTGTGGTCAGCACTGCGCGGGGTGGTCGCCCTGGGGACGACCGTGCTGATGACCACCCAATACCTCGACGAGGCCGACCAACTCGCCGACCAGGTGGTGGTCATCGACCACGGCCGGGTGATCGCCGATGGCCCCGGCCGAGCTCAAAGCCACGATCGGCGGGGATCGGATCGATGTCGTGCTCCGGGACGAGGCAGATCTGTTCAGGGCCGCCGAGATCGTCGCTCGGGCAGCCGGTGTGGATGCCGAGGTCGAGGCCCAGCTGCGCCGGGTGAGCGCTCCAGCTCGGCATCGGGTGTCGGTGCTCAGCGAGGTGATCCGAAACCTGGAGGAGGCCCAGATCGACGCCGAGGACGTGAACCTGCGCCGGCCAACCCTCGACGAGGTGTTCCTGCGGTTGACCGGCCGACGTGCCGATGACTCGGGTGACACCGGCGACTCGGCGGATCGCGATGGCGAACCCGTACGTACAAACGAGGAGGTAGCGGTATGACCACAACAGAGTTGATGGCAGCGCCGAGCGCGCCGCCGCTGCCCGATCATGTTCGTCGTGGTGTATGGGTACGTGCTCGGCGGCTCCATGTCGGTGGCCGGCGGCGGGGCGTACATGGACTTCCTGATCCCCGGGCTGTTCACGATGACCATGGCCTTCGGTGTCGGGGACACCATCATTGGCGTCAACACCGACGTGGCGCGTGGCGTCACCGATCGCTTCCGGTCCATGCCGATCTCGGCCGGATCGGTGGTGCTGGGCCGGGCGTTGGCCGACATGGTGTGGGCGGTGGTCAACCTGGCTGTGCTGGCGATCTGCGGGCTTGCCGTGGGTTGGCGATGGCACGGAACCCTCGCTGCGGCGGGGCTGGCCTTCGGCCTG
>Ga0136612_10000543_pt1 | contig 13717 bp, 19 predicted proteins | sample AntDryUQ224A2306_2_FD_106644 | JGI IMG/M metagenome (GOLD analysis project Ga0136612, IMG submission 106644) | Polar desert sand microbial communities from Dry Valleys, Antarctica - metaG UQ224A (23.06) | ecosystem: Environmental > Terrestrial > Soil > Desert | place: Antarctica: Dry Valley... | reverse complement strand
TGGGGTAGCCAGTTGTGTCCCCGGCGCCGTGCAGCTGCCGGCCCTTTGGCATCCGCAGGATGCGTTCTTCGATGATGGTCTGATCGTCGGTATCGAGGGATTGTCCGTTCGAACGGACAATCCGCATGGGTCGCGGTGGGAAGAGTGCGGCGAGGGCGCCGGTGCGATCCTCAATGGCGCTGCGGCCATCAACCACGTCGCCAGTCACGAGCACGAAGCGGTTGCCGGTCCGCGGATAGACCTCGATGCCGGGCGGGGTTGTGAATCCCTCGGGTGGTCGGCCGCGGACAAGGATGTGCAGGCCGCCGTTGATGCTGCGCTCGGTATAGGAGTCGAGCGCAGCGATCAGCGGGTGCTCGCTCTGGCCGTCTATGTCGATCAGGGTGAGGCCCAGCGCCGGCGTGATGGCCACACCGGGGTGGCGGCCATCAGCGCAGGCCTCGGTGTAGGTGCGCCAGGTGGACGGATCATTGACACTCGCGCGCTGCGTCGTGCCGGGGATGTAGGGGATCTTCTTCGGCTTCCCAGCAGGCTGTGGCTCAATGCTGAAGCAAACCCAGTTCGGGAGTGCTTGGAGATCGGCGATGGTCGTCATCGCTGCACCGCCGTTTCCGCCACGAAGGGCGAGAGGGCGGAGATCATGGCTTCGGCGTACCACCGTGGGGGGCTGTCGGGTGATGGGGCGCTGAGCTCCTGGCGGTACTGCCTGAGCAGCTCAATCGCCCGTCTCGGGGAGAGGTCAGGTGGGACCGCATTGACGTAAAGACGAACCGTGTTTCGCTCGGGGGGTAGACTTCGTGCGGGCTGTGATGATGCTATGATCATTGCAGTCTCCTGTTCCACCACGGCCCCCATGCTTTCGCCGGCTCGGGGGTCGTGGTGTTTCTGTCTCGCTATGCGGCCGGGCTTCCGGCCAACTGCTCACGTCGTACGGGGCGAATCGTCCGCAACGACTCGAGGTCGGTTGCCCGAACCAGGCGCCGGCGGGAATCCAGCGGGTCCAAAAAGACTGGCAACTCGCCGCGGCGGACGCGCTGCCGTAGGGTCAGTGGCGCCACACCGAGGCGCTTAGCTGCCTCATGTGATGTGATGAACTCCTTAGCCTCCATCTGAACCTCCATTCTCCGCACAACAAAAAACCCGACTCCTCCGGGTGAGCGCTGTGCGGCCAGCGGTGACCCAGGAAAAGTCAGGTGAGACCCGGCGGCATCCTTTATGGTAGGACCGGGTGTAACCCTTTATTGGATTGTCGTACCGGCTTCGGTGTCCGCTCATCGTTGCCAGGTCCTTCGTCTGAAGGGGACACTGGCGCACGACGGCGCACGGGCCTCTACTGAATACTGCCACCAGTATACCAAAAGGGGCACAACTGTGTACGTTCGCGACAACTAGCCCAAAGGTCCTAGATTGTCTGCCCTCGCCGGCACGGCTGTGGTCTAGAATCACTAACGTCCTCCACCGCTCTACTCGGTGAGGGAGTCCGACGCGCCGCGTGGCTAACTCACGCGGCGCGTTTTCCCTCCAAGGCGTCCTCGCGCTGCACGAGCGCAATATCGTCAGACGACACCCCGAAAAGCTCAGCAAGTGCCCGCAGCTTCGCCACCGTGGGCGCCGATACTCCGCGCTCCCAGTTGGAAACCGACAGCGGCGTGACGCCGATCCTGTACGCCACCTCCAGCTGAGTAAGACCCTGCTCGATCCTCAGCTCCTTGATTGTTTTCATGCGCGCTCCTTCGCTGCCTGAATCGCGGGGTAGCAAGGCGATTGTAACACACCCCTATTGACAGTATACTATATATAGAGTACTATGATTGCACGAGGGAACGGACTCCCTCACCGGATATGCGGGGCTTGTAAGTAGAGACGCAAGCCTAATCAGGTAGGAGGAACCGGGATGGCAGTTCAGATAGAAAACGGTCGCGTGGTGCAGGTTCGTCGCGAGAGTCCGGCGCGCTGGGCAAAGGCGTTGGAGCGCTCACTCAGCCTCGGGCTTGAGGTGTTTGTCGCCGCCGATACGGGCGAGCGATTCGTCACCTCTGCCAGCCAATTGGACATGCTGCATCGCTCAGATGGCGACCGCTGCACCTGCAAGGCGGGGCTGTCCGGCGACCCGGTGTGCTGTCATCGGGCTGCGGTTCGCTTCGTTGAGGGACGACTCGCCGTGGAGTCCGATACCGAGCCACAGCCGGTAGCCTGTGTTCGGTGCAACGGGTCCGGAGTCATGCCAAACGACCACCGCCAGCGCTATGACCGCTGCGACGGCTGCAACGGCACCGGCGTTCGCGAGGATCGGCGCCTGCACGACGTGCCACTGGTTCAGCCGAGTGTCGTTCCGGTAGCGGCGTGACGCGCTATCGGATCGTCGCCGAGATGCGGGACGGCTCCCGCGTCGACTTTGGCCCGTATCAGAACGTCTACGTCGCCGATGGCGCAGCGAAGATGCTGCTGAGCCTCAATCCTGAGGTCGTCCGCGTCTATTTCCACTGCGTGCAGTAGTTCACCGGGGCGGTCGCTTGGCCGCCCCTCCCCTCACACCAGACAGGAGACCACGACATGCACGCCCTACGAACGCCCGCCGCCAAGCCGTTCCCAGAGCTGGCTGATCCGCCAGCGGATTACGAGATGAGCATCTGGCTCAACTTCACCTTCAACGACTACCGCGAGACCCCGGCCGGCGTCTGGCTGCCTGTTGTCTGCGGTGACTACGTGCTCGAATGTGGTCGCGAGGCTGGCCGTTGGCGTCTAGGGGTCTCACCGCGGGTCGGTGAGGAGAACGACGGCGGCGATGTGCTCGATCCCCCGGTGCTCGACGCCCGTGACCAGATCGCCGGCGACGATCCACTGGCGCTGATGCGGGCGCTGCTGAGCGGCGGCAGCGCATAGCTCGCAGCCACAACCGACCCATCAGCGCGGCCCTGGGCGTGATGCCCAGGGCCGCTGCCGATTCGCCACTACACTTATGGACACCCCCGCACCTGGAGCAGTTTTACGTATGCCGACTCACCTGAATCGCGTCCATCTCACGATCGGGCGTGCCTCCGAATACTTCAACGCCAATGAGCTGGAGAAGCAGACCGGACAGCCGCAGTCACGCTTCGCGGCGATGGCGCTCAAAGAGCTTGCCGACAATGCCCTCGACGCCGCGGAGACCGCCGGCGTTGCGCCGAAGATTGCGATCGACGCGACCAGCGATGGGCACGACTTGCGCCTGAGCGTGGCGGACAACGGACCGGGTTTGCCGACCAGTGTGTTGGAGCGCATCCTCGACTTTGATACCCGCACGAGCGACAAGCTCGCCTATCGCGCCCCGACCCGCGGGCTCCAGGGCAACGCGCTGAAGACGATCATCGGCCTGCCGATGGCGCTGGGCGGTGAGGCTCCGCTCGTCATCGAATCCGGCGGTCGCCGGCACGAGATCCGCGCCCGCGTCGACCCACTCGGCCAGGCCGTGGTTGAACACGAAACCAGTGCGCGGCCGACCGCAACCGGAACCACGGTGTCACTCGTCATTCCGCGAGAAAACCAGCTTCTCGACGCGCTCCAGTGGGCGCGATCATTTGCGTTACTCAACCCGCACGCGAGCGTTTCGGTAAAAACTCGGGGCCTCGATGGCGGAAGTAACCACGCTCAATCCGACGATCTCGCATCGTCGGAAAGCTCCGAATTTTACCGATCGCTGGTTGCCTTCCCCGACATCTGGAAGAAGTGGTTGCCGAGTGATCCCACGTCGCCGCACTGGTATGACGCTGAGGCGCTGCAGCGGCTGATCTATGGTCAAAGACCGGCGCCGACCCTGCGCGACTTCGTGCGCCAATTCGAGGGTCTGACGGGAACGCAAAAGGCCAAGACCATTACCGACCGGTTCCCCGGTATCAAGCGCCTACACGAGATTGCCGACGACCCCACGGCTGTGGCCGCGTTGCTTGCGGCGATGCAAGGCGAGGCGAGGTCGGTGAAACCGCAGCGATTGGGTCTGGTCGGCGCCGATGCTATCCGTACTCGCTTCTCCGACTGGTATGGCATCGAGCCCGATCGCTTTTGGTACGAGAAGAAACTCGACGTCGAGGGTGATGGCACGCCGCTCGCCGTGGAGGTGGCGATTGCGGATATACCGAAGTCGGGTCCGGTCGTCTACGGTCTGAACTTCTCGCCGGCCTTCGGTGATCCCTTCACGGACACCTGGTTCGGTGGCGGAAAGGTCGAGATGGCAAACGGGATACGTGGCTTCATGCACGACGCCCACGTGACCACGAACACCGCCGTGCTCGTGCATGTCGTTTCGCCGCGGCTCGTCACGCTCGATCGCGGCAAGTCACGCCTGGCACCATCGCCTGAGATGGTTGCCGCCGTCGGTGACGCGCTCTGGAAGGCGAGCAAAACGCTCTACGAGGAGGGCGAACGCCGCAAGAAAGACGCCGCGAAGCAGGAGCGGCGGGAGCAGGCATGGCACAAAGAGCGCACCAGGATCCAGCGGGCACGGAGGTGGACGCTGAAAGAGGCGGCCTTTGCGGTCATGGAGGAGGCGTGGTCAGCGGCCACCGGCGGCGGGGCAATGGAAGCTTCGGCTCGGACGATCTTCTACCAGGCACGACCGCTCGTGCAGCGCTACACCGATCAGGAGCTCAGCGACACCTACTTCACGCAGACCTTGCTGCCGGTCTATCAGCGTGAGATGCGACCACTGCCGGGCGTTTACTACGAGGCCCGCGGCACGCTCTATGAGCCGCACACTGGCACTGTCGTGGAGCTCGGCACGCGCGAAGTCGAGGCCTACACCTTCCCGCCCTGGACCTACGACAAGATCCTCTTTATCGAGAAGCAAGGGCTCTGGCCGCCGCTCCGCACCGCCCAGCTCGCGGAACGCTATGACATGGCCATTGTCGCCGGCGAGGGCTATGCCAGTGAGGCGGCCCGTCGCCTTCTCGAGCGCGCGGATGCCGATCGGGATTACCACCTCTTCGTGATGCATGATGCCGATCCGGCTGGCTACAACATCGCGCGCACCTTGCGCGAAGAGACGAGACGCATGCCGGGATACCGCGTGGAAGTCATCGATCTTGGGCTGCGATTTGAAGATGGCCTGGCGATGGGGTTGCAGCCGGAGACGTTTACGCGAAAGAAAGCACTGCCAGGTGGGTTGCAGTTTACGGAGCGCGAGCGACAGGCCTTCGTCGGGCGCCGCAACCAGGATTTTCCCAGCAGAAAAGCGTCGTGGATCTGCGAGCGAATCGAACTCAATGCGATGACGAGCCCGCAACTGATTGCCTACATCGAGAGCGGCCTCGCCCAGTACGAAGCGACAGAGAAGATCGTGCCGGACGAGGACACGCTCCGTGTTATGGCTCGCGCTGATGCCGAGCGAGCACTGGAATCTCTGGCGCGAGAGGAAATCCTGCGTCGCCTCGATATAGATGCGCTTGTGGCAACTGTGATGGTAAGTGAACTCGTGACCAGTGCGGTGTGTGAGGCGGGCGTTCGTGTCTCACCAGCCCTTGTCCGCGAGCGCCTGGAGGAAGCGCGCTGGCGCAAATGGAGTGGCATCGTCAGTGACATCGCAGCAGAGGCCGGCACCGAGGTTAAGGAAGACTTTGTTGCTGAGATTGGGGTCATGCTCGGGAAGGGTGGCTAGTCGCTCCTGGCCGTGTTGTTGCATCCGACGACGACACCGGCGATGATACTGCAACCGGGGTTCCTAACCGGGTTCGCAACCGCCACAACCGAGGTTCAGAACGTGAGCGAAACCAGTTCGCAACCCGGATGGGTGTCGGTTGCGGAGGCGGCTCGCGCCCTTGGGATCAGTGAAACCGCCGTCCGGAAGCGCATTCGCGCCGGCACCATCCAGACACGCGGCGAACGTGGCGCAACCCAGGTTGCGATCTCGGTTGCGGAGAGTGCAGAACCGGGTTCAGAACGCAGTTCGCAACCAACGCAACCAGAGTTGCGAACCGATCCAACCCACGAGGTGGCGCGGCTTGCTGGAGAGAATGCCGAGCTTCGCGCACGGCTTGCCGATACTCAAGCCGATCGGGACCGCTGGCATGGCAGTGCGACCGCCGCGATCGAACGCTACAACCACGACATGCAGGAGATGCGGGGGTTACTCGGGCGAGAGCAGGTGATTGCGCTCGGTGCCACAGCCGCAAGCGCTGTGCAGGAGATGCCCCAGGACCGCGATACAGCCACGGAGCGGAGTGATTGGCAGGAGGTGGCACCCAGCGGCCTGCTCGGGCGGTTGTGGCGCCTCATTGGCCACAGCGGTCACTGACACACTGTCTCAATTGCGGATAAGGGGAATTATCTCGTCCCAATGCTCAGGTATGAGAGGCGAATCTCGTCTGAAGCGTCATTCCGGGCGATAGGGTGCCTCTTTGGCGATCTCGCCGACGAACTCCGGTACGGGTGCGTGGCCAAGCAGCTGGCGGATGGCGTTGGCCTCGCCATTGTGGAACCAGTAGTGATACGTCGAGCGCCGCAGCATCGTGCCGATGTTTGATTCCATCGGCTCCCCATCAACCACCAGATGCTCCAGCAACCGCTCCTGGGTCAGCGCTTCGAGGTAGGGATCGACGGCGTGGGTCACGGTCTGCCAGGCCGCCCAGGCCCCCTCCAGCGGCGGGGTATTGGCCGGTTTCTCGAAGTGGCCCCACTCGTTGAGCTCGGGTGCCACATCCCCGATGCCCTGCGCCCAGATGAGCCAGAAGCGGCGCTCCTGACCAGCCAGGTGGCATATGATCCAGCCGAGGCTGTTCATCGGCGGCAGGCGCGTGTCGGCATCCTCGTCCGAGACGCCGGCCAGGCAACGACGAAACTCGCTGCGGGCGAACCGCAGCTGATCAACTAAGGGGTGCGCCATCGGGATGTCCTCCAACCCTCTCCGACTGCTGTTTGCGGATAATAACGATTATCTGGCTCACGGGGTGTTGACACCAGCCCCCTGTTCCCTATGATGCGCCTGTCTCAGACAGAGAGCCATCCGGCGCGCCGCAGCTGCTGATCGCCCGCGCCGCGATGGCAGACCTGGCGCGTCCGGCCTGAGTCGTTGCGGAGCCACGAGGCCGTGGCCGGCATGGTTCGTCACGAGGAAGGAGCAGATCATGCATCGCCGCGTTGTTGTGTTGTCGCTCATCGTCGCCTTGGTCGGCATCATGGGGATGGGTCCGGCGCGTCTCGCGACCCTGGCGCAAGAAGGCACCCCCACCGCTGGGACGGAGACGCTGACCGATGACGAGATTCAGGGGATCATCGGTGCCGCGGTCGCCGCTGCTGAGCAGACCCCGTCCCTGCTGCGCGTCGACGCTCAAGGCGCTCCGCTCACGACCCGCATGCACATCGCCATCGTGGACCGGAACGGAGCACTGCTGGCCTTGCACTCGATGGAGGATGCCTGGCCGGTCAGCATCGACATCGCCCAGGCCAAGGCCTATACGGCGGCCGCATTCAGCAGTAACGAGAACGCCGTCAGCAGCCGCAGCCTCGGGTTGCTCACGCAGCCGGGTGGTGCGGTGTGGAACATCGGCAACAGTAACGATCCCGGCACCGGGGACGACACCATCGAGGAGCGGGGCCTGATTGAGTTCCCGGGCGGACTGGCCCTCTACACGAACGGCGTCCTCGTCGGGGGCATTGGGGTCAGCGGCGATGGCGTCGACCAGGACGAGTTGGTGGCCGAGGCGGGAGCCGCTGGCTACGAGCCAGCGCCGGTCATTCGGGTCGACTGCGTACTGGGGCTGGCGGACTCCTACTCCACGAATGGCGCTCCCTGCCCGGGGGTGTAACGACTGGAGGCGGCTGGGATAGCCGCCTCGCAAGAGGCTCACCCGATGGGCGGGAGACTGGTGGGGAAAGACGCTCCAGTCCCCCGCCCATCGGGTTCCACGCACCCGTCATTCGAGGCAGCCGAAGTCCAACAAGGAGAATCGCGATGACCAAGGTGCTGGTGATGTTGCACAAGCAGGACGGCCAGAGCTGGGACGAGTTCCAGCGCTACTGGCGAGAGGAGCACGGGCCGATCGCCGCGCGCATCCCGGGCCTGCGCAAGTACATCCAAAACCATGCCACCGATCGGGGCAACGTACCCTACGCCGTGGCCGAGCTCTACTTCGATAGTCCCGAGGCGCTCCAGGCGGCGCTAGCCTCTCCAGAAGGGAAAGCTGCTCTTGGGGATCTCGGGAACTTCGTCGATGGCGAGCGGACCGGAATGGCCGTCGTGGACGAAGTGCGCATCGTCTAGCCCGGATTACTCACGAGAGGCGAGCTTGCCCCTCGTTCCTCGGGTTCTGCTAACCATCTCCTGCCGACGGACCGTGAGAGATAATCTCTTTGCGGATAATGGCGATTATCCCGCAGAGGATGGCCTTTCTGGCACACGTCATATCCCGACAAGTAAACCGAGCCGGCCGAGCGCCTGAGATTGTCTGTGCGCACAGACATTGCTCCTCGCAATCAGCGCCGCCGTTTCGGGGATGTGGCTGCCTCAGATTCGACGGTTCTGTTCCTTTCACACACGAAGCGCGATAGGATGCCGCCCTGCGGCTGCCAGGGAGCAGCTGAACACCACGGAGGGGGCAAACGATGCAGTACTACTGTGCCTATACCTGGCATCACGACACCACCATGGAGCAGGTGGCCCGCATGATCGTCGAGGACGCCGACGCCGGGAGACCCGGACCCGAGATGATTCGTGGCTACTATGGCCTAGTCGGCGGAGGCGCCGGCTTCCTCATCCTGGAGACAGACGACCCGCTTCAGGTCAACGAATTTCTCCGCCCCTCGATGAACCTGATGAGCTGGGACGTGCGAGCCATCATCCCGTTCGACTACGAGGAGGATCTCGCAGAGTTGCGCCAGATGTTGGCACAGGACAGCTAGGGACTCCGCCTGCTTGACAAAACGGACGCGTTATTTGGGCCTGTGACGAATGCGAGGTCCTGGGGTGCCTTGCGTTTCTGATCGCTACGCACCGGCCAGCCAGCGCAGCTAGACGGTGCGCAACGGCGCCTATACCGCAAGGACAAGGGCGGCGACTTCGCTACGTTCGAGGACTACTGCCGGGAGCGATGGGGATTTAGCAAGAGCCACGCGAACCGTCTAGTAGGTGCAGCGGAAGCCGTCATGCAGTTGGGACCAATTGGTCCCATTCCGGCCAACGAGGCCCAAGTTCGCGATCTTCAGGGCATCCGATTGTGGGAGCGGGGTCAATTCCGGGTAGGCGTCGATGGCCGCCCGGATGCGACGCGCGACGCTCTCGCGCTTTTGCTCCAGAGTCATGCCCTGCTCACTGGCCGCGAACGCCAGGACAGGTGACTCCTCAGCCCGGAGCAGCGCAATCCATTCCTCGGCGCTGCGCTTCTGCCGCAATTCCTGCCGGGTCAGCTTGCGAGATGGGTCGCGCTGTTCGTCCACCTTCGCCTCCTCAAGCCGGCACTAACGCGGACCGTTCAGTCTGCTCACGCTCAGCGATCTTCTCAGCCGAGCGAATCGCGGCCGAGGCTCGAGCGATCTCGGCCCGCTGCGTCTTGATTCGCTCACTGCGATGTTTCTGCACGCCCCTGGCTATCTGCCACACGGTGCGGGCATCAGCGAGCCTCGCCTCCACGTCCTCAAGGTCACGCCGTGCCGCTTCTTCGGCCGCCGCCTCGGTTGCAATCTCGTCGGCGTTCTCGAGCTCAGCCAACTGCGCCTCCGCTCGCGCCTTCTTCGACTCCTCCATACGGATAGCCGCGCGGTCGACGTCCAAACCTAAGTCGAGCAGGTGAACGCGGGCCCCGCGATCAATCTGCACGGGCCCTTGGCCGAGACTGATGCCGTGCCGCGGACGGCTGCGGTACCGGTTCTGCGCCGCCTCGAGCTCGCGCTCATTCTCGCCAACCTGCTTGTCGAGCGCCGCCAGGTCTGTTGCCGTCATCTTGCTCATCTCCATCGTCTCCTTCTCTACACCGCTTGCAGTCTGGCGCCGCGGGTGCGCTGGGCTGCCCACAGCGCACAGGCCACGCTCAGAACCAAATCGTCGTGACTTCCCTCGCGCCACGGTTCCCCCGAACCGGCCGCATACGAATCGTGTCCAGCCAGTGAAATCTTGACCCGGAAGTTCTGCAATTCCGCCACCAGCACGGCGGTGTCCGGCAGTCCCTCAGCGATCGTCAGCCGACGTGTCTGGAGCGCGACCTGAACCGCTGAAGCAAGGTCTCGTTTCGGCACGTTGTAAGTGCCGCTATCACTCGTGACCCGATCGCCGCCGGTGATCGAGATCGCGATCAAGCGCACGCGTGGCGTCACGGGCATGTCCTGTCCCGCCCAGCCGGCACCAGGTGACTTCGGCAGCGCCGCTCGGAAGAGGTCTAGCACGGGCCTGCCGCACCCGGTCGCATCGAGGGCCAGCGTCACGTCGCCTTGCCGCGCCAGCGTGCTCAGCATGCCCACAACGTCAGTGACGATCGCGGGATAACTCGTGCCCAGGGGCCACCGCTCCAAATGCCGCAAGTGAAAGCGCTGCTCTGGCTGCCAAGGGCGCTCCCCGGGGCCGGCATGTTGAAGAATGCTCAAGGCGCTGTAATCCGCCGCTTGTCCCAGGTCCAGACCCGCGATATAGGACTGCGGCACCGGCATGAGTGAACGCGTCAGGGGCTGCACAGTGGACACGCTAGGCAACATGATTGCGGCCTCCAACCGGGAAGAGCGGCACTACGGTATCGGAGATCGCTGCCTGGATATCCTCGGACCGGAAAAACGCATCGACGGGATCGACGAACTGGCACTCATATTCGCTTGCGAAAAACATCGGCGGGAGCGCCCGGCGCTCTTCCGCCAGGAACTCCGGACTGATGCGCGGGCACTTCGTGGCCGAGATCTCGAAGCGTGTCCAGTCGGTGCCGCCGGCGTCCCAGGCCTCCCACCACCAGCCCCGCTTGCCAAACGGCGTGCTCATTGTGGCCAGCCTGCCGGCACTCACAGCCAACATAGGTCTCACCGCGGCGATCAGGTCATCGGCAACGCGAGACGCTTCATCGACCAGCAGCAACGTCACCGCCGAGAATCCGCGGATGGTGTCCTCTTGGCCGGGCAGCGCGTGCACCTCGGCACCATTGGCCAACTCGAGACTGAGCTTGTTCTCAACGGTCGACGGCACCGGCTTGCCGAGCGCGCGGTAATAGCCCATCAGCTTGCGAAACAGGAGCTTCGATTGCCGCTCGCCAGGACTGACAGCCAACACCAAGGCGTTCGGTTTAGTAAGCGCCTCATGGAGTCCGAGGAGAGCGGCCACGGTGCTCTTGCCGCCTTGCCTTGTGACATTGAGCAGCAGCTGCCGTGCGTCTGAGCGGAGCGCGTCCCGCTGCCAGGCGTCCAGGTCGAGGCCAAGACGTTCAGCCATCGCCTCACGCGTCATTGGGGCTGCCGGCGACGTGACCCGGCTGGCCAGGGCGGCAATGTCGTGCTCGAGCCGCGCGAGGGTCGCCGACGTCATGCCGCCCGCCCTCCACGCTCAATCAGCGCGCGTAAGGTCGCCAACTGCTCCTGCAGGTCGTCGATGCTCGGTTGCGCCGCGGCGGTTTGCGCCTCGAGGAGCCGGCCGGCAATGGCGGCACACGCGGTGCCAATCTTCGGCTCGATCTTGCCGACCATCGTGGAGGTGAACAGCAGGCTCAGAAAACCAGCCAAGTCCTCGGCGCTCATGGCGTCGGGGATCAGCTTGGCGGCACGGGCCTTATTGCTGCGCGCCTTGCCGCCCTTGCGACTCGCCTCCCGCCGTGCCTCCGCCGCAGCCGGCGAGTGCATCCAGCAGTGCTCCTCATCGGGCAGCACCGGCGAATTGCACCGGCTGCCGCCGCGCGTAATCGCACAGCACTTCGCAGCCATTACGCGGGCACCTCGGGATCTCGCTCTTGGGACAGCCGACACGCAGGGCAGTACCACCAGTGCAGCGGGCCCTTGCGGAGGGCTTCCGGTGTCGGCATGAAGACCTCGCCGCAGGCTCGGCAGGGAAGCTCGATCGGTATCACGGCCTCCTGAGGGGATATGGCGTGCATCAGTTCGGGCTCACAACGGAGCCAACGATGATCAGTTCGTGAGCGCAGGAATGACAGGAATAGAGTGGACTCTGTTTCGGTGCGCGCCGACCGATGATCCGCATGTGCCCCGCGCAGCGCGGGCAGATGAGATACCCGCAGTTCGAGCAAATGCCCGCCAGCGTGCCGCTTTCATCGCCGAAGACCTGGAGTCCGTGCTCGTCAACGCCAACGAATCGAAAGAGCGGTCGCGGCCGAATCGCAACACTCATCATCGCCCCCCTAATCCGCGCTGAAGTGGGACGACTGGCCAGGCGGGGTAGGGTCATCAAGCGGAAAGAGCGTCGGCAGGCGTTCAGGTTGAGGCGGGGTGTCCCAGGGGTCCGGAACATCACGCAGCCAGGACGGCTCACGACTTGCCAGATCAGCGGCAGCACGGTCAAGGCGAGCACGTTTCTCCGGCGGCACACTGTGCGCCCGAACGCCGGGTGACAAACTTGTCGACATACGTACGTCAACCACAGCTAATGAAACGGGGTCATCCTTTGTCGGCATCTCTGCTGCGCCGAGCGTCTGGCCGGAGTCGAGGTCGACGGCAATCGGGGTGTCGTAGATCGTGCCGCATGTCGCGCAGGCAACGTGGTGCCCACCGCACTCGGGGCAGCCGGGGAGGGACTTCAGCCGGCGCCGTTTGTCGGGGTTGCCACCGCGCAGCGGGCGCGGGTTGTCGTCGCTGTAGACCGAGCCGCTGGCGAGCGGGGCGAGTTGATCGGCCAGTGTTGGCGCCGCTTTCCAGTACCACCCCTCGTTTGTGATGCCGGGTTTGCCGACTGGAGCGGGGATCTCGTCTTTCTTGGCGTCAATCAGGCCGGCCCCTGCGGCTAGGCCGATGTATTTGGTGACGGTGCGCGGGGAGATGCGGGCCGGGATGGGTACCGGAACGCGCACGGGGGCGCCATCCTCATCCCGGATTGGCGCCCCGTGCGCATCGCGCTGGGCGACCCACTCCCGGTTATCGGCGATGCGGCTGGCGTTGATCTGCACGTACCCATCGCCCGGCGGCACAGTGTGCGAGCGGTGCTGCACCTCGACCGCGGCGAGGACCAGGGCTTTGCCGGCGGCATCGCCTCCCAGGTTCGGGTTGTCGATAGTCTTGATGACGGCAGCGAGGTCACGTTTGACCTGGGCTTCGGAGGCGCGGAGGTCGGCGTTCTGGCGCCGCAGCTCGGCGCGATCGGCGCAACAGGCATCGAGCGCCGAGCGCAACCCCGCGTTCTCCGTCTGGAGGCGCGGATTGTCGGTGAGGAGATCGTGCGTACTGTCTGATTCATCGGCTCTGAGCGGAGGTGACTCCACCGGCGGCACACTGTGCGAGCGGGGTATCGATGTTGCCCGTTCCCACCCTTCGAACGGAACCACGGTTCCATCCAGCGCTTTCGTGATGGTGCGCTCTCGGTACCGACTATCGTCCCAGCGCTTCTGCCGTTCGGGGTAGAGCGCACCCTGGCGATAGAGGGCGTCGAGTCGGTTTGGACAGGTGACGCCAGCAGCGACGTAGACATTGAGCAGCGCCAGGTCCGCCTCGCTGCCACTGGGGTAGCCAGTTGTGTCCCCGGCGCCGTGCAGCTGCCGGCCCTTTGGCATCCGCAGGATGCGTTCTTCGATGATGGTCTGATCGTCGGTATCGAGGGATTGTCCGTTCGAACGGACAATCC
>Ga0136612_10000542_pt1 | contig 13720 bp, 14 predicted proteins | sample AntDryUQ224A2306_2_FD_106644 | JGI IMG/M metagenome (GOLD analysis project Ga0136612, IMG submission 106644) | Polar desert sand microbial communities from Dry Valleys, Antarctica - metaG UQ224A (23.06) | ecosystem: Environmental > Terrestrial > Soil > Desert | place: Antarctica: Dry Valley... | reverse complement strand
TGGCAGTCGTAGCCGAGGACGTATGGGGCATCGAACCCCATCATCGTGCGGGACTTCACCACGACGTCCTTGAGGATCTTGTTCATCGCGGTGCCGAGATGGATGCGCCCGTTCGCATACGGAGGGCCGTCGTGGAGCACGAATTTCGGTTGCCCGGCCCGCTTTTCGCGGATGCATTCATACAGTCGCATCGCCTGCCACCGCGCAAGCGCCTGCGGCTCAGCCGTCTGAAGGTTCGCCTTCATGGGGAAGTCGGTGCGCGGCAGGTTCAGCGTGTCTTTCCACTCGGTCATGGGAAGCTCTCAGTTTAGTGTATTGGACCGGAACCTGAACCCGGAAGCCTGCACCCCGAGCCCGTACGCAAGAAAGGCCGGCCCCCCCGAGGAGAGCCGGCCTGCGTCTGAGTCGAGAGTGGGTCTAGCGACGCCGCCCCGGTCCACCGCGCGTAATCTCTACGCGGAACTCACCCTGGTTGTCATCGAACCCGTCGTCGTTGACACCCAGAAAGAGCTGGCCGGCGGCCGGCATCTGCACCGTCGGCAGATTGCCGATGGCGAAAGGCTGCCCGGTTCCGATGCGCGCAATGAGCGCTCCGGCGAGCTCGGTCGGGAGCGGGGCGCTGGTTGCCTTTCGTCCGCTCTTGGACCCTGCCGACGTCGCGACATCGTTCGCGTCGCCGCTCAACCGCACCTCACCGGAGGTGTTGAAGGACAGCGTCTCTCCGCGGCGAACCGTCAGACCGGTGGACGTCCACTGCTGACGCGGGGACACCGAGATGCCCGTGCCCGTAGCTTCGGCCAGAGCACTGTTCGACGCGGCCGCTCCGGCACCCGACGACGGCTTCGCGAGGACGATGCGGCTGATCTCACCTGAGGAGAGCTCGCGGTCTCCCGAGCTGGTCTTGAACGAGATTCGGAGAGGCGACGTCCCGCCGATATCGAACAGCTGCCCGTTCACCGTCGTGCCGTTCTTGAGCCAGGCAGCGTGCTGTCCGTCGGTGACCTTCGCCCAGTCGGCGTCGCTCATCGAGCTGCCCGCGAAGTCAATTACCGCCACGTCGTTCGTCGGAATGTTCCGGTCCTGACCGTTCACTTTCACGGCGAATCCTGAACCGCCCATATCCACCAGCTGGCCGCTGACCCGTTCGCCGGACCGCAGCGTGAGCGTCGCGCTCTCCTGCGCGTGCGCGATGCCCGTAACCGTCAGGGCTGCGACAGACAGCGCGAGAACCTTACGCTTGAACATACTCATATCCTCCTGATGCCTCACGGCAGCTGAGCAGCACGCTCCGCTCGCCGCATTACCGTATCGGGAAGGTTTCAAGCAAGTTCAGAGCCAGCAATAACTCTTGAGAACAGGCCTGTATTGATGCTGTTTGGCTTTCCACCAATGCCCGGAAAGCCTCAAAACCGGCTTGTATAATGGACGAATGACGCTGTCCCTCGTCCCGGCAGTCCGACCCTCCGTGCGTCGCGCGACTCTGGACAATGGTCTGAAGGTCATTGTTCAAGAGGTCCATACGGCGCCGCTGGTGTCCGTGTGGAGCTGGTACGGCGTTGGATCCGGCGATGAGCGTCCGGGTCTCACGGGCGTGTCCCATTGGGTCGAGCACATGAACTTCAAGGGGACGACCAACATCCCCCGCGAGCAGATGAAGGGGATCGTTGAGCGGTTCGGGGGGATGTGGAACGGGTATACCTGGATCGATCAGACGACCTATCTGGAAACAGCCGGCAGCGCGGCGCTCGAGCAGATGCTCTTCATCGAGGCCGAGCGCATGGCGAACGGGTTGTACGAGCTCGCCGAATGCGAGTCGGAGAGGACCGTCATCATTTCCGAGCTGCAGGGAGGCGAGAACGACCCGGATCAGCTCCTCGACACGGAGGTCACCGCCAGTGCGTTGCGCGCGCATCCATACGGGCACCCGACGATAGGTTGGCTGGACGATCTGACGTCGATGACGCGCGACGATCTGTATGAGCACTACCGGCGCTTCTATATCCCGAACAACGCAACGCTCGTCGTGGCAGGTGATGTCGACGCGGACGAGGTCTTCCGGTGTGCCGCGAAGCACTTCGGCCGCATACCACCGGGTCCGTCGCCCTCGCGTCCGCGCGTCACGGAGCCTGCGCAGATGGGCGAGCGGCGGGTCACGATCGAGCGCGAGGGCACGACCGCATACCTGAAGATGGTGTTCGTCGCGCCGGCCGCGACCCATCCTGACTTCGTCCCGATGCTGGTGCTCGATTCCGTGCTCACGGGGGCCAAGGGGGTCAACCTCTGGTCGAGCTTTCGCGGCGCGCCGCCACAGCGAAAAGCGCGGCTGTATACGGAGTTGGTGGAGGGAGGGGTCGCGTCGATGGTGTCGGGGGCCCTGCTGCCGACTCGCGAGCCGTTCCTGTACACGCTGTCGTTCACGGCGCTTGACGGTGTGGAGCTCGGCACCCTCGAGGCAGCCGCGCTTGGCGCCGTCGAACGGCTGCGCGATACGGGGATCGATCCCGCGGAATTGACGCGGGCCCGCAGGCAGCTGCGGGCGCGGCTCGTCTTCGAAAACGACAGCGTCACGAACATCGCCCATCAGCTCGGATACTTCGAGACCGTCGCCGGTCCGGAGTTTCTGGCGTCGGTGCAGGATCGGATCGATGCGGTGTCGCCGGAGCAGGTGTGGGACGTTGCGAGGCGGCGCCTGGGCGCGACGACCCGGACCGTCGGCTGGTTCAAGCCGCTGTCCGGGTCCCGCCGGAAGTCGGATCCGGCCATGCCGGCGGTGCCGGCATGACGGTCGGTCTCGCCCGTGGGCTGCGGCCGGTGCGGGAGACGCTCGACAACGGCGCCGTCCTCATTGCGCAGGAGTCGTCGGCGACCCCCGCCGTCGCGGTCAACGCCACGTTTCTCGCGGGCAGCCTGTACGAGCCGGATCACCTCACCGGGCTTGCCTACCTCACGGGGCGGGTGATCGATCGCGGCACCGAGCGGCGTTCGGCGGAAGCGATCGCGGAGGAGCTGGACGAGCGGGGCGTGTCCCTCCGCGTCGGCTGCACGCGTCATACGATGACGCTTTCGTGCACGTGCCTTGCTGAAGACTTCGACGAGGTTCTCGCGATCGTGATCGATGTGGCGCGGCGACCGATATTTACCGATGACGAGCTGACGAAACGCCGGGCGGAAGTGATGACCGCGCTTCGGCAGGATGAAGATAATCCCGCCGTGCAGGCGGTCGAGGTGCTGGCGGAAATGCTCTACGGGGCGACCCATCCGTATGGACGCCGCACGAAAGGCACTGGCGCGGCTTTGCAACGGATGGACCGGGACGCGCTGTCCGCTTTCCACAGGCGGCATGTTCGTCCGTCCGCGCTCTCGCTGGCCATCGTCGGCGATATAGAGGCGGGGCGGGCCATCGAGCGGGCGGCCGCGGAGCTCGAAAGCTGGCGAAGCGCTGATCCCGTCGCGCCGGCTGTGCTGCCTCCCGCGCTCCCGGCTGCGCGCCGCTGCAGCACGGTGCCGATGACCGGCAAGGCCCAATCGGACATTGCCTACGGCTTCGCCACGATCAGCCGCCTGGATCCGCGGTACTACGCCTACTGGATGATGAACAACGTCCTTGGCCAGTTCGGCCTTGGCGGTCGTCTCGCCGACAACATCCGCGAGCGCCAGGGGATGGCCTACTACGCCTACAGCGCCTTCGATGCGCTGCCCGGTCCCAGTCCCCTCGTAATCAGGGCGGGTGTGGACCCGCGGCAGGTCGAGCGGGCGCTCGCGGCGATTGATACCGAGGTACGGCAACTCGGCGCGGAGGGACCCACCGAGAAGGAAGTGGAAGAGACCCGCCAGTATCTCGTCGGGTCGATCCCCCGGCTACTGGAAACGAACTACAGCATCGCCAGCTTTCTGCAGACGTGCGAGCAGCTGGGACTCGGTCTCGATTACGACCGGCGCCTTCCCGCGCTCCTGCAACGCGTGACCATGGACGAGATCAACGCGGCGGCCGCCGATGTGCTCCGCCCCGAGGTGGCGGCGGTGGCAATCGCCGGCCCAGAGCTGCCGGCCGAGGCGCAACTGTGATCGAACCTTCCGCGCGAGGCGCTACGCGGGCGGTCTTCTTCGACGTCGATTTCACGCTCATTTATCCAGGCCCGGCATTTCAGGCGTCCGGGTACCGGGAGTTCTGCTCGCGTTTCGGCATCGACGTGGATCCGGCCGCATTCGAGCGGGCGGTCGGCGGTGCGGCCACTCTCCTCGAACCGGACGGCGGGCTCTACGACGCTCAGCTGTACATCGACTACACGCGGCGGATTATCGAGGGGATGGGGGGACGCGGTCCTCAGGTCGGAGCCGCGGCCCGTGCGATCTACACGGAGTGGGCCGCCTGTCACCACTTTCTGTTGTACGAGGATGTCCCGGACGTGCTGCGGGCGCTGCATGCATCGGGGTTGAAAATGGGGCTGATCACCAACTCCCACCGGTGCCTGTCGTCGTTTCAGACTCACTTCGCCCTGGAGGGTCTTTTCTCGGTCACGCTCTCGTCCCTCGACCACGGCTACATGAAGCCGCACCCCAGCATCTTCCAGTCGGCGCTGCGGGCGCTCGACGTGGACCCCCATGAAGCGGTCATGGTCGGAGACAGCTTTTCGCACGACGTCGAGGGGGCGCGCCGCCTCGGCATGCGGGGGATTCTCGTCGACCGCTCGTTGTCGTCCCCGACAGTGCGGCCCGTCGAAGTGCCGGTGATACGTTCCTTACGCCAGCTGCCGGCACTTCTGTAGGCGCCGCCTTCCGACCGTCCGCCTCGAATTCGATGCAGATCCGCTCTCTCTCCACCGTCGACGAGTGCCGCCACGTTGCGGCGCTGGAACGGGTGATCTGGCGCTACAGCGACGCCGACGAGGTGGTGCCGCCAGCCGTTCTCGTTGCGTCCTTGAAGCGCGGAGGGGTCCTGCTCGGCGCCTTTGATGATGCCGGTGGCGCTGAGATGCAGGGTTATGTGTATGCCGCCGCCGCCCTCAAGGAGGGCCGGCCAGCGCACTGGTCACACGCGCTGGGTGTTACACCGGCCTCCCGCGGCAGAGGCATCGCGTCGGCCCTCAAGGCAGCGCAGCGGCAGCATGCCTTGCGCATGGGTCTGGACCTCATCGAGTGGACCTTCGATCCCCTGCAGTCCGCGAGTGCGCACCTGAATTTCGCGAAGCTCGGCATCATCGTGGAGGAGTACGCGGAGAACCTGTACGGCGAGTCCAGCAGCGCACTGCACCGCGGTGCCCCGACCGACCGGTTGATCGCGCAGTGGCACCTCTCGACTCCGCATGTCGAGCGGCGCATCGCGGCCACTGCCCGCGCCGCGGCGAATCCGCGCGGAACCGCCGGCTTTGAGAACCGGCGCCACGCGTCAGCGTCGATCACGGTGCGCGACAGCGCCGTGCTCTCGGCGGTCCTGGTGAACGCATCGCGCGACGCAGACGGCTGGCTGCGGCCGGGTATCTCGTCGTTGGACGCCGAGGCGACGCGCGTGCTCGTCGAGATCCCGGCCAATTTCAGCGAAATGCTCGTGCAGCAGCCGGATCTTGCACGAGACTGGCGGCTGGCCACGCGGAGAATCTTCCAGGCTTATCTCTCCCGAGGCTACCGGGTCGTGGACTTCTTCGCTGTCCGGGAGCGAGGCCGGGGTCACTATCTGCTCGCGAAGGCGGCGGGATAACCCTGGTCCCCTTTCTAGTTCTCCATTCAACCAGGCGGCCATGCCAGTCGGCGCCCAGCGAGAAGATGGAGATGGATGTGGAAGACCGTCTGACCAGCGTCCGCATTGCAGTTGAAGACCGCGCGATAGCCTGACGCGGCGTGGCCGTGTTCGTCGGCGATGGATGCGGCAGTGCGTATCAGCCGCCCGACCAGCCCATCGTCATCGGTCGATAGTTCGTTGAGGGTGCCGATATGTCGTCTCGGAATCACGAGAACGTGCATGGGCGCCTGGGGCGTGATGTCCTTGAACGCCACGACCGCGTCGTCCTGGAACACGATGGTTGCCGGGATCTCGCCCGCGACGAGCCGGCAGAAGAGACAGTCCGTCACGATGACCTCCTGAAGACGCCGACGCGTGGAATGCCCTGCAGGTCGTCGCACAGCCGCACGGTTTCCCAGCCGGCCGTGGTCGCCAGCTCTCGAAGCCGGATCACCTGGCCCGCCCCGAACTCCATGATGAGCCGGCCGTCGCGTACGAGCCGTGACGGAGCGGCGACGAGAAGCGCGTTCACGAGATCCAGGCCATCGGGACCCCCGAAGAGCGCCCGCGTCGGCTCGTGGAGTCCGACCTCCGGCTGCAACTCGGAAGCATCACGGGAAGGCACATAGGGTGGGTTGGAGACGATCAGGTCGGCGCCGGGGGCGGCTGCTTCGAGCAGGTGGCCTTGGAGAAACGCCACACGGTCGCCCACTCCCAGGCGCTCCGCGTTGCGGCGGGCGACGACGAGCGCCGCGGGGCAGATGTCGGTCCCGGTCACCCGGGCGGAAGGGAACTCGAGCGCCAGCGCAATCGCGATGCAGCCGCTGCCGGTGCCGACGTCGATGATTTCGCCGGGCGCGCCCACCTCCGCCGCATACTTCACCGCCTCCTCGACGATGAGCTCGGTCTCGGGCCGCGGGATGAGCACGTCGGGGGTGACTTCGAAGTCGAGGCCCCAGAACTCCCGGCGTCCGGTGATGTATGCGACTGGCTCGCGGGCTGCGCGCCGCGCAATCACGCGTGCGAGATGCTCGCTGAAGCCGTCGGGGGCCGAGTCACGCCAGCGGGACACAAGGGCCGCCCGGTCCCAGCCCAGAACGTGCCGCGCCAGGACCTCCGCATCGAGCGCCGCGTCCCCCGCCTTGATGCCCGCCCGCACGAGTAGCTGCCGCGCAAGGACGATCCGCTCGTGAACGGACACGGCCATGAGGTCAGTGAATGGTGTCGGTCCCGTCGGCGTCCGTCGCTTCCTTCAGCTTCTCGGAGGTGAAGTACGTGACGGCCGCGTCGATGAGCTCACCAATATCGCCGTCGAGCGCCTGGGTGAGCTGGTGCATCGTGAATCCCACGCGGTGGTCGGTGATGCGGTTTTCCTTGAAGTTATAGGTGCGAATCTTCTCGGACCTGTCGCCGGTCCCCACCTGCGTCCGCCGATCCTTGGCTATCGCATCCTGCTGCTTCCGCATCTCCATCTCGTAGAGGCGCGAGCGCAGGACCTTCATCGCCTTCGCGCGATTCTTGACCTGAGATTTCTCGTCCTGCTGGGACACGACAGTACCAGAGGGGATGTGGGTGATCCGGACGGCTGAATACGTGGTGTTCACGCTTTGCCCGCCAGGGCCGCTCGAGCAGAAGGTGTCGATGCGGAGATCCTTCGCGTCGATCTGCACGTCGACTTCCTCCGCTTCCGGGAGCACGGCGACGGTGGCGGTCGAAGTGTGGATGCGCCCCTGCGCTTCAGTGGCAGGGACCCGCTGGACCCGGTGCACGCCGCTGTCGTATTTCAGGCGGCTGTAGACCCCACGTCCCTCGATGATGGCGGTGACTTCCTTCGTGCCGCCCGAGCCGTTCTCGCTCACGTTCAGGACCTCGACGCGCCAGCCCTGGCGCTCGGCGTGGCGCGAATACATGCGGAACAGGTCGGCCGCAAACAGCGCGGCTTCGTCTCCGCCAGCGCCGGCGCGAATTTCGAGGATGACGTTCTTCGCGTCATTGGGGTCCTTCGGTACCAGCAGGATGCGAATATCGGCGAGGAGTGCGTCGCGGCGGGCCTGAAGCGACTTGAGCTCCTCCTGCGCGAGCTCGCGCATGTCGGGGTCCTTCATCAGCTCTTCGGTGGCCGTCAACTGTTCGATGACGTTCTTGTATTCGCGGAAACTCTGGACGAGCGGCTGCATCTCCGACAACGCCTTCGAATGCGAGCGGAATTTGCTCGTATCCGCCTGGACGGCCGGGTCGGACATCTCGGCCATCAGCCGTTCGTACTGCGCTTCGACTGCGTTGAGCTTATCGAACATGATTGTCTGCACCGGGGGGACTCGGTCCCCCGGACTCCCTTGGCCGTCGCTCGCGAGGGCCCCAGGCCCCGCTCCGGCGGGCGCGCCCCGTAGCCCGCCTGGCCCCGCCGCGCCACGCGGCCCTCAGAACGGCGAGCCTCCAGATACCGGCGGCAGGAAGGCGACTTCGTCGCCCTCCCGTAGAACCGCCGTGAGCCGCGCGTGTTCTTCGTTCACCGCGCACGAAACGGCGGTGGCGTAGTCGGCCAGCTCCGGAAACTCCACCGCGAGGCGGTCCCACACGGCGCCCGCCGTCGCCCCGTCGTCAATCGTTCGCTGGAGTTCGGCGGCACCGGCGATTTCGCGCAGCCGGGCGAACAAACGGATTCTTACGAGCACGCGCGCTCGAACGCGGCGTCCCGAGCCGCCGTATCCAGCGGATCGGCGGTTGCCCCTTCGATCCAGGCCTTGCCTCCTTCGAAGTGCTCGTGCTTCCAGATGGGGGCGATCTGCTTCACGCGTTCGATCGCGAACCTCGACGCGGCAAAGGCATCGGCACGATGCGCGGAAGCGGCGGCAATCGCGACGCTTGCCTCGCCGATCGCCACCCTTCCCGCCCGATGATGAATCGCGAGCCGCACGGTGGGCCAGCGCCCGGCGGCTTCGTCTCCGATCTGGGCGAACGCCTTCACGGCCAGCGGTTCGAATGCCTCGTAGTCGAGCCAGATGACACGGCGCCCGGCGTTGTGTTCCCGGACCAGGCCGACGAATATCACGACCGCGCCGCATCCGGCAGCGGACACGACCGCCACCGCTGCGGCTGGGTCGAGCGGTTCTCGCGTGACGCGATAGCGCCCTTCGGGAGCGATCGTGACAGGTGCTCGCATACGCGGGTCTCGCCCTCAGTATACCGCGCGCCAGAAGTGATTCAGGGGGCCGTGCCCCTTTCCGAGACCCGGCGCGTGACGGATCGCCCCGTCCAGATAATCCCGTGCGCGTTCGATCGCCTCGCGGTCCGACAAGCCGAGTGCCAGATTGGCCGCAATCGCCGACGACAGGGTGCAGCCCGTACCGTGCGTGTGCCGCGTCTCGATTCTCGGGCGGGTGATTTGCACGGTGCCCTCGGCCGAGCAGGCGAGATCGACGGAATGTTCTCCGGCGAGGTGGCCGCCCTTGATCAGTACGATGCGTGGCCCCATCGCGAGGATCCGACCGCCTGCGATATGCATGTCGTCGAGGGACTGGATCGACATGCCGGCGAGCACTTCGGCCTCCGGTACGTTGGGCGTCAGGACGTGCGCCCGGGGAAGCAGCTCCGACCGCATCGCGGCGACGGCGTCCTCGTCGAGGAGCCGGTCGCCGCCCTTCGCGATCATCACCGGATCGACCACGACCAGCGGGAGGTCGAGCGCCTCGATCGCGGCGCCGACAGCTTCGACGATCGCGGCTGTCGCGAGCATGCCGACCTTGACCGCGTCCGCGCCGAGGTCGCCGACTACGGCTTCGATCTGGGCGATGACCAGATCCGCCGGCATCGCCTGCCACGCGATGACCCCCAGTGTGTTCTGGGCCGTCACGGCCGTGATGGCCGACGTGCCGAACACGCCGTGCGCGGCGAAGGTCCGCAGGTCTGCCTGAATCCCCGCGCCCCCACCGGAATCGCTCCCTGCAATCGTCAGTGCTGTGCGCATATCAGCTATCAGTTATCAGCTATCAGCTTCAGTTTCAGCTGGCAGGGTTCGGTCATCGGCTGGCGGTTGTCCGCGCTCAGGCTGTCGGAGATAGTACAATCTACGCGCATGAACGTCCGATTCGAACATCCGGGTGCGCCTGGAACCTTCCTGAGCGTGATGTCCGGCCGTGTGGAAATGGGGGCCGCCATTCGGGTCGCCTCGGTGCTGCTCGTGGCTGCCATGACGGCCGCGGCTGCCCAGGTGAGCGTGCCGCTCCCGTTCACGCCCGTCCCGTTCACGCTCCAGCCGATGATCGTGCTGCTCGGCGGGGCCGCGCTCGGCGCTCGTCTCGGGATGGCGGCGCAGATTGTCTACCTGCTCGCCGGGATTGCGGGGCTCCCGGTGTTTGCGGCGTCAGCCGTGCTGCCGCAGGGCGCGCTCCGGCTTCTCGGGCCGACAGGCGGTTACCTCATGAGCTACCCGTTCGCGGCCTTTCTCACGGGCCTTCTGGCGCAGCGCGGGTTCGATCGGCGGTATCTCACGTCCGCCCTGGCGATGGGTGCCGGCCTGCTCCTCATCTTCGCAGGCGGTGTGATGTGGCTGGCGGTTTTCGCGGCCCCCGCGGTCGGATTCGACGCAGCGCTTCGGACGGGGTTCTACCCCTTCATCCCGGCGGACATCTTCAAGGTCCTCGTGGCCGCCGCCGTCATGCCTGCCGTCTGGCGTCTGACCCGAGGCTGATTTCGAACCCTTTCGGGCCGATACGTCCACCGGGATGCATCGTCGGCCGAATGCAGCCGGCGTTGCACACGGGCTGCTAGGGCCGGGGGGTCTCGAACACCAGCATGTAGTGGTATTTCAGAAATGTCTCGCGGGATCGGAGCGCCAGTCCCGCCGCTCGCGCGTCGGCAATGACCCGCTCCGGATCGACCCGGTCTTCAACCGCAGGCCCCGGTCCACCGCCATCCTTGGTGAAGTTGACGATGCCGATGCGGCCGTTCGGCTTCAGCGACCGCGCAACGTTCTTGAGAAGAGCCACCGGTTGCGCCATCTCGTGATACGAGTCGACGATCAGCACGGCGTCGACCGACGCGGGGGGGAGCCGCGGGTCGTTTGGCCTCCCGAGCACCGTCCGGACGTTCGTGAGCCCCAGGCGTTTGACACGCCGGTCGATCGAATCGATCATCTGGCTCTGAATGTCCTCCGCGTAGACCAGGCCGTTCGGCCCCACGCGGCCCGCGAGCCTGATGGTGAACCAGCCGCTGCCCGCGCCGAGATCAGCGACGACCACCCCTTCGCCCACTCCCAACGCGTCCATGATCCGGTCGGGGCTTTGCCACTCGTCGCGGTCCGGGCCCTCCAGTTCCCCCAGATCCTCGGGCCTGAACAGGCGCGTGTGCTGCGCGGCTGGAAAGACTGCCGTGGTTGCGGCGGCTGCGAGCATCACTCCCAGCGCGAGCACGAGTCTCAACTTTCCTGACTTTGTTGCCATCGATGTCATGTCCCGGTACCCCCGGAGAAGTCATCGCTTCGGCCGATAGAATCGCACCGAGCTGTGCCTCGGGGAGCAGGCCTCGCTCGCGAACGAGCTCGCGAATGGAGCGGCCCGTCTGGACTGCGGTCTTCGCAATCTCCGCCGTAGCCGCGTAGCCGATATAGGGGCTGAGTGCGGTCGCCAGAGCGGTGCTCCTGTCGAGCAGTTCACGGCAGCGGTCCTCGTCCGCCGTGATGCCTTCCACGCAGCGCTCCTGGAACACCCGCATGGCTTGCGTGAGAATGTGGGTGGCGTGCAGCGCGTTCCACGCAATGACCGGCATCATCACGTTCAGCTCGAGCTGACCGGCGTCGGCGGCAGCGAGGATGGCGGCGTCACATCCGATGACCTGGAAGCACACCTGGTTGACCATCTCGGGGACCGAGGGGTTCACCTTGCCGGGCATGATTGACGAACCGGGCTGCACGGCAGGTAGCTGGATCTCCGCGATTCCGGCGCGCGGGCCCATGCTCAGCAGCCGGAGGTCCGATGCCACCTTGCCCACTTCCACCGCCAGCCGGCGGACCGCGCTCGAGCAGGCGAGCACGTCCCCCATGCTCTGCGTCACCCTGAACCGATTGGCGGCCGGCCGCAGCGGTGCGCCCGCGAATCCGGCGAGCCGCGTCACCGCCTCCTGCGTGTAATCGTCTCCCGCGTTGATGCCGGTGCCAACCGCCGTGGCGCCAAGGTTGACTTCATGGAGTTGTTCGGCGGTCCGTGCGATTTCCTCTGCAGCGTGCCGGACGTTCGCGGCGAAGCCGCTGAACTCCTGCCCGAGCGTGATCGGAACGGCGTCCTGCAGATGCGTGCGCCCGGTCTTCAACACAGCCGAGAAGATCACGCCCTTCTCCTCCAGTGCCCGGGCGAGCGAGGTCGCCGCGTCCACCAGGGTCGTCACGGTCGCGACGAGCGCGACGCGTGTCGCGGTAGGGTAAACGTCGTTGGTCGACTGTCCCATGTTGACGTGATCATTCGGATGGACGATCGCGTATGTCCCGAGCGTCCCACCGAGGATCTCCGCCGCCCGGTTGGCCAGCACCTCGTTGGTATTCATGTTGTGCGAGGTGCCCGCACCAGCCTGATAAATGTCGACGACGAACTGGTCGCGGAGCTTCCCGGCGAGCACTTCGTCCGCTGCCTTGACGATGGCTGCGGCGACTTTGATGGGGAGGCGGCCCAACGCGGCATTTGCCTCCGCGGCGGCCTTCTTGATCTGGACCGTCGCGACGACGAGGGCCGCCGGCGCCGTCAGCCCGCTGATGGGGAAGTTGTCGAGGGCACGCTGGGTCTGCGCGCCGTAATAGGCAGCGGCGGGTACCCGGATCTCTCCGAGCGGATCGCGCTCGACCCGGAACTTCATGACTACGCTCAGATTATACTGCTCGCCATGCTTCATTCCTTCGTCGGCAGCATGGTCGAGCTCATCACGAAAACGTCCACCGATCTGCCGCCTGACGTACGCGCCGCGATGGGTATTGCGATGCGCGGGGAAGAACCGGCGTCCCGCGCCGGACAGGCGCTGACCGTGATTGCGCAGAACATCGACCAGGCAGCGTCGTGCGACGGCCCCATCTGCCAGGACACGGGGATGCCGACCTTCGAAGTGAAGGTTCCCGTGGGCACCAACCAGATCTGGCTTCGAGCGCAGATCAGGGAAGCGGTCGCCGAGGCGACGCGCCGCGGCAAGCTGCGCCCCAATTCGGTGGATTCGATCACCGGCGAGAATTCCGGAAACAACCTGGGTCCAGGCACGCCCATCATCCACTTCGATCAATGGGAGGGCGCCGACATCGAAGTGAAGCTGATCCTCAAAGGTGGCGGGTGCGAGAACACCAACGCCCAGTACGCCTTGCCGGCGGAGCTCGACCACCTTGGCCGTGCGGACCGCTCGCTCGACGGGGTGCGCAAGTGCATTCTCCACGCGGTGTGGAAGGCACAGGGGAAGGGCTGCAGCCCTGGCGCCGTGGGAGTCTGCGTTGGCGGGGATCGAACCTCGGGGTATCTGCACGCGAAGGAGCAGCTCTTCAGGACGCTCGACGATACCAACGCAGATGCGCGCCTGGCTGCCATCGAGACGGCAGTCATGGAGGCGGCGAACAGGCTGAGCGTCGGGCCGATGGGGTTCAGCGGCCAGACGTCCCTCATCGGCTGCAAAATCGGTGCGCTGAACCGGTTGCCCGCAAGTTTCTTCGTGTCGGTGGCCTACGATTGCTGGGCCTTCCGCCGCCTGGGCGTACGGCTCGACGGAGCGAGCGGGTCAATCACCGAATGGCTTTACCGTGAAGGCACCGCGGCGTCCGCGCCGATGCTTTCGCCCGAAGCACTCGCCGCCGGATTCCCGCGCACGGGGAAGGAGGTCGCGCTCCGGGCGCCGGTGTCGGAAGCGCAGGCGCGATCGCTCAAGGTCGGGGACGTCGTCCTGATCTCCGGCCGGATGTTCACCGGCCGGGATGCGGTTCACGCGCATCTGATGAAACACGACCCCCCGGTCGATCTCTCCGGCGGTGTCCTTTACCACTGC
>Ga0136612_10000541_pt1 | contig 13720 bp, 22 predicted proteins | sample AntDryUQ224A2306_2_FD_106644 | JGI IMG/M metagenome (GOLD analysis project Ga0136612, IMG submission 106644) | Polar desert sand microbial communities from Dry Valleys, Antarctica - metaG UQ224A (23.06) | ecosystem: Environmental > Terrestrial > Soil > Desert | place: Antarctica: Dry Valley... | reverse complement strand
GTTCTGCCCACCACGACGACACCGACGACCACCACGCCTGAGCCGGCACCGACGACGCCCACCAGTGCCCCCGGCGAGATCGGCCCGCCCACCGCGCCGCCGCCGGCTCCGCCGGCCGGTGAGGGCGGCACGCCCGGCGAGTCCGCCGAGCCCGCTCCCCCCGCCGGTCCCTAGCTGATCCGCGCGCCCAGCGGCACGTCGGTGTCGGGCGCGAGCAGGATGATCCGCCCGTCCTCGTCGTGAGCGCCGAGGGTGAGCACCTCGGACATGAAGGGCCCGATCTGGCGCGGCGGGAAGTTCACGACGGCCACGACGAGGCGGCCCTCGAGCTCCTCGCGCGGGTAGTTGGCGATCTGCGCGGAGGAGGGCTTGACCCCGACCTCGCGACCGAAGTCGATCTCGAGCTTCCAGGCGGGCTTGCGCGCCTCGGGGAACTCTTCAACCGCGACGACGCGCCCGACGCGCATCTCCACGCGCTCGAAGTCATCCCAGGCGATGGTCATGACGCGGGTCAGGCGGCGGCGAGGCCGATGACCTTCATCCGCCGGCCGAGTGCCTTCATCGCGAACGCGCGCGTCTCGTCGATCGACGTGCCGAACAGCTCGGTGTCGGTGTTCTCCTGGTCGGCCCAGGGCGGCATGAGCACCCCGTCGGCGGCCGGAGCGACCTCGACCAGCGTCCGCTGGATCGCCTCCCCGTAGCGCGCGTCGCGCCGGGCCATGTCGCGCAGGAAGCGGGCCCCGAAGGCGACGTGACGGTGCTCGTCGCGCGCCACGTTGGTGAAGCCCTCGACGAACGCCGGCAGTGTGCCCATCATCTCGTTGTAGCTGATGATGAAGTGCTGGCCGGTGAGAGCGAGCATCCCCTCGATCACCATGTGGTAGATCGTGACCGCCTCGACGAGGGTCTCGAGGTCCTCGGGCTCGGCGGCGAGACGGTCCACGCGGCGCTTGAGCAGCTGGTCGAACAGCACGTCGAAGTTCTCGTTGAGGTGCTCCGAGGTCTCCTGCAGGCGGTCACCGAGGTTGTCGGACTCGAGCACGCCCACCTCGGCGTAGAAGCGGTCGAAGAACGCGACGTGGCGGGCCTCGTCGGCGATCTGGGTGCAGAGGAAGACCCGCATGTCCTCGTCGGGCGCGGCGCGCATCATCGGGCCCAGCTCCGCCGCGACGCGCTGTTCGCCGATGAAGAACGAGGAGAGGCCGTACATCCGCATGAAGCGCTCCTCGGCGCCGATGCGCTCGTGCCAGTCGATGCGGTCCTGGGTGAAGTCGAGGTCCTGCGTGCGCCACTGCTGGCGCTCCCACAGCTCGTAGAGCTCGTGGTAGGAGAGGAGCTGGGCCTCACCGTGGTCGGCGGACTGCAGCAGCCCCGGGTCCGACGTGGCCTGGAAGTCGACGCGGTCCGTGCGCTCGGCGTTGGTCCGGGGGCGCTCGGCGTTGCTCTGGGGCACGATGCTCCTCTCGCGGGCTGGGTCGTGGCGCCAGCCTACCGTGATCCTGGCTGGCTGGCCAGCCTAGAGGTCGAGGTGCTGTCCGGTCCTAAGGTCCGGGCTCTCCCCCGAACTCCAGCGCGCCGGCGGGCCGCCCGTCGACCGTGACCGGGGCGCGCCCCGCCCGGCGTCCGGCGACGCGCAGGATCGCCCGGCGCCGCGGCCCCACACGCAGCGTGTAGGCGCGGTCGGTGCGCACGGCGAGCACGTGTGCGCGCGCGTCGGCGTTGGCAACGCTGACCTCGACGGCGATGAAGGCGGGAACGGTGATCGTGGGCGGGGTCAGACGCCCGCCCCGCAGCCTGAACTGGGCGGGAGCGAAGATCGGCTCGGCGTCAGCGGGCGTGGCGGGTGCGGTCGTGGACGGGGCGGCGGGCTCCGTCGGGATGTCCGTGGGCGGCGGCGGCGCGTCCTTCGCGGTCGCCTGGGGCGACGTGAGGCTCGGCACGCTGACCTCGGAGGGCTCGTCGTCTGATCCGCACCCCGTCAGGGCGACGCCGGACAGCACGACGACGAGGCCGGTCGCCGCCAGCCCCCGCAGCGCCGAGGCGCCCGCCTCACTCACCGATGGAGAACAGCGCGTCGAGATCATGGTCGGAGAAGGCCTCGAAGGCGACCAGTGTCTGCGTCCGCGTCACGCCCTCCAGCTGGCCGATCTTCCCGGTCACGACGTCGGCAAGGCGCTCGTGGCGCGGGACCCGCACGATGGCGACGAAATCCCACTCGCCGGTGACGGAGTAGGCCTCGGCCACGCCGGCCACGCCGGCGAGGATGCCGCCGAGCGTGCCCAGCGCCGTGCGCTCGGCCTCGATCAGGACGATCGCGTGCGTCACGGCGTGTGGGTCTCCCCCGGCGCCAGGATCACGACCTTCTCGGCCGCCCGCGACTCGAAGGACGTCTTGGAGTCCACATCGGCCTTGAAGGCCTGCGCATCGGTCTCGATCGGCGGGAACGTGTCGTAGTGGCAGGGGATGACCGAGTGCGCTCCGATGAGCTCGGCGGCGTGGACGGCGTCGTGGCGATCCATGGTGTAGTGCCCGCCGATGCACAGGAGCGCGACGTCGAGCTCCGTGGTGCGCCCGACCAGCGACAGGTCGGAGAACAGCGCGGTGTCGCCGACGTGGTAGATCGTCTTGCCGCCGAACTCGATGACCAGCCCCGCGGGGGTGTTCACGGTGCCCTTCGGCGTGGTGGAGGTGTGCCAGGCGGGCACGAGCTTGACCGAGCCCCAGTCGAACTGGACGGTGCCGCCGAGGTTCGGGTCGAACACGTCGACGCCCTCCTCGCCCAGCTCGTTGGCGATCTCGACGATGGCGGTGACGGGGGCGCCCGTGCGCTTGGCGATCGAGACCGTGTCGCCGATGTGGTCGGCGTGGCCGTGCGTCAGCAGGATCGTGGTGGCCTCCAGCTCGTCGGCCTCGACCGCGGCCTTCGGGTTGCCGGAGAGAAACGGGTCGACGAGCAGGGTGGTGTCGCCGTCGGTGAGCTCGAAGGCAGCGTGGCCGAGAAAGCGAATGTCCATTTAGGTCTGGGTCTCCTGTTCGGGGTCGTGTCCGTTGGGGTGCTTTGCGAGTTCCCGTGCGAGCTCGATGCCAACCGCGACGCCGACGAGCATCCCCAGGCGGGTCTCCTCGGCGATCAGCGTGCGCACGGCGCGGGTGCGCTCCTCGCCGTCCTCGTGCGCCGCGGCCTTGCGGACCTCCGCCTCGTGCGCCTCGCCGAACCAGCCGCCGGCTTCCAACGCGTCGGCGAGGATCCGCTGGAGCGACGGCGCGATGCGCGTGACGACGTCCTGCGCGCCCGCGAGCCGCTCGGAGTCCTGGAGGGCCTCGACGGCGGCGTCGATCTCCTCGTCTGTGTAGGGGCCCTCGAGCACCGGTCAGTCTCGAGCCAGCCGGGCCAGCGGCACTCCGAGCGCGAGGCCGATGAGCCCACCGGCGGCGCCGGCGATCGGGTCGGCCTCGGGCACCGCGAGCGGCATCAGCAGGAGGACCGCCGCGATGACGACCACCCCGAGGAGGTCGGAGTCGGTCTCCTCCTCGCGCCGGCGCGCCTGGAGGTCGGGGACCGCCCAGGCCCCGATGAGCGCGAGCGCGGCGCCGTTGGCGCCGAGCGCCACCGGCACGGACTCGAGAGTCGCGGCGAGGAGCATGCCCCCCGCGCCGCCGGCCAGGAACACCAGCGGCACCACCCACCAGCCATGGCGGCGCTCGAGCAGCCAGCCGAACAGACCGGTGGCCACCATCGCCGCGAGCAGGTAGCCCTGGTTGTCGTAGGCGAACAGCGCGGTGAAACAGCGCCAGCCCTCGCCGCCGAGCTTCCCGATGACGGCCACGTCGAGGAGCGAGAGGCCTCCCGCCTGGATGACGGTGGCCACGACGACCGAGACGGCCAGGAGCCCGAGCGTCGCGTAGGGCCGGGTGTCAAAGCGGATCCCCGGCATCTCGCCCGGGCGCAGCTTCGGGAGGCGGGCCTTGCGCTGGGCGCGGGCTCCGCGCTGAGCGGGCTGGCCGGCCTTGTCCAGCTTCGGGGCGCGCTTGCGCAGCCGGTTCCCGCAGTAGGGGCACTCGGTGATGTAGGGGGAGACCTCCGAGCCGCAGCTCTTGCAGACGACGAAAAGGTCGGCTCCGCTGGACACCCGCCCGATTCTAGCCCTCGCCCGGTGAAGCCTCGCCCGGCGAGCTAGGAGTCCTCCTCCCCGGCGGTGGCGGCCACGATCTCCGCCACCACCTCGCGGAGGTCGTGGTTGGCCTCGTAGACGACGACCTGGCGCTGGGCCCCGTTGCCGCGCTCGAGCAGGTCGGTGATCGCCTCGAGCTCTGAGACCGAGCCGAGGTCCTCGGCGTGTACCCGGGCACGATCCAGGAGACGCTGGGCCAGCGCGCGTGTCGGGACGCGGTCCTGGGAGGGCAGGTCGACGAGGTCCCCCTCGAGTCCGTGACGGGCGGCCAGCCACTTGTTCTCGTCGATCATCTCGTGCGGGTAGCGCGACAGCGCCTCACCGGCTTCGAAGTGCTCGGCGAGCTCCTTGACCAGCGCCTGCACCAGTGCGCCGAGGCCCAGCGTGTGCTCGACGCGGGTCTGGGCGTCCATGACGCGGATCTCGACCGTTCCGAAGTTCGGGTGGGGACGCACGTCGTACCAGAGGTAGGTGTAGTCCTGGATCACCTTCGAGTCGCACATGAAGGCGATCCGGCGCTGGTAGTCGGCCCAGTCGTCATAGGTCGGGGGGATGCCCACCCGCGGGAAGGCGCGGAAGATCGGGGTGCGCGTCGAGGCCAGCCCGGTCGGGTCGGCCCGCCAGAACGGAGAGTTGGCCGACAGCGCGAGGATGACGGGGAGGTGGACCCGCATGCCGTTGGCCACGTGGACGGCCTTGTCGGGATCGTCGAGGCCGACGTGGATGTGGACCCCGAAGATGATCTCCTGGCGGGCGACGAAGCGCAGGGCGCTCACCAGGTCGCGGTAGCGCGGCCGCGCGACGATCCGCTGGTCCTCCCACATCGCGAAGGGATGTGTGCCCGCAGCGCCGATCGCCAGGCCCTTGCCGCGGGCGGTGTCGGCCACCTGCCGGCGCAGCCCGCGGAGCTGCACGCCCGCCTCGGCGGTGTTCGCGCAGGGATCGGTGGCGATCTCGAGCACCGACTCCATCAGCTCGGGCTTGATCTCGCCCTGGGGCGAGGCCTCGAGCATCGCCTCGATCATGTTCGTGAGCTCGAGCGTGTCGGCGTCGAGGATCATGAGCTCCTCCTCGATGCCGATCGTGTAGTTGGGGCCGGTGAAGGAGTGATCCATCGGGCGCGCGAAGCGTACCCGGCACACCTGCGGCGAATACACTCCAGCCCGCTCACCGCCCGAAACTACGAAGGGATCGGAACCGCTCTATGGGTCTCGGCTACGACGGCAAGCTCTACATCCTCGCGTTCGACCATCGCGGGTCCTTCCAGAAGAAGTGGTTCGGCATCGAGGGATCGCCGACGGCCGAGGACACCACGAAGATCGCCGACGGCAAGCACGTGATCTACGAGGGGCTGGAGCAGGCGCGCGAGCAGGGCGCGGACCCCGCGGTCACCGGCGCGCTGGTGGACGCGCAGTTCGGCTCAGACATCCCCGAGTTGGCGAAGGCCGCCGGCTTCAAGCTGGCGATGCCCGTCGAGAAGAGTGGCCAGAACGAGTTCGACTTCGAGTACGGCGATGATTTCGGCGCTCACATCGAGGCCGCAGATCCCGACTTCTCCAAGGTCCTGGTCCGCCACAACCCCGACGGCGACGAGGGGATGAACTCACGGCAGACCGAGCGCCTGAAGCGTCTGTCGGACTGGCTGCACGAGCACGACCGCAGGTTCCTCTTCGAGCTGCTCGTGCCCGCCGAGCCTGAGCAGCTCGAGTCCGTTGGCGGCGACACCGACCGCTACGACTCACAGCTGCGCCCCGAGCTCATGCGCCGCACCATCGAGCACTACCAGCAGGCCGGCGTCGAGGCGGACGTGTGGAAGATCGAGGGCGTCGACGAGCGCGCCGACTGCGAGATGCTGGCCCGCCAGTCCCGGGCCGAGGGTCGCGACGGCGTCGTCTGCGTCCTGCTGGGCCGCGGCGCCAACGACGACAAGGTCGACCACTGGCTCAAGCAGGCCGCACCGGTCGAGGGCTTCGTCGGCTTTGCGATCGGCCGCTCGATCTGGGGCGACGCGCTCAGGGGCTTTCTCGACAGCTCGCTGCCCCGCGAGCAGGCCAGCGCGACGGTCGCCGCCAACTACCTGCGCTTCATCGAGGTCTACCAGGGAGCCGAGGCGCCGGTCGCCTAGTACCCGCCCGAGCGAGCGCTCGGGCCAGCACGAAGCCGGGGCGTGCCCGTCACGCGGGCCGCAGCATCGCGTGCATCCCGCCGCAGCCATGTCTAGCGTCATCGGGGTGTCCCGTCGCCGCCTGCTGCCCTGGCTTGTCCTGATCGCCGCCGGGGGCGCGCTGGGGGCCACCGTGCTCGAGGATCGGGGTCGATCCGGCCGGGAGGCCGTCGGGCGCGGCGCAACCCTCCACGGCACCGTGACGCGGGTCGTCGACGGCGACACCATCCACGTGCGGGTCGACGGCCGCCGGGTGAAGGTGCGCTACATCGGCGTCGACACACCCGAGTCCCACCGCCCTGACACGCCGGTTCAGTGCTTCGCCCGCGAGGCGACCGCGGCCAACGCGCGGCTGGTGGCCGGCGAGGAGGTCGTGCTGCGCACCGATGCCGAGCCGCGCGACCGCTACGACCGCCTGCTCGCCTACGTGACCCGCCGGCGGGATGGCCTGTTCGTCAACGCGGCCCTCGTACGTGACGGTTTTGCGCGAATCCTCACAATCCCTCCCAATGTCCGATACGAACGGGCGTTTGGGGACCTGGAGCGCGGCGCCCGGGCCCGCGGGGCGGGGTTATGGAGCCGCTGCGGCCCTTGAGCGGCGAGGGCCAATGGTATGTTGCCCCGCGTCATGAGAATGCGACAGAGCATCGCCCAGCTGGAGCGCGCGTTCGTCGAGGAGGTCAATCTCGACCGCGCCCGGCGCCAGCATCTGCGTCACACCGCCGCCAAGCGCTCACGCGTCCGGCGCGTCGAGCGCAAGCAGCAGCGCAGCTCGCTGCGCTTCTTCCTGCTCGTGCTGACGCTGCTGGCCACGGCGATCCTGGTCGCCGTCGCGATGTTCGAGACGCTCTACATCGTGATGGGCTGAGGCCCACCGCGGCTCAGCTCGTCTAGCTGCTCGAGAGGTCCTGCAGCGCCCGGTCGACGTCGACGCCCTTCCGGGGCTCGTCGCCGCGGTCGCCGGTGACCCGCTCCTCCTGGATCTCGAGGTAGACCTCGGTGCGGAACACCGGAATGTCGCGCGGGGCCTGGATGCCCACGCGGACCTTGTCCCCTGCGACCGACAGGATCGACACCTCGACGTCGTCGCCGATCATGATGCTCTCGCTGGTCTTGCGGGTGAGTACCAACATGTTCGCCCCCCTGCCGCGGTCGGTGGATCCACTACAGCAGGTAGCACCGCGGGGCGCAACCGACCTCTCAGACACACGTCCGCGGAGGGTGTAATAGCCTCCCGGGCCGCTCATGGCACGCCGCTCGCTGCGACCGCAGCTCAACCAGATTCGCACGTGGGTCCGCCAGGGCCGCACCGACGCCTGGATCGCCCACCAGCTCGAGGTCACGGTTCAGCAGATCACTGCGTTCAAGCGTGAGAACGAGCTCGCGCCGGGTGAGGCCGACCCCGAGAACGGCTTCGACGAGGAGATCGACCTCCGCGCGGAGGATGACGCGCTGATCGCGGCCGAGCTCGAGCGGGTCGAGGCCGAGCGCGCGGCCGCGGCTGAGGCGGAGGTCGAGGATGAGCCCGAGGCCGAGGCCGGCGAGGACGACGAGGCGCCCAAGCCCCGCCGCCGCGCCCGGACCAAGAAGGACAAGGAGTCCGAGGCCGAAGCCGACGAAGACGACGCCGACAAGGGCCGCCGGCGCGGACGCCGCGGAGGACGCGGGCGCAAGAAGGGCGGCCCGGTCACGCTCGAAGGCTCCTTCGACCACGGCGAGGAGGGCTACGGCCTGTGGCTGGACCCCGCTGTCGCCGACGACGCCATCTACGCCGAGCACTGGGCGGGCCACCGTCCCGTCGAGGTGACGGTCGAGGAGGACCAGATCGTCATTCGCCGCGCCGGCAGCGCCGACGACGCCTAGACGCGCCGGCCGCCCGCGAAGTCCACAGCCTCGCGGACGTAGGTCGCAAACGCCGCGTCGGCGACCGTGGACGACTCCCACGCGCGTGGGTTCTCGGGTGCCACCGCGATCGCCACGTCCAGGCACCAGTCGGTGCCGTTCTCATAGAGCTCGGTCAGCTCGTCGGTGGTGAAGGCGCCGCCCAGGCGGCGGCGCAGCTCATCGACGATCCGGCTCGTCACCCGCTCGAGCACCGGACGGTCCGCGGCGGGCGCGTCGCGCAGCCGCCGCCGACCCTCGTCCCACTGCTGGATCGCGTTCTCGAAGTGCGTCAGGCGGGGCAGGTTAGCGCGCCGGCGTCAGCCCGCCGGCAGGCCGCGCACGACGAACGAGCGCTCGCCGTCGCGCACCATCCCCAGACGCCGGGCCTCGCGCTCGAGCGAGGCCGGCTCGCGCAACGCGCGCCGGCGCGCCAGCAGCCGCTGGTTCTCCGCCTGCAGCGTGTGCAGCTCACGGGTCTTGGCCTTGCTCTCTCGCCACGTCTGCACGTAGGAGCGCGCCGGCCCGACGTAGAGCAGCAGCACGAGGCCGAGCACGAGCAGGAGCGCGACCCGGCCGACGCGGTCCCAGCGAACCCGCGCGGCATTCAGGCCGCGAACGGTGTGCGAGGCGGTGGCCACCCCCACGCGTTCCACGCGCCCGCCCCACCTCCTGCCCCTGCAACGAACATAAAGGGTCAGACCCTTTATGTTCACCTCCCCGCCCCTGCAACGAAGCGCCTGGCAGCGACCAAGGACATAAAGAGGGTCAGACCCCGTTTATGTTCGTCCAGACATAAAGAGGGTCAGACCCCGTTTATGTGGGTCTCCTCGTCGTTTGGTGGTGAGGTGGCGGCCTGAAAGGCCGCGTTCGGCGCGCGTTTGCGGGGCGTTCGCCGGCTGAGGAATCTCGCGCAAGTTGCGCACAAGGTGATCGACGCGCCGCCGCCCTCGGCGCAGGCTGCTGGCTAGTGATGATCAGCGGCAAGCAGAGGAGGACGGCGTGCGCGTCACGACGGCATTCAACCGGATGCTCGGCCTGGCCGGGGCGTCCGTGACCGGAGTCTCGTTCGGTGAGGAGGGAGTGATCGTGGCGGTGAGGTTGCGTCGCCGCCGTCGCGCGGCGAAGGGCACGACGCTCACGAGGACGCAGGGGACGACGGCGAGGCCCCTCCACGGCGTGCGCCGCCGGTCGCCGCGCGCGGCCAGCTCCACCAGCGCGACCATCGCGATCAGCACGACCGTGTTGCCCGGCTCCAGGCGCCACAGCGTGAGCACGATGCCGGCGGTGAGCGGCGCCAGCAGCGCGAAGCGCAGCCGGCGCCGCAGCACGAGCGGCAGGCAGCCCACGACCGCCGCCAGCAGGCCGAGCACCGTCACGCGGGGGCCGTCGCTCGTGAGCGCCGCGTCGAGCACCAGCAGCGGCGGGAGGACGACGACCGGCAGCCAGGCCGCGACGGTGGCGTTGCGGCGGCCACGGCGCCGTTCATCGTACGCGCGCGAGCACCGGCCGCGCTCCGGCGTCCTCGGCCTCGCGCGCCTTGTCGCCCTTGGCGAAGACGGCGATCTTGACCTCTCGCGCTCGAGGGCCGGCAGGCGGCCGTGTAGGTGCCGCAGGCGGCGTGGCGCCCACCAGTTCCAGCGCCCGAGCAGCGCCATCAACGACGGGACGAGCAGCGTGCGCACCACGAACGCGTCGATCAGCACGCCGGTTGCGGTGGCGACGCCGATCTGCTGGATGAAGGAGATCGAGCCGGTGCTGAACGCGCAGATGGCGACGGCGAGCAGGATCGCCACGGCGGTGACGACGCGCCCGGTGCGCGCCAGCCCGGTGGCGACGGCCTCGCGGTCTCCCAGCCCGGAGTCGCGCGCCTCCTTGATCCGCCCGAGCAGGAAGACGCCGTAGTCGGTCGACAGCGCGAACACGATCGCGGCGGTGACGAGGAAGTCGCTCGGCTCCACGCCGCCGTTGGGGGTGTAGCCGAGCAGCCCGGTGAGGTGGCCGCCCTGGTAGACGAGCACGAGCGGCGACAAGGCGGCGGCGACGGTCAGCGCGTTCATCGCCACCGCCTTGACGGGCAGCACGACCGAGCCCGTCATCGCCCACAGCACGACCAGCGTCAACCCGACCAGCAGCGCGACGGCCGGCAGCAGCCGCGAGCCGATCGCCGCCTGCTGGTCGACGAACTCGGCCGCGCCGCCGCCCACGCGGACGTCGAACGGTGCGGGCAGCGCGCGGATGTCGGCCACGACGCGCTGGGCGGTCGGGCCCGACGGGTCGCCGGTGGCGATCGCACCCACCTGCTACGTGTTCGCGCCCAGGTAGCGCGGCGCGGCGGTGCGCTGGACGTCGTCGACGGCGCCGACGCGGCCGGCGTACGCGGCGACCTGGGCCCGCGCGGACTCCGGGGCGGCGATCGCCACCGTGACCGGCGCCTTGCCGGCGGCGCCGCTCGCGAGCGCGTCCGCGACGGTGCGGGCGCTCTTGTCCTTCGGGATCACCGACGCGTCGATCGAGGACCACGTCGTCGTCAGCGCCGGCGCCGCCACGGCCACCATCGCGGCCGCCGTCACCAGCGCGACCGTGCCCGGGCGCCGCATGGCCGCGTGCGCGAGCCGGTGCCAGCGGCCCGCCGCGGCCGCGGCGGCCGAGCTTCGCGCCCCACAGGCCGAACAGCGCGGGCGAAATCGCGAGCGCGGCGAGCGCCGCCACCACCGCGACCGTCGCGCCGGCGATGCCCATCGACTTCAGGAAGCCCTGCGGAACACCGTGAGCGTGATCAGTGCGCACGCGACGGTCGCGGCGGAGAAGGCGACCGTGCGGCCGGCAGTGGCCATCGTGGCGCCGATCGCCGCCGGCGTCGCGCCGCGCGCGGCGAGCTCCTCGCGGTCTTGACTCCGCGATAGCCCGGTTTTATCGGTCGCATTGTGCCTGCGCGCGCCGTGCTGGCTTGGTCGAAGTCGGCGCGGCTGCTAAGCATCGGGCTTGTGCGTCCGCGCCCGCCGGCAGCCGTGCTTTGTGACCGCAGCGACGCAGTGGTAGTCCAAGTCAGTGATCGGTTCCTTGTCGCGGCGGCGCAGGCAGGCGACCTTGCGGCGTTCGAGGTTCTGGTGCGCCGCCATCAGGATCTTGCCTATCGGGTGGCGTTGCGAATGCTGGGCTCTAAAGTCGACGCCGAGGACGCCGCGCAGGAGGCGCTGGTAAAGGCGTGGCGGACGCTGTCAGCGTTTCGCGGGGAGAGCGCGTTCTCGACGTGGCTGTATCGGATCGTGACCAACCATTGCCTGAATGTCCGGGACGCCCGGCGCCCCATGGAGGCGCTGCCCGAGGTGCTTATCGACCGTGACAGTGACCCACCCGAGGCGCTGGAGAGCAGTGAGCGACTGCATGCGCTGGCGCAGGGGCTGCTGGAGTTGTCCGCCGAGCAGCGCGCCGCGCTGGTCCTGCGTGAGTTAGAGGGCCTATCCTATGAAGAGATCGCCCAGGTGCTAGGGGTGAGCGTACCGGCAGTCAAGGGCCGTATTCACCGCGCTCGCCTTGGGCTGCTGGAAGCGAGTGCCAGGTGGCGCTAACCGGCGTGTCTACGCGGCTGCCATGCGACACGGAGCTCGCGGCGCTGATCGCCCAGGTCGCCGAGGGCGCGCGCGCCGGCGACCCGGCGCACCAAGCCGAGTGCCCGTACTGTCACGCGGCTCTCAGCCGCATCCGCGAGCTGTGGAGCGACGTTCGAGCATTGGCCGACGTGCCGGTGCGCGCGCCACGCGGTCTGTTGGACGAGGTCAGAGCGCGCCTCAGCGGGCCCGCCGGCGCGGTGACGCTGGCGGACGCGACTCGGGGCCACACCCAGGTCAGCGAACGGGTGCTAGCCGGTGTCGCCCGCGAGGCCGCCCAGGCGATGCCCGCGGTGGCATTCGCGTCGGTCCTGGCGCACGCCGCCGGGCCGGGAAGCGTCGTCCTGCGCGTGCGGCTCGTGACCGCCTACGGACCTTCGCTTCCCGTCTTGGCCGCCGCCGTGCGCGAGCAGATCGTCACGCACGTGCGCCGACTAACGGGCGTGCGGGTGACCGAGATCGACGTGTCGGTCGACGACCTCGCCACCCCCGACGCCTACTAGCCTTCGGGGGCGCAGAACTTTTCCTTGCCGGCCCGGTCTAAGACTATGCACGAACGCTCCCGCGTTCGGCGGGACGACCTCAAGGAGACCAGTAATGAGCGAGAGCAAATCCCCCCGCAGCTCCAGCCGATCCGGAGCGTCCAGCGAGCCGACCGAGGGCTCCTCGGCGGCTGTGTCGCGGCGCAGCACCGAGCCGCTGAGCTCTGAGCACGGCTCGACGACGATCGCCGATGCGGTCGTGACCAAGATCGCGAGCATCGCTGCGCGGGAGGTGCGCGGGGTGTATGACCTCGGCGGTGGCACGGCGCGGGCGATCGGGGGGATGACCCGCAGCGTTGGGGTCGGTGACGAGCGCATGCAGGGCGTCGGAGTGGAGGTCGGCGAGCGCGAGGCGGCGGTCGACCTCACGGTGGTGGTGGAGTACGGCGAGTCGATTCCCCAGATCGCCGACAGCCTGCGCGCGAACATCACCCGCCGGATCGAGGGCATGACCGGCCTGACGGTCACCGAGGTCAACGTCGCCGTCAACGACCTCTACTTCCCCGGCGACGAAGCGGCGGCTGAGCCGGAGCGCGTGGAGTAGCACGGGTCGGAGTCTCGTGTCACCTGCCGTTCCGACCGCCGGTGCGAGGGCGATGCCGGTGTCCTCGCCCGCCGAGGTCCCCGCGTCGGCGTCGCTGCGTCTGCGTCTGGCCGCGCTCGTGCGCGCGGCGGCCCTCGCCACGCCCGGCGTCGACGGGCTCGACGCTGGGCGGACGGGTATTCGCATGACCGCCAGCGAGGGTCTACGTGTCGACGGGGTCGTGTGCGCGGCGCTGCCGGACGGGCGCTACCAGGTATCCCTCCATCTTGTCGCCGCCATCGTGCCGTTGCGCTCGCTGGCGGACGCCGTGCGGGCGCGGGTACAGCGCGACGCCGCAAACGCGGGCTTGGCCGGCCGGCTGGGTCCGGTGGACGTCGCCGTGGAGGATGTCTCCACGCCGGCGGAGGCGCGCCTGTGATTCTGCTGTTGCGCGGCCTGGTGCGGCTGCTCGGGTTCCTGCTGTTGGTCGCCCTGGCGCTCCTCGGTCTGGGCTTCGCGCTCGCGGCGTTGCTCGACGACCAGCTCGGGGTGCAGCTCGAGGGCTCGGAGGTCAGCCGCTGGCTTGAGCGGTTGGCGGGCGATGGCACGCAGGCGCTGGAGGCCGTGATCGGCGGTGGCATGGTCCTGCTTGGGCTGCTGCTGCTGATCGGAGCGCTGGCCCCGCGCCGCGAACGACGCGCCGTGCTCGCAGAGGGAGAGCAGGGAACGCTCGACGCCCGGCGGCGCGCGCTCACGCAGATGTTCACCGCGCTCGCCGAGCGCACCCGCGGCGTCACCCACGCCAAGGCGAAGCTGCGGCTTGGCCG